>Ga0182011_10004654_pt1 | contig 10948 bp, 12 predicted proteins | sample 711E1DmetaG_FD_120481 | JGI IMG/M metagenome (GOLD analysis project Ga0182011, IMG submission 120481) | Permafrost microbial communities from Stordalen Mire, Sweden - 711E1D metaG | ecosystem: Environmental > Terrestrial > Soil > Wetlands > Permafrost | place: Sweden: Stordalen | collected...
AAATTGCCCGGATGGCGAAATTGGCAGACGCGCTAGCTTCAGGAGCTAGTGATCGCAAGGTCATGGGGGTTCAAGTCCCCCTTCGGGCACACAGAAACCTCCGATAACTCGGGGGTTTTATGCTGTTGACCATTTGCCTCACCATCGAGCTCTTTCCTCTCATGGGCATGTGGGACCATTTTGGGACCATGCTGGGACCGTTCTTCAAGTTTGTCGATCGCATGTCGCTTGATAACATCTCCTGCCTTCGCATAGATCATCGTCGTTTTAATATCAGAGTGCCCTAGAAGTTTTCCAACTACCATGATATCAACTCCACGTTCAACAAGTTCTGTCGCAAATGTGTGTCTCAGTGAATGCAACTTGAATCCTTCTAATTCTGCAGCAGTACAAAAACTCTTGAACTGATGCGATACATACGCCTTCATTAAAGAAGAAAAGACATCCTCACCAACTAATCTCAGGATCTCAACGGCCCTCTTCGTAAGCGGTATGGTCCGCTCCTCTTTGTCCTTTGTTTTCCGAATATGAATTATTCCTTGCTCAAAGTCGATATCCCGTGTTCGCAGTTTCAAACCTTCTTCTCTTCTCAATCCCGTGTTAAGCAGGAATTCGAAGTAAAGAGCGAGCAGTCCAATCCTTTCGCGCCGGAGAGATCCCGCTGTTTTCGTTTCCTTCTCTATTGCTGCAAAAAATGCTCCCCGTTCCGACTGGGTCATATACAGACGCCGCTCTTCTTCTTTCATCTTGCGAATCTCAGTAAATAGATTGGCATCAATGAACCCCCATCGTTTAGCCGTGTTGAATATGGTCCGCAAAGTCCTCCGCTCCAGGTTGAAGGTTGTTGCATTTACTTTCTTTAGTCTAGAGCCTTTCCACGTATCCAATTGCTCTGCACCGATATTCCGGAGACTTCTGTCTCCAAGACTCTCAATGAGATGCTTCAAATAGATCTTTTCAAGCGACACAGTGCTTGAAGCCTTAATTGCACTTGCAGATTCTTGATAGCGTATAATAAACTCAGAGAGCAGAATGTCTTTCTTCTGGTAGTCCTCAAGATTGAATGCTCCCCGAGCAATTTTTCCTTCTATATCGTGCATGATTTGAAGGGCAATTTTCCGATCGCTAGTTTGGGTAGAAACTTTGCTGCGTCGTCCGCGATAGCGGAAATCTACATACCAGATATCTCCCCGTTTTCGCATTGATGCCATAATATTAACTCCTATTGGTTGAATTCCAGATTGTGAGCGCCTTATTGGCGGTCTCTTCCTTTACAGTGTACGGCACAGGTTCAATGGTCATGCTATCGACCCATTTTTCTAATCGTATCCTGTAAAACAGAATTCGCGATCCGATCCGGAAGAATGGCACTCGTTGCTGTGCCACAAGGTCACGTATTGTGCTTTCCGATATCCGCAAGAATTCCGCAGCTTCGGGAACTGTCATGATAGTATGGTCATTAACTTCATCCATTCTTATACCATTTATTCTTATATTCCATACCGTCGCTGATATTCACTAATCTTAGCTTTATCAATCACATACAACCTACGCGTTTGACCGCCGACCGCTGTTGGAACTGATTCTATCTCTAGCGTTCGTCTCAACAATCTGCTTAGCGCTTTCTTTTCCATATTCCGAGGAATTGCCTCGGAGATTAATAATAACTCGTGAACACTTTTCGGGTCGAAGGACAGCAGATTACCGTCTGTCTTTATGGGTAGTGTGTTTTGGATAATCGATAATAATGCTTCTACTAACACAGCCGATTCATTCTCGTCTCTATCCCGTTGATTTTTCCGCCGTAAATCCAATTGCGAATATCTATCCAGTGAATCAAAAATCTGAGTTTTTTCATTACTCTCGTCGAATGCTGCAGTAATTTTGAATAAAGGCAGCCAGATATCAAATGCTCGATTGTTTAAATGAGGCAGATTGTCGAATAACTCTGTTTGCGCGTTGTATTCATTTACTATCCTTGGTCCATGCCGCAATGCAAACCTATACAACAGGTCTCGAATCTCTGATTGCCTCCTCAGCATCAATGGATTCTCACGGTACAATTCACGGCGCTCTTCAACAGTTTTTCTGACCATTCGAACAGTAATAACTCTATCCAACAATACATCGTTTATATCATTGATACTGGCAAAGCATTTGGGACAAAAACTGGAATATTCTTCATCCTTCTTTATCACCACACCGCTTTTTGAAAATCCCGTGTTCAAAATTGCCATCAGCTCACTTCTGGTTTTGGAAAACAATCCTTCTGCTTCATCTATAAATAATGTCGGCAAAGTACTCTTAATCAGCCTAAGGACTGTGCTTGCATTGGGATTTGTTAATACCTGCCCATTGAACGCGATAGCAGAGAGTATTTCCATCAATAAAGTCTTACCCGAGCCTTTCTCCGCCCGCAGATGCAGGTAGGGAAAATACCGGAAAGAACGAAACAAGTATGTACCCATTATCCATATCGTAATGACGTCGTATAGTTCGATCTCACGGAGGAAAATCACGCTTTGGATATACGAACGCACTTGCTTGTACACATCTGATGGGATGGGAAATGCCGGCTCTGTTTGAAAACGCAATACCGTTGAAAATGACAATCTCGACCCCTCGACACTGGTTGTTCGCAGTACCATGCCATTGGCGGTTGCTTGTTGTAACGATGTAATTTCATAGTTTGAGCTAACAAGATAATCTTCGCCGTTGTGTCTCATGCCAAAATAGATTTTTCCATCAGTCATATCCTGCATCGGATGAAGAACAATTAGTTGCTGTTGATCCAGTACTTTTGCAAGCTCTTCATCTTCCATATCAAGCAGGTTCGGGTGGAGTGGTGGGAGCGATAATATTAATTGCCGCATTTCATTCTCTTCCTCGGTAGTCTGCCGCCACAGGGAGACGGTTGCGGCTACTGATAGAATCTGACGGCATGCGATTAGGGCGTTCCCCTGGAATGCTTCGGTTCTATAAATTACCGTAACCTTAGCATCTTTAAAACGATTTAACTTTCCTTGCCAGAAATCGTCCTCCTGAAAACATTGGATAACCGAGTATTCATTGTTTAACGATTGAGGCAGTCGAATATTTTCAAGCAATGCGAGTATATTCATATTCATGTTATTTCAAATTAATGTGTACGATAAGAAGCGTAATATCGATAAGTTCCCGTTCTGTGAGCGGGCATCCGGCATGATGCCTCTATTATATATGTCAATTCTACTTGTGCCATTGGAGTTACCGGATACCGAGTGACCGCCGGCCGGTCAGTCACCCGTTTTTCCGATTTTATCAGACGTGCATCTCAGCGAGCTTCAGCCGGCCCTTTGCATAAATGGCTTGCAAAGGTTCGACCTTTTCCACTTTTACACCATCGAACTTTTTAAACATTTCTTCGATAGTGCTTGCTGTTGCATCGCTGTCAACGTCGATGAAGATTGTACCCTGGAGAATATCGAACTTCTCGATTTTCCCTTTGGCATCTTCCACGCCTCTTTTGATTTGAGTGTGTGCCTGCCGACCCAACCGATCTTTGCTGTCTTTCACAGTTGGCTGCAGGAATTCGCTGACGATTATAGAAGTACTCATAGAGTATTCCTTATGTATTAGCGATTTGTACTCTCGGTTTCCGCTGTCAGTCCCGGCACCGTGGAGCAATATTTTGACTTCTGTTGATTAAGCCAGGTTTAGGATTCACATTCACTAACGCATTATATGCTTACTCATCAAACGTCTTCATCAGGGATTCCAAAGTGACGAGTTCCTTATCTACCTTCTTTTGAATCAACCTGAGAAGTGGAATGAGTTGAGCCGTCAATGTGCGTGCTTTCTCCTCAAGAATCTGCCAGGGCTCATCTACCAATGTGCTTTCTGGGGATGTTGAGGGCGGCATTGAAACCTTTCGACGATTCATTTTCATTGCTCCTTTTTCTTATTTATATACTCTCGGTTTCCGCTGGCAGTACCGGCACCGTAGAGCAAAGTTTTGACAACTTTGAATTCAGCCAGCATATTTTCCAATTGTAATTCATAACGGTTAAATATAAACCCGCTTGTGTTACCTATCTATGAAGATCGCTTCACTTCGAGTGAAGACTGCTTTACCCATTTGTGTTTTTTAATCTATGTCCTCCGCGCGCATAGTACTGCCGCCTGAAACTGTCGTGATTCAAATTGTAATTATCAGCAATCTCTCTAATGGCAGCAGTTGGCGAGTAGTACTTCGTGCGCTGTAATTCATTCACCTCAGCAAAAAGACCATTGCCGTACTTCAACGGAGCTACACGCACAATTTCATTCACCGTGCTCAGAGCAGTAAACTTCATCCCATTCACCTCAACCCATTTAAGCCCTACCATCTCGACCGGGAGTTCGATTACCAGACCGTTTTTCCCGCGATGGACAATGCTAAATCCACCGAACTTCAGAGAGAACTCTGCTGCTTCGAAGATTTTATTCGGGTTGGCAATATGTTTCGTGTGTGCTTTCATAAGAATAAGGCCGAATAAAAACAAAATCACTTTATCCGGCCTTTGTTGACCTCAACCATTCGTTCATGCTGCAGGCAGAAAAAACGAATCCTTGGAGTATTCCAAGTTCTTCCCTTGGCAGGCTTCTAACAAATCTAGATCGAGAATGTGTTCAATGTATTCCCGCTCAACATTCCACCAAAGCTGAATCAGGTCGACGCAGTCGGTTGTGAGGATGAGTTGTTCACCAACCCACTTTACATCGAAGGTTTTGGTTGAGTGTTCCATCCAAGATGTGAAGTGCCGACTGATTTCGGAAACCACAAATGACAGGTCATTCATACCCTGGATTCGTGTGAAAAGAATGATATTGAAAAGCATGTTTATAACTCCTAAAACAGAAAAAGCCCAAACGCACCGCCGAGCTCGGCACATTTGGGCCAATATTGATGTGCTCGGATGAGGAGGAATATCCTTCTCATCTAAGCACTTGGATTCTACTATTGCTTTATGTTATTTTAAACAATTCGCGAAATTGAATAATAATTAGCTTTTTTTCTCCGTTATGAATAAAACCAATGATCATCTATTGGTCATTTATTGCTATTAGTCATTATTGGGATCTCTTTTTACCTTTTTTCTGGGCAAACGTTTTATTTACATCACTCTCCATCTCATCCCGCATCTCCGGATCATCAAGAGTTACTGTTTGGTGAACATTTTCCGCTCTTTGATTGTCGTGGAAATTCGTTTCTTTCCTTTGATTATTTCTCATCAAAAACTCATCGACGAATTTATCAATCTGTGCAGATGCGATTTTCCAGAACACTTTTGTTTCTGGTTTTTTTGAGAACTTATAGGATCTAGCTCGCATTTCTAACTCATCTTTAATATTCTTTAGAACAGCTGGATCTTTTATCAACCCGCTCCATTTCTTTGAAGAGATTCCAGAAACTTCTTGGAGCATCTCGAAATCGGGAATAGTAACTTGTAGTTTTTTTATTGCTTCGGCATAGATCTTTGAATAGTGGGGAATTGTAGGTGTCTTATTGGATTTTGATTTACTTTTTAAGGAATATTCTTTTTTGCTAAGTTGACCTGCGGTGTCCAGATATTCTTTTACAGCAATCATCCTATCCGAGTCTCTAACTTCACTCACATGTGTCGTCTTTCCTGCCATGGCCGGAAGTCCCTTTTCTGTATTCAAGCCCTGAACAACACTCTGTCGCTTTTCACTTTGATTCAACGAATCCTTGTGCAGAATAACTAATGAACCATGTGAAACTCCTTCGTTTCGATTAATCAGGCCTAGGGCTCTTTTTCCAAAGGTTTGTATCGCTTCACCATTTGAACGCGGAGCTGGAATATCTTGAATTCCTTTTCTATTTCTATTGAGTAGTACAAATTTTCTTCGCTTTAAAACTTCCTTTCTGGTCATAAAATACCAAACAAATCGACCAAGCATCAACAATCGTATATCCCAACTACTATTGAATGGAAATAATTCATTCTTCCAGGACTTTTTCGGAATCCACACCTGCAAATCAGTGTCGGCGTAGGTCTTTATAAGTTTACTTATAGCATCTGCGCAAGTTAAAATAGATTTACCATCTAAAGATAAAGGATTACTAAAAATAGTATCTTCATCGATATTCTGCATTTTCGATGCTATATCAAGCACGGCTTTCTGTTCCGCAAACGTGATAAATCGGAGAGCACTATAAATATCCGAAGTCACCAACCTTAATACACCTTTAAGCAGTAACAATTGAGCGGGGAGTTCGCCGATATTAACTAAATCATCAATTTCTTCTTCAGCCCTTCTGTAGCTCCCCAATAAAACGTAACACCATACAAAACCTTCAACTACATTCGAATATTCATATACACTGATTGTTTTATAAGATATTTTTGTATAGAGTTTTAATAATTTATGCAATGCTCTTTGTAGATTTCCCTTGATGTTCCCACGTGGATTTCCATCAATGATTCTGGGAAAATTATCATCCCTAATCTTTTCCCAAATAATATCAATTTCTGATTTATATTTTCTAATTTCGTTTTCCAGCAAGGCCTCTGTCCAACTTTTGATCAATATTTTATGTCTTCTACCCATTACACCACTCCACACACCTTTACCGAATCACCCGCACTTAACAACCCGCCAGTATCGGCAGCTCCTACCTATATTAAAACAAACGAAAATAGTAATAGAGAGGCAAGTGTTAAAAAAGAAATTAAAATGTGGGGATGTGCTGGCGTAATATTGCGGTATTATTTACATTGCTGGCAGGTGGAGAATCTTGCCGGTGTCCGTATTCATTAAGCAACCCTCACAACACATATTGAATACCACTCTCCCGCGACAAGCATTCAATCCAACGCGACGATTCAACGGATCATCCAGACGATCCTAGTCAAAATACTAAAAAGTTCGGTTACGTGTTATACTTGCAAGTTTGCCTAAGCTCATTGTAAGTGTTAAATACAATCGGACAAACAGAATAGCTCTCTATTACTCCAATTAATCTCGTCCTAAATCCTTCTTTATGAAGATGCGGATATGATCTACAATCCTCTGGCCTAATATCATATATTTCGCATTCGTTGTTTTTTAAAAATGGACAAGGCCTTTTGCTTATTATGAATTCATTGCTCTCTTCGGTATTCTCCAAATACTTATTTATAAATTCTTCTTTTGATATTTCCAGTTTATTTGAAATCGTAAATATTTCATCTTTTAAAACAATCGGTGATTTTTCTTTGCAACAATTTGCGCATGTTTTACAATCAATCTGTTTGGTTATTCTATCATTTATCTCAACAACTAGAGAATCAATTTCAGCATCTGTTTTATCCATCATTTTTAACTGAGATCTAAATCTCCAATTCTGCCCCTCATTCTTCTGAGCATAATCTTTTATCTTTGATATATCAGTCTGAATCATAATTATCTCCCGCTATCAGTTAAGTGGCTAAGCTGCGGCGCTGATAATTTTCTAAATGTTGAAAACGAAATGGCGCCTCACAAGATTTTGTTCCGCGCCATGGCGCTTTGCGCCACAAGTTCATACTGATAGCCAAATTAAATATTCCCAAACCAACGAGGTACTGAAAAGTTAATTATAAAAACTTAAACCCACCACCACGCTCATTCATATTTGTATCGCGCTGCGCGCGATGAATTACTCTGGACAAGCCGAGCTTGTTTACCCGCCGTCTTGCTGGGCGGGAGCGCATAGTTAGAGCGCACATATTGACAATGTATACTCATTGTAGTATATTTCTTTATGAATATTATCTGGGATGACGAGAAAAACAGCAAACTAAAGAAAGAACGTCACATATCGTTTGAAGAAATCGAATCATTAATATTAACAAAGAAATATTTCGAAATAGTGAAACATCCAAAACGTCCTGGCCAGAGAGTTTTTATACTTCCGATAAAAGGATATATACACGCTGTACCGTTCATGCTAGATGATGACAATAACATTATTTTGAAAACTGCGTTTCCAAGTCGGAAATTTCACAAAATATATGGACTAAAGAACGATGAAAACAAAACTTGATAAATATGAAAAAGAAATAGAACAATCGGCTAACTCCTACTATCCGGTATCGAAAAAGGAACGAAATAAAATAGAAGGCGTTTTGGATCGAATACGAAAAACTCGAACCGTAAATATTCGCATTTCTGAATCAGTCTTGGAGCAACTGAAGCAACGTTCCCGTGAAGAGGGAATCCCTTACCAAACACTCATTTCTAGTGTCTTGCACAAATTCGTTACAGATCGTCTTATAGATGAAGCTGCTATACGAAAGTCTGTACGACTGCTTCAATCTGCTCAATAGTTCCTTAATAACTTCAACTAATATTGAAATGCGCTGCTGCCTAACGAACCGGCTCCCGATATTCGGGATGCGGCATCTTGCCCGCTACTATTTTGCAGAGAGCGATTGGTTCGGCAGCAACTACGTAAAGCAATACCAATTGTTATTATATTCCTTTACTTAAGCTCTATGAACTCATTTCTTAAACTATTGTTGAGAGTACAATTCCGAAAAATATTTCCACTCCCAATGGAATAAACAAACCATTAGGGATAAGTTGTATGCCCGAATAACGCATTGTTAAAAATACTGCCAATCCTATAGCAATCGGAACAGATAGAAAAGTGGGAATTGGTACAAACATCAAAAGATATGATGCGCCACCAATGATAAAACAGCTTAATGCGGTAATAGAAATCTTTCGGATACGAAAGACGACCCAATATGTGATTGATTTGAGTAACCAAATAATTAGTGGTATTAATGCCGTTAACAATTTATTCAACTCCTGTGGTTGCCGCCTAACGGACCGTCTCCCTGTACATCGGGATGCGGTATCCTGCCTGCTACTATTTTGAGGAGAGCGCTTGGGTTAGGCAGCCGTTAATATTGAGCAGATGTAAAATCTCCATCTTTAATATTCTGCATAACTTCAGTTGCAAGTCTTGCAGTCGCAACAGCCCGACCGCCTCCAATTTCAATCGCAACTTCCAAAGCTTCCATTACCTCTTTTTCTGTCGCTCCAGCTTTAAGGGCATATTCTGTGTGCCATTGAATGCAGGATTCACAATTAACTGCAGCGGATATACCTACAGCAATAAGCTCCTTCATCTTTTTAGATAGAGCACCATCACAAAACGTTACCTTTTCCAATTCTAAAAAGGCTTTGTAAGTTTTAGAGTCGAGTTTAACAAATTGTGCATGAGCCTTTTTTCGCCTTTGTGTTAATTCTTTTAAGTATTCCATACTTCCTCTGATATTTACTTTGTTTTTTGATTTATGATATTAAGCTTTACCTAGGCCGGCTGGCTAACGCACCGGCTCCCGATACATCGGGATGCGGCATTGAATTTTTTCAATATGCATTCAGTTTAAGCGCCTCGTTAGGCAAATGTTGTTATGTGCCATATTGATAAGATCCATCTTTTTTAATACTAATTGTTGGCAATCGTTTGTGACTTTCAAAATATTCATAACCAATTTTTAGATTGTTCCAAAATTTTGTCAACCCTTTATCGTTGATATAGGTTTGGAAAATCCAAGCCCCTTTATCGAACCTAGTCGGGAAAATATGAACTGGAATTTGTTTCTGCCCAGAGGCCTTAGCTTCTACAGCCATCAAGTAAACTTCTTTTATACAATCATTTGTAATTGGTATACATCCGATTGTTACACAATCTCCGTGAATGAAGATATTGCCACCTAGGTTTCCTTTGACACCTAAGGTTCTATCAGATTCGTTAGGATAGTTTATACCCAGAGATAAATGAAAATTACTAAATGGATTGAAATCATTAATTGTATAGAAACCCTCTGGCACTTGATAGTCGCCTTGTCGTCTCTTTGGACCCAATTTGCCAGAAGAAGCACATATTTTGTATTCTTTGAATAGAACGAACGAATCTGCTTGTTCGCTTCGCACCCATAATTCGAGGATTTTATCATACTTGAATATTCGAATAAATATCTCTTTTGGAGGATAAGGAATCTGAACATCTTTGCATAATTGCTTTAGTGTCGTTTCCTTTTCAGTATAAGCTTCCCGGACTCGGACATATTTGTTTTGCTCAGTTTTGAAATCCTGGAAAATATTTCCTTGAGCAAACAAATATGAGGAAACCAAAAGTATTTGAAAAAAAGGATGCATGTCTAGAATGAACTAATATGGCACATATTTTTATGTTTGTTTTGCCCGCCTAACGCACCGGCTCCCGATACATCGGGATGCGGCACTGATAAGTTTCAATATGCACTCACCTGCCAACCGTCAGCTTGTTTACCCGCCGTCTTGCTTGGCGGGAGAGCCTGGTTAGAACACACACAGTGGATATTTAATTTTCTTTAAAACTTACTTGTTTTAAACTGTCGATAAGATTATCAATTTTAACCCAATAGGTATTGGTCGCAGTATGGCTGGACCGAGAAAAAAATAAATATTTGTTATCCGGTGAGAGGTAAATGCCATATTCCCAATCCGAAGTGTTAATTGGTGCACCTAAATCTTTGGGAATCGTCCAGGTTGAATCCGTTGTCTTATAGCTAATAAACAAGTCACCGGTACCAGCGATAATTTCAGGAAATATTATATAAGATTCATCTTTTGCAATATAAAAATCAATACCGTTTAATGAGGAATTGATGGGAGACGGCAAGCTCTGCAAGGTACTATTGGAATCGTTCATGAAAATCCGGGATACGTCTCCCCTAGAACTAATTTTTGGTGCAGTGGTAAAATAAAAAGTACCGTTATTTGTCACTTCCAAATAATGTACAAAGTTAGGCTTCACGAGAAGCTTTTTAGGATTTTCCCAGCCTGTATCGTTTCTCACAGAAATAAATGAACTACCATTTTCCATAAACATTGTATCTCCTGTAATTGATAATCCAGGAGAAACATACCCTTCAAATAAAATAAA
>Ga0182011_10004655_pt1 | contig 10947 bp, 9 predicted proteins | sample 711E1DmetaG_FD_120481 | JGI IMG/M metagenome (GOLD analysis project Ga0182011, IMG submission 120481) | Permafrost microbial communities from Stordalen Mire, Sweden - 711E1D metaG | ecosystem: Environmental > Terrestrial > Soil > Wetlands > Permafrost | place: Sweden: Stordalen | collected...
CTTCTTTTTAGACTTGAATCAAGGAAGAATAACCCCCTATATTATATATATTTACTAAACTTTCTTCCTTAGGTTGACGGCTATGGGGTAGGGGGCAAAAAAACTTTGCGTTCCGGTAGTATCGAAATTTGTGGTTAATTATTTTTAAAATCTTGAGAATGATCGAAACAAATAAACCAAGGGAAAGGGCAATTCTGATTGGAGTTTTATACCATGGACAGGATGAAAGTGAAGTTGAAGACTTCCTGGAGGAACTCTCATTCCTGACCGAGACTGCGGGAGCAGAGCCTGTGAAAAGGTTTATACAGAAGCTAGATACTCAGAATCCGCGGACTTTTGTCGGGTCAGGTAAAATTCTGGAACTCGCAACATTTATAAGTGAGAACAAAATTGATATTGCAATTTTTGATGATGAGCTTACACCAAGCCAGCTAAGAAATATTGAAGATGCTCTCGGCTGCCGTATTCTCGACCGAACAAACCTTATCCTTGATATTTTTGCGCAACGGGCGCGGACATCTCACGCACGAACTCAGGTTGAACTTGCACAATACCAGTATCTTCTTCCCCGCCTGACAGGTATGTGGACACATCTTGAGCGGCAAAGAGGAGGTATTGGATTAAGGGGACCCGGAGAAACCGAGATTGAGACCGATAGGAGGGTCATCAGGGATAGGATATCGCTCCTAAAAGATCAGCTTAAGAAAATAGATACACAGATGACCACCCAGCGGAAGAACCGTGGAAAAATGATCAGGGTATCGCTTGTAGGTTATACGAATGTCGGCAAATCAACGATTATGAATCTGCTTAGCAAATCAGATGTCTTTGCTGAAAATAAGCTTTTTGCAACTCTCGATACCACAGTGCGAAAAGTTGTAATTGGCAACCTTCCGTTTTTGCTTTCCGATACTGTTGGATTTATCCGTAAACTGCCGACAGACCTGATTGAATCATTCAAATCAACCCTTGATGAGGTGCGCGAATCAGATCTCCTTATACACATAGTTGATATCTCTCATCCTGCATTTGAAGAACAGATTAAAATCGTAAATAGTACGCTGAAAGATCTCGGCGTATCCGAGAAACCGCTGATAATAGTATTTAATAAAATCGATGCATTCTCGTATATCGTCAAAGAAGAAGATGATCTTACTCCTGTGCTGAAAGACAATTATTCCTTATCTGATCTGAAAAAGACCTGGATGTCATCGGATAAACATCATCTGACTGTTTTTGTTTCAGCAAAAACTAAAGAAAATGTTGAGGAGCTTCGGGAAATTATTTATGAAGAGGTAAAAAAACTACATGTAAAAAGGTATCCTTTCAATGACTTTCTGTTTGAGGCGTAACCCCACTTCCTCCGTGTTTACTGGGTAGGCCCCCCCAACCCCCCTAAAGGGGGGGGTTAATATAATTTGTTAGCCGCCATATATTCCGCAATCTGAACAGCATTTGTAGCAGCACCTTTTCGGATATTATCTGAAACTATCCACAGATTCAGACATTTTTCTTTCGAGAAATCCCTTCTTATCCTTCCAACAAAAACATCATCCTTGTTATGGGCAAGAATTGGCATAGGATATTTGTTCTCTGCAGGATTATCATAAACAACAACACCAGGGAAATGATTTAACAGATGTATGACATCTTCAATTTTAAAATCCTTTTCAAATTCAATATTTACAGCCTCCGAATGCCCCCCTACAACAGGAATCCTTACTACCGTTGCGGTTACCTGGATAGTCTCGTCTTCAAGTATTTTGCGGGTTTCGTCGAGCAGCTTCTGTTCTTCGGTTGTATATCCGTCGGACTGAAAAGTTCCACCATGAGGGAAACAGTTTTTATCAATCTGATGAGCATAAGCCATATCTCCTTTAATTCCGGCTCTTTCATTCTCCATCTGGGTAACGGCTTTTACACCCGTACCTGTCACCGATTGATATGTTGCTACTACCAGACGTTTGATCTTGTACTTCCTGTGCAAAGGAGCCAGTGCCATTACCATTTGTATTGTTGAACAGTTCGGATTAGCTATTATTCTATCACCCTTCTTAATAACATGATTGTTTATTTCAGGAACGATCAGAGGAACATTTTTATTCATACGCCAGAATGAGGAGTTGTCAATTACGACGGTCCCGTTTTTTGCAAAAACCGGGGCCCATTCCCCTGATGTCGATGCACCGGCGGAGAAGATAGCAAATTCAGGCTTTGTTTCAACCGCTTCCATAACACTAATAACCTTAACAGGCTTTCCTTTAAAAATGACCTCTTTACCAACCGATTTCTCTGAAGCAGCAGGCAGCAACTGTGATACAGGGAAGTTTCTCTCTTCCAGTACTTTTATCATTGTCCTGCCAACCATTCCGGTGGCTCCCACTACAGCAATTTTCATATTTATTTATTTGGAATAATTTAAGTTATTGTTTAAATTTACTGTGACATTAAAACTGTCAAAATTAGCTTTTTTTTCAATTCGTCCCGCTGCATGAAAAAAGTTATTTTGTTGGCTTTATTAATGCCGGTACCGGCATTTGGCCAAATTGTCGAAAACTTCGAATCAGAAAGTGTTTTTAACTGGATTCAAAGTCCCGAAAATCGTTGGAAAGCCGATACAACTGCGAGCCTTTCCGGAAAGTTCTCACTTCATCATGTTTTTGATAATCCTGATGCCGGTACCGACCGGATCGGAATCAAGGTTAATAACCTGCATCCGGCTGAGGGAATTACCAGATGGTCATTCATTGTCAGGTATGGATATGATCCTTCATCTTTAAATAACTGGTCAGTATTCCTTATGTCTGATAAGGGTCCTGAAAGTATGTCACCGGAAGCAGGAACAAATGGATTTGCAATAGGAGTCAATCTTACAGGATCGGATGATACTCTGCGACTCTGGAAAGTAAAAGGGAATAATATTACAACTGTAATTAATTGCCGGATAAACTGGCAAACGGATATCGGAGTAACCTGTCCGGCGAAAATATTTGTTGAAAGATCAAAGGATGGAAACTGGAACATTTCAATCAGCAAAATGGATGGAACTCTTATTGGTATTGCTTCCGGTACTGACATTGAATTATTCAGTCAGGAATGGTTTGGAGTATATTACCGATACTCTTCAGCACGCGACAGACTTCTCTGGCTCGATGATATAAATATTGATGGGCCTTTTTATGAAGATAATGAAGCTCCTGTTATTACAAGATGTGAATTATCGGGAAAGAAGTCAGTGGAAATCACCCTGAATGAAGAGCCTGACAACGGGATAATGATTCCGGAAAATGTTTCATTAAATGTTGAAGAGAACAAGTCAATAAGTGTAGTAAAAAAGGATAATCTGAAATACCAGGTTGAATTTTCCAACGAATTTATTAACAGATCTGTAGATACTTTGATGGTTAAAAGATTATGTGATGTCTCCGGAAATTGTACTCATAATATTAAAATTGGGTTTACTGCTGTTTGGGCCTGTACCGGAGACGTTGTAATATCAGAAATCATGGCCGATCCGTTACCTGAAGTCTCATTGCCCGGTAAAGAATATATTGAAATAACAAACACAACCGGATACACTTTCAATCTAAAAAACTGGAACCTCTCAACTTCTGATCAATCTTCTCTGTTTCCCGAAACATCTATCCCTCCTTCAGGAATCATAATACTCTGTTTGCCACAGGATACTTTGCTTTTTCAAAAGTTCGGAAGAGTTATCGGTTTGAAGCAATTCCCTTCTCTTACCGATGGAGGAAGGATCTTGTATATCTCAGATAGTACCCGTACTTTCATTCATGGAGTGGAATACTCTTCAACCTGGTATAAAGATGATTTAAAATCGAAGGGCGGATGGTCGCTTGAAATGATAGATACAAGGTTCCCGTTTTACTACCAGGACAACTGGAGAGCCTCAGAATCAAAGAATGGAGGTACCCCGGGGTCTGTAAATTCAGTTGCGGAAAATAACCCGGATATTTCATTCTTTGGAATTCAGAATGTTTATCCTGCTGACAGTTCTACCATTCATATCCGTTTTTCTGAGCCGGTTTTTAATCTTGCCGGTAAACCAGTAAAGATAAAAATTGGAGAGAAAGGGATAACTGATATTTCTCCGAGGGACCCTCTTTTTCGTGAATTCACTGTCAAACTGGCTGATCCTCTTAAGAGAACAGAAATTTATCAGCTAGAGATTCCGGACGGTGTTTTTGATTTCGCGGGCAACCGGATGCAAAAATGCGATTTTAGTTTTGGTCTTTCCGAGCCGGCAGAACCGGGAGATATTCTTTTTAATGAGGTACTTTTCAATCCTCTGCCTGGTGATCCTGATTATCTGGAACTTTTTAACTGCTCAGGGAAAGTTATTGATGCCTCACGATTGAAGATAATCTCTATAAACGATGCTTCCGGTGACAAGTCAGAAGCTATCCCGGTCTCAGGCGAAGACAGATGTATACTGCCGGGAGAGTATTATGCCATTGCCACAGACACAAAAAAGATTTCAGAACGATATTTTTCAACTGATCCTGATCATCTTTTTGAAACTGAATCACTTCCTTCAATGCCCGATGATAAGGGACATCTGATCTTATATAACAGGGAGCTTGACAGGATTGATGAGTTAGTATATAATGATGACATGCACTATTCACTCCTGTCGACTCATGAAGGAGTTGCTCTTGAAAAAACCGATCCCCGGAGTGAATCTGAAGTGGCAGCCAACTGGCATTCTGCGACCGAAAGTTCCGGATGGGGAACACCGGGGGCATCAAATTCGGTGTTTGCAGAAATGCCGTCAACTTCTGACAAAGTAGTTCTTTCATCGTCAAAAATAACTCCTGATAGCGATGGCAATGAGGATTTTCTTACTATCAGGATGAATCTTAAAGGAAATGGGAATGTTGTGTCGGTGATGGTCTTTGATGAAGCAGGAAATTATGTGAGGAAGATCGCATCAAATCTTTACGCCGGTTCTGAGGTGTCTGTTATCTGGGATGGAACCGCTGATAATGGCTCCCTTGTTAATACAGGTATTTATATTTTACTTATCACTTTATATGACGATGCCGGTAAAACTGAACGATGGAAAAAAGTCTGTACGGTTATAAGAAACTAAAGTATAAGATTAAGGCTAAGGCTAAGGTTAAGAACCTCTCAACCTTAACCTTAACCTCAACCTCTTAAGAATCATAACGACGAAATCAACTCAGTCATAATTGTTGTCATCCGGGCTTCGGTTTTAGCAGCCTCATTCTGAACAGATTCGTGTGTTGTGTACTCAATTTTTCCTTCTACACCCAGATCGGTAATTACACTGACAGCAAAACAAGGGAGATTCATGTGCCGTGCAATGATAACCTCAGGAGTTGTTGACATTCCGACTGCATCTGCACCGATAATCCTGAAATATCTGTATTCAGCAGGCGTTTCAAAGGTAGGGCCGCTTGTAGATAAATAAACACCTTTATGGATTCTTATATTATTTTCTTCCGCAATAAGCAATGCTTTATTTACGAGGTCCTTATCATAAGCTTCTCCCATATCCGGAAATCTGACTCCTATCCTTTCATCGTTTAGTCCAATCAACGGATTTGGCAGAAGATTAATATGATCTGTAATTACCATTATATCTCCGATCTGGAACGAAGGATTTACTCCTCCGGCTGCATTGGAAAGAAATAAGCATTTGATCCCAAGGTATTTCAGCACTCTTACAGGTAATGCCACATGTTGTGCTCCATAGCCTTCATAGTAATGGAACCTTCCTTTCATTGCAACGATCTTCTTCCTCCCGAATTCTCCGTAGATGAGTTGACCTGCATGACCTTCAACTGTTGAGAGCGGGAAATTTGGGATATCTTTATAATCAATTTCAATGCGCTTATCAATTTTAGCTGTAAGTTCGCCAAGCCCGGTTCCCAGGATTATACCGGCATCAGGATCAATAATCCCTTTTGCTCTCAGAAACTTTGTTGTTTCGATGATTTTTTCTAACATAGTTAATTATCAGATTATCAAACTCATCTTTATCTTCATTCAAAAAATGTATTCCAATAGGGATATAAAAAAATGCTGATCTTATCGATTGTGCAATATTAGTAAATTCCCGCAATCGCACTGCATCTTTTTCTGTTGTAAACAGATACCTCTTTGCCGACTGCAGATTATTATAAGCTGAAGAAAAACCAAGCAGATCTTTTTCATTAAAACTATGGTGATCAGGGAACGTGAGATGGATTATCTCGCTGTAACTCTTTTGTAGATAATCTTTTAGAGGTTGTGGATTGGCGATTCCTGTTATAAGAACAATCCCGCAACCGGCACATTCTGAAAAATCAGTCTGAGTTCCATCATGGCAATCTTCAAAAACAGGTACAGGTGGTTTATATCTGAATGTTGTAAAATACAGATTCTGATACGGTGATTTGTTTATTTCTTTTACTATAAGTCTTCTTTGAATAGGGGAGATATTTTCCGGACATTTCGTGATCAGTATCAAATCGGCTCTCCTCATATTTCCTTTGCTTTCCCGCAGATTGCCATAAGGAAGCATATGGTCTCTGAAAATAAGTCTGTCATAATCAGAAAGAAGTATCGAAAAACCAGGGGTTATTCTTCTATGCTGGAAACCATCGTCCAGAATAATCACATCAGTTTCCGGATATTCCTGAAGAATTCTCTTTACCCCATGAACCCTGTTTCTGTCAACTGTTACCAGAACATCAGGGAAGTTACGGAATATCTGCATCGGTTCATCACCAATATCAATGACCCGAGCTGCTGATGAAGCAATTCTGAAGTCGCGGGTTTCTCTCTTATAACCTCTGCTAAGTGTTGCTACTTTAAAATTCTCCCGGAGCAATCCGGTAACGTATTCAGTATGCGGGGTTTTACCTGTACCGCCAACTGTTATATTCCCGACACAAATTATGGGAAAAGAGAACTCCACAGAGGGAATAATTCCGGCATCGTATAAAAAATTTCTGAAGCCAGTTATAAGACCGTATATAAACGAAACAGGATAGAGTAGTATATTCTTTATATGTATCATTCTATTTAGCAGTGCCTAAAGTGCCTAAGGTGCCTGGAGTTGATCCATTTTTTAACTCTAAGTACTTCAAACTTTAGGCACTCCAAACTTTCCCCTTATTGTATGTCAATGAAATATGGTAGCCGTGCCTGTATTCCCGACATATCTTTAATTTCCTGAACCATATTATAATACTTTACCGATTCTCCAAGTTCGTTTTTCAGGATGCTCTGCTTTACTTCTCCGGTAAGCTGAGAAAAAATTCTTGTATATGGGTCCTCAAGTACCGGTAGTTCTTTTACTGAGAAAGATTCAATACCTGCAAGCTTTGCAGCACCTTTAATTGCATCTTTAAGTCCGCCTATTTCGTCGACAAGACCAATTTTCAGCGCGCTGGTTCCGCTCCAGACTCTTCCCTGCCCGATGCTGTCGACCGATGCTGAACTCATCTTTCGTCCAGAAGCAACTTTACTGACAAAATCGCTGTAAATCTTTTCAATACTTAACTGCATTATTTCTTTTTCATAGGGCTTCATTGGCCGGAGTATCGAAGGGAAATCTGAATTCTTATTTGTATTTATAATTTCAGTTGTTAATCCGAGTTTCTCTTCCAGAAGCTTACCGGCATTTGGTATCAGACCGAAAACACCTATTGATCCTGAAATAGTCATCGGATCGGCGTAAATTTTTGTCCCGGGGGCAGAAATAAAGTACCCTCCGGAGGCAGCATAATTCCCCATAGATACCACAACCGGTTTTACTTTTGCTGAAAGATCCAGCTCCCGCCACATCAAATCCGAAGCAGTCGCACTGCCCCCCGGGGAGTCAACTCTCAGAACTATTGCCTTAACAGAAGTATCGAGCCTGACCTTTCTGATCTCATCGGCATAATAATTTCCTCCGATGTTGGAATCGTTCCCTTTGCCGGTTACAATAGTACCGGATGCATAAATAACAGCTATTTTGTTCTTTACTGAATACGTTGTTTTTGTGTCCGGGACTTTACTGTATTTGGTCATGGTTATCAGGCTAAGTTCTTTGTCCTTACTTATTCCTGACATAATTTTAAGAGTATCTATTAATTCATCACGGTATTTCAATCCGTCAACAAGTTTAGTTTCAAACGCTCTGGATGCCAAATTCCCGTCAAGATTATCAGCAAGCCTGTTAAGCTGGTCAGCAGGTATGCTTCTTGATTTCGATATGTCTTCAATAACCTGGTTCCACAATGAGCCTGCATAATCTTTTATCTGCGCTCTGTTATCCTCGCTCAATTTATCAAGAATAAACGGTTCCACTGCGCCTTTAAATTTACCGTGCCGAGTCACCTGGACATCAACGCCGATCTTCTCCAGAGCTTTTTTGAAGAACATTACTTCACTGCTCAGACCCTTGAAATCGACCATTGATCCGGGGTTAATATAAATCTTGTCAGCTGAAGTAGCCAGATAATAGCACTCCTGCGTAAGGATATAATCGGAATAAGAGACAACAAACTTGCCTTTTTCCCGGAATTTCAGAAGAGCGTTCCTGATCTCTTCAGTTGTTGCCCAACCTGAGGGAAGAAGTCCGTTTTCAATCAGAATGCCCTTAATCTTTCTGTCACCTGAGGCTTTTTCAATGTTATTGAGTATTTCATTCAGTCCGGGTGCCGGAGATAACGTCAGATTAAACAGGTCAATTCCGGCAAGCGGATTTTGATCTCCTCTATCTGGAATCGTTACACCTGCTTTCAGTACCAGAATAGAATTATTACTAATAGAAACGGGTTTGTTCCCCGATGAAACAATGGCGCTAAAACTGGCAAGCATTACAATGAAGAAAAGAACAGAAGCAATTATTATTCCTGTAATAGTCGCCAGCGTGTATTTTAGAAAGCTTTTCATTTTTAAACAATTTAATGGTATGAATTATAAATATATAAAAAACAAAATGAATTTGTAAAGGTATACATATTTAATACTTTTGATATCAGATTTGTTTGATTATGAAGATTGTATTTCTTGGTATCGGAACAAACCTTGGCAACAGGGAATGCAATCTTGAAGAAGCTGTGGCAAGAATTGAGGAGTTCATAGGCCCGATCCTGGTTTCTTCTTCAATCTATGAGACTGAACCGTGGGGATTTCATGCAAAAGATGAATTTCTCAATAAGGTAGTTAAGGTTAAAACGGAGCTTCCCCCTTCAGGATTACTGGGAAGAATTCTTATGATAGAATCTTTATTAGGCAGAATCAGAGGTCAGGTCCGATATTCATCGCGGCTGATCGATATTGATATTCTTCTGTATGAAGATATGATTGTGGAAGAAGAAAGTCTGAAAATCCCGCATCCGTTGTTACAACAAAGAAAATTTGTATTGGTACCACTTTGCGAAATTGCATCTGAGATAATTCATCCGGTTCTGAAAAAATCAATTGCTGAGTTATTGGAAATATGTGAGGACAGGGGAGAAGTGAAAAAGTACAAATAAAAAGCATCATGTTTTGTTCATTGACCCTCTTTTTAATTTTCCCCCAAGGGGAAAAAAATTCTCTGCATTCTACCCTAGTTTAGCTAAACAACAGAGTATTATCGCCCCTTCAGGGGAGATGCCGCGAAGCGGCAGAGGGGTTTTGTACCAGTAAAAGAATTCTCTGGGGGGATGGCCGCGAAGCGGCCAGAGGGCATTTCTACAGTAACCCGTTATCCGCAAAACTATAGTAATCTTTGTCAGAGATAATAAGATGATCGAGAAGCTGGATGTCCATCAGATTGCCTGCCTCTTTTATTTTCTGAGTTATTTTTGAATCAGATTCGCTTGGATTAAGATTTCCTGAAGGATGATTATGGCAAACAATAATCCCTGAAGCAAGATATTCAATAGCTTTTTTCATCACTATGCGTACATCTGTTACAGTGCCGCTAATACCACCCTGACTCAGTTTCATTCTGTTGATCACTTTATTTGACCTGTTCAGGAACAAAATCCAGAACTCTTCATGCACAAGGTCAGAAAGTAATGGTTGAAAAATATCAGCAACATCTTTTGAGCTTCGTATCTGAGGAACGACCTGAACTTCAGCCATCTTCCGTCTCCGACCAAGCTCAAGAGAAGCAGCAATCGTAACAGCCCTTGCAGTGCCTATACCACGTATCTTCTTGATGTCTGCAATGGTAAGTTTGCCAAGACTATTCAGGTTATTGTTAACAATACCTAATAACTCGCGACCAAGATCAACGGCAGATCTGTCCTTTGTTCCGGAATTGATAAGGATTGCCAGCAGTTCGGCATCACTCAGACTTGACGAACCTTTCTGGATAAGCTTTTCCCTGGGTCTGTCCTCAACAGCCCAGTCTGTAATTTTTAGTGACATCTAGCAGCAATTTGAAATGCATATGCAAGATAATCAAATCTGACTAAATTACAAAGATAAAATGGTGCACGACTCAGGACGCACGACGCAAGGGGAACCTCGTTATGTTTAAATTTTAATGGATTTTTCCATAGTGGGTCGTGAGTCGTGCGCCCTGTGTCATATAAAAAAAGGCCGTACCATAACGATACAGCCACCTGACATATTATTGAATAATATTATAAACTGCTAACGTGCTTAACAATTGAGGATTTGAGGTTTGAAGCTTTTTTCTTGTGAATAATATTCTTCTTTGCAAGTTTGTCGAGCATAGAGGTTAATTTTGGAAGAAGCACTGCAGCCTCTTCCTTGTTGCTTGTTCCACGAAGTGTTTTGAGAGCATTACGCGTTGTTTTTGCATAATATTTATTGTTCTCTTTTCTGACATCGATCTGCCTGATCCTCTTTTCTGATGATTTATGATTTGCCATGTATATATGAATTATCTTCTAACTCTAAAAATTGTAGTCCATAGGGGAATCGAACCCCTGTTACCAGGATGAAAACCTGACGTCCTAGCCACTA
>Ga0182011_10004657_pt1 | contig 10943 bp, 9 predicted proteins | sample 711E1DmetaG_FD_120481 | JGI IMG/M metagenome (GOLD analysis project Ga0182011, IMG submission 120481) | Permafrost microbial communities from Stordalen Mire, Sweden - 711E1D metaG | ecosystem: Environmental > Terrestrial > Soil > Wetlands > Permafrost | place: Sweden: Stordalen | collected...
ATGTGCGTCTAGCCCTGCGCAACCTTGCCAAGTCGCGCGCCTTCTCAATCGTCGCGATCCTCACTCTTGCCGTCGGCATCGGCGCCACCACGGCCATGTTCAGCGCCCTGCGCGCCCTGGTGATCAGTCCGTTTTCCTACCCGCGCGCCGACCGATTGGTCCACGTTTGGTCCAACGAAGGTCAGCCGCTTTCCACTCCCGACTTCTTCGACATCCTCGATCAAGCCACCTCGTTCGCCGACCTCGGAGTCTACTCGCCCCAGGCGGCCAATCTCGGCGGCGAAAACGCCCAGGCAGTGCGCAGCGTCTCCTGCACGCCGGGCGTGCTGAGGGCGTTCGGCGTGTCGCCGGTGCGCGGCCGTTGGTTCGCGCCGGCCGATGAGGAAAAAGGCGCCCCCGCGGTGGCCGTGCTCAGTTACCCATTGTGGCAACAGTCGTTCTCGGGCGATCCCGGACTCATCGGCCGCCGCGTGCGGATCAATGGCGGCGAAGTCACGGTCGTGGGCATCATGCCCGCCAGTTTTGAATTCGCTTCGCCATGGATGCGCACGGAAACCTGCCAGCTCTGGCTCCCACTCCAGCTCTCGCGGGACCAGGGCGACCGCGGCAGTCACTGGATGTGCGCCATCGGACGTCTCAAGGATGGCGTATCCATCGCCGCCGCCGACGCCGAGATCAAGGCGATCGGCGCCCGGCTCAAGGCGGCCCACCCTGAAACTAATGCGCAGAAGCCGTTTCTCGTCCGGTCTCTGCATGAGGAGATGACGCGATACACGGCTTCGCGCGTGTGGATGCTGTTCGGCGCCGTCGCTTTGGTGCTGCTCGTGGCCTGCGCCAACGTCGCCAGCATGCTCCTGGCGCGCAACGCCCGAAGGCAGGGCGAATTTGGCGTGCGGATCGCGCTCGGCGCCACCCCAGACATATCATTCTCCTCGCCCTCTCGGAAAGCCTGCTGCTTGCCCTCGGCGGTGCGATCGCCGGCCTCGGCCTGGCCTGCGGCGGTGTCCGCGTGTTGCAGATCATCGCCCCGGTCAGTGACGCCCGCAAAGCCGCGATGGCACTCGATGGCGGCGTGCTGGCTTTCTCGCTGGGCGTGACGATTCTAACCGCAGTGCTGGCCGGTCTGCCGCCGGCGTTCGCCGCGATGCGCATATCCGTCACCGATCTCCTGCGTGCGGAAGGTCGCGGCACGGCCGGGTCCCGTGCGCGCCATCGCATTCTCCGCGGGCTCATCATCGCCCAGGTCGCCCTCGCGTTCGTCCTGGCCAACGGCGCAGCGCTGTTCTCCGCCAGTTATGTCAAGCTGCTTGCGGCCAACGAAAAACTTGCGACCGAGTATGTGCTGTCCGCCGCCATCAACCTGCGGGGAGAGCGCTATAGTCAAAAAGAAGCGCGCACCCAGTTCTGTCAGCAGCTCGCCGAACGCACCGCCGCCCTGCCCCGCGTCACGGCGGCCGGCACGACCTCAAAGCTCCCCCTCGAAGGGGGCAGCAATATGAATATCCTCGTCAATACCGAGGTCTTTGACCCGATGGCCAATCGCACCCTGGCCGAGATTTCGAGCATCACGCCGGGCTATTTCGCCGTGGTCGGCCTCGCGGTGTTGCGCGGCCGCACGCTCGAGCCGGGCGATGCCGGCGGGCTGCGCCACGAGCTTGCGCAGCTCGACCCGGATCTGCCTCTGGCGGAGATCCGGACCCTGCAGGAGGTGGTCAACGACGCCACGCAAGGCCAAAGGGTGGTCGCCGGGCTCGTCGATTTCTTCATGGCGGCGGCGCTCGGGCTCGTCGCCATGGGCCTCTACGGAACGCTTTCGTATCATGTGCTCCAACGGACGCGGGAGATCGGGGTTCGCGTGGCCGTGGGAGCCTCCCGCCGCGACATCGTGCGCCTCGTGTTCCGCCAGGGCGCCAGCTGGGTGCTGGCGGGCGTGCTGCTGGGGTCGGCCGGCGCCCTCGGGCTGGCGGCGCTGTTACGCGCCATGATCTACGGCGTGGACCCGCTCAATCCCGTCTCGCTCCTCGCGGGCGTGGCCGGCGTCGCCGTCGCCGCGATGTTCGCCTGCTGGCTACCGGCAAGAAAAGCGAGTCGCGTGGATCCCATCGTGGCCCTCCGGGCGGAGTAGGCGGCAAGCGAAAAGCTGTAGGCTGGTAGTACAGGGCCAATCCGAGTGCAAAATGCCAGTTTAGCATCTTGCCGAAAGCAGCGCAGGCTTCTCAGCCTGCTTTACCGTCAATCGCGAGGCGAACGCCGCAAAATCCTCGCGGAGCATGCTTCCCTATCCGTTCCATTTGCGTAGTCTGCGGTACAACTTCGATCCAGCCATGACAACCGCCGCCGCCACCTATTTTGTGTTCGTAGACTTCGAGAACGTCCCGGAAGTCGATCTCGGGCTAGTCGAGGGGAAGCCGGTCCATGTCACGATCCTGATCGGGAAGAACCAGAAGAAAATCGACCTCCCGCTCGTGCAGCAGATCCGGCGCCTGGCCGCCCAGGTTGAACTCGTGGAAGTCGGAGCTTCCGGTCGCAACGCGCTCGACCTGACCCTGGCGTACTATCTCGGCCAGGCCGTCCTGCGGGCTCCGGACGCACGGTTCTGCATCGTTTCCCGGGACAAGGATTTCGAGCCGATGATCGCGCACCTTTCCGCCAAGCACATCAAGGTGGTGCGTCGCGACCGTCTCTCCGCCCTGCCAGTTCAACCGGAACCGAGGCCGGGACGGGCGGCCAAGGCGACGGTTTCGGTCAGGTCAAGTGCCCCGGCCAGGGCGGAGGCCAAGGTCAGGACCGGAGAACCGGAAGATCGGCTCGAACGGCTGATCACCCGGCTGCTCGCCAACTTTTCCCCACGGCCGAAAAAGAAAGGCCGCCTCCTGGCCCGCATCAACTCCGACTTCGGCAACAAGCTCACCGCCGCCCAGCAAAACGAGAAATTGGACGAGCTCATCCGGCGAGGGGTTGTCTCCATCGACGCCAAGGACGCGGTCGTCTATTCCGCGGCGGACTGACCAGTTTCCAGCTCGCTGGAAACTGAAAAAGATTTCGCCGGCTCGGCGGCGAAATCTTTCCTGTTGACGTTCTGAAGGAGAGGGTTCACCCGTCTTTATTCAGAACATCTGAAGGAAGACCATGACCAACGAAAAATCCGAATTGCTCCAGGGCACCCTCGACATGCTGATTCTCAAGGCGCTCCAGCTCGAACCGATGCACGGCTTCGGGCTGTCGGTCCGCCTCAAGCAGATGTCGCGGGAACTGTTCCAGGTGGAAATGGGGTCGCTCTACCCTGCCCTCTGCCGCCTCGAGGCCCGCGGCTGGGTGAAGGCCGAATGGGGCGTTTCCGACAACAACCGCCGGGCGCGCTACTACGCGCTGACCCCCGCCGGCCGGAAACAACTCCAGGCCGAAACCACCCAATGGGAGCTCCTCTCGAGCACAATCAACGCGATGCTGAAGGCGACGTGAATCGCCAGTAGCGCTCATCGAGTAGCGCGTAGCGAGCATGCAACCAGCCTACTACGGTTCTGTTACTCTACTCCCTCCTCGCTACTCACTACCCGCTATCCTATGACCCGGCTCCGCCAGATTCTCTTCCGCCTGCAGCCGTTTTTCCGCCGCCGAAAAATCGAGGCGCAGATGTCCGACGAAATCCGCACGCACCTCGAGATGCAGACGGAGGCGAACATCGCGGCGGGCATGTCGCCCGAGGAGGCGCATTGCGCGGCCCGGCGCGAGTTCGGCAGCGTCGACCAGGTGAAGGAATCCTACCGCGACGAGCGCGGGATTCCATGGATCGAGGATTTGCTCCGCGATGTCCGGTACGCCGTCCGCCAGCTGGCGAAGTCGCCCGGTTTCACCGCCGTCGCCGTCCTTTCGCTTGCCCTCGGGATCGGCGTAAACACCGCCGTGTTCTCTCTCGTCAACGGCATCCTCCTCAGCTCGCTGCCCGTGCCAAACCCACAGGAGCTGCGCACAATCCAATGGTCGGGGACCGATATCAGAGGACTCAACTTCACCGGTCATGTTAGCAGCCCCAGCGGCTCGGGCTCCGGCACGATGACGATCAGCTCTAACCCGAGGGAGCGGATGAGCATCGATTCGTTCACCTATCCGCTCTACCGCAGCCTGCGCGAGCAGGGGGCGGCGCAAGCCGACATTTTCGCCTTCACCGAACTCGATGGCATCAACGCGCGGGCCCGCCGCGAGCCGTTCATTGCCGGAGGGTTGATGGTGTCCGACAACTTCTTCAGCGCGCTCAGGGTGCGCCCGGTCATCGGCCGGCTGTTCGCCGCCGGCGACGATCGGGCTGGGACCGTCCCGATCGCTGTCATCACCTACGGCTGGTGGGAGAAGTATTTCGATCTCGATCCCGGCGTGATTGGGCAAACGGCCTCACTGAACGGCAGCGTGTTCACCATCGTGGGGGTGCTGCCGCGCGAGTTCCGTGGTTTGGAACTCGCCGACCTGAGGGATTTCTATGTCCCGATGTCGGCGCAGCCACTGCTCATGGCGAACTGGCCGACAATTTCCTGCGATCGTTGGTGGGTTCACCTGATGGCCCGCGTGCGTCCAGCCAGTCACGAACTGGGCCGAGAGAGCGTCGGGGCGACCCAGCTGCAAACAGCGCTCGATGTCTCCTTCGCGCCGCGGGTGGAAAAGACGATGAAAGCGCCAAAGGTCGAAATCGGCGACGGCCGTGCCGGGCTGACCTACGACCAGCTTAACTACCGGAAGTCGCTCCTGCTCCTGCTGAGCGTGGTCGGCATCGTGATCCTCGTGGCCTGTGCCAACCTGGCCGGCTTGTCGCTGGCGCGCAGCACGGCCCGCCAGCATGAGTTCGCCGTGCGCGCTGCCCTCGGCTCCGGACGCTGGCGACTGATCCGCCAGTCGCTGACCGAGAGCCTCGTGCTGGCGCTTCTCGGTGGCGGCCTCGGCATCCTGGTCGCCCTTTGGGGCAAGACTGCCATCTCCCAACTGCTCGCCGGATCGTCGGGCGGATTGCGCTACGATCTGGCGCTCGACCTCACCGTGCTGGCCTTCACTTTCGGCCTGTCGCTCGCGGCCGCGCTGTTGGCGGGATTGCTGCCAGCGCTGCGGGCCGGCAGGGTCGATCCGGTGGCTGGTCTGAAATCGCGCACCGCGCTCGGCAACCCGCGTTTGCGCGCCGGTCGGTTCCTCGTCGCGGCTCAGATCGCCCTCTCCGTGCTGATGCTGGCCGGGGCCGGGCTCTACGTCCGCACGCTCGTGAACCTTGTCCGCGTCAACCCCGGTTTCGCCACGGAGAACCTTTTGCTCTTCGAACTCAGTCCGCGCGCCGCCGGGCTCCGCGGTGCCGCGGCAACCGCGTTCTACGAGCGCGCGCAGGGCTCGCTGGACAGGATTCCGGGCGTGCGGACGGTCGCGTTGACGCAATATAAACTGCTCGCCGGCTTTGCGTCTCTCGGCAACTTCTTTTCGCTGCCGGCACATCCCGAGCTACGCGGCGGAAAAAGCCCCTCCGCACACCGGCTTGACGTCAGCGAATCGTTCTTCGCCACCATGGAAATTCCGCTCATCTTGGGGCGTGGGTTTACCTCCTCCGACACTGACGGCTCACCCAAGGTGGTGGTGGTGAACCAGACTTTTGTCAGGAAGTACTTCACCGACGAAAATCCGATTGGCCAGACCCTCAAGGTGGGCGACGACGAATGGCGCATCGCCGGGGTCTGCCGCGACGCGAAATACGCGGATATAAAGGCCGACGCCCCGCCAACCGTGTATTTCTCCTACCGCCAGAGCGCCATGGAGACCGCCTATTTCGCGGTACGCACGGCATTGCCAGCCCTCACCCTCGTCCCGGCAGCCCGCAAGGCCGTCGCTGCAATCGATCCGAACGTGCCGCTGGCAGATGTGACGACGCAGGAAGCCGTGCGCAATTCCCAGATCAGCCAGGAGCGGATGTTCGCCACGCTCGTCGGCGCGCTCGCCGGGCTCGCCGTGTTGCTCGCGTGCATTGGCCTCTACGGACTCATGGCTTACAACGTCACGCGGCGCACCGGCGAGTTCGGCGTGCGCATGGCGCTGGGAGCCACCAGCCACGATATCGCCTGGCCGATCGTTCGCGAAGCGTTGTTGCTGGTGGGGGCCGGCCTCGCCGTAGGAGTTCCTTCCGCGCTAGCCCTGGCCCACGTGGTCGAGAATCAACTCTACGGGGTCGCGCCCCACGATCCAATGACCTTCGTCGCCGGCGCCGTGCTGCTGCTCACCCTCGCCCTCGTCGCCTGCTGGCTGCCGGCTCGGCGGGCCACAAAGGTCAATCCGCTGGAGGCGCTGCGCGCAGATTAAGCGTTTGCCGCGGTCTTCATTTTCAAAGGGATATTTTTTGCGATGAACCAACAGGCGTCTGGCAATCAGCATTGGGCTGAAAGCCTCCCCAATGCCCCCTGCACGCGATTGCCTTTGACTTCCGACCTGGCGCGCTGCCGTACCACCCCCTAATCCGTATCTATGGTCCGACCGTACCATGGATCTGGCAACGGAGTAATTGTCGCGCCCATGGATTCCTCCACATGTCTTGCGAGAATTGGCTTCGCTCATCAGTTTTAACTGCGATGTCCTCATGCCGGATCGGTGGTCCGATCGGACCAACTACTCGGCACGCGAAGTCGAGACGGACACGCTTATGTCATGGCGTCGCCTGCGGCAGTCCCACGGAGTCCGCACACCAGTCCAGCCGATTCCGCCTCCTAGGCCGGCGCTTGCGCAGCCAAGGTCTCTGCTTTGGCGCCCATTGCGATGGCGCGAGTGAACTCGTGGAACGCCTCGCGCCGTTCCGCCCAAACGTCCTGTCCAAGATAACCCGGCGGTTGCAGCTCCAGGGGGAGAAATGGATCGCGGCGCGCGATGCAACGCCAGGCCCGGTGTTCCGCTTCAAGCCATCGAAACCACCGGGTCGCGGGGCCGGAGATTCGATCCGGGCGCATTCGGAGAATCTCCCGATAGTAGGCGTAGTCCTTCGCAATCTTGCAATAATCCCAGGCGCTGTTGACCAACGCCGCAGGGCTCTCTCCGCCAACTGGGCGAGCCTCGAAATAGGTGAGACTTTCAGGAACCAGACCTGTTTCGCCCAGCTCCTGCCGAAAAGCGTCCACTGGGTCGGGACTAATCCACACGCTGTTCTGCAGCCAACCAAAGCGGCAGTCGCGCAAAAGGCGCCGTAAATGCGTGCGCAGGGAGCGCGACGATTCGGGAATATCGAACACCACCAGCCGCCAGGCGCCGTCCCAACGCCGTTTCCACTCCACCTCTGGGTCAACCCCCCCGAGCAGCCGGCAGCGCGCTTGGTCGGTCAACCGAAGAAGCCGTTGATCCACCCGAGGGTCGACAGAGACCGTGATCGCCCCCGCGGCTTCGAGCCGGGCCAACTTTCGCCGCAGGAGGCTGCCTTTCCGGGTTGAACGGGAAAGAATCCAACGAGCCGCCGCTTCCGCCATTTCGCTGCCGACACCCAGCAGACTAAGGGTCAGGTGGAGTGATCCAGCCATACCGAAACGGTGGAGCAACGGAACCGATAATGAAAAGCCGAATTTTTGGTCCGATCGGACCATCAGAATGGCACGCGGAATTCGACGGTGGCTAGGGCGGGGTTGCCAGGCCAAACTCGTTTTGTTCGTTGCTGTGGTTCCTCGGGCCGGATTCACCATAGCATTGAAGCGATCATCGCTGCCGTCCGGCCCCGTTCTTCATGAAGATGATCCCGTTCCCGACCGCGCCGGTCGTTCCGAGCATCACCAGCAGCCGAATTGACCTCGGAAGTCCGGCGTCGGTGTTGCAGGCGCAGCGAACTTCGCCCAAAGTCTCCGGGCCATGAATTTTGGATTTCTGCTTTTCCCTGGTCTGGAGGAACTCGACCTCGTCGGCCCGTGGGAAATGATTTCGATGTGGAGCAAGCATCTCCAGGGGCCAGAGCGTTGCATCATGGTCGCGCAAACCCGCGAGCCGGTCGTCTGCGCGAAAGGGATGTCGATCAATCCGCACGCGACGTTCGCCAATTGCCCGCCACTGGATTGCCTCCTCGTGCCCGGCGGCCAGGGGACGCGCGAGCAGGTCGATAACGACGTCCTCGTTCACTTCGTGGCCGAGCAAGCCAGAGGTTGTCAAGCGATCCTCTCGGTTTGCACGGGGTCTTTTATCCTGCATTGCGCAGGCCTTCTGGCCGGGCGGCGCGCGACCACCCACTGGTCTTCACTCGCGCGCCTCGCCGAACTCGGCGGCGTCGAGGTCGTGCAGGAGCGCGTCGTGCGGGACGGCAACATCTGGACGGCCGCCGGCGTCTCGGCCGGAATCGACCTGGCGCTGGCTTTCATCGAGTCGGTCGCTGGTGAAGCGGTGGCCGGCAAGGTCCAGTTCGGCGCCGAATACTATCCGTCTAGCCGGCGTTACGGGGATCTCCACCAGAGTCCCCAAGCACCGGCCTATTTGAAGCGAGGTTGAGCGCCAAGGCGCAAACGCTAAGGTGCGACTATGCAGATTGTAGGAAGCGAGCTTGCTCGCGATTCCGACGTATGAATCGCCTGCAAGCAGGCTTCCTACATCGATCACCTGATGGCGTCATCCTCTACGGAGAAGTCGGAGTTTGTTGAATCGAGAAGGTTAAAGTGTAAGCTTTAGGCGAAAAGCGGAAAGCTTCGGAATTTAAGCGGACCTGCGCCCATTTCATATCGAGGGGCCGTTATGAGCGTCACTGCGTACGGTCACGCCAGCACGGCGACCGCTTTGATCTGCGCCCACACCGCCGTTCCGGGTTCCAGTTTGAGGCGGTCGCGCGACAGGCGCGTGACGCGGGCCACGAACGGCGTGCCCCCGGCGTCGAGGCGCACCAGGACGTGCGCGGCGCCGGCGGTTTCCGCCACCGCCACGACCTTGGCCGGCACCAGGTTGAGAATGCTGGTATCCCGTGGCTTCTCCAGGGCCACGCTCACATCGCGCGCCTTGATCTGAAAACGCAGCCGCCGGCCGGCCGGCTCGGCAGCGTGGGCCACGTGCACCGAGCCACCCGGAAAATCGAGCCGCACCAGCCCGTAAGCCGGATCGCTGGCACCGACCGTTCCTTCAACGACCATCCCCGCTTCGTCCGCAAACGCCTCGGGCAGATCGAGCCGGGCGAGCGTCTCCGCGAGCGGCCCGCTGGCTGCCACGCGCCCACCGGCCAGCAGAACCAGATGGTCCGCAAGACGCACCACCTCGTCGATCGCATGGCTGACGTAGATCACGGGGATTTCCAATTCGTGATGCAGCTGTTCGAGACAAGGCAGAATCTCGCTCTTGCGGGCAAGGTCGAGCGAGGCGAGCGGCTCGTCCAGGAGAAGGAGTTGCGGGCTGGCGAGCAATGCGCGGGCAATGGCCACGCGCTGGCGCTCGCCGCCGGAAAGCGTGTCGGGGCGTCGGTCGAGCAGCGGGCCAATGTCAAGCAACCCGATGAGGTGATCAGAATCGACCGGCGGGGCGTTGGCGCGCCGGCGATGTCGGCCGTAGTCCAGATTTCGGCTCACGCTCAAATGCGGAAACAGAGTCGTCTCTTGAAAGATATAACCCAACGCGCGGCGATGAACGGGCCGGAAGATCCCGCGCGATTCATCCTGCCAGACCTCGCCTCCCACCTCGAGGAAGCCGCCGGGCACCCGTTCGAGTCCCGCGATGGCCCGCAAACACGTGGTCTTCCCCGCCCCGGATGGACCGAACAATGCCGTCACACCGCGGCCCGGCACGGCCAGTTCGAGATCGAGCACGAAACCGCCGTGGTCGAGGCAAAAACTGAAGCGGATGGGGGCGGTCCGCCCCGAGGTATCACCGCCATGGATACGGGCACTCGTCATGTGGTCCTCCGACGCAAGAGTCGTTCGCTCAGCCACACCGCCGCAAAGGCGAGGACGACCGAGATCGCCAGCAACTTGAGCGCCTCGGCATCGCGACCAAGCTGGACCTCGTGGTAGATGCCAAGTGCGAGCGTGATCGTCTGACCGGGGATCATGCCGGCGATCATGACGGTGGCGCCAAACTCACCCAACGCCCGCGCGAACGCCAGCACGCACCCCGCCAGCAGGCCGCGGGCGCCGAGCGGCAACGTCACAGTCCAGAACACGTCCCACGGCCCCGCTCCGAGCGTGCGCGCCGCCTCTTCGAACCGTGGATTGATCTCGTCGAAGGCAACCCGCGCCGTGCGCACGAGCAAGGGGAACGACATCACCGCCGTCGCCAGCACCACCGCCTTCCAGGTGAAAACGATCTCAACGCCAAGCGTTTGTTCGAAAAAACGGCCAAACAGTCCATGCCGGCCGAACAGCTTGAGCAGGATCAGGCCAGTGGCCACCGGCGGAATCACGAGCGGCAACGCAACCAGCGTCTCGACCGCCGCCTTGCCCGGCCACCTTCGCCGCGCCAGCACCCATCCGAGCGCGACGCCCGGCGCCAGGATCAGCGCCGTGCCGAGCAGGGCGACACCAAGCGTAAAAAGAGCGACTTGAAGGAGGTCGGACACCGGCAAAATCGATTTACGAATTACGATTCATGATTCACGGTTTGCCTGAACAGCAACAGGGTGAAGAGCCTCCGATGGGTTGCGCCAATCGCAAATCGTAAATCAAAGATCGCCGGCCTTCCGGTCGTGCGGGTTAGGCTATCGCCTCGGACTATGCGCCCGGTAATCTACGCCTGGCAACAAAAGATGACAGTGGGGCAAGACCCTTATCGATAGAACGTTAAGAAACATTCAAACAGGCTTGGCTGTGTTGTAGCCGGTTTTTGGAGTTGCCGGCGTCAAGCTTTTGAAGGATAGTACTATTCTCATGGCCAGTGTTGAGCGCGATACGCGTTCCGCGGGCCGCTTAATAAACCACAGGCTGCTCCCGACAACGGTGAGCGCCGTTTCACAACACATAACACAACATGTCAGATCAAGATCCGTCCGG
>Ga0182011_10004661_pt1 | contig 10937 bp, 13 predicted proteins | sample 711E1DmetaG_FD_120481 | JGI IMG/M metagenome (GOLD analysis project Ga0182011, IMG submission 120481) | Permafrost microbial communities from Stordalen Mire, Sweden - 711E1D metaG | ecosystem: Environmental > Terrestrial > Soil > Wetlands > Permafrost | place: Sweden: Stordalen | collected...
CGGCGGGGAGAATGTCGCCGAAAGATGTGGGAGACAAGATGGTCCAGGCAAAGAATGACGATACCGAAAAAACAAAACAATCGGAGCCCCAATAGGAGAGAGAATGGAAAATAAACTTTACCGGAGCAGGAAAGACCGAATGCTGTTCGGAGTGTGCGGCGGGCTGGGGAAGTTTTTCGGGATTGATTCTACGATTATCCGAATTGTCTTTGTGCTGCTGGGATTTACCGGTTTCGGGATTCTGGCTTATATCATCATCGCAATAATCGCACCGCTGGAAGAATCACATCAAAACACGCCGCAAGGCATCATTGAGGAGAACGCGGCAGAAATCAAGGAAACGGCCAATAAGCTGGGTAATGATCTCCGCAATACATTTACAGGGAAGGTAAAGGAATCTGAAGAGGAAGCTGCCAAAGAACAAACGCGCCGTAACAATGCTTTAGGGATTGTAATTATTATTATCGGGGTGATTTGTTTGCTGGGGGTTTTTAATCTGTTTAATTGGATTCACTGGTGGGGAGCGATCGGAGCCCTGGCGTTAATCGGCTTGGGCATTATACTGATTGTGGGAGGGAGTAAAAAGAAGTAGTGCCAGCTAATAATTCTTGGATATCTATTACAGGGTTGCAGGATGCAGTTACAAGCCGAGCACTGTTGAATATCAACTAAAGTGTGGTCAGAAATATAGGAAAATAGGCATGGAATAAATTTCCGGTCTATTTTCTTTTACGTTTTACAAAGTTAAAAACAACCTTGTGGCCGTTTAATTTGTCTTTTTTATTGACGTTATCCATAAAGGTCTGGAGTTCTGTTTCTTTTTTGGCGGTCATTGTATTTCCTTCAGTTCTTAGTACAGTATATTTTACCATAATGTCCGGCAGATAACCAAACACGGGAAGGAAAATCACAAATTACAAGCATCAAATAACAAACAAATACGAAATACTAATATCTAAATCCGAAATAAATTCGAATAATAAAATCACAAATATGTCGCTTTGAGTGAAGTGAAGTGCTCCCCGGTTAACGAGTAGTGTAGGAGATTCTTCGGGTACTTTGTAACCTCAGAATGATGGTGGTATCTGCGTACGTCTTTATATGTCAGAGCTTTTAGGTTTGCGGCAGAGAAAGAAAGCCCTACGGGAGTCTTTGGTTAATGAACTGATCCCTGATTGCCAGTCGAAGCCGTAGGTTTCAATATCGGTAAAACCGGTTGATTTAAGTGCCGATTTTACAGCGGCGGCGGCATGGCATTTCTGATAAAGAACAAAATCGTGGCGGTACCAGCTGTCACCCTCCAGACGGAAAAGGGTAGCGTCAAAGTCGGCGGTGCGGGTTTTCTGATTGTAGGTACTGCGGATGACGCCGACATGATCGTCCTCAATAATGGAGAAATCCCCGTTCCACTCATAAAAATAGCCGGCTTCGGTATTCAGGTCGAACATAAAAAATCCGCCGCCGCGCAGCGCCGCATAGGCCGAACGAAAGACCGAGCCCAATTCATTGGTAGACATAATGTGGTTCAAGCTGTCAAAGACCGAAATCACGGCATGATATTTGTGTGGTAATTGGAATGAGCGGGCATCGGCTTGGAGGAATTCCACCCCGGGAGCATTTTCACGGGCATAATTTAACATTTCCGGCGAACCATCGATACCGGTTACGCGGTAGCCCAGTATGGTTAGTTTTTGCGCCATTTGACCGGTGCCGCAGCAGAGGTCGAGGATGCGGGCGTTTTTAGGGAGTCTAGTCAGGACTAAATTATCCAGAACAGGTAAAACCACCGGGAGAAAAGAATTCCCCCAGTGTTTGTTATACAACCAGGCGAAGGGGTCGTAAGCGGAATACGTTTTCATATTTACACGATTATAACACAGTATTTAGCGCTGGCCTTTTGGCAAAGTTTGACATTACCTCACATAATAGCTTTTAATCAGATATAGTAAGGTGGACCGACCGAGTTTAGTTTTTAAGGTAAGAAGCGGATGGAAATTCAGAAAGAAAATTTTTATCACGAAATTCTGGAGTTTGCGGTTTCTGTCGTGTGGCTGGGAATCGCTTTCGGTATCTACTTTGCGGGCGGCGCGACGCAAGCCTTTTCTTCAATGCATACCTTAGGAATAGATATCCTGGAATCGCTGTTCGTGGTGTTCTTTGCGTTTGTTTTACACGAACTGGCCCACAGAATCGCCGCCCGAAGATACGGATTTCAGGCGGTCTATCACGTTTGGATTCCCGGTCTGGTCATGGCGATGGGAGCAGCGCTGCTCGGTTTCCTGCTGGCGGCGCCCGGCGGTGTTTATATTTCGATCGGGCAAAATACAGTTGAAAACAGGGCAAAAATGGGGAAATCGGCTTTAGCAGGTCCGATTGTGAACATGGTGTTAACGGTTGTATTCACAGTTTTGTTATTGATAGTTACTTCGTATGGGCAAATTGTAAAGTCAACCACGGGCGGCACCGCCGCGCAGATACCGGTATATGTAACTGATACAGCTTCAATGGGAGTAATGATTAATGCCTGGCTGGGCTTTTTTAACCTGATACCGTTCGGAACTTTTGACGGTCAAAAGGTTTTTCAGTGGAATAAAAAAGTTTGGGGCATCTTCTTCGGGACTTCGATAATACTGTTTGTTTTGATATTTTTTGCTTAGTTTGAAGTGCCGGTTATTCAGGCGACAGGCAGGGACGCCTGTCCTACTAAACTAGCACAAAAAGATTATCTTTCTCGATTGTGTTGCCGCTGCTCATTGTTGTGGTTTTGCGAGCAGAATGCTACCCGTTTTTAAGTTGCTGAGTCAGAGCCGGGACGACCTTGAAAAGGTCGCCGACAATGCCGTAGGTAGCAATCTGAAAAATCGGGGCGCTGGGGTCGTCATTAATGGCGACGATACAATCGGAGGTCTGCATACCGGCCATGTGCTGAACCGCGCCGGAGATACCCACCGCAATGTAGAGTTTGGGACAGACGGTCTTACCGGTTTGTCCGACCTGATGCGAGTATGGAATCCAACCTTCGTCCACACAGGGGCGCGAGGAACCGACGGCGGCTCCCAGGGCCGAAGCAAAATCCCGAATCAATTGAAAATTCTCAGGCTTAGCCAAACCGCGTCCGCCGGAAACAATAATATCGGCTTCTTCCAGTTTTACTTTCTCAGTAAGATCGGCCACAAAATGCAACAGTTTTGTTTTGGAAGTGAGGGCCGCTTTGTTAAAATCAACCCTAATGATTTGTCCGGCATGGGGTATTTGTAACAGGCTCTTTTTAAAAACACGCGGGCGGACGGTCGACATTTGCGGCCGCCGTGTGGGGCAGATAATAGTGGCCATAACATTACCACCGAAGGTGGGGCGGGTCTGGCGCAAGAGTTTCTTTTCAAAATCGATATCCAGTCCCGTGCAATCGGCGGTCAAACCGGTTTTCAGGACGGCGGCAACCCTGGGGAAAAACGAACGCCCGAACGGCGTCGCCCCGGCCAGGACAATTTCCGGTTTATAGGTTTTTACCAGGCGGACAAGTTCCGCGACATACGGGTCTTCCGACTGATTGGCAAAAGCAGGGTCATCAATGAGATAAATTTTATCCGCCCCGCAAGCAGAAAATTGCTCAATACCTTTGATATCATGTCCCAGACAGACGGCACACAATTCGGTTTGCAAAGTATCGGCCAGTTCCCGGCCCTTCGAAAGCAGTTCCAGGCCGACGCCTTTGATTTCACCGTTGCGCTGTTCGGCAAAAACCCAGACACCGCGGTGTTCGCCGTCGATTGGGGTTTGCGCCATTTCCTTTTCAATCTTGATAGCTTCCGCGGCACAGGCATCCTGACAGGCGCCGCAGAGGTTACAGCCCGCCATTTTAATGCTGGCTTTGTCATCGACGATAGAGACTAAACCGAACGGACAAGCAGATTCACAACTGCCGCAGCCGGTACATTTTTCTTTATCAAATTTCAGTGTCATAAGGACTCCCATTTACTGATGTTGCCTAAGCCCGGAGGATATTTCCCTTCTCTCTAACTCTCTCCCACACATGGCGAGAGGACTAACCCTGAATTTTAGTTCCCTCTCCTTTGCGATGGGAGAGGGGTGTATCACTTTTCAGATTATTACTAAATCATTTTGGCTTCTTTTAATTTTTCAATCAAAGCTTTGGCCTGCGCTTCCGGTTCACCTTTGAGCATTTCCGCGTGCTGGATGCGTTGAGGATAAAAAACTTTCACGACCCAGGTCCCGGAGCCGGCCTGGCCGATAGTTTCTTTGTGAGCGGCGATGTCATTGGCGGTCCAGGTGGGGATTTGCGCAGATTTTGATTTAGAAAGACCCCGCAAGGAAGGCATACGCGGCACATTGATTTCTTTGGCCACAGTGATGACGGCAGGTAATAATGCTTCAATTGTTTCATGGCCGTCTTCCACTGCCCGCTGGACTCGTATCTTGCCGTTACCGATTTCCTCAATCTTGCTGACGTAGGCAATGAAAGGGATACCCAAATTTTCGGCGAGTTCAGGCCCGACCTGACCGGTATCGCCGTCGATGGTTTGCCGTCCGCAGATAATCAGGTCGTAGTTTTTAATTTTTTCGACGGCTTTGCCCAGGGCAGCCGCCGTGGCCAGGGTATCAGAACCGGCAAAAGCCATATCGCTCAATAAAACAGCTTCATCGGCGCCAACGCTGATGGCGTCTTTAAGCATGTCCGCTGCCTGCGGCGGCCCCATGCTGATTGCCGTGACTTTGCCGCCGTGCTTTTCTTTGAGGCGGACGCCTTCTTCCAGCGCATAACTGTCAAAAGGATTAACAATAGCTTTAATACCCTGACGAATCAGGGTGTTGGTATTGGGGTCGATTTTTACTTCGGTGGTGCCTGGCACCTGTTTCAGACAGACGATAACATTCATTCGCGTTTGCCTTTACGTTTGCGCAATTCAATAGCGATGGCGTTATGCAGGACTTCATTGCTGCCCTCATAAATCTGGGTGATTTTGGCATCGCGCATCATTTTTTCGAGGGGATAATCGCGCATATAACCGGCGCCGCCGCAAACCTGGACGGCATCGACGGTAACTTTCATGGCGACATCGGAAGCAAAGACCTTGGCCATCGCCGATTCCTCGGTGAAGCTCTTCACGCCGCTGTCGATGGTTTTGGCAACGGCATAGACGAGCGCCCGGGCGGCTTCAACCTGCAAGGCCATTTCGGCTAATTTATACTGGACAACGGGCAGGGAAATAAGGGGCTGCCCGAACTGAATACGTTGGCTGGTGTAACCGACCGCGGCTTCCAGAGCACCCTGAGCGATACCTAGTGCCTGGGCGCTGATGCCGGGACGTGAATTATCGAGGACTTTCATAGTGACGATAAAGCCCATGCCTTCCCGGCTGATGATGTTTTCGGCGGGGACAAGGCAATTGCGGAAAACCAATTCCCGTGTAGCGGAGGCGCGGATGCCGATTTTCTTTTCCTTTTTGCCGAAGGTGAAACCGGGGGTGTCTTTTTCGACGATGAAGGCGCTGGCGCCGCGGGGCCCTTTGGTTTTATCGGTTAAAGCGACAATGGTATAAATATCGGCTTCGCCGCCGTTGGTGATGAACTGCTTGGTGCCGTTGAGAATGTAGCCCTCAGGAGTTTTCACGGCAGTAGTTTTAATTCCGCTGGCATCGCTGCCGGCAGTAGACTCGGTTAAGCCGAAAGCGGCGATTTTACCCGAGGCGATTTGAGGCAGGTATTTCTGTTTCTGTTCATCGCTGCCGTAGAGGATAATGGCATAAGCCCCCAAGGCAGTGGCGGCGAAAGAAACGGCTACGGCGCTGCAGACGCGGCTGAGTTCTTCGACAACGAGGCATAAATCAAGCGTGCCTCCGCCTAATCCATCGTATTTTTCGGGGATAAAGATACGGAAAAGGTCGCTATCGGCCAGTTCCTTCAGGATTTCTTTGGGAAATTGTTCTTTTTCATCAAGCTCGGCGCGGACCGGTAAAATCCTTTCTTCAGCAATCCGATGTGCCAGGCTTTTTAAAGTCTTCTGCTGTTCGGTTAAAAAATATTCCAATAAATCCCTCCATAGTTTCGCGGGAGATTAATGCAAGATAAAAGGAATACAGATATTATAAGGGGAGCAGCAGTCTCACTGCAAGGTTGGGGATAATTGAGCCGGATATTTTGACAAAACAACCAAAATTCTTATCTGAGGGGAGGATAGATATTAAATCAGCTATTACTTTTGTTACGTAATAAAGGGATAAAAGCGATGATGCAAATAACCGGAAGTCCGATAACAAACCAGCGCATTTGTTCCGAAAAATGGAATAATTTCATCCATATAATTAAAGAAATAAATTCGATAACGATAAAAGTTAGAATAGTCTGGATTACTTTTTTCTTTCTTATTTTGGTCATGTTAAAACTTCTCAGGACAACAACATCGTATATGAGAAAATTATAAGGATAATAAAACGAATTGTCAACAAGTTCCCTTAATTGTTGTAATAAAAATAATTTAAACTTATTAGTGAAATCGGGCGCTTTTTGGGATATAATGGGAAATACTTGTAGTATTCATTTCAATTTAATAACAATAAATACGATAGGGAGGTAATTTACCATGGCAAACGCAGCTAGAGCTTACATTCTGATTGAGTGCACAGTGGGCAGAACCAAAGAAGTAGTTACCGGTTTGGGCCGCCTGAAGGGAATGAAATCAGTTGAAACTGTTACCGGTCCCTATGATGTGATTGCGATTGTAGAACTGGCCACCCTGAATGAAATCGGCGATTTAGTTACCCAGCATATTCATCCGATTACCGGTATCACCAGAACGGTAACCTGTTTAGTGGTTTAAAAGAAATCACCAAAGCAATAATACTGTGATTGGGCGGGCGGGCTAAAAACCCGCCCTTACCTGAGTTCGTGAATTTAAAGGTGAGGTCAAATGATAATATCCCTCACCTCAATCCCGCCTTTAATTTTCCAAATATTCTTATTTTGGCTTTAATTATGGATTTTACATTCACCACGGAGCAGGAGGTTTTCCGGCAGGAAGTGCGCGGTTTCCTCGATGATGAGATCAGGAAAGGCACTTTCCGTCCGATGTGCGACGGTTGGATTCAGGGGTTTTCCTGGGATTTTACCAAGAAAGTAGCCGCCAAAGGATGGCTCGGTATCACCTGGCCGAAAGAGTACGGCGGCTTGGGCAGAAGTCAGGTTGACCGTCTGATTCTTACGGAAGAAATGCTGCGCTGCGGCGCGCCGGCGGCCTGCCACTGGTTTGCCGAACGTCAAATCGGGCGCGCGATATATACTTACGGCTCTGAAGAACAAAAACAGGAACTGCTGCCTAAAATCCTGCGGGGTGAGGCTTGCATCGGGCTGGGGATGAGCGAACCGGAAGCTGGTTCCGACCTGGCGGCGCTGAAAACCCGAGCAGTGGAAGACGGCGTTTTTTACGTCATCAACGGGCAGAAAATGTGGACCAGCTGCGCCCGGTACATGACGCACATCTATCTTGTGGCGAGAACTGACCCAGCGGCCCCGAAACAGAAGGGCATCAGCGAATTCATCATCGATTGTAAATTACCCGGCATCACGATTCGTCCGATTATTGACATCACTGGCAGCGAAGCCTGGGGTGAGGTCTTCTTCGATAACGTCCGGGTCCCCAAAAAATACCTGATCGGTGAGAAAAACCGCGGTTTTTATCAGATTTTAAACCAGTTGGATTACGAACGGTCCGGAATGGAACGCCTGATGGGGAACTATCCGCTTTTTGAGGCATTGATCAAATTTAGTAAAGAAACAAAACAGAACGGCAAACCGATTTGCGAAAACCCGTTAATACGCAGCCGGTTGGCACAATTAGAGATTGAGTTTGAAGTGGGACGGATGCTGCTTTACCGCGTGGTACAGGTGATGGAAAAAGGCAAGGCGCCGAATGTTGAGGCTGCAATCGCTAAACCTTTCTGTACGACCTGGGAACAGCATTTGGCGAGTATTGCAACCGATATCCTGGGGCCAAGCGGACAATTGCGGCAAGATAGCGAATATGCGCCGTTAATGGGGATGGCGCCGCATTCTTTCCTCTCATCAAAAGGATATAGTTTACAGGCGGGAACCAACGAGATTTTAAAAGGGATCGTGGCGACACGCGGTTTAGGCATGCCTGCGATAACTTAAATTTATTATTTATTAGGGATAATAGATGGATTTTATGCTTTCTGAAGAACAGGAAATGCTGCGGAAATCGGCGCGGGATTTTCTCACAGACAAATGCCCCAAATCATACGTCCGGCAGATGGCGGCCGATGAGAAGGGGTATTCCCTAGCTTTGTGGCAGGAGATGGCGGGATTAGGCTGGATGGGGCTGGCGATTCCGGACCAGTACGGCGGCTTCGGGATGGAATTCATCGACCTGGCGGTATTGCATGAGGAGATGGGACGGGCATGCCTGCCGGGGCCGTTCTTCTCAACCGTTGTGCTGGGAGCTTTGACGATATTGGAAAACGGAAGCGATAAACAAAAAGCCGTTTATTTGCCGGAAATCGTTGCCGGAAAAATGATAATGACAATGGCGCTGAACGAGGCTGATGGTTTGTATGAAGCAGGCTCGATAGCAACCACAGCATTCGCCGAAAGAGACGACTACATCATCAACGGCACCAAATTATTTGTGCCTTATGCGCATGCGGCCGATTACATCCTGTGTGTTGCCCGGACAAGCAACGAAAAGGATGAGAAGAAAGGTATAACCGTTTTTATCGTGCCGGCGAAGGCAAGCGGAATTAAGTACAAACTGTTGAAAACCATTGCCGGTGACAAGCTGTGTGAAGTGACGTTCGAAAATGTTATCGTCGCGAAGGATAACGTATTGGGCAGGGTGGGGGAAGGCTGGCCGATCGTGGAGAAAACGATGGAGTGCGCAGCGGCGGCGGTTTGCTGCGACACGGTGGGCGTCCTCCAAAAAGTGCTGGAAATGACAGTGGACTACACCAAAGAACGGAAACAATTCGGTAAACCCATTGGGGCTTTTCAGGTGATCCAGCAATACATGGCAGATATGATGACAAATGTGGACGGATTGCGTTTTGTGTCTTACCAGGCGGCCTGGCGGATCAGCGAAGGCTTGCCCGCGACACGCGAAACGGCGATTGCGAAGGCATGGTCGGCGGAAGCTTATGAACGATGCATCACTTTAGCGCACCAGATTTTCGGGGCGGTGGGCGTGACCGGCGACCACGATTTACATTTCTACACCACACGCGGGAAAGCGGCGCATCTCAGTTACGGCAATGCCGATTTCTGGCGCGAAAAAGTTGCCAAAACGATGGGGTTATAGGGCCTAAAGTTTTGTCAGTTTTTCCAATCGGGTTTGGACCGCAGTGATGGTCTCTTCCGCGGTAGAAGCGCCGCCGGTAATCCCAATGAATTTATGCCCTTTAAGCCAGGCCGGTTTAATTTCGTCGGCAGTTTCGATGAGGTGGGTTTCGGTCTGTCGGCTGCACAACTCAGCTAATCTGTTCGTATTGGCACTGGTATGGTCGCCGACGACAAACATCAGGTCGACTTTATTGGCTAGCTTTTGCGCCGATTCCTGCCGACGGCGGATATCGTGACAAATAGTGTCCACAACATACAATTCCGAATCTTTATGCAGCGCAATATCCACAACATTCTTCAGAAATTCATTGAAATTAGCGGGAATTTGAGTGGTTTGGGCGACGATGCCGATGCGTCCGGGGAGCGGTTTTAATTCCGCAATTTTCTGCGCATCCAGAGTTGCCATGCCGTTACCGCCGGCCCAGGAGAGAATACCTTTAACCTCCGGGTGATTAACGTCGCCGTAAACAATGACGAAAAATCCCTCTTTGGACAACCGCTGCGCGACAGATTGGGCACGGTGCACGAAACGGCAGGTAGTATCCACAATTTTCAGATGTCGTCTGATGATTTCGGCGGCGACATCCGGCCCAACCCCGTGGGCGCCGATGGCAATGACCTTGCCGGTAACATCATCAAGGCTTCCGGCGACACTGATGCCGAGTCCTGCAAGGCGTTGTAACACCTGCTGATTATGGACAACCGCCCCCAACGTCTCAATACTGCCCTGTTCCCCGGCGGCCTTCTCCAGAGCCGTTATAGCGCGTCTGACCCCGAAACAGAACCCGGTCCCGGCAGCTTTCTCAATTTTGATGTTATTGTTTTTCATTGTTCAGCATAAACCCCGTGATATTCCGGCGGCAGTAACCCTGTAATCCGGGCCATAATGAGTTTTGTGGCGTCCTCTCTGGAGAGTTTATCATCATTTGACGGCAGTTGAAAAGGCTGGCCAAAATTGACCGTTATTTCCGGCCTTTTAAATATCCAGTTCCAGCCTTTTAAATTTTCGGTGCCGGTAATGCCAACCGGCAGAATGAAAGCGCCCGTGCGCTGCGCGATAAGGGCTGCGCCGTGAAGAGCCTGGATCAATTCCGCATTCAGGCTGCGCTGACCTTCCGGAAAAATGACCAGAGCAAATCCATCGTTAACATATTGCTCCATGAGACGGATTGTTTTCCGGTCGGCAACGCCCTGATGAACCGGAAAACAGCCAAATGACTCCATGATTAATTTAACCGGTTGATGGCGGAAGAAACCTTCTTTAGAGGCAAATCTCATCTTTCTTTTGATCAGAAAACCGACGAGCTGCGGTTCAGCATAAGTCATGTGATTGGCAACGATGATTAATTTATCGGTTTGGGGAATATTTTCCCTGCCGTTGACCTTCACCCGCGTAAAAAGCGTAAAAACAATTTGCACGAAGGCCCTGCTCAAATAAAAAAACCAGGACACGAATCACCCCTTCTAAAACTTAGGAACAAAACCAAGAATAATAAAACAATAAATGAAGATTTGGGTTTTACCCCATTTCTCCTGTTTCGTAAAGGATTGCGCTGACGGCGGCCAGA
>Ga0182011_10004662_pt1 | contig 10934 bp, 10 predicted proteins | sample 711E1DmetaG_FD_120481 | JGI IMG/M metagenome (GOLD analysis project Ga0182011, IMG submission 120481) | Permafrost microbial communities from Stordalen Mire, Sweden - 711E1D metaG | ecosystem: Environmental > Terrestrial > Soil > Wetlands > Permafrost | place: Sweden: Stordalen | collected...
ATGCGGTCAGCCGAAGGCCGAACCTTGTAAGGACGCAGGCGATGCAAGTGCTCCCGCTTTCCATAAAGAACGCCGGAATGCGGACCAAAAAACTTATACGCTGAGCAAACCAGGAAATCCACGCCCAGGGCCTGCACGTCGATCGGCCCGTGGGGAGCGAACTGGACCGCATCCACATAGACCAGCGCCCCGGCAGCATGGGCCATCCGGGTGATCTTTCCAACCAGGTTAATGGTCCCGACCGCGTTCGAAGCATAACCAAAGGCCACCAGCTTCGGCCGGCGCTCCAGGACCCGCTCAAATTCATTCATTTTCAGGGTGCAGTCTTCCACATCAAAATCAATCCAGGTCACGCGGCAGCCGCGGTCCCGGGCAGCCAGCAGCCAGGGCGAAACATTGGCGTCGTGGTCGAGGTGGGTGAGAACGATCTCGTCGCCGGGATCAAGTGTCTGGACCAGCGAACGGCTGATGTGCAGGGTCAGGGAGGTCATATTGTTGCCAAAAATGATCTCCTCGGGCCGGGCGGCATTCAGGAAATCCGCCATGGCAGCATGAGCCTCAGCCAGAACGGCATCCGACTGAATGCTGGTGGCAAACGCGCCTCCGTGGTTTGCATTGCATTCCATCAGGTAGCGCTGAATACGCCCCGCGGACTGCCGGGAGATCTGGGTTCCCCCGGGGTTATCGAAAAAGATCGCCGGGCGGTTCAGCGAGGGGAATTGCTCACGGACGAGATCCAGGCTTGCGCCAAACAGGGGTGAAGTGTCGACGGTCATATAGGCTCCTGGTGCTGATTATATCTTCACCTGTTCATCGTTGGGCCAGGTGATCAGGATGTCCCGGGGAAGCTCGCTCCCGCGTGAGCACTCCCAATGGGTGTATGATTAAAGGATGAAGGCCATCGCCAATGTGCTGGACGAATTGACCATTCCGGCCGATCTGGTTGTCAAAAAACCGGATGGCTCAGTGCGCTGTACCGCCTGCGGACACCGCTGCCTGGTGCGCGCCGGGAGGCGCGGGGTCTGCCAGGTGCGTTTTAACCAGGACGGCGAGCTGCGCGTTCCCTGGGGGTATGTGGCTGCCCTCAACGCCGATCCCGTGGAGAAAAAACCCTTTTATCATTTCCTGCCCGGTTCGACCGCATTGACCTTTGGGATGCTTGGTTGCGATTATCACTGCGAGTTTTGCCAAAACTGGCTGACCTCTCAGGCCCTGCGCGACCCGGCTTCGGACGAGTCGGCCTATCTGGTACGCAGGATCACGCCTGAGCAGATCGTGAGCGCGGCCCGCAGTTCCGGTGCGGAGGTGATCGCCTCATCTTATAACGAACCGCTCATCACCAGCGAGTGGGCGGTGGGCATCTTCAAACAGGCGATACAGGCCGGGATGAAGTGCGTCTACGTTTCGAACGGCAACGCCACGCCGGAAGTGCTGGAATATCTCCGCCCCTATCTTTCAGGAATGAAGATCGACCTGAAGTCCATGCAGGACAAACGCTACCGGCAGCTGGGAGGTGTCTTGAACAACGTGCTGGATACCATCCAGCGGGTAAAGGAAATGGGACTGTGGCTGGAGGTGGTCACCCTGGTCATACCCGGCTTCAATGACAGCACGGACGAATTATGGGAGATGGCGCGCTTCCTGACCGGTATATCCAAAGACATTCCCTGGCATGTGACCGCCTTCCACGCTGACTACAAGATGCAGGACACCGAAAATACCCCAGCCCGAACGCTCCTGCGCGCGGCCGAGATTGGAAACGAGGCCGGGCTTCACTATGTTTACGCCGGAAATCTGCCCGGCCGCGTGGATGCATACGAGAATACCATCTGTCCAAATTGCAATACCACGCTGGTGAAACGGAGAGGTTATTTCATTGCGGAGGACCGGGTCACAGATGAAGGCACCTGTCCGAAATGCGGAACCGCGGTGGCCGGGGTCTGGCGAACGAAGGCTCCTGACCAGCCGGGAGAGGCTGTATAGACAATGGCATACCCGCTTGTATCGCGGCCTTAAATCCTGTACAATTCAAATTGAAAGCAGGCCCCTTCTTAACCGACGATCCGTTAAGGGAGAACATCATGGACGTGATCAAGGTATCTGCAACCTCCCGAACCTCCGCTGTCGCAGGAGCGATTGCAGGCGTTGTCCGCGAACACAAACGGGCGGAAGTCCAAGCCATTGGGGCTGGGGCGGTCAATCAGGCGGTCAAGGCTCTGGTGCTGGCGACCGGCTACCTGAAGGGGGACGGCATCAATGTGGTCGCTGTCCCGGAGTTCGTAGACGTGGAGATTGAAGACAAGATCCGCACCGCCATCAAGATCGTGGTTGAGCCTCGCTAAACGCTCACCGTGCATACCAATCAGAGGGATTGACCAGGCTTGGCGTGGTACCTACGCGCCGGGAAGGAATTGAATGAAAAAAGTCCGGCACAAGAATGTGCCGGACTTTTTCGCCGGGCCCGTTGAAATCGACAGGGACCTTAATCAATGGCTGCGAGGGCAACCTCTTCGGGGTCAAAAACGACCTCTTCCTTGCCGGTCAGCTTTTCCTCCACCTTCGTGGCGATCAGGGCAAGGTGCCCGGGGTGAGCCACGTAATCAATATCGTCCGCAGGGACTGCCAGCACCGGGCAGAGGGTGAAATCGGCGATCCAGGATTCGTACTGGTTATTCAGGCTGGACAGGTAATCGGCGGGGATGGCCCGTTCATAGTCGCGCCCACGCCGTCCAATGCGCTGGATCAGGGTGGGAACAGAAGCTCTCAGGTAAATGACCAGATCAGGTGGGGGCAGAAATTCTATCAGGGTCTGATATAGTTCTCGGTAGGTCTGGTAATCGCGGGTACGGATGTGCCCCTGCAGGAACAGGTTGTGGGCAAAGATCTCGGCATCCTCGTAAACCGAACGGTCCTGGATGGCCGAGGACGGGAACAGGGCCAGCTGGTGATGGGCGCGCAGACGGTGGGTCAAGAAAAAGATCTGGGAGTGAAAAGCCCAGGTCTGCATGTCTTTATAGAAATCGGCCAGGTAGGGATTTTCCGCCACCGGTTCAAAGAACGGTGTCCAGTCCAATTTTTCGCATAACATTTCCACGAGCGTGGATTTGCCCACACCGATATTGCCTGCCACGGCAACGAATTTCTTCATAAACACCCTCTCATGAGCATCTGGACCGAAAAATATATATTATTTTTTCAATGCCAATTCTTCGTCGATAACGGTCTTGAACTCTTCGATCGGGAGTGCCCCGATGAGTTCCCTGCCATTGATGAAAAAACTTGGTGTGCCGTTCAGCCCAAGGCTCGCCGCATAGCTGGCATTGGCATTCACCGCGGCAAGGTAGTGGTGTTCGTCCAGGCAGGCAGTGAAAGCAGCAGTATCCAATCCCAGGTCGGTAGCGTAATGTTCGTAGCCAGCCCTACCCAGTGTGTACTGGTCGCTGAAAAGGGCATCGTGATACTGCCAGTATGCACCCTGTGCCCCGGCACAATCGGCGGCTTCAGCCGCAGGGATCGCTTCCGGATGCATCGGCAGGGGCAGGTCACGGTAAACGAAGCGGATCTTGTCCGGATAGCTCGCCAGCAATTGTTTGTAAACCTGCGTATACCACTGCTCGCAATAGGGGCACTGGTAATCGCTGAATTCGACGATGGTAACCGGGGCGTCTTCCGGTCCGAGGGACGGTTGACCAACCGTTGTAACGGTCACACGCTGGACCCCGTTCGTGTTCGCCGCAGCCGGAGAAGTCACGTGGCCCCAGAGCAGGTACCCGGCCCCCAGACCAAGGATAAATGCAATTGGAATGAAGAGGTAAGCATATGGGGAAAGGGAACTTCTCTTTTTCATTGTGGAACTGATGGACATGCGGCGCATTATAACATGACGCCAAATGACAGCCCCGAAGACCTCCAGAAATTCATCCCACGATCTCTTTCACCCGTCCGACCTGGCCATCCATCAGGCGCACCTTGATCCCGTGAGGATGGGAGGCAGAGCTGGTCAGGATATCCTTCACGATACCCTCGGTCAGCTTGCCGCTGGGCTGATCCTGCTTGAGAACGATCTTCACCCGACTGCCGCGCTTGATATGCGAGCGGGTATTACCGTCCAGCATCCCTTTACCCTCCTTTTATGCCCAGCCTTCAGCAGCCAGGGCATCATGCAGTTCATCGGGGTGCTTGCGGCAGCGGTACTCGACGCGGCTGGAATCGGCATGCGCCTTGCTGTAAGGCCAGCCTTTCGCCATCAAATTGCGCTCGTGCAGTTCGTGGAGCAGCACATAGCCGCGCTCCTCGGGGACAATGGCATCGTCGATCCAGACCTCGTTCTGCGGGATAAACTCATAGACATAATCGTGCCCGCCCTCGGTGTAATCTATATCGAAGACGCTGCGCACCATATCCCCGTTGACGATCCAGACACTGATGCCGTTCTCCAGCTTCTTCCATAACCGCTCGTGGACACTTGCCGGGTCGGGCAGGGCTTGCCCGCCATGGGTCACCCGCCTCAGCTCACCGGAGCGGCGGCGCTCAGACCGCTCGGCAAGATCAGCCTTGACGATGGCCTGCTCGTAGGGCATGCCCTGGGCCATCAAGCGGTTTTCGACCAACAGGTGTTCGATAAAGAAGCGGTGCTCATCATGCTCGGCTTCCTTGTCGATCCAGAATTCATTTTTCGGGATGTACGGGAAGCGGTAATGCTGGCCAAAGTTGGTGAACTCTTCATCGATATGGCCACGGATGTAACTCCCATCCACGATCCAGATCTGGAAATGGTTGCGCACCCCCTCTTTTAACAAATAGGGGGGTTTCAAGGTTTTATCCATTTTTTCACCTTCTCCTTTATCTTTCCCAACAGTAGGACCCGTCGATCTAATCATACTACTGCAGGAGCCCTTCGGCAAATTTCAACAGCACCTGCACATCCTCAAAATTACTGACCAGTCCCACCGAAACACGCACCGCACCGGAAGCCTTATTGTCGATGCAAAGGCGGAAATCATCATAGCTGAGACGATCGTCGCCGGATCTGGTAAAACAGGCTGCCAGTTCAGGCTTGGAGATGCCCAGGGCGATCTCCCCGGCGCCGGGGTTGCAGAAACAGCCCGTCCGCAGGGAAATATTGTGCTGGCTGGCGGCCTGATCCACCAGGCGGATGTCGACCGGCCTGTCAGACTTATCATAGAAGTTGAGCGTGACCGCGCCGCCGCGTTTGACCGTGTCCAGCGGCCCGTAGACGCGGACCAAAGGGACCCCGGTGCTGTGCTTCATCGCGGACAGGTTGTCGAGCGCCCAGCCGGTGAGACAGCGCACGCGCTGATGGATGGTCTCATAGCCGATGGCGCGGATATGGTTCAGCCCGATCTCCACTGCCGGGATGTTCAGATAGTCGAGCGTGCCATCCTCGAAGCCGGCAGGGGCTTCGGCCAGGTAGAATTTATCCCCCTGGACGGATGCCACGGTGATCGTTCCACCCGCGAACCAAGGGCGGTGCAGTTTTCTGAGGGCTTCACGGCGGGCCACCAGCGCGCCGATCCCGGTGGGGTAACCGAAGATCTTGTAGAACGACAGGGGGACATAATCAGCCTTGTACCTGCCCAGGTCGAGCGGATTGGTGGGGACAAAGGCGGCAACATCCAGCAGCACGTCCCAACCCCGGGCATGGGCGCGCTCGATCCATTCCAGGGGGTGCTGGACACCGGAGAAATTGGACTGGGCGGGGTAGGCGAACAGGTTGTTCTTCCCCGCGACCGCCGTGTCCAGACCCGCTTCGAGCGCTTCAGTATCGATCCGCAGATCCGGGAGGCAGACCGGAATATAGGTCACTTCGGCACCCCGGGAGTGGGCATATTCGCGGATGCCGTTGACCGAGTTGTGGTTGTCGAAGGTCAACAGGTAGCGGTCGCCCGGGGCAAAGGGATAGGACTCCCCGACCAGTTTGAGGGCGCCGCTGGCGTTCTGGGTGAAAATGACCGTGTATTCGGCCGGGTCAGCATGGAAGAACTGCAGGATGCTGCGGCGGGTGCTTTCAATCAACTGTGTGGCCGCCATGGAGGTGGGGTTGGCCGAGTGCGGGTTGCCAAAAACATGGTCAGCCAGGACCTGCTGGTGAAGCCTCAGCTGTGATTCGGCATACAGGCCGCCACCGGTGTAATCCAGGTAGATCTGGCCGGTGCGGTCTAGACGGGGATAGTCATGGTCACGCAATTCGTCAATATCATGCGTCCGGTCATAGGCAGGGTATTTCTGGATGAATTCAGCATAAGCGGGCATATCGAATCCTCACGAATTACGGGGTTGGTATCCTGTTTGGCGTAGCGGTTGGATCCCTATAGTCAGGCCAGGGGATATTCACGTACCCCGTGACTCCATGTTTCTCCTGCGTGTAGATGCGGGCATGGGATGGTTCGCTGCAGCCGGGCTCGTCGGGGATCTGCATACTCTGTAAGCCAACATTCTGCCTGACTGTTTCATAGGGATAGGGATTGTACGTCCGAAAGACCTGCTGGCCGCCCTGGCAGACCCAGGCCTCGATCAGGTAGCCGTAAAAATCATCCTCGGTCATCCTTACCGCGTTCCAGTACACATTGACCTTGCTGCCTACCCGGATGGACGTGACACCCTGCGGCGGGCGGTAAAGTCTCGTCGTTGAAAACCACAGGATTTTGTCCGGGTCCACGACGGGGAGGTTGTGGGTGGTGACATCCCCGCCGTCATTGAAGCGCACCTGGCCGGTCCTGATCCAGCAGGGATTCTTCTTCGGGATATACGGTTCATCAATCAGCAGCCAGGAGTCGTCCTGGATCTGCCCGATGACTTCCATCCAGGCCGTGGCATTGATCCCATACTTGTACAGGTACGCATCCCCTGGACCGAAGTTGCAGGCGGCATGCACCAGGATACTGACCATCGGCGGGGCGGGTGTGGGGGTGAGGGTTGGGGTGCGGGTGATGGTGGAGGTCAAGGTGAAGGTGGGTGTGATGGTGACAGTCGGGGTGATGGTGAAGGTAGTCGTTTCCGTGGAGGTGGGAGTAACGGTGAAGGTGGAGGTGAACGAGGGGGTGAGGCTGGGAGGCAGGGTCGCCACTACGGGTGGAACGTCCAGCGTGGGGATCAACGTGGGCAGCGCCGGGGCGCAGGAAACACCGGTAAATAACAGCAGGGACGTGATGGCAAGTAGTGCATGGGAGCCCCTGGGGCGATGGTGTCTGATCATCGATGATCCTCTGCGCTAATTTTAGCACTGCTTTGCAGGGGATGCCCCGTGGAAAGGAATTGTATTCATTTTGAAAGGAGGGGAGGAGCAGACACAAGTATGCATGCTTGAGGAAAGGATCCCGAAAAAGTGCCAGGGCCTCGGATGGAACAATGCCGTCTCGATGTAATTACCCGAAGATATTGCAAGCATATATCCGCTTATTGCGAGAGGTATCGCTTTATAAAATGGCGCGATAATACCCGAAGAGAGTCGATCTGGTCAGTGTCCGGATCCAATCATTGAGCGGATGCACCCAATAATGAGAGTATAAAAGGAATTGAAACCATCACCAAAAGGAGTCCCAGATGAGAGCCGAAAAGCTTTTTAACATCCTCCTATTGATCGCCAGACCAGCCGCAGGAAAGAGCGAGATCATCGATTACCTGAAAAGGATCCCGCTGGAGGAAAGGAGGCGGCGCTTTCATATAGGCAGGTTCGACGAGATCGACGATTTCCCGATGATCTGGACCTGGTTCGAGGAGGATACCCTGCTGGAGAAAATGGGCCATCCCCGGCTGCATACCGATGCAGAAGGGTATTTCATTGAGAATTACCTCTGGGACCTCTTAATCGAACGGATCAGTCTTGAATACCAGAAAAAACTCCGCGATCTGCCGCAGGAGAGCGAAGCATCCACCACGATCATCGAGTTCTCGCGTGGCTCAGAACACGGCGGGTATCACACGGCGCTTTCGCACTTGTCCCCCCAGATCCTTGATAAATCGGCGGTGCTGTATATTGATGTCAGCTGGGAAGAATCCCTGCGAAAGAATAGAAAGCGGTTCAACCCGCAGAAACCGGACAGCATCCTGGAACATTCCCTGGAGGATGTGAAACTGGAACGTCTGTACAAAGAGACTGATTGGGGGGAGGTCAGCCAATCCGATCCCCACTACCTACCCATAGAAGGGAGACATGTTCCCTACGTGGTGTTTGACAATGCGGACGATGTGACCACCCAACGCGGGGAGGCCTTAGGGTTACGGCTCGAACAGGACTTGAAGCAGCTGTGGACCCTTTACGAGGAGCGCTGAGCAGAAAGATACAAGAAATCGGGCCTCATCCTGCTAACCGAGGCCGGGAAGCTTGCGCGGCATGTCTGGCGGTAAGTCGAGGATCCGTCCCGGCCGGCTGATCAATCGCGGCTGGACAGCCGGCCTGATCGCGACGGTTTAAATCCTGCCGCCGAATCCACAGAAGGCGTGAACGAGCCCTGCCCCTCCTTTTCATTTTAAAGACAAAACCGGGAGGGAAATGACCCAATCTTCATCCACTTAATATCCCACCCGGGTGAAATCGCTTGTTTCTGCACACTGGTCGTGTTATACTATACGAAGAACAGATGTCAACACCACTGCTGGTACTCACGTCTGACATCCCATTTGGGGAGCTCATCCGCCAGAATTTGGAAGAGACGGGGCGGTATGTTGTGCGCGTGTCGATGGAGCAGGAAGCTGCCGTGGCTTTCGCCAGGGAATTGAAACCCCCTCTGGCATTCCTGGACACCAGCCTCAGCGAAAAAGAACTGCTCAAGATCGGCAAATTATTAAAGAAAGCCAACCCGGAGATCCTTTTTGTGATCGTTTCGGACACGGTCTGGCCGACAGCGCTCGAAGAGCTATCCCCGAGCGATTATCTATCCAAACCCTTCTACCTCCCCGACCTGCTCGGGATGATGGATGTCTTCTTCCACCCCGCCCAACCAGCGGAAACTGATCCCCAACAAGGTGCAGACAACCCGGAAAATGAAATCCCCTGGCTCACGGATGTAAACCGAGCCGCCCAGCACCTGACCCGGTTGACCCTTGAATCATCGGCTCAGGCCGCGCTCATCACCCGCAACGACCAGCTGTGGGCTTATGCCGGGCAGCTGCCCCAGTCCGCAGCGCACGAACTGGCCGAGGCTGTGGCCCGTTACTGGGACCGCCAGGAGGAGAACGACCTGGTGCGTTTCGTACGGCTTGAGTCCACCGATGCCGAGCATATGCTGTACGCCACCCGCCTGGCGGAAGGCATGGTGCTGTCACTGGTCTTTGACGCCGAAACACCTTTCAGCACCATTCATACCCAGGCCAGCCAGCTGGTGCGCTCTCTGTCAGCCTCCCCCGCAGAGGACGAGCCAAAGGACCACATCGACAGTCCTGATCCAAATCCGCCCAGAGACCTGACGGGCGGTTCCCAGGGTGGCTACGACCGCATTTATTCGGGTCCGCTCAAAGAGAACAACAATTCGATCCTGAACCGTTTCACCCGTGATGATTACCCGACCCTGCGGAACGATCCGCTGATCGACACGGACCAGAACGAGTTCCAACCCGACCCCGCCAGGGAGACAGACGTTATCCCGGCTCCGCTCCATAGGAACGGTCTACGCAGATCGGATGCAGAACCCATCGAAGAAATGCATCCACGCAAGATCATGCTGGAACCGGTCTCCGCGGCGGTTTATAACCTGGACTATGCCTGCCTGCTGGTGCCACGCTTCCCAAGCCATCACCTGACCGGTGACCTGCTGGAACAGCTTGGGGAATGGGTGCCCCACATCTGCATCGCCTTTGCCTGGCGGCTGGAATACATCTCGGTCCGTCCCGAGTATTTGCAGTGGATCGTCAGTGTACCTCCGGCCACTTCCCCCGGTTACCTGATGCGCATAGTCCGCCAGCACACCTCTGAAAAAATCTTCGAAGACTTCCCTCGGTTCAAGAACGACAATCCCTCTGGCGATTTTTGGGCGCCGGGCTATCTGATCATGGGGGGCTCCCAACCAGCTCCGGCCCAAATGATCAAGGATTTCATTATCCAGACACGCCAACGTCAGGGGATTTCATTGCAATACCGGTATTAATCCACTCCCATGACACGCTCCGCACCGGTGTCATTCATCCCCTGGAAAAACCATGCCACCCACCCTTTATTTAATTGATGGCCATGCCCTGGCCTACCGCATGTATTTTGCCTTGACCGCCGGCGGGACCAGCCAGCGATGGCAGACGTCCACCGGCGAACCGACCGCCGGAACCTATGGCTTTGCCCGGGAACTGCTGCGCATCATCGAGATGGAAAAACCCGATTACCTGGCAGTAGCCTTCGACACCGGCAAGACCTTCCGTGACAAGATCTTCCCCGATTACAAAGCGACACGGGCCAAGATGCCCGAGGACCTGCGCCCCCAGATTGAACGCATCCGCCAGATGGTGGATGCGTTCAATATCCCCCGCCTCGAGATGGAGGGATATGAAGCCGACGATGTGCTCGGTTCCGCAGCGGTCTGGGCAGCCAAGCAGGGTCTGGGTGTAAAGATCATCACGGGCGACCGCGACCTGCTCCAGCTGGTCAATGACCGCACCATCGTCTACCTGGCGGGCGATGATCAAAACTTCATCACGATCGATGATGTGATGAACAAACTCCACGTCCGGCCCGACCAGGTGGTGGATTACAAGGCCCTGGTCGGGGACAAGTCTGACAACATTCCCGGCGTGCCCGGCGTTGGCGAAAAGACAACCGAAAGCCTGCTGGCAAAATACGGGACGCTGGACAACATCTACGCCCACCTGGATGAGGTCGAACCCCGCTGGCGGAACAAGCTTGAAGCCGGGAAAGAGTCGGCTTACATGAGTTACCAGCTGGCGGCCATCCGCACCGACCTGCCGGTTGAGATCGACCTGGAACAGGC
>Ga0182011_10004664_pt1 | contig 10931 bp, 8 predicted proteins | sample 711E1DmetaG_FD_120481 | JGI IMG/M metagenome (GOLD analysis project Ga0182011, IMG submission 120481) | Permafrost microbial communities from Stordalen Mire, Sweden - 711E1D metaG | ecosystem: Environmental > Terrestrial > Soil > Wetlands > Permafrost | place: Sweden: Stordalen | collected...
AGCCGCTCAACATTGATGCGAAAATGGAAACGAGCGCTCTCGATACACTCACCGCCGCAACTCTCACGGCACTCCAGGGGCTGCGCGGAAAAAATTGTTGGATGCGCTGCATCCCGACCGGAATAGTCTCAGCAACTAATCCGATCGTCGACGTGAAGGATTTCCCACTGCTGCTCGGCGGCGAGATTCAGATTGGCGACGTGTCGAGTTTGAAGCTCTCGGCAGACTGGCCCGCCGCTGATGAAAGCGCTATCTATGCGCTTGTTACAGTAGCTCCTTCTTGACGCGCCGATTTCGTAACCGATAATTCATTTCACTTCTAACACGAGAGGCGAGGTCAAACAAGGCCTCGCCTCTTCTATCTAGGGACAGACCAAAATGGAAAAGAAATATGAAATTGCCGGAAAAGTTTTCGATCTCACTTTAACGCTGAGGCAGGATGAGCTGCTCGGCGCAATCAATCACGAGATGTTGGAGGAGTGCCCGGAGCTGGTAGAGGCCAGCAACGGAATCTCGAAGGTCCAGAAGAGCAAGAGATTAATCCGGGATGGAAAAGTCGACAGCAAAGAGGTACTCAACCCCGAACAGGAACAAAGGACTCTCGTGGGTGTGGCCTTCAATATGGTAAAGGGACATGCCTGGATTTACAAAAAGCGATATGCCAGTAGGATTCTTGCAATACTCCTCGTGCCGCAGGATGAGGAAATGAAAAAACAATCGGTGGATGAGAGACAGGAATTCATGGCCGATAATGCGACCAGGGAGCTTGCAAACGAAGTCATAAATTTTTTTTTCACGAGAAGCGGCGCCTTCGGGATAAGTACAGCGCAATCTTCAGTCGACGACAATTGATTTTTGGCGAGGATGTCGTCTCATCGCAGGACCGCATTGCATACCGACTCTGCGGCGACGACAAATCCCGATTCGAGGGCGTTAAGAATATGGACCTCGAAAGCGTCTATAAACAAATCCATTTGATGAACGAGGCTAACGAAGAATCACGACGGAATTAAATGCCCGACGCTCCTGAAATAAAAACTATTTTCACGGTCGACCTGACGCCATACGTGGACGGGTTGCAGACGATGCTCACGATGACGTCCGAGACCGGCAAGCAGTTGCAGACTCTCCTGAGCGTGCAGGTAAAGCAACCGGATTTTAGCGGTCTCCAGACGCAGCTCACCGGCATCACGCAGCGCACTCAGGATTATTTAAAAGAGCAGGCTGAGCTTCCTCCGGTGTTGGCAGCGGGCACGGATGGACTGAATAAATTTGGCGGCTCGAACGATAGTGCCGGGGCAAAGGTAGAAAGTCACACGCTGAAGATGCGTGGACTCAAGCGCGAGTCACACGAGAGTTTCCAAGCGATTGCATTTCTAGCGATCTCGATTTCGTCGATGGCTGAAACTGCAGGGGGAGGAGAAACAAAACTCAGCAAGATGGCCCAGACGATGGGGCAAGGAGTCTCAGCCACTTTCGGTTTAGCTTCGATGCTTGTCGCGTTAGGCGTTGCGAGTGGTGGCACTGCGATTGTGATCGGCGCGATCGTCGCGGTCGGGTTTGCGTTGGTTAAGATATTCGACGATAGCGAAGCCAAAGTCAATGCACTGAAGGCTGCAATGGATGGATTCAACAGCACTCTCAAGGGCGCTTCGCTGAGTTCTCTGGAAGACTACCGGAAAAATCTGGCCAATCTAAAAGAGACGTCTGATGATCAACTCAAAACCTTAAAATTACAGCTTAAAGCATACGAAGATTCTCCCGCGGCCCTGCAGAAACAAGTTGACGCGATGAAAGAGGAGATTAAGCAGAGGACCCTCGCGAACCAGATGTATGCCGATACGATCACTAAGACTGACGCGGAAATAGCGGCAAAACAGATTACGTTCGCCGAGGCTCAAAAGGCCGCGCAAGAAATGCTCACCGCCGCGACGGTCAATGAATTCGAAAAGCGGCGCAAGACAGCCGAGCAGACATGGACGGAAGAACAGGACAAATACAAGGGACACAACGATGCTCTATATGCAGCGAAAGTGAAATATTGGGCGGAGATGAAGAAGATCGCCGGGGATGAACGGAGCTTCAATCAGCAATTAGAAGAGCAGGATTTCAACCAGCAGCTGGCAAAAATAAAGGAGCAGGGAGCGAAGCGGTACGAGGCCTCCGACCAGGTCGACCTGGCGATCATTGTGACGCAGAGGCAGCATTATCAAGAAGAGTATAACGCAATTCTCGCGATCACAGGCCAGTTGTCGAACGCGCAGATCCTCAAGAAAAAAGAACTTGAAACAAAACTGACGGACATCGAAGTCAGCGAAACGGAAAAAAGAATTGCGATAAAAAAACGGGTGCAGACTGAGATCGACGACCTGGCCAACAAAGATTTTGAACTCTCACTTGCCAAGTTGCGTTTGTACGGAATGCAGGCAGGGAAATTCAGTGACCAACTCGATCTGCAAGAGATTGACAGAAGGAAGAAAGCAAATGCGGCGGAAATAAAACTGAACGAAGACCGGTTCGGCCGTGGGGAAATCGACGCTGCAGCATTCTTCAAAAAGGATTCAGAACTCCAGCTCAAGGATACGCAGCTCACGATAGAACAGGTCAAAGCGAAAAACAAAGCCGATAACGATGAAAAACAAAACAGACAGGCCGCGCTCGATGACTTTAGTTCTAATCTTCAAGAGGCTGGAAAAATGTCCGAGGCAGCCTTTGCAGCGGCGAAGGCTTATGAAATAGCGACAACCACAATATCCACCTACAGCTCCGCACAAAAAGCATACGAAGCATTCATCGGTATTCCGGTAGTAGGCCCCGAGTTGGCCATCGCTGCCGCGGCTGCAGCCGTTCTGGCGGGTCTCTCTCGCGTGGACCAGATCGCAAAACAAAGTTTTACCGGGTTTGCTTTTGGTGGAGAAGTGACCGGGCCGACTCTTGCACTACTCGGTGAAGGAGGCGGCTCCGAGATCGTTGCACCATCGCGCGATTTTATTACCGTGTGGAGACAAGATCTGCTGCCGCTCGCACTGAAGGACATACAATCAGGCGGCGCATCGCACCGTTCTTCATCCATTTCGGACCTGGCAGCGATGAAAAAGGAATTTGCAGATCTAAAGAGAACCATTGTTAGAAATAGCCCGGTGACAATGATCTCCAGCGATACAGACTGGAATCGCTTTCGAAAAGGGCAGGACAAAGCCGCGCGAATAAGAAAAATGCATATCCTATGAAGACGGTAATCGCTTATACTACAACGGAAACCTTTCAGCTTTTGGTTAGCGCCGCAACCATCGCTCGCGTTTTCGAGGATAACGATCAAGATTATACTTTTGCCGCGAGCGATATTTCATTCGATCTCACTGATGCACAGGAGGTTTATGATCTCGTGCTCGCCGGTGTTGAGGTTTTCATCGAAATCAAGGATGGCGATGACTCGAAGTTTTACGGAACGTTGCAACAGGAAGGTGCCGAGTACGATCCCGAAACAGAAATCTACACGATTACGGCAGTTCACATCTCGAAAAAGATTTTTGACGCGTTGTCGATAGTGCCCTATCCTTATGGTGAATTCCCGGCAACGATGGATTTTGATATTAACCAACTCCAGGCCATGACGGGCTGCGATATTGTCGTCGATGCCCAGGTATTTTCGCCTTACGTTATACAAGGAAGCGCGTTGCCGGTTTCAACTCCTTCAACTCAATATTTTGTTCGAGATTTTTTGATTGATATGGCGAAACACCACCGGGCGATCGTACATGTTGCTGACGAACTATCGTCCAACGGAAAATATCAGATTGTGTTCGAATCGGAAACCATTAAAGAAGCCATCGTCAATTCGGGATACGATTCATTGATCGCAGTCTATAAAGAAGATAGTCGGAACCCGCAGTTTGATTGTGTAATCTTTCCGTGCTTTTTGCGCTATATCTATACTGGAGACTATGGTTGGGATTGGACAAAGAATTGCTACGTTCTCTACACGCGGACCGGCATAACGTTGATGAATGGTTTTGCCGAAGAAGATACGCTTGGAATGAGGTTTGGTCTGCGCAGTATGGAGTCTGATATAGCCTTGCAATTTCTACGAGCAGGGGACGCTGTGACCGTGCCGAATAATTGTTTAGATCTGCGCGTGCCCGCAGGAGCTTACGGTTCTGCTTTCCCGGCCGCCTTTCCCTTCAAATCCATTCCGACTTTTGTTTTCCTCGATAATTCGTCGACATGGCAAGGTGAATCACCGGATCAATACTGCGAGAGACTCTATTCACGACAAATGCGTTCATTTACCGAAATCACAATTCAATTTTCTGATTCTCTCCCTGTCAATCCATCGGAGACTCTCAATCTGCGCGGAATGAGCCTACCGATCGGTGAGGTCGACGATGATCTGGTTAACGAAAGTTCGACAGTAATTGGGAGACTCTACGCGTGATACCACAAGTAGTCTATACACTCAATGGAGTGGTTCAAACGATCGCCTTCGCGCCGAACGAATTTACGCTCCTCTCGCAGCAATGGGTAAGGGACGAAATCATCTATAAGAACCCATTCACGGGAGACATGACGAGGAAGAATCGCGGCTACTATTACACCGCGACGCTGACCTTCGATGCGATCGACTACAGTGTGATGGACACCTACCGAGACCTTTTCAACAAGTCGATCACTGATCTAAAATTTTACCCCAATAAGGATACCGCTGAATACTACGACGTTGATTTGAACGACGAAGTGGACATCGACGACGACGACGTCGCGATGGTATATAAGAATGCTGCAATAATTTTTCGATCGAAGAAAAGATACGACACGCCGTTAAATTATCCCCTCGGTTACTGGGGAGATCGGCGAACTTTATTTGCCGGCACGCGCACGTTTGCCGCGCCAATAAGCTAAGGAGAAAAGAGCAATGTCAATTACAACTACAGATGTTCTTACAACCGATACCTTCGACCAGGGAAGAGTAAAAATCAATGCAAACGATCAAGCCCTGGCATCCGGAGTGAACGGCCTGCAGTCTCAGCAGGCAACTCATCTGGGCTCAGGACATCCGAACCTTTATTATGCAAAGAGCGACGTCGACTCACAGCAGTCCGCACAAGATGCTGCATTGGCAACGCACAAAACGAGCGGCGATCACGATGCCAGATACTTGAGTGCGAGTTATCTTGCCACGCTGGTCCGGACTACTTTTAATCAAACGATCGACGGCATCAAAAATTTTCTACAGAATGTTCTGATCTCCAACGGAGCACCCACGCTGGAGTTGCATGATGTTACCGGAAACATCTTAGCTCGGTTGTATGCAGTCATGGGAAGCCCGAACATCTTGCGGCTGAGTATTGCCGAAAATCTTGCCTGGAAAGAGGTGTTGGAGGTGATAGCGGGACAGAGTTTCGTCAATTTTCCAAATCACGATGTTGCGTCGAAGGGCAACAGGCTCGCGACGGAAGCGTATGTAGAAACCTACGTTCAGGAAAATCCACCGGCCTCTTCTAGTTCAATTTTCGTTCTAGAAAGATCCATCTGGATCGATCCTCTCCCTACGGTATTACCAGCTCAGATCGTTTTGATGTGGCCAACTTTGGTCCCAATAGGTGCAGTTCTCACCGAACTACGATATTCGCACTTTACCGAAGACCAGAACGTCGACACCAAGGAATCTCAATGTTCTATCCAGTTTACTGATACGCTGTATAACATTGTAAAAGTGGTTTTTAATATCGATGCACAATGGGGAGTAAGTTTGACGGTCTGGGCTACACATGTCATTATTGGCGGAGCTAACGATCCGCCAACATGGTCCCCCATTAAGCAGATTACAATTTCCGAGAACGGAACCTACATGGCCTTGGGAGGAGCTGAAGGTTTATCGGTGACCCTCAGATTTGGAATGGCAGCGTGATGCTTCAATCGGCGACAACATGCGAGTTACTCCTTGATGACGAAACACAAGCTGTTTCCGCAGAGATTTCTTGCAACGAAGAAATCACGATCACGGCAATTTCATACGATCCCTGTAATGGTCAGTATCTTCCTCTTTGTTCGGCGATCGAGTACGACGGAACCACTGTCGTACTTCCCGTTATTCTCGCCCAGGGGGATCATTCACTTGTGTTCGTAGGAACAATGCTCGATGGCTTCGGAATCGCACTCGAGGGAAACAATCTCGACAAAATCACGAGTTTGATTCTTTCGGATGAACCCGTAGTCCGGCAACGCGCTCCGGTTCCCGATGAACTGCTCGCAATTCCAAATCCGTCATCGATTTATTATTTAGACGATACAACATGGTTTTGGGATGACGTAAGTTTTTACCTCGACGACGGCAGTTCAGTTCATTCTACACATTATTTAGACGATACTACATGGTTTTGGGATGATACAAACATCTATCTGGATCAACAATAGGAATCGATTATTATGGCACAACAATCTTTAGGGCACGATACCGCAGCTGTTGGCGAAGCTAAGATTAATGCGATGTTTACCGAAAATTACGCAGCAATCGCAGCGCTACAGTCAGCAATCACGACGATCCAGGGGAAACAAACAACAGACGAATCAGCAATAACGATGATTCAGGGAAAGCAAACAACGGACGAAGCTGCTATTACGGCACTAGCAGCACAACAAACAATAGATGAGGCTACTATGACTGCATTTCAAACTGATCTCGACAGACTCGCCGGACAAAAAGGTGGAGTCTTGATAACAGATACAAACGCTCACACTGGGAATTTCATGGCGATAGCTGCATTAGATGTCGATGCCGTTATATCTGCAATGACCCTGGCATCTGGGTGGACTGGCTCAATGGTGGGACAAATAATTCCAGCCGGAACCTCTATTGTGATTGGTTTCACTTCCGTTACTCTTTCGAGTGGCAGTGCAATTGCTTACTCAAATTAAGGAGAAAAAATGTTAGGTCTTGGTTTAAGAGTAGGCGCAAGAGGAAAAGGGAAGGCTATCGCTCCGCCGACATACGTGCCTGTGGATGCCGACGCGGTTTTATTGTTGCATGGGGATTCTGCGACGAGTAATCCCGGCGTGGGCGCAGACAGCAACACTTTACTGTTACTGCATGGGGATTCGTTACAGGTCAGCGATCCCGTGGACAACAATACTTTATTATTACTACATGGAGATACCCTCCAGTCATCGGGATCATCAACTGATGCGAACGCCTTGTTATTATTGCACTGTGATGGATTAGAGAGTGGAAGTGTATTTTCTGACTCGTCTATATTTAACCGACCAGTTAGTGCCGTTGGAAATCCTACTACGACACAGGCAACAAAAGTATTCGGATCGGCGAGTGCTTCATTTCGGTATACGGGTTCCCAACACTACTTATCGGTTCCCTCTAGTTCTGACTTTGCATTCGGGACGGGCGACTTTGAGATTGATCTTAGAATCAGGTTTGGAGGTTTTCAGACTTATACTAATGGCATAATAACTAGGTATCAAGACGCAAACAACAAATGGTTACTCTTCTATGATTCACACAACTCCATTATAAACTTTTTACAGGTTGTTGGAGGTGTGCAGAATGTCCTCCAACAGTGGCACTGCAACTTGAGCAATGGTGCACTATTCTACGAATTAACGTTGACTAAGGCGAGTGGCATCTATACGCTTCGGCGTGATGGCATAACGCAAACATTGTATAACGCAGTAGGGTCAACGGAAGCTATAGTTGATTTTTCCGGACCCTTAATGATCGGTGAGATAGACATGGCGTTGGCGGAGGCGTTAGACGGCTATATCGACGAGCTAATGATCTCAAATATCGCACGGCACACGGCAGACTTCACTCCTGCGACAATTCCGTATGGGGGAAATGTTACCGCGTTGGACTCGTCTCCTTATTCGCGCATCGTCACTCTCGCAGGAGGTGCTGCTTTAGACACGACAAATAAAGTTTTTGGTGCGGCGTCGTTTTCATTTCCAACGGCGCCCGCGTCTGCGAGTTTTCTATCTATTCCGGACAGTCCTGATTGGGCATTTGGAACGGGTGACTTTGAAATTGATTTTCGGTTTCATGCGGTTGGAGGGAATAGAGAGAATGGAATCTTTTCACAATTCCAAGATCAAAGCAACTTTTTTAGTCTTGAGTATGATGCCGGACCCAAAATCGTATTGCTGAGGCAACGGGTTAACGGAGTTGACAATCTCCAGATGGAATGGAACTGCCCACTCGGTTCTGATTATTGGTATGAACTTACACTTACACGCTCTTCCGGGGTCTACACATTTAGGCTTAACGGTGTTACACAGACCCTTCTTGGTGATTATGAAGGAAGTGGAGCGACGGCTATAGCAGATTTTGCCGCGCCGTTAATTATTGGTGAAGAAGATAATATTATTTCCAATGGAATGTTGGGGAACATCGACGAATTAATAATTTCAAATATCGCCCGTCATACAACAGACTTTACGCCTTCCACGATTCCCTATGGAGGACAAGTTGTTACAATGGATGCGTCTCCTTATTCTAGACTCGTCACCGTAAACGGAGGAGCGTCATTCGATGGCGATAACAAGGTGTTTGGGCAGGGGTCACTGTCCTTTCTAACTGCGCCATCGCAACGGAGCTACTTGTCTGTTCCCGATAGTCCGGATTGGGCATTTGGAACGGGAGACTTTGAAATCGACCTTCGGTTAAAGATAAACACATCTCACCAGATTAACGGTATTCTTTCTCAATATCAAGACGCAAACAATAAGACCATCTTTTATTATGACAACACTAATAATTGGATGGTTTGGGGACAAGTCGTTGGAGGTGTCCAAAATATCTCTCAGATTTGGATCGTTCAACTTGACGCCAACTGGCACGAGATCACACTCGTAAAGCATTCCGGATGCTATATCTTAATGGTCGACGGATTATTACACGCTCAACTTGGAACGCCGACAGGGACTACCATAGCTATTGCGGATTTTTCCGGCCCTATTTTTATTGGCGAAATAGACAATGTGGCGTCGGAAGGATTATCCGGCAATATTGACGAATTAGCTATTTCAAATGTGGCTCGTCACACTGCTTCTTTCACGCCAGCGACGGTTGCATACGGTCCATCGCCGACAATGTTAGTGGATTCGTCTCTTTATGGAAAGAGCGTTGTGGGCGTGGGAGTAACTATCGACACGACGGACAAGGTGCTTGGCGCGGGATCGGTCTCACTAAGAAATGCGCCGGTTTCTGATAGCTATCTTTCCATACCCGATAGTCCACATTGGGCATTTGGAATGGGAGACTTTGAAATTGACTTTAGGGTTAAGTTCGCCACATTTTCGCAACAGATAAACGGACTTCTTGGTCAATATCAAGACCCGAGCAACTATACCGCTCTCTATTACGATTCTGTTAACCACAAAATAATATGGGAACAGAATGTAGGGGGAAACCAAAACATTTCTCAGGTTTGGAACTACACTTTCGATACTAACTGGCACGAGGTCACACTCACAAAGGCTTCCGGGACTTATATATTGCGAGTTGACGGAGTATCTCAAAGTGTCAGTGGAACGCCAATTGGGTCTGCGACGGCTGTGACGGACTTCACTGGTCCTTTAATTATAGGTGAGGTCTTCAATACCTTCCTCAATGGAATGAACGGAAGTATAGATGAATTACTCGTCTTAAGGTTGGCAAAGCACACAACCGATTTTACCCCGGCAACCTTGCCGTATGGAGTGCTGCCCTCTGCGAGCAACTTTTTTGGCATGCTTCCCGTCACCCGAGTTCAGTCCACACCTGTCATTGCTCATACAAGTGGATTTACCAACCTTGGTGATCCGTTTGTGTTTACGGTTAATGGTGTTCTCAATGTTTTCTATACGAAATACGTCGATGGTTCGGGTGACTTTCCTCAGATTGTTCGTCGACCTATTGTTGGAGATGTCCTGAGTGTGGCTTCGTATGGTAGTGAATTGGCAGTTTTATCGAATGGTGGAAGTGGAGCATGGGATTCGTGGGGTATAAGACTTAATTCCATTATCGACGACGGCAGTGGAATACTTAAACTGTATTACACGGGCTGTTCTACCTCGCAAGGGGGAAATGCCTATTGGAGTATTGGGCTTGCGACATCGACGGATGGTGGTATAACGTGGACAAAAAGATCAACACCGGTGCTGTCGCCATCAGGGAGTTTGATTTCAGTCGAGTCGGCGAGCGTCCTGTTACATAAGGGTACATACTACATGTATCACGGTTATCGAACCGCATCACAGATATTGCCGGGAGTAATGGTCGCAACATCAAGTGATGGAATTGCATGGACGGAGGGCGACGTAATTCTGCATACCGGGAATGCCTATGACGCACAGTATATTGAACATCATCAAATACTGTTTTATCAGGGTCTCTTTATCCTCTTGTATGAGAGCGATAATGCAACCGGAACTCTATGGACGATTAATGCCGCATACAGTCCAAACCCGACCGATCCATTTACAAAATATGTGAACAATCCCATCTTTACTCCATCAGGGTATTCCGGAACGTTCGATATAACTCAGGTTGCAACCCCATTTTTATTTCAACTCAACGGTGTATGGTATATGTTTTATCAGGGAGGCAACGGAGCACATTCGTATGACAGTGAGTGGGACATTGGGATTGCAGATTTTTAGGAGTGGTCTGAGGATTGTTTTTTTTATTTTTGAGAAGATTTTTAATCTGCTTTAAACGCATTTCTTAATTATGAAAAACCTGCCAAAAGGTCACGCGCGAGTACAGTACAAAGTGCCTGAGAGTACAGTACAAAGTGCGCGCGTACATCTTGATTGCTTTTTCACTTCTCCAAATGCGATTTCCTGTCTTGTGTCTCTTCCGAAAAAGCTGTACCATTGCATGAAGCCGTGCAGTCCTGATCACGATAAATGTTCTCGACCGATCAAAAGTGAACTTTGTAGGA
>Ga0182011_10004665_pt1 | contig 10929 bp, 9 predicted proteins | sample 711E1DmetaG_FD_120481 | JGI IMG/M metagenome (GOLD analysis project Ga0182011, IMG submission 120481) | Permafrost microbial communities from Stordalen Mire, Sweden - 711E1D metaG | ecosystem: Environmental > Terrestrial > Soil > Wetlands > Permafrost | place: Sweden: Stordalen | collected...
ACCAGTTCCCACGAGTGCCATGAATCGCCGGCGCCGTGGAGGAGCACGACGACCGGCCCGCGTTCCGCGCCCTGCACCACGTAGTGCAATGTAGTTCCGTTCCTCAGCTTTACCAGCGAGGACGCGAGTTGGGGCGCGTCCGGGGGAGCGGCGCCTGCCGCAATCGCACTAGCCGTTGAGAGAGCAGCGAGTAAGAGTGACTTCATTTCCAGCCATCCAAGTGGGGTCTGAAACCTGCCATGCAGGTAGGGGACGACGCCGGGGTCCCTGAACCGGTCAGAAGGTGTGCGATACCTATTAGCCTATTAAACTGATCGAGTATAGGACATTAAAATACGAATGTCAAGCACTGTGTATTTTTTGTGCCGCCGGAGGATGCTTCTGCACCCTATTTGGATGGATTTGGATATAAAGAGCGGATTCCATTTGACGAATCGGTTTGGAGTTGCTAAGATTATTTCCACAGTAGTTCTATCGACAATTATGTGATTCCCGGCAGCGGGGCGCGGAGGCCGACACTTCATACCCCATACGGGGATTTCCGGGATGGAGACTTCAGTGTCAACAACGTCTACGCCACTTCCTCAAGAGTCTGGGCGAGGCCAAAAGGCGCCCGGAGTTCAGCGACAGGATTCGTCCGGAGTATCGACGGGCGACAAGGTGGCTCTAGCGATCGGCGCGGATGGCACGACGCTCGAACATTTCGGATATGCGGAGCGGTTCGCGGTATACGAGTTCGGTCCGGGAACGCCCGTGCAGCGGGAGATTCGGGAAGCCGCCGCATTCTGCCGCCGGGAAGACAAGGAAGCCAATCTTCAGGCGGTAGCCGGTTTGCTCTGCGATTGCCGCGCCGTGATTTGCGCGGCCATCGGACCCTGTGCGCGCCTGGAGTTGTCGTGCTCCAATGTGGAAGCGTACGAGTTCGACGGCTCCGTGGAAGCCGCCATACAGGTCATCGCACGCCGTCCTCTATTCGGCCGGCCCCCACAACGGACCGAATCGGTTAGGGAGTCTTCCGAGTGAGTTCCAAAATCAAACAAATCGCGATCTACGGTAAGGGTGGCATCGGCAAGTCTACCACCACAAGCAACATCTCCGCGGCCTTGGCTCTCGCCGGGCACAGGGTGATGCAGGTTGGGTGCGACCCCAAGAGCGACTCCACCAACACACTGCGTGGAGGCCGGTACATTCCGACGGTCCTCGAGACGCTGCGGGAGAAATCCAAGGTCACCCTGGAAGAAGTCGTCTACCAGGGTTTTGGGGGCGTCTACTGCGTGGAAGCCGGCGGACCCGCGCCGGGTGTCGGATGCGCCGGACGCGGCATCATTACAGCGGTGGAATTGCTGAAACAGTTGCACGTGTTCGAATACCTCGAATTGGACATGGTGATCTTCGACGTGCTTGGAGACGTCGTGTGCGGCGGTTTTGCCACGCCGATTCGCGAAGGCATCGCGGAGCACGTATTCACCGTTTCTTCCGCCGACTTCATGGCCATCTACGCCGCCAACAACCTCTTCAGAGGTATCCAGAAATATTCCAACAGCGGCGGAGCGCTGCTCGGTGGAGTGATCGCGAATTCCATCAATGCCTCCTATCAGCGGGAACTGGTGAATGACTTTGTCCGCCGCACCAAGACCGGGGTGGTGGAATACGTGCCCCGCTCGATTACCGTCACGCAAAGCGAACTGCAGGGCAAGACCACGATCGAAGCGGCTCCCGAGAGCGAGCAGGCTGCGATCTATCGCGGACTCGCCGATCGGATCTACGAGCATAACGCTTCCCGCGTGCCGGAACCGCTGAACGATAAGGACCTGCGGGCCTGGGCGGGACAATGGGCCGCCGACATTCTGAAACTGGAAACGGAGAGCACTTCTCTCGTGGGCGCGGGCGTTTAAGCTCCGCGCCGCCGTCAAAAGAGATGCTGGAAATACTCCAAGCCGACACCCCGCCCGGAGCAGGCGCAAGCGTGTGTCCGGCTCACGGGATGCGCGTGGCCCTGCCGTCCTCCGTGGCGCAACTGGAAGGGCGCCACCCCTGCTATAGCTTCACCGCCGGCGGGCACCAGAGGAGTGGGAGGCTGCACGTTCCGGTGAGCCCGGCGTGCAACATCCGGTGCCGATTTTGCCGCCGCGAATTCAACCGCATGGAACAGCGCCCTGGTGTTGCCCGCAGACTGGTAGCGCCTTCGGAAGCCGTGGGGATTGTGGAGCGGGCGCTGACGCTCTGCCCCGCGATTCGCGTAATCGGTATCGCGGGCCCTGGCGATACCCTCGCTACCGGCCACGCGATACGGACCTTCGCGCTGGTTCATGCCAGGTTCCCCGATCTGGTGAATTGCCTTTCGACCAACGGACTGCTGCTCGAAGAGAAGAGCGAGCAACTGGTCGAGGCGGGTGTCCGGACCGTCACCGTGACGGTGAATGCCGTACATCCATCCATTCTCGAAAGGATCTGCCGCGGCATCGTGCTTCGCGGAGAAAGGCTGAAGGGAATTGCGGCGGCCAAGGCGCTGATCGCGAATCAACTGCGGGGCATTCGTCGCGTCACCCGTCTGGGTGCGGTGGTGAAAGTGAACACCGTGCTGATCCCGGGAGTGAATGAGGAACATATTGGAACAGTGGCGGCGGCGGTGGCGGCGGCCGGCGCATCGCTGATCAACGTCATCCCGCTAATTCCGGCGCATGAGTTGGCCCATATTCCGGCTCCGGATTTCATCCAGGTTCACGACGCGCGCGCGGCGGCGGAAAAGCACCTGACGGTCTTCACGCATTGCCACCGATGCCGTGCCGACGCCTGCGGCATTCCGGGGGAAACCGATCTCGCTTCGCGAGTCTACGGGGAGCCCGTGGCGGCCTCCGCGTTTTCGCATGGATAGGAAAGGGAACGTCTTTATGGGAGCCGCGATCCTCACCGAAAAGCACGAGACTCGCCTGCGCCAACGGTATCTGGGGCCGTGGGCGGTGCTCGGGCAGTCCATCTGGGCGGATACCACTTGATGATCGCGCTTCCCAGCACCGACCGCCTGGTTCTGGACCGCGCCTATGCCGGCCACCGGGGCGGATTGCGACTGATCGAGGATACCTATGCATCCGTGCTGTCGACTTACGAGTAACTCAACGCAAGAGGCTTCCCTATGCCAATCGTAAAACCCGTTGAAATCCGCGAGTCCCGCCTGGGAACCGTCATCGCCTGTGGCGGCTCCTGCCAGAGTGTGGCCAGAGAGGCGAGACAGGGCTGCCTCAAGCGGGCGGAGCGCACTTTCAGCCAGGCCACCGTCTGCCAGGAATGGTACAGCATGTTCACGCTGCTGACGGTGCAGAACTCGGTGGCGATCGTTCACGCGCCGGTCGGCTGCGCGTCGAGCGGCTCGACCATGAACATTTTCAACCGCATGGGCCAGGTGGTCCGCGGCGAGAGCCGCATCCGCAACGCCCGCTGGTTCTCCACCAACCTGACGGAGAGCGACACCATCCACGGCGGCGAGGACAAGCTTCGCGCCGCGGTGCTGGCCGCCGAGGAGCGCTACCACCCCGAGGCTATCTTCATCTTCACCTCCTGCGTCTCCGGAATCATCGGCGACCCGGTGGCCGAGATCGTCAACCGCCTACAGGACGAGGTGAAGACGCGCCTGGTTCTCAGCCAATGCGAGGGCTTCCGCAGCAGCGTCTGGCTGACCGGGTTCGACGCCTCGTTCCACGCGATCTTGAACTACGTGATCGACGCGCCGAGGGAGACCGACCCAAACCTGGTGAACGTCATCTCTCCGCTCACGGTCGGACGTCTCGATGAGATTGAACTGGAGAGGCTGCTGAAGCAGTTGAATCTCGAAGCGAACTTCGTTCCGTGCTACGCCTCATTGGAAGGACTGCGCCGCGCCGCCGCGGCGGCTGCCACCACGGCCACTTGCCTCACTTATGGCGATTACTTCGCGCGGGAACTGACGAAACGCTACAAGATTCCTCACACGCGCGAATTGATGCCTCTGGGAATCGAGAGCACGGACCGCTGGCTGCTGCAGCTTGCCGAGTTGACGGGCAGGGGCGACCAGGCGCGAAGGCTGATCGAAGCCGAGCACGCGCGCATCGCCCCGCGCCTGGCTGAACTCAAGGCGCGGCTCCAGGGGAAGCGCGTCTTCGTCAGCGCCGGACAGGCACGGGCATTGAGTATCTCCAACTTCGCCGACGAACTCGGCTTTGAGCTGGCCGGCACCACCATCTATCAATACGACGAAGTGATTGCCGAAAGCCTCCAGCGCCTGGCCGGGCGGAGGGGAGCGCAGGCAGCCACCATCAACATCGCCAATGTGCAGCCGTTCGAACAGGCCAACCTGCTGCGCCGCCTTAAGCCGGACCTCTACATTGCCGACGAGATGACCACGGGCTTCGCCGCGCGGGCGGGCATCCCGACAGTCATGATCTACGATTACGGGATGAACTACCTGGGATACAACGGACTGATCGCTACCGGAGAGCGAATGGTCAATGCGCTGAAGAATCCGAGCTTCGCCGTTAAGTTGGCCCGGCACCGGCGGCTCCCGTACCGGGAGGAGTGGTACCAGCAGGATCCGTTCAAGTACATCGAGTAAAGGAGCCCTATGATCTGCACGATTTCGGAGAACCCGCGTTACTCCTGCGCCCTGGGCGGCGCCATACCGTCGGTGGCCGCGATCCACCGCGCCATACCCGTGCTCCATTCCGGCCCGGGCTGCGGAATGCAGCTCTTCAACGGGCAGAACTACGTGGCCGGATACCAAGGCTACGGCTACGTCGGGGGATCGGCCCTGCCCAGCACCAACACGTACGAAAAGGAAGTGGTGTTCGGCGGCGAGAAGAGGTTGCGGCAGGTCCTCGGCGCGGCGCTCGACGTGATGGACGGCGACTTGTACGTGGTCCTCACCGGCTGCACCTCGGAAATCATAGGTGACGATATCGGCGCCATCGTGGGCGAATTCCGTCCGCAACTGGAGGCTCAAGGCCGCGCCGTTGCCTTCGCATCGACGGGCGGGTTCAAGGGCAACACCTACTACGGGTACGACCGCGTCTTCGAGGCGCTCGCCAAACAGATCGTCGTTCCGGCGCGCCGCCGTTCGCGGAAGGTGAACCTGCTGGGCGTCGTGCCATCGCAGGACTTGTTCTGGCAGGGCAACCTCGAGGAACTGGCGCGCCTGTTGGACCGTCTCGGGATTGAGGTCAACACCTTCCTTACTGGAGACCGGGGTCTTAACGAGGTTCGCAAGTCATCGAACGCCGCGCTGAATCTCATCTTCTCGCCCTATCTCGCCGACTCGGCGGCCGGCATCTACGCCGAGCGTTTCGGCGTGCCATCCCTGCGTTTCAATAGCGTGCCCGTTGGTCCGACGGCCACTTCCGAATTTTTCCGCCGGGTCGCCGAACAGCTCAAGATCGGCGAAGCGGTCCTTCGGAAGGCGATCGCGGCGGAAACCGCCTATACCTACGAATACTTCGACAAATCGTCGCTGGTCGTCACTGGCTTCAGCATCCAGCACCGGTTCGCGATCGTTGGAGACGCCGCCACGGTCATCGGAATCACGAAGTTTCTGGTGAACGACTTCAGCCAGTTGCCGGCCATCGCGGTGATTACGGACGATCCGCCGGACGAATCCCGTGCACGAATCGTCCACGATCTGACGACGCTGGAGTACGCCGATCCACCACAGGTGGTGTTCGCCCCCGATCTCTGGAGCGTACACGAAGCCGTGCGCCAGGCGAGCCCCACCCTGATTCTGGGCAGTTCACTCGATAAGGATCTGGCGCAGGAACTGGGCGTCCCCCACAAATCCGTGAGCTTCCCGGCGACCGACCGGCTCATTCTGAATCGCGCCTACGCGGGATACCGCGGCAGCGTAACCTTCGTCGAGGATTTGTTGGAATCCGGTCTGACGCCGCTCTGATTCGAAGGGCACCACGATCCAGGCGAGTGGCGGCAGTCTTGGCCGCCGGGCAGTTGAATTCGACCAGTTTCATCAGCGGGTTGGTGGGAGATTCGATCCACACAGCGGCGGCGCCACCGGCCAGCACCCTTTCGGTGGCCGCGGCATCCCGAAGATCCACGTACACGGCCTCGATCCCCTTGCCGCGCAGCACCGATTGGAACAGGCGGTAGGTGCCGCCATACAGATCGCTGTGGACCACGATACGGTCGCCGGAATCGAACATCATGAGGACCGTGGTTTCGGCTGCCATCCCAGTGGCAAAAGCGAATCCCGATGATCCACCCTCAAGCGACGCGAGACAGGCTTCCAGAGCTTTCCGCGTGGGATTTCCGCTGCGCGAGTAGTCGAAAGCTCCGGGGCGGTTGACGCCCTGGAAGGCGAACGTGGAAGTCTGATAGATCGGCGTCATGACAGCGCCGATGTGGTCGACGGGCGAATGGCCCGCGTGAATAGCAAGCGTTTTGAACTTCAATGAAATTTCGCGATTACAGGATTCTTTCGAAGAGTATGGAGGCCGGCTATCTTTCGCCGCATCGGGCAATCGGGAGGGGCCACACTCGCGGCCCCTCTCAAAAGCCCTCAGCGAAATAATACCATTGTCCATAGGGATAAGTCAGTAACCGCCAAATGCCCGCCAGCGGAAGTGGCGGCTATGGCCCTAATCCCCATGGACATTGTAATTTTTTTCTTGACACGCCGCGCAGAATCGTCTAATCTGAGAAAACATGATGGCCGGGACACAATTTACGGCTGCACCGCACCCGGCTCCATCGTGCGTCCTGGCCTCCTGCTGTCGCCCCATCTACTGCCTTTGTCGATAGCCGTCCTCGCGGACTGATCCTGGCTCTACTCAGTCTGCCGCAGGCACGGCGCACCCTCTAACGCATTTCTGGCTTTCCAGTGTCATTGAGGCACGCGGTGAAGATCCGCTTCGCGCGGTGTACCCGTGCCATGTAATTAACGAACAGTCATTCAAACAAGGAGACAACATGAAACTCAAGAACTTACTCACAGTGATTCTCGCCATCGCGCCTGCCGCACTGGCACAGCCGGTGGCCGGGCTTTGGCAAGCGACGCTCACTACCAGAGAAGCCGAAGTCCCCTTCCGCCTGGAGATCGCGGGCAGCGGGGCGAACGTGCAAGGCTGGTTCTTTAACGGCGATCAGAAGGTCCACTCAACGAGCGGCCGGTTTGAGAACGGTAAGCTCGTCCTCAACTTCGACCAATACGCCTCAAGACTGGAAGCCACCCTGAAGAACGGGGTTCTCGAAGGTACCTACGGCCGCTCCCCGGCGGCTTCGCGCAACGCCGGGCGGGGGGGCAATTCATTCCGCGCCACGATCTATACTCCGCAGCCCAAGGTGGCAGCCGCCGACGTTCCTTCGATCGATGGCCTGTGGGAGATTCCACTCACCCAGAGCAGAAAGCACGGGGAGTCTTCCTGGCGTTTCATCGTGCGCCAGTCCGGGGCGGACATCTCCGCTGCCATCCTGCGAATCGACGGGGACACGGGGGCGCTGACCGGCACATATCGGGACGGCAAGTTCGTGCTGAGCCACTTCTCCGGCGGCCGCCCGGCGCGCCTCGAAGTGACGCCCGCCGGCGACGGCACGCTGGACCTGGTTCTGCGCGATGGGCACGCCGAAGTGGCGGCCGGAAACCGGCTGAAGGCCGTGCGTCCTGCCCAGGCTAGGGCGCTAGGCCTGCCAGTGCCTTCGGACGCTTCGCTGCACACGGGTGTGAAGGACCCCAACGAGCGCTTTCATTTCCGCTTCCCGGACCTCAACGGACAGGTTGTCTCCGATGGCGACGCACGCTTTCAGGGCAAAGTGGTTCTGGTGAACGTCACGGGAAGCTGGTGCCCGAACTGCCACGACGAATCGCCTTACCTGGCGGAACTCTATCGCAAGTACCACAAAGCGGGGCTCGAAATCGTAGCGCTGAATTTCGAGGAGGAGGAGCAACTGAAGGACCCCACCCGTTTGCACGCCTACGTGAAGCAGTATGGAATCGAGTATCCGGTATTGCTTGGGGGCACGCAGGACCAGGTGAATGCCAAGCTACCCCAGGCGGTCAATCTCAACTCCTGGCCGACGACGTTCTTTCAGGACCGCAGCGGCCGGATTCGCAGGGTTCACGTCGGCTTCGCGGGCCCCGCTACGGGAGAGTTGAATACGCTCCTGAAGGAGGAATTCACTACCGAGATCGAGCGCCTGCTGGCGGAAAAGGCAGAGCCCTTGGTTTCGCAAAATCAGAGCGCGGCGCGTTAGCCGCCTGGATTCGGGGAGAACCCATGAACATGCAAACAAGCAGGCGCAGATTCGTGCAGAGTATGGCGGCCGGCGGAGCAATCGCTCAATACCGGCCGGCTCTGGCGGCTGCATCGGGCCGCGGAGGGAGCGGCCCGACCGCGGCCACCGATTACCTGGAACCCGCTCGACAGGCGGCAGCCTGGATTCGGGCGAATGCCATCCAACAGCCTGTTGGAATTGCCTGGCCCTCCGAGCCCGGTAAACCGGAAACCGTGGGGCCAGACATCTATAAGGGCAACGCCGGCACCTTGATTTTCTTCATCGAGCTGGCGCGCGCCGCCAAAGACACGTCTTACAGCGAGGACGCCCAACGAGCCGCCGATTACGTGATCGGCCGCGCTGCCGGCATCCAGGGTAGCGGGTTCAACCGCGAGGGGCTTGCCGGGGCATCCTACGCCATTCTGGAGACGTGGAAATCGACTGGAGAATCCCGATACCGTGACGCGGCAATATCGGCGACCGGCGTGCTAGCGAAGCGCGCGCAAACGGCTGGCGCCGGAGTGACGTGGGGGCCGGCGTTCGACATCAGCGGTGGGGATGCCGGGGTGATCTCGTATCTCCTCTACGCCGCCCGCACGTTCGACCGGGACGACTGGCGCCAGTTGGCGCGGAACGCCGGCAAGCATCTGCGCGAGATTGCGCGGAAGGATACCGGAGGCAACCTCTACTGGTCCGCAACGCCCAACTTCTCGCATGGCACGGCGGGTGTGGCCACCGTGCTGGCGCAACTATACTCGGAGACGCGGGAGCAGGAGTTCCTCGATGCCGCACTCTCGGGCGCCGCTCATCTCAAGAGCATTGCGCGCGCCGACCGCGACACCTTCCTGCTCCACCATGGCGCACCCAATGGCCAGGACCTCTTTTACCTGGGCCAGTGCAACGGACCGGCCGGATCGGTCCGGCTGTTCTACGAGCTCTATCGAAACACCAGGGACAAAAGCTGGCTCGATATCACCGAACGCGCGGCGGGCGCAATCCTGAAAAGCGGCATTCCCGAGCAGCAGAACGACTCGTATCCGCAGATTCCGCTGCGCGTCGAGTACTCGGTCAAGCCCGGCCACTTACCTGGTTTCTGGAATAACATCAGCCAGTGCTGCGGAGCGGCCGGAATCGCCGAGTTCTTCCTGAGCCTGCACCAGGCGACGGGGAAACAGCAGTATCTGGACTTTGCCCGGCGGGCGCTGGACAATGTGGTCAGCCGTGCTTTCGGCGACGACAAAGGCTACCGGTGGTACCAATCCGAGTTTCGTATTCAACCGTGGATCGTCACCGCCCAGACCGGCTACATGCAGGGCGCCGCCGGCGTGGGCAGCGCGCTCCTCCACCTGCACACGGCACTCAAAGACCAATACCACGCGGTCCTGTTTCCGTACAACCCGTTCCCCCGCGATGCGGCGCAGGTGAAGTCATGAGCGCCCGGCTGGTACGCGGTTCCGGATTGCCCCGCTGTTGTTGCCTCCGGTCTTCCTCCTGTGGCGCCAGGCATTCCCTGGCTTTTATCAACTAAGGGACCACTCAAGAATAACTCCCCAGCCACCGACGTGGCGCAGACTCTCAGTCTGCCGCGTCCCGACTCCTCGGGACGCGCTTTAAAGCACGCCCGGGCAAGCGTCCCGATGAGTCGGGACGCGGCAGGCAAGAGTGCCTGCGCTACGGGGCCAAGCAGCCAAATGTGAAGTTATTCTTGAGTGGTTCCTAAGACAGTTTTGCAGTAAGGGAGAGTGCCGCGAATCAGTCGCGACCGGTGTCTCCGCTTTCAGCGAGCCCGTTTCCGGCGAATTCGCGGCACTGAAAGGTAATCATATGAAACGGTTTGTCTACGTCCTTCTCATTTCCGGTTCGGCATTTGCGCAGACCTTTCAGGGCTCTTTGCGGGGCCGCGTCACGGATCCAAGCGGGGCTGCCACGCTGGGGGCTAAGATCGCCATCGCCGACGAAGCCAAGTCGGCGATCCGCACGACGGCCACTAACGATCAAGGCGAGTACGTGTTCACGGCGGTCACCCCCGCCACGTACACCGTGAGCGCCGTGGCCACCGGTTTTAAGAGCATGGAGCGCAAGGGCGTCGTGATCTCGACGCAAGCCGCCGTCACAGTGGATCTCACGCTCGAACTAGGCCAAGTCACCGAGCAGGTCAACGTTACCGGGGAGGCGCCGCCGCTCGAGACCTCCGACGCATCCACCGGGCAAGTCATCGAGAGCCAGAAGATCACGGACCTGCCCATCCTCGGGCGGAACCCATTCTTTGTCGCCAAACTGGCGCAAACGGTGGTGTTTGTCAACAACCCGAAGATGGGCCGCATGCAGGACCAGAACGCCAATTCCCAGGTTTCGATCGCCGGCGGCCCGGTGCGAACCAATAACGTTCTGGTAGACGGTATCTCGATCACCGACTCGAACAATCGCGCCGTGTTTGTCCCCTCGCCCGAATCCGTCCAGGAGGTGAAGCTCCAGGCAAGTACGTATGACGCCGAAGCCTCTCGCACCGGGGGCGGAACGTTTAACTCGCTGCTGCGTTCCGGTTCGAACGATCTGCACGGCAGCGGCGTGGGCCATGTTCGCCAGACCGACTGGCTGGCCAACAATTTCTTTTCGAATCAAGCCGGTCTACCGGTTGCGGATCAGCCGTTCCGGGATTGGGGCGGCTCGCTGGGCGGACCGGTC
>Ga0182011_10004667_pt1 | contig 10929 bp, 8 predicted proteins | sample 711E1DmetaG_FD_120481 | JGI IMG/M metagenome (GOLD analysis project Ga0182011, IMG submission 120481) | Permafrost microbial communities from Stordalen Mire, Sweden - 711E1D metaG | ecosystem: Environmental > Terrestrial > Soil > Wetlands > Permafrost | place: Sweden: Stordalen | collected...
ACGGCGGCCAAGCTGGCCAACGGCTTCGCTTCTTTTTTCATGGCAGGATCTTTTCATCTCTTTCTGCCGGTGAGGAACCGTTTTGCCCATTATTGTAAGAACAATGTCAAGATGCACCCGGGCATGACGGTTCGATTGAAATTGTTCGCGGCGGAACGGGCGGCCTGTTACGTTGCGCGGGCATGAAAAGACGCGGAAACCTTTTTATGTCCGCGTTGTTTTAAATTCCAAAATCAGCCATGACACCGACTCCACTTGAAGCCGCGCGGGAAACCTGCCGGAAAATCGCGGACAACATCGCCAAAATCATGCACGGCCAGGCCGGTTCGACGCGCGAGCTGCTCGCCGCGCTCGCCAGCGGCGGCCACGTGTTGCTGGATGATTATCCCGGCACGGGCAAGACGACGCTGGCCAAGGCGCTCGCCCGCTCGATTGAGGCGCAGTTCAAGCGCATCCAGTTTACGCCCGATTTGCTGCCGTCGGACATTCTTGGCGTGTCGGTGTTCAGCCAGCGCGACCAGCAGTTCCATTTTCACGAAGGCCCGGTGTTCACCAATATTTTGCTCGCCGACGAAATCAACCGCGCCTCGCCGCGCACGCAATCGGCGCTGCTCGAAGCGATGGGCGAGGCGCAGGTGAGTGTCGAGGGCGAGCGCCGGAATCTTTCGGAATTGTTTTTTGTCATCGCCACGCAAAATCCCGTCGAGTTTCGCGGCACGTATCCGCTGCCGGAGGCGCAGATGGACCGGTTTGCCATGCAATTCACGCTGGGCTACGTCCAGCCCGGGGAGGAAGTGGCCATCCTCACGGCGCAGCAACACAATCACCCGCTCGACGAATTGAAACCCGTCGCCACGCTCGCGGACGTGATCGCGCTCAAGCGCGCGGTGGAAGACGTGCGCATCAGCGATGAATTGAAACGCTACGCCGTTGACCTGGTGGCGGCGACGCGAACGGCGGTCGGCGTCCAACTGGGGGCAAGTCCGCGCGCGTCCATCGCGCTGATGAAAACCGCTCAGGCGCTGGCATTGTTTGACGGCGCGGATTTCGTCACGCCGGAACAGATTCAGTCGCTCGCCATGCCGGTTATCGCGCACCGGCTGGTGCTGGAGCCGCAGGCGCGCTTTTCGGGCGTGACGGCGCGCGGCGTGGTCGAGGAAGCCGTCAAAAAATTGCGCGTGCCGGCGTGAGGGCAAGGATGAAGGTTGAAGTATGAAGGATGAAATACAACTTCACACTGCGCCAAACTCAACATGGGTTTCATCCTTCATCCTTCATAATTCATCCTTCCAAATCCCGTGACCCTGATCTACCAGCCGATTTACTGGATTTACCGTGGCATGAGCGGCCTGTGGTACTGGTCGCGCCGGCGGTTCACGCTGGCGGGTCTGTGCGTGGCGGGGAGCTTCATCATCGCCGGCGCGGTGGGCGTGGACATCGAAAACACCGTCACCTATCAATCCTTCACGCTGTTGCTGGCGTTTCTACTGCTGGCCCTGGCAAGCAGTTTTTTTTTCCGCGCAACCTTTTCCGCGACGCGCGCATTGCCGCGCATCGGCACGGCCGGACAGCCGCTGCACTATCGCGTGCAGGTAAAAAATCTGACGGCGAAAAATCAGACGGGCCTGACCCTGCTGGAAGAACTCGCCGACCCGCGCCCGGCTTTTCAGGAATGGCTGGCGTTTCAACTGGCTGAAAGCAAACGCGTCCGCCCCTTCCGCGTGACGCAACGGCGGCGGGAAAATCCGTTCCGCCGGGTGAAGGTGAAGGAGGCGGAGGTTCCGCCATTGCCAGCGCACGGCGGGGCCGAAGCGCGCTTGGAAATGCTTCCGCTGCGGCGGGGAATTCTGCGTTTCACCGGGATGACGCTGGCGCGGCCCGATCCGCTGGGATTGTTCCGCTCATTCAGCAAAGTTGCCGCGCCGCAGACCGTTTTGATTTTGCCGAAGCGTTATCCCCTTCCGCCCATCGCGCTGCCGGGCGCGATGCGCTATCAGGAAGGCGGCGTGGCGCTCGCGGCGAACGTCGGACGCAGCGAGGAGTTCGTCGCGCTGCGCGATTATCGTCACGGGGACCCGTTGCGGCACATCCACTGGCGGAGCTGGGCGAAGACCGGCAAACCGATAGTGAAGGAATTCGAGGACGAATTTTTCGTACGGCACGCGCTGGTGCTGGACACGTTCGACGACGAACCAAACAGCGAAGTTTTGGAGGAAGCCGTGTCCGTCGTGTCGTCGTTTGCCTGCACGGTGCTGACGCAGGAGTCGCTGCTGGACCTGCTTTTCGTCGGCAACCAGTCCTACTGTTTCACCGCCGGCCGCGGACTGGCGGAGGCGGATCAGATGCTGGAAATTCTGGCTTCGGTGCGGAACTGCGCCGACAAACAATTCGAGACGCTCGAACATCTCGTACTCAATCACATTTCCGTTGTGAGCGGCTGCATCTGCGTGCTGCAACGCTGGGACGAGGCGCGGCAAGATTTTGTGAAAAAATTGCGCGCCCTCGGCATTCCGCTGCTCGTGCTGGTCGTGGTGCGTCCGGGCGAAAAGAAGCCGGACGCCGGCCCGTTGCGCGATGAGCCGGGAACTTTTCACGTTCTGGAGATCGGGCGCATCGAGGAGGAACTGGGAAAATTAAAGTGAAGACGCGTTTATGAAACCGCCGCCTTTTCTGCTTTTGGCCGCGCTGCTTTTCTGGGGCTGGCAATCGGGGCTGCTGCTTTTCGGCGCCATCATGGGCCTGGTGCTGGAAAGCTCGCGGTTCATCAAGGCGCGCTGGGACTTGGCCGGGGAGGATTTTCGCCGCCTCTGGAATTTTAGCGTGCTGCTGGCGCTCACGCTGGTGGTCTATGTTTTCACCACAAACGAAGAGGGCGGCGGATTGAACGGTCTGCTTCATTCTTCAGCCGTCGTGGCGGCGCACAACGCCGGCATTTCCGCCACCACGTTTCTGCGCTGGCTGCCGATGACGTTGTTCCTGTTTGTCGCGGCACAGAGGTTCAGCGAACGCGGTTCCGTTCCGTTGTCGGCGATTTCAGTGTTAATCCGCCGGCGCCGGAAAGGGAATACCGAGGCGGAACGAACTGTGGACGTCTCGTATCCGTATTTCATCGTGTGTTTGTTTTCCGCCGGCATCCACACCAACGCCGGGACTCACTCCTATTTTTGGGGACAGGCTGTTTTGATCGCGTGGGCGCTGTGGTCGCTGCGTTCGCGGCGCTTTGGCGTTATCGTCTGGCTTGGCGCGCTGGCAGCGGTGATCGGGCTTGGCTTTTTCGGCCAGCACGGCATCGGCGAGTTGCAGCGCGCGCTCGAAGGTTACAACGCGCAGTGGATGATGAATTTGATGCGGCAACGGACGGACGCCTCCCAAAGCGTGACGGCTATCGGCCAGATCGGAAAATTAAAACTGTCCCCGCGGATCGTCCTCCGGCTCGAACCCAAAGCCGGCAGCGCGCCGCCGGTTTATCTGCGCGAGGCCAGTTACCGCAGTTATCATTCACAAAGACAAACGTGGCAGATGGGCGGCTCGCAGAACAAATTCGCGGACATATTGCACGAGCCGGGCAACGGTTCTGCTTGGACGCTGCTGCCCGGCAAAACCAACACGTCGGTCGTCAACATCGCGTCTTATCTTGAAGGCCGTTCGCAGGAGACCGGCGATCCGGAAGGACTGCTCCCGCTGCCGACCGGCAGCAGCCGTCTGGAAAATCTCCCGGTGTTCTCGCTGAAAATGAACAAAACCGGCGCGGTCCTGGCCTCCGGTCCGGGTCTGGTGATTTTCGACGCGCACTACGGCGCCGGCGCGACTCTTGATTCGCCGCCGGATGCGAGCACGAACCTTTTGGATTTGGCCGTACCGACCAACGAAGTTCCGGCTTTGGACCAAATCATTTCTGAAATGAAAATTTCCAGCGCGACTGAGGATCGGAAACGTCTCGCCGTCCAACAATTTTTTGCGGCCAATTTCAGTTACAGCACCTGGCTGGGACCGGACAAGGTGGCGCGCACCAACGAGACGGCGCTGTCGCGTTTTCTTTTGCACCGTCGCAGCGGTCATTGCGAATACTTTGCCACGGCGACGGTTTTGCTGTTGCGCGAACTCGGAATTCCCGCGCGTTACGCCGTTGGTTATGCCGTTCACGAACCCTCCGGCCACGGCTACGTCGTGCGCGAACACGACGCCCATGCATGGTGTCTCATTTGGGATGAGGCGAAGCAAACGTGGGAGGACTTCGACACCACGCCAGCATCATGGGTCGCGAAGGAAACCAAAAGCGCGTCGGCCATGCAGTGGTTTTCGGACTTCTGGTCGCGGGTCAGGTTTGAAATTGCAAAACTCCGCTGGGGACAAACCAATTTGCGCCAATACATTCTCTGGGCGCTGATCCCTGTGCTGGCGTTGCTGCTGTATCAAATCATCTTCCGGCGCGGACGCAGACGGCGGCCCGAGCCCAAAACCGGAAAATCCGCCGCCGCGATTTTCTGGCCGGGACTTGATTCGGAATTCTACCTGCTCGAACACAAACTGGCCGCGCGCGGCGTTCCGCGCCAGCCCAGCGAACCGCTTTCCGACTGGCTGGCGCGCGCGCTGACCGACCCGGCCCTGGCCGATTTTCGGCAGCCGTTGCAGGAACTGTTGCGGCTGCATTACCGCCATCGTTTTGACCCGCGCGGCTTGAGCGGCCAGGAACGGGAAGCGTTGACCCGCGAAGCAAAAATCTGTCTGGACACGCTGTCGCGGATGGAGCGGCGGTCCGCGCCTCCGGCTTGAGATGGGAATTTTCGAATATGCCGTCTGCCCGGTCATCCGCGCTGAAGGGGAGCATATTTCGCCAGCAGCTCGCCGGCCGTTTGCACGCCGTGGATGATGCCCGGCGTGAATTCAGGTTTGGCATTCATTGCATACTCCGCAAGCCCGCGCGCCGGGCGCGAATGGCCAGGCGTTTGGCTTTCCTCGCCCCGTATTTCCGCACCGAAAATGCTTTTCGCCGGACGACATACGGTTCTGAACTCCAGGTCGCCAGCCAATACGTCCGAACCCTGCTCCCGCGCCGCACCACCAGCTTCTGCACGCCGACGAAGCTGGACGAACCCTTGCGCCTTCGAATCTCCGCCCACCGGCGGCGGGGCCTGTGTTTTGCCAGCCCCAATTTCGCCAGCAACTTTTTGTAATGCTGTTGCGCCGCCGCCAACGCCTGAGCCTGCCCGCCATGCTGTTTGTCGGAGAAGAATGCAGAATGGATTTTGCCCCTGCGCTGCAGCCGCACAAAGAATCCGTGATTATGCTTGGCCGGCTGGTCAATCCGGCAGATGCCGGGGGTTCGTGAGCGCGTTTTCACAATTCGCCTTTGCAAGATTTGTCCAAAATGACCGCGAGTAAAGCGTCGAGTTTTCCGGTGACTCGCAAATTCCAAGCCTTCAATCCTCAACTACCAACGAGTCCCCCAGCCAGTCAGGGGAGAAATATGTCGAAATCAAGAACCGACCCGTTTTCGCAAAACATTGGCGGAAGGGGTGGGATTCGAACCCACGTTAGGATTGCTCCTAAGCCTGATTTCGAGTCAGGTGCCTTCAACCACTCAGCCACCCTTCCGCACAAATGCTCTGAAGACCCGATGCGCTGCGTTTCTGACAAATATATTGTGCGTGCGTTTGCATCAGGAGCAAGCTCATTCGCAATGCTGGCGGGCGCAACCAGGCTCTGATTTCGAGCCAACCCGTGCGGTTCGTTTCGAAGCCAATGTTTTTCAGCTTGCGCAACCGGCTGAAGCGCCTACTTTTTCCGCGTTATACAAATAACAAACTGATTTTATGAAAACAAAACTGTTGATTACGGTGTTGATGGCGTCGCTCTTGGCGTTGACGAACGGATGCTTCTTGTTTGTAGTGGGTGTGGCGGCGGGCGCGGGCGCAGGAGTGGGCGGTTATGCCTGGGTTAACGGCGAGATCAAAACCACCGAGGGAGCCTCGCTGGACCGGACTTGGAACGCCACGCTCGCGGCGATGAAGGACCTGGAGTTCCCCGTGACGGATCAGGCAAAGGATGCTTTGGAGGCCAATCTGACGGCGCGCAACGCCAGCAACACCAACATCAGCATCAAATTGAAAAACCTGTCCAATACTTCAACTAAAATCCGCATTCGCGTTGGCACGTTCGGCGATGAATCCTTGTCGCGCACCATTCTCAACAAGATAAACAGCCGCCTCCAAACGGGTTCCTAGGCGCAACAGATGCGGAAATTGCCGGTGTTGCAGTTTCAAGCGGTGGAACCGGTCGGGCAATCCGAATCCGGCTGCCTCGATTGCAGGAATGTCGGGTGGATGTTAAATTGGCTTGCCGTTCCCTTCAACTCCGTCAAAATAGTTAACGTTCGAAACATGCGGAGGCTGTCCGCATTCAAGCCAATGTAGCTCAGCGGTAGAGCAACGGTTTCGTAAACCGTCGGTCGCCGGTTCAATCCCGGCCATTGGCTCCATTTCCAACTGCGCGTGCTGCATCGGTTTAGGAGTCAGGGCGTCCGCAACGGACACCCATTTCGGGTATATTTACCCCCGTTCCGACAAGTTAAGACGCTCTGAACCGGAAATACCAATTCCCGCCGGTATAGGGGATATACACGGCATTTGTGCCGGTCGCATAATTAAACCAAGTCAACAGGTTCGAGCTTGATTGAAGTGTCCACACCCCCGATGGGGGATAATAAATCCAAAAGCCGGTGAAAACAAGATTCGTGTAAATCGGTGGGAGTGGCCCGACGATTTTTTTCCCAGACGGCAGCGTGTTTGTCTTGAACTGGAAAAGGTTTGTGCAAACAACGGCGGTATAGGTGTTTGAATAATTCACAATCGGAACAACAATCGGAACATTCAGGGGAACCAGATAGGACACCTCGCTTGAGAACGGACTTTCCATGCCCGAAGCCGCATACGTTGTGGCCGCAAAATAGTAGGTGGCTCCCTCGACCAGGCCGGAAATGGTTGCATTGGTTGCGTTGCCAGCACAAATTTCGTTGGTATAGGCGCCGCTTGCTCCTCCGTAATAGACATTGTAACCCGCGACGTTTGGATCCGTGCAGGCGTTCCACGCCAACGTTACACTCCCGGTTGCGAAGACTGAAAGCTGCGTAACTGCAAACAAGACGCTGAAGAGAAAAGAACCTCGAATGGCACATCTCGACCTAACAAATACTTCCACTGGATACAGCACGGTGGTTCTCTACGCATAAGGCTTGCCAACCAAACAGCGGGGCGCGCAGGAAATTTTTAAAAACGGGCAACAAACTTTGGGACAAGAGAAACTCCTAAATTGATACAGATTGATACAGGAACCAAGGCCTTCAACGCGGAAGCAAAAAATTAATAATTATTTTTAGCCACCATGCCTCAATAAGCGGCATCCCATCCGGTTTGGATGAAAAGTATTGAAGACAGCGGTCGTCTTAAAAAAGAGCAGGGATTATTGCCAGTCACACGAGCCAACCATTGCGCACCGGCGAAAGACTGTCGGTATTATTCGTTCGGTGGCAGAAACCGACAGACCGCTGTTTATCGAATTGCCGGGCCAACGGTTCGGGAGTCAGCGGTCCGCAACGGACATCAAATTGGGGGATCAGCAGGAATTCGGTGCAACGGGCGCTGACTCACCCGTTAACCGCCCGCCCTTCGGGATGGGGTTTATTGATCCTCGCGGGCGCGTGGTTAAATCTTCATCGGGCAGTCAACTGAATCTGAACCAGGCAAAATCCGCATGGCCGGATTTGTTTTCCGCGTCAGTTGACAGGCAGAAGAGTCCGACTTTTGCGCCAATCCAGAGGCCTTCGCGAGCAGTGAATATTTTGCCCAGCGCGGAAAAATTTTCCCCGTCGCGGCTGGAACTGAAGTGGCACAATGCGCCTTCATCAACATCGACGCGCAAAAAGATGGAATCGCCGGCGCATTCCGTTTCGGCTTCGATGACTTCGGCATCGCCTTTCCGTGCGTCCTGGCTCGTGGCCCTGATCAACCAAAAATTTGCCGCCGTTCTCTCCACCGCGAGATACGAATAATCCAGGCCCATGACAATGAGTCCGGCCTTCCCGCCAACGGCCAGCCGGCTGAAATCAAGTTCCGTCGTGGCGGTGAATTTCCGCGCGGGCAGTTTTTGCAGCAGCAAATTCGGAACGGGCCAGAAATTGGCGGCGTTTGCGGGCATCGGCACGGAAAACAACCGCAGCCGGTTTTTTCGCGCCGAGAGCGAGAACCATTTTTCGGAAAAATTCGCGTGCCATTGCCATTGCAGGCCGAGGGTGGGGGAATCAAATTCGTCGCTGGTTTGCGGGATGGCAACGGATGAGCCGTGCCCGATGGCCGGTTTTTGGCAGTGCAAAACCGGTTCGCCGATGCCGTTGCCGTCCAGGTCCCGCCCCATGAGCGGCCAGCCGTCCTTCCAACTGACGGGTTGCAGGTGGATGATCCGCCCATAAGCCCCCGCGTCCTGGAAATGAAGGAACCACCACTCGCCGTTCGGCAGGTCAACCAGCGCGCCCTGGTGCGGCCCGTTGATGGATGTGCTGCCCTGCTCCAGCACGATTTTATCTTCGTAAGGGCCAAAAATATTTCGTGAACGCAGGACGACCTGCCATCCGGTTTGCACGCTGCCGGCGGGAGCGAGGATATAATACCAGCCGTCCTTCTTCAGAAACTTCGGGCCTTCGAGGGTCGGGTGCCGTTCTGGATCGTGAAAAACTATTTTCCCTTCACCGAGCAGCCGCGAGCCGGTGACGGCCATCGGGCGCACCCGAAGAATGTGTTTGATGCCTGTACGTGAACTGGCGTAGGCGTGAACCAGATAGGCATTGCCGTCATCATCCCAAAAAGGACAGGGGTCAATCAAACCTTTGCCTTCCTGCACCAAATGAGGTTCAGACCACCTGTCCGCAGGATGGTCGGCTGTGGTCATGTAAATGCCTTCATCCGGCGTGGAAAAGAAAATCCAGAATTTGCTGTTGTAAAAGCGGATGGCGGGCGCCCAGACGCCGCAGCCGTGCTGCACTTCGGCATAACGCGGATGCGGCAGGTTTTTGACAGCGTGATTGATGATCGTCCAGTTCACCAAATCCGGCGAGTGCAAGATCGGCAATCCCGGCATGCAATTGATGCTGGAAGCAACCAGGTAAAAATCGTCGTCAAAACGAATCGCATCCGGGTCGGAATAATCCGCATAAATTATTGGGTTGTAAAATGTTCCATCCTGCTGGTCGGGAATCCAGGGATGATGGAACGCGGGTGTTTTTTTCAATGATTCGTTGGGCATGGAAGCTTTCACGCGCGGGTCATTCGACTCGAACGGGTTTGATGCGCGGCACACCCACGTGAAAAATCAGCCAGGCCATGATATACGCGCTGCCGCAAATCAGCATGATGTTACGATAAGTGCCTTCCCCCTGCAATATGGTGCTGACCAGCCAGAAGAACCCCATGGACATCAGCGACGCCAGTGTGCCGCCGAAACCGACCACGGAGGCCACGGCGGACTTGGGAAAGATGTCCGAGACGACCGTGTACATCGTGGCCGACCAGCCTTGATGCGACGCGGCGGCGAGCGCAAAAAAAGCCGTCGCCAGCCATACGCTGTCCACGCGCGGCGCGAAAATCACCGGCAGCGTGCAGCACGCACAGAGCAGGGAAGCCGTCTTGCGCGCCCGGTTTACCGACCAGCCGCGTTTCAAAAACCACGCCGACAAACCGCCGCCGCCGATGCTGCCCAGGGCAGTGACGGCATACACCACCACCAGCGGCAGGCCGAATTGTTTCAGGCTCAGATGGAATTGCTTGCTGAAGAAGTCGGGCAACCAGAAACCGTAAAACCACCAGACCGGCCCGACGAGTACGCATGTGCCGTAATAAGCCCACGCTTCGCGATAACCGAGCAGCTTCATCCATGGGATTTTTTGCTCCGCTGTTGCCGCCACGCCGCTCTTGATGTGGACCAGTTCCGCCGGACTGACCCGCCGGGATTTTTCCGGCGCGTTGTAAAGACCCAGCCAGAAACCCAGCCAGACCAGATCGGTCATGCCGAGCAGGATGAACGCCGCCTGCCAGTTAATGGTTAATACGATCAACGGAACCAGCAGCGGCGCGAAAATTGCCCCGATGTTCGTGCCAGTATTGAAAATGCCCGTGGCCACCGAACGTTCCTTCGGCGGAAACCACTCGGTCACCGTGCGAATGGCGGTCGGGAAATTGCCCGATTCACCCAGGCCCAGGGCGAAACGCGCCAGGGAGAAGCCCGTCACCGTGCGGCAGAGCGAGTGCGACATGGCCGCGAGGCTCCAAAAGACGACCGAGCAGGCATACGCGCTTTTTGTGCCGATCCAGTTGATGAATGGGCCGAACAGCGTCTGACCGATGGCATAAGCGGCTTGGAAGGCAATGGCCATCCGGCCATAATCCGTTTCCGTCCACTTGAAAAGCTCCGCCAACTGGGGCTTGAGCAGGCCAAGAATCTGCCGATCCATGTAGTTGACCGTGCAGGCAAAAAAGAGCAGCGCACAGACGACCCAGCGGAATTTCCCAACGGAAGATTTGGGTGAATCCAAGTGGTGCATGAACTTTCTAAAAGCCGGCCATTGAACTTTCGGAGTCTATTGGGCGGAATTGATTTCAGTCAAGGTTGGCTTTTGCAATGCCTTTTGCAACGCTGCTCGACAAAATTCCCCGCGCGCGGCATCCTGCCGACGATGGCATTTGAATCGGATTCACCGCTCGACTCGTTGTGGAAGGGATACGGCCGGGCGTTTCAGGATTGGGACGACCTCACGCTCGGGCGCTGGCTGGCACAAACGCTCGGCCAGCTCGAAGGCCGGGCGTGGCGGCTCTCGCATCCGCTCATGGGCGCGTACCGGCTGGCGGCGCAAATCGCGCACGACCGGCAGGTCTGGTTCAAGCG
>Ga0182011_10004668_pt1 | contig 10928 bp, 8 predicted proteins | sample 711E1DmetaG_FD_120481 | JGI IMG/M metagenome (GOLD analysis project Ga0182011, IMG submission 120481) | Permafrost microbial communities from Stordalen Mire, Sweden - 711E1D metaG | ecosystem: Environmental > Terrestrial > Soil > Wetlands > Permafrost | place: Sweden: Stordalen | collected...
ATGGCACCGCACAGCATGGTGTTGTGCATGGTCGGCACCGGGATGCTCTGGGTGGGCTGGTACGGTTTCAACGCCGGCAGCGCCGTGGCAGCCGATGGCATCGCGGCCAATGCTTTCATGACGACCACGCTAGCCGCCGCCGTCGCCTCTTTTACTTGGGGCATGATCGAACGGGTTTTTCGCGGGCATGCCTCGATTCTCGGTTTCTGTTCCGGCGCGGTCGCCGGTCTCGTCGTGATCACGCCGGCCGCGGGATTCGTCAGCTCGACCGGAGCGGTGATCCTCGGGCTCATCGCCGGGTCGGTGCCATACCTCTTTGTCACGAGCGTGAAGGCGAAATTCGGTTATGACGACGCCCTTGACACCTTTGGCGTGCACGCGGTCGGCGGGACTATGGGGGCTTTTTTGACCGGCCTGTTCGCTACGGGAGCAGTCAACAGCAACCTCGCGGGTGGCGCCGCGCTCAAGAACGGATTGGCCAAGCTCGTGACGGAAGGCGGTCTTTGGCACGAACAGCTCAAGGCCATCATTCTCACACTTTTTCTGGCCATCGCGGCTACCTTCGTCCTCGCCCACTTGGTGAAGATGGTCGTGGGACTGCGACCCGCGCCCGAAATCGAGCGCCAGGGTCTCGATCTCATGGAACACGGCGAAGAAGGTTACATCGAATAGCTATCTTCCCCTGCCAACTTTCCACCGATGAAACTCATTGTTGCCATCATCAAGCCGTTCAAGCTGGAGGAAGTGAAGGAGGCGCTGGCCGGGATCGGCGTCCAGGGCATGACGGTGACCGAGGTCAAAGGTTTTGGCCGCCAGAAAGGCCACACCGAAGTCTATCGGGGGAGCGAATACACGGTGGACTTCCTTCCAAAGGTGAAAGTCGAGATCGTCGTGGCCGACGAAATCGTGGCGAAGGTCATCGCGGCGGTCGTGCAGTCGGCGAAGACGGGCAAGATCGGCGATGGCAAGGTTTTCGTGCTGCCGATCGATGAAGCCGTGCGCATCCGCACGGGCGAGCAGGGCGAGATTGCGCTTTAGGAGAAAGCGGGCGGCCGTCGAGCTCTCCGCTTCTTGGCCGGCCTCAGGCAGTTGACGTAGGGTCGCCGCTCGCCGGCGGACCGTCGCCCCCGGATAAGGAATCGGCCCGGACGCAAGGTCCGGCCCTACCCACCCTTTATTCGGCGTCGTCGGGTGAGGCCGCCCCGCCGAATTACAGAAATGTAAGGTAAGGGCAAGACGCCTGACAGCCTCATGGGTTATAGTCATGGCCGGAAAAGACGAACTCCTGCCGACTTTCAACCAAAGACGTCCCATGAACATTCATTCATCAACTCCCCGTTCGCGGCGCTGGCTCGTTGTGGCCACGCTCGCTCTCTTTGCCGGCGGCACGACCTGGCTGGCTGCCGAGGCGAAACACGACGACAAGCCGTCGGTGAACATCAAGGTGGATCCGGCGCCATTGCCGCGCGCCCAGGATCCGATGTATTCCCTGAGTCCGATCGTGAAACGAGTCATTCCGAGCGTCGTCAAGGTGGTGACGCGCGAGCGGGCCAAGGAAATGCAGGTGGGCGGCGGGTCTCCCTTCGACGATCCGGATTTGCGCCAGTTTTTTGGACCCTTTTTCGGCGGGCGGGGCGGGCAGCGCCGGATCGTGCGTCAACCTCCCGAGATGGGCCTGGGCTCGGGCGTCATCGTCAGCGCCGACGGCTATATCCTCACGAACTGCCACGTGGTCGATGACGCGGACAGCATGAAAGTGACTTTGTCCGACGGTCGGGTGCTGACGGCCAAGGTCATTGGCAAAGATCAGAAATCGGACATCGCCGTCATCAAGATCGATGCCCATGACCTGCCAGCCATCACGTTTGCGGATAGCAGCGACGTCCAGGTGGGCGACCGCGTGCTGGCGGTCGGAAATCCATTCGGAGTAGGTGAAACTGTGACAAGCGGCATTGTCAGCGGCACCGGGCGCTCGGGCGCAACCGGGCTGGACTACGAGGATTTTATCCAGACGGATGCCGCCATCAATCCGGGCAATTCCGGGGGCGCGCTCGTCGACATGGAGGGGCGCCTGATCGGCCTGAACACGGCAATCCTCAGCCGGAGCGGCGGCTTCCAGGGCATCGGCTTTGCCATTCCCTCAGACCTCGCCCGCCATGTCATCGACAGCCTGGTCAGCACCGGCAAGGTCGTGCGCGGCTTCCTCGGGGTCACAATCCAGGACATCAGCCAGGATCTGGCGGATCAGTTTCAGCTTAAATCCAACAGCGGGGCGGTGGTGGCCGATGTCAAACCGGACAGCCCGGCCGCCAACGGCGGATTGAAGAGTGGCGACGTAATTCTCGAATTCGAGGGCAAGCCGGTCAAAGACAGTCGCCAACTGAAATTCGCGGTGGCCGCAACCGCGCCCGGCCAGAAGGTGAAACTCGGTTATCTCCGCGATGGCAAGAACGAGATTGCCACGGTGACTGTGGGTGAAATCCCCGGCGAAAAACAGGCCGTCAATTCTACCTCTGGCAAGGACAATGGAGTTCTGGACGGCGTGGAAGTTGGCGATCTTGATCCGGCGGCCCGCGAAGAGTTCGAGGTGCCGCCGCGCGTGCATGGCGCGCTGGTGAGCAACGTCGATCCCTCTTCCGCGGCGGCCGAGGCCGGCCTGGCCCCGGGCGATGTGATTCAGGAGATCAACCATCAGCCGGTTCGGACGGCCGACGATGCGGTGAAGCTCACCGAACACGGAGCGAGTCGGAAGACGCTGCTCAAACTCTGGAGCCATGGGGCCATTCATTTTCTCGTGGTGGATGAAACTGACAGCAAGCCATCCTCCTGATACGAGGTTTAGGAACAAGGGAACAACCCGCGCGTCCTTCGGGGCGCGCGGTTTTCTTTTTGCAGCATGGACGTCGGATCAGGGATCTCCTAAGCAATGGACGTGCGTATCCTCGTGGTAGAAGACGACCCCAAGATCGCCTCGTTTGTGGCGGGCGGCCTCAAGCAGCATGGCTTCGCCGTGGATCTGGCGCGGGACGGCGACGAAGCGCTGGCCCTGGTCGGGACCACGGCTTTTGATGCGGCGGTCGTCGATATCATGCTGCCGCGCCTCGACGGTTTGAGTCTGGTGAAACGCCTGCGCGCCGCCCGCAACGCCCTGCCGGTCCTGTTTCTGAGTGCGCGCAGCAGCGTGGATGACCGGATTAGCGGCTTGCAGGCGGGCGGGGACGACTACCTCACCAAGCCGTTTGCGTTTTCCGAGCTGCTCGCGCGCGTCCAGGCGCTTATCCGGAGGGCGAGCCGCGCGCCGGAGGCGACGCGGTTGGTGGCGGGTGACCTCGAGCTTGATCTGGCGACGCGGGAAGTGCGCTCGGGCGGCCAGCTCATGGAACTGCAGCCGAAGGAGTTCACACTGCTGGCGTTCCTGTTGCGCCATGTTGGGCGTCCCGTGACCAAGACGATGATTCTGGAGCATGTGTGGGATTACAGTTACGATCCCCAGACGAATGCCGTGGACGTTTTGGTGCACCGCTTGCGCGCGAAGGTGGATCCGGACCACCGCCGGATCGAAACCGTCAGGGGAGTAGGCTATGTCCTCAAGACTTGAACCCCGCTGGCTGGGACGCTCGCTGGCCGTCCGGCTCGGACTTTGGCACGCAGTGTTTTCGGCGATCGGTGCGGCGGTCGTGCTGGTTGCGATCTATATCCTCCTCGCCCGCGCGCTCGATGCGCGGGAACGGGAGGCGCTCGAGATTCGCGCCGCCGAATATGCGGACGCGTTCGAAAACGGAGGAATCGCGGCTGTGCGAAACCTGCTGGCGCGCGAGCAACAGCAGCCGCATGTGCGTTCGTTGCTGGTGCGCGTTGTCGGTCCGGGCGGGGACGTGACATTCTTCAAGGTGCCCGACGATTGGATCGAGGACGACACGCACGTGATGGTGCCCGACCGCTGGGGGGCGCTGCAGCCCCAGCGCGTGCAGACGATGCGCATTCCACGGGACGAACAGCGCGACCTGACGGTCGTCTCCCGCCGCCTGTCGGATGGCGCGCTTCTGCAGATCGCCCGTAGCACGGACAATCGCGCCGTCCTGCTGGCCCCGCTCCGTCACACGATGTGGGTGGCTGGCTCCGCGGCGGTGCTTTTGTCCGCCGGGGTCGGCGCGTGGCTGGCCTGGCGCGCGATCAAGCCGGTACGCGCGGTCGCGGCCACCGCCCACCGCATCGTGGCGACCGGGGATCTTTCGGCCCGGGTGGAAGGCGTGCAGCGCAATGACGAGGTGGGTGATCTGGTGCGCCAGTTCAACACGCTGCTGGAGCGAAACGGCAATCTGCTGCGCGCGATGCGCGAGGCGCTCGACAACGTGGCGCACGATCTGCGCACGCCGCTCACGCGGCTGCGGGCCGGCGCCGAGATGGCGTTGCGGCAGACGGACAATCCGGTCGGATCGCGCGAGGCACTGGCCGACTGCATTGAGGAGACCGACCGGATCCAGCGCCTGCTGGAAACGCTGCTCGATATTTCGGCGGCGGAGAACGGCGTGTTGAAGCTGAAGTGCGAGCGCGTCGATATGAACGCGCTGCTGCAAAGCGTCGCCGAACTTTATGCGCTGGGCGCGGAGGAGAAGGCGGTGGTGGTCGAAGTCCTCCCCAGCGCGGGCATCAGTATCGCGGCCGATCCGACCCGGCTCCGCCAGGTCGTGACGAATCTGGTCGACAACGCAGTGAAATACACGCCCTCCGGCGGGAGGGTTTCGCTGGCGGCTGAAGCTCGGGAGAACCGCGTGTTCGTGACGGTGCGCGATACCGGGCCCGGAATCCCCGCCGAGGAACAGGAGAAGATCTGGCAGCGGCTTTACCGGGGCGACCACAGCCGGTCGCAGCGCGGCCTCGGCCTCGGACTGGCCATGGTCAAGGCGTTGGTGGAGGCCCATGGCGGCCGCGTAACTGTGGCCAACCAGCCCGCCGGCGGCGCGGTCTTCACAGTGGAACTGCCGGTTGCGGTCCCTACATGACGTCGTTGTAGCCGGCACCAAATCTCGCGTAGGGCCGGCGCTTGTCGCCGGGCCAATCGTCCATGGGGGGATGGTCCGCCGACGAGCGGCGACTCTACATCAACGGCATAAGGCCGGCTCAGGAAGTCGCCCGGTCGGTGGGGCCTTTTGCGAGCAGCGTGATTTCCTGCAGGCCCGGCGGGTCGAGCGCGAAGGGGAAACGACGGCAGACCGCGGCGGCCGTCGCGGCGGCGAACTGGACGATGCTCCGGTCGTCCATTCCCTGGAGCACGCCGTGAATGACCCCGGCGCGGAAGGTGTCGCCCGCGCCCAGCGTGCTTTTCACGACGACCTTGTTTGGTCGCACGCGTCCGATCGCCCCGTCGCCTCGGGCGTAGAGGATCTCGCGGCCGCCAAAGGTGAAAACGACCAGGCCGCGCGATTCCCGTGCATATTTCCGAAGCAGCTTCCGCACCTCCGTTCGCGGAAAGTGGGAGCGGAGGAACTCATTGGAAACGACGGTGGCCGCTGCCGCCCGGTGCAGACGGCTGTCGGGCGGGCAGTCGATCGTCACGTAGGGCCGGCCGATGGCGGCGCAGCATTCGGCGACCCGTTCCGATTCGGCGCCAAAGAAAGGATCGAGACCGACGATTCTTGCCGCGGCGATGGCGGATTCGTCGGGCGCCGACCAGCGCTTGGGTCCGCGGAAGTAGGCGGCGAAACGTCCGAACACGGTCCGCGTCTTGCCGCCGACCAGGACCAGATCGCGCACGCCTTCGAAACTGGCGTCGTAGTGCAGTCCCGAACAGTCGATGCCGTGCTGGCGCAGGAATGATGTGACGCCGATACGTGTCTGCGTTCCGAGATACGGGCCGCCCACCTTCACCCGATGGCCAAGCCGGGCGAGCACGAGGGCGGAATTGCCGGTTTCGCCGCCAGGCACGACATGAGTTTCTTCGATCTCTCCGTATCCGTCGGCTTCCGGGTAATCAGCGGCGAGGCGGTGGATCGTCGAGTAGACAATCATGCCGTAAAGATAGATGTCGGGGCCGGGGCGTCTTTTTGCTGGGGTAGACATGAGGGAGCGGAAAAAGGATTGTTGGGAGCCCGTGTTCGTTGCGGCCCGACCAGTGTGTGGCCTCATCCAAAGTCCGGGAGTTGGCCCTTGTCGAGGTCAGTCTGGATCTCTTCCGGTTGCCCCAGCCCGGGAATCTAATGCAGATGCGACATCCCCTCGCGAGAGGGAGCCCCGAAACAGGAATTGCGCTGAGGCGTTGACCGATGTTTGTTCAAGCCTTCCCGTCTTTATGAAAACGATCACGACCTTGCTTTTCCTGGCGGCCATCGTCACCGGCTTCGGCCAGTCGGTTGACTCCGGACTGGCGCGCCCTGCCAACATCCCAGTCCCGACCGAGGTGGAGGAGCTGGCCCGAGGCTACGCCGCGGCGTTCGCCAGCATCACACACACCCCGGTCTACCTGATCCATTCGCGCGACGACAATTCCACCGTCCTGACCGGCATCAAGTCGGTCAAGGCCGTCGGCGGAGTCCTGGTGGTTCAGGACGAACACGGGCTGACCTACCTCATTAATCCGCGGGACGTGGTGATGATCACGGACGCCGTCCCCAAGAAGGAGCAGTAAAAAGAACATGGACAGCCGCCACGGATTCGCTTTCTCTCCCGGTTTCCTCCTGTTTTAACATGGACTTTCGCCCAGCCAGCCTTGCCGCAATTACCGGCGCGATTATTCTTCTTGGCCGGCCCGGGCTTGGCGACATGGCGTAAGCGCGAGTGCAACTCCACGTCGTCTCAGTGCCCCGGGCCAGAATCCCCGGGGTTTTTTTATGAAAACGTCCCAGCTCAAGATCTACGACACCACCCTTCGCGACGGCACCCAAGGGGAGGGGATCGCCTTCTCCGTCACCGACAAGCTCCTCATCACGGAGCGGCTGGACCAGTTTGGCGTCGATTACATCGAGGGCGGGTTCCCCGGCTCCAATCCGCGGGACATCACGTTCTTCGCCGAAGTGGGGAAATTGAAGTTGCACCACGCCCGGGTGGCGGCCTTTGGCTCGACTCGCCGGGCGGGCGTGGTGGCCGACCGCGACCCGCAACTGAAGGTGCTCCTCGATGCGGGCACCCCGGTCGTGACGATCGTGGGCAAGACGTGGCTGCTCCACGTGCAGGAGATCCTGCGGACCACGCCGGAGGAAAACCTGGCCATGATCGAGGAGTCCGCGCGGCACCTCGCTGCGCACGGGCGCGAAGTGGTCTACGACGCCGAGCATTTCTTTGATGGCTACAAGGACAACCCGGACTATGCCCTGCGGACGCTGGCCGCGGCCAAGCGTGGGGGCGCCACCAATCTGACGCTCTGCGATACCAACGGCGGAACTTTGGTCGAGGATTTCCAGGCGACGGTGGCGCGCATCGTGCGCGAATTCGGCGGGGAAAACGTCGGGGTACATTGCCACAACGACTCCGGGCTCGGCGTGGCGGTGTCGCTCGCCGGAATCGCGGTGGGCGCCACGCTGGTCCAGGGGACGATCAACGGCTATGGCGAGCGCACCGGCAATGCCAACCTGACGACGATCCTGCCCAATCTTTTCCTGAAGATGGACCGCGCGGCGTATTGCCGCCCCAATCTGCCGCACCTGCGGGAATTGTCCCATTACCTGGACGAACTCGCCAATCAGCGGCCTGGTCCGAAAGAACCGTTTGTGGGCGCCTCCGCGTTTGCCCACAAGGGCGGGCTGCACGCCAATGCCGCGCAGAAAGTGGCCCGGAGTTACGAGCACATCGATCCGGCCACCGTGGGCAACCGCACGCGCGTGCTGGTGTCCGACATGGCGGGGCGAAGCAGCGTCGTCATGAAGGCGCGCGAACTCGGTTTTGATGTCAACGAGCAGACTCCGGCGGTGAAGGATGTGCTCGAGGAATTGAAGCGGCTGGAGTTCGAGGGCTACGAGTTCGAGGCGGCCGATGCCTCGTTGAAATTGCTGCTGGCCCGCTGGCTCAAGCAACACAAGGCGCCCTTCGAGTTCGAGGGTTTCCGCGTGATCATCGAGCGCCGCGGTCCGGAGTCGTCGTTGGTGGCGGAGGCGACGGTAAAAGTGAAGGTGAATGGAAAATCGATGCACACGGTGGCGGAATGCGTCGGCCCGGTAAGCGCCCTCGACAAGGCGCTGCGCCTGGCGCTGGAGAAAGCCCACCCGGCGATCAAGGATACGACCTTGAGCGACTTCAAGGTGCGCATCCTTGATAGTAAACGCGGCTCCAATTCCCGGACCCGGGTGCTGATCGAGACCACCGACGGCGAGGAAATCTGGGGCACGGTGGGGGTGAGCGACAACATCATCGAGGCCAGCTGGGAGGCGCTCTGCGATGCCGTCGAATACAAGCTTCTGCTCGAAGAGGAAAAGGCGAAGCGCGCGGGTCCGCCAGCCGTCTGATCGCGGAAAGCGAAACCGGACATCGGAAAGCGGCCCGGCGCGCCGCCTTTGCGTTCTCCTGTATCGAGAATTGACGTCGGGTCGCCGCTCGTCGGCGGACCGTTCTCCCTTCAGCCATTGGCTCGGTCTTCCGGTCGCCGTAAGGCGGACGAGCGTTTCCCGATTTCCCGGTTTCTCGATTTCTCGATTTGGTCCGGTCTCCGGTTTCCGAAATCCGGTATCACAACATTGGCGCAAACAGCCGGCTCAGGTCCTCGGCGATGTTGCCGAGGAGGCGCCGGCGCTCGCGTTCCACCGGCATCGGCCTGCTGTGGGCAATCAGCTCCTCCGCCCAGGCGCGCATGGCGGCCACCGCGGGCTCGGAGTAGACGAAGACGCCGATCTCGAAGTTCACGAAGAGTGAACGCATGTCGAAGTTGGCGGAACCGAGCAGGCCGACGCAATCATCGACAATCATGCCCTTGCTGTGCATCATCCCTGGTTGGTAGAGGAGGACCTCCACCCCCGCGGCCTGGAGTTCCCGCAGGTAATAGCGCCGCGCCCGGTCGGTGATCGGGTGGTTGGACCGCGCCGGCACCACCAGTTTGATTTCATGGCCGGTCCGCGCCTTCACCAGCAGGGAGCGGAAAATCACCTCGTCGGGAATAAAATAGGGCGTGATGATCCAGATGCGGCGCTTGGCCTCCTGGATGAACGAGATGATGCCCTCGTAGAGCGGATCGCCCGCCACGTCCGGGCCGCTGGCCACCACCTGCAAATCGCAGTTTCCGCAGGCGTCGATCTCCGCGGGGCCGCCTGACTGATGAAGGAGGTCGATCGATTGCCGGCTCGCGTAACACCAGTCGGCAAGAAACACCTCGTTGAGCAACTCGACCGCCGGGCCCTCGATAACGGTGCCGAAATCGCGCCAGCGCTCCGGGGAAGGTTGCGGGCCCATGTATTCGTGGGCGAGATTGTGTCCGCCCAGGATCGCGCTCCGGTGGTCGAACACCGCGATCTTGCGGTGATTGCGCAGATTGGCGGAACCGCGCCATTGCAGCGGCAGCACGGGCATGAACCGCTGCACCTCACCGCCGGCCTGCCGGATCGGTTTCACAAACCCGCGACTGCTGAACAAGCAGCCCACGGCATCCAGCAGCAACCGGACTTTCACGCCGTCGCGGGCGCGCTGTGCGAGCAATTCCACGATCCGCCGGCCCGTGTCGTCGCGGCCCAGGATGAACGTCATGAGGTGGATGGTATGCCGGGCCTCGCGGATGTGGTGTTCGAGTTCCGCGTACGCCTGTTCCCCACCGGTTAGCAGGCGCACGGCGTTGCCGCCCACGGGCAGACACGCTCCGTCGAGGACCAGGGCATGGGCCGCCGCTCCCTGCGCGGCGGCCGACGTCACGGACGTTTCCCGGGACGGCACCGGTGCGAGGCGGGACTTCCGCGCGACCAATCGACGAAGCTTGCGGCCGCCGAGCAGCAGATAGAGCGGCACTCCGACATAGGGAACGAGCGCGATGCCGAGCAGCCACGCCAGGGTGTTTCCCGGCTGCCGTTTTTCGCTCATCAACCGGGCGATCAGAAAGATGGCGAGCAGGAAACCTCCGACCGTCAGCAAGTGGCGCAGGATCGGACCAAAGATCGAGCTTTCCAGCAGCATGGGCCTACGGTGAGGGGATCTGGCGCTGCAGGGAAGGCGAATTCGCAAGGATACAGAGAACATCCCGGCGGGGCGCCGCATTAGATTCCCGTGGCCGCGAGCGCCGGCGAGTGGACTCAAGATGGTTCGCCCACTCGCTGGCGCGCGCGGCTACAGGACGAATGCGGTTCCCCGGGAGTGCTGCGCTCCCGTCGGGCTGAAACCCCGGCCTCTGCCCTTTCCCCACGCTTTTGGTTGCGACCTCCGCCGCGGCAGGTGTAAGTCACTCTTCCTTGGTCATGGTCTCGGTTTCCCACGCGACTCTTCAGCTCAAGCGCCGGCTCGGTTCCGCCGTCCGCACGGACCACCGCGCGCGCTGGGCGGCGTCGTTTGACAGCAGCAAGCTTTCGTACTTGCCGGAGGCGGTGGTGCGACCGCGCCGCCGGGAAGATGTTGGCGACGTGCTGGTGCTGGCCAACCGACATCGCGTGCCCGTGACGGTGCGCGGTCGCGGCACCACCCTGACCGGTGCGGCCGTACCCCTGCGGGGCGGCTGGGTGATCGATCTTACCGGATTGCGCCGCGTGCGGATCGATGCCGAGGCGGGCATGGCGCACGTGCAGGCCGGCGTGACGAATGCCGCGATCCGCGCGGCCGCCGAGGCGGAGGGTTGGTTTTACCCGCCCGATCCATCGTCGGAAAAGTATTGCACCATCGGCGGCAACATTGCCTGCAACGCCGGCGGCATGCACGGAGGAAAATATGGCGTCACGCGCGACTATGTTCTCGCGCTCAAGGGCTATCTGCCCACCGGAGAATGGGTGGAGTGGGGGACGGCGACGAAGAAGTTTTCCGCTGGCTTCAAC
>Ga0182011_10004669_pt1 | contig 10927 bp, 9 predicted proteins | sample 711E1DmetaG_FD_120481 | JGI IMG/M metagenome (GOLD analysis project Ga0182011, IMG submission 120481) | Permafrost microbial communities from Stordalen Mire, Sweden - 711E1D metaG | ecosystem: Environmental > Terrestrial > Soil > Wetlands > Permafrost | place: Sweden: Stordalen | collected...
CGCTCTGTGGAGGGATATGATTTGCACTTGTGTAGTAGCGTATTTCAATTTCTGCCGCATTCACACAGCGCACAAACAGACACCCGCACAATAACGCCTTGAACATCAAATATCTCAACCGCATCATGAGGGCGATGCAGAAATCCCGCCTCAAATGACGAATCCGTCGTCCTGCCGCATTCTGCACCTCAACTCCGCGCTTCAAGGCGGCGGCACGGATGATCAATGCGTGGCGCTGGCCGCCAGCCTGCACAAGTTGGGGCAGCGCGTGTGGCTCGCCGGACCGGCGGGACGAGACTTTGAAAAAGTGGTGCGCGAACTCGGCGTTCCATTCCATCCAACGCCGGCGGAAGGTCTGGCAAAATGGCGTTTCATCTTGAGCGCAGCCCGGCTGGTGCGCCGCGAAAAAATCCAGATCGTCCACAGCCACCACGGGCGCGACATCTGGCCCGCCATTTTCGCGGCCAAACTGTCCGGCGTCCGCCCCAAGGTGGTTTTGACCCGGCACATGGCCAAAAGCCCGTCATCCTGGGCGAGCCAACATTTCATGCTCGGCCAGTGCGATGCCCTCATCGCGGTGTCGGAATTTACCGCCACGGTTTTGCGCTCGGGCGATTACGATCCGTCCTCGCCCGAGCCTGAACGCCATGCCCGTTCGCCGATTTTCGGCGACCACTCAAAAATCCACGTCGCGCATGGCGGAATTGACACCGGCAAGTTTCGTCCCTTCGACGCCGCGGAACAGCGCCGCGGGTGGGGATTGGAGCCGCGGCACTATGCTTTCGCCGTCGCGGGGGCCTACGATTTTCCGCGCGGCAAAGGGCAGCGCGAATTTTTACAGGCCGCCGCGCGCATCCACGAGGCGGCGCCCAACGCGAGATTTTTGATGATCGGCCGCGGGAACCTGGCGGAAGTTTTGCAGGCGGATATTGCGCGGCTTGGCTTGCAAGGAAAGGCCTGGCTCACGCCTTACTGCAAAGACATGCCAACGGCCATGAACGCCATTGATTGTCTGGTTCATCCGGCTGTGGGCACCGAGGCGCTCGGTCTGGTTGTCTGCGAAGCCCACGCGTGCGGCAAGCCGGTGATCGCTTCGGCGCTCGACGGCATTCCCGAGGCCTTTCAAGCGGGCAATTATGGCCAGTTGGTCCAGCCGGAAAATATCGAAGAACTCGCCGCCGCGATGCAAACCTGGGCCGTCCGTCCGTGCCTGAATGAAACGGATCGGCTGGAACTTCACAAAAAGACAGACGCGGAATTCTCCATCGCCGCCGCCACGCGGCGCGTCATGAAAATTTATCAGCGCCTCCTGGCGCCCGCCGCTGAAACCATTAACTAACTGAAACTCCGTGTCGAATTATTATCATTCGCTGAAGTCATTTTGGAATGTGTTCCAAACTGGAACGCCGATTTTGACTTATCACAAGCTCGGCCCGCGGCCGCCGCGAGTGCGGCTCAAGGGGCTTTACATCGGCGAAAAACTGTTCACTCGTCAACTCGGCGAATTGCGCGCGGCGGGCTTTGCCAGCGGCACGCTCGAAACGTGCGCCGCGCCTTGCGCGAACCGGCAACTGGTCATCACGTTCGATGACGGGTTTGAAAACGCGCTCCGCCACGGGCTGAAGCCGCTCGCGGAAAATCAATTTCGGGCCGTTCAATTTCTCGTGGCCGGCCGGCTCGGCCAATCCAACGAATGGGAACAGCGCGAGGGCGAAGTGCCCGAGCTGTTGATGGATGCCGGGCAAATTCGCGAATGGCTGGCGGCCGGCCACGGCATCGGCTCGCACTCGCTCACGCATCCGTTCCTGACGCGGCTCTCCCCGGCCGCCGCCCGCGAGGAAATCACCGCCAGCCGGAAAAAACTGGAGGATATGTTCAGCCGTCCAGTGGAGGATTTTTGCTATCCTTACGGCGACTGGAATGAAGCCGTCCGCGATCTCGTGATGGCCGCCGGTTACAAGACCGCCTGCACCATCAATCCCGGCGTCAATACACCGGCAGATTCGCCGTTTGCCTTGAAACGGTTTACCGCCCGCTATCCATCCAGAAATCTGAAAGCCATCTGGTCGCGTCTTTTCGGACGCTGACTGACGGCGCTGCTCATCGGAGCGCCGCGCAAGCATGAGAGTTGGCGGTTGAGAGACGAAGGCGGGCCGGTGCGGCAATCAACGCCCGGGAACGGCCATCTCATTCAGCCGTTCAAGAATCACCGCCACACACTCGGCCACATCAAGCTGGTCCGTCCGCAGTTCAATTTCCGGCTTGAGGGGCGGCTCGTAAGGCGCGGAGATGCCGGTGAATTCCTTGATTTGTCCCGAACGCGCCTTCGCGTAGAGACCTTTTAGGTCGCGCTGTTCGCAAACCTCCAGCGGCGCGTTCACATGCACTTCGATGAATTTTCCCGCCGGCGCGATCGCGCGCGCCAGTTCGCGGTCCGAACGATAGGGCGAAATGAACGCCGTGATGCAAATCACACCCGCGTCGGCAAACAGTTTAGCCACTTCGCCCACCCGGCGGATGTTTTCCTTGCGGTCCGGCGGCGAGAACCCCAGATCGGAACAAAGCCCATGCCGCATGTTGTCGCCGTCCAGCACGCAGGCGTGTTTGCCCAGGGTGAACAACGCGCGTTCCAGCTCGGTGGCAATGGTGGACTTGCCGGAAGCGCTCAACCCGGTGAGCCAGACGACGCAGCCGGGATGGCCGTTGCGTAGTGCGCGCTGTTCGGCCGTCACCCGGCCTTCGTTCCAGAAGATGTTTTCGCTCTTGTGCGCCGAGTCGCCGGTCCGGCGCGGATAATTGTCCGCCAAAATAATGCCGCCGCCGGCAACATCGTAACCATCCACGATGACAAACCGGCCCGTGGGCACAATCTCGGTGAAGGCATCAAAGGCGACCGGCTTTTTCGTTTTGATCGCCAGTTCGGCGACTTCATGCCGGGCGACAAACAATTCAGAGTGCTCACGTGAAACCGCCGCCAGCGTGGAGGCGTCAATGACTTTTTCGATGGAGGCGATTTCACATTCCGCCTCCTGGGCGGCGAGCTTGAGTTTGTAGGTCCGGCCCTTTTTGAACGGCTGCCGGCCCAGCCAGAAGACACGGGCTTTGAAGCGGGTCAACTCGCAGGGCGGCGAGTTTTCCAACGCCGCGATGGCGCCGCGCTCCACGAAAACCTGTTTGTCGAGCGTGAGGCCGATGGATTCCCCGGCCGACGCGCATTCGCTTGCCGGCGCGTTCCAGCGTTCAATCGTTTTTATGGCGCTGGTTTTGCCGCCGGGACAGAACAGCAGGCGATCCCCCGTCTTGAGCGTGCCCGATTCAATCCGGCCCGCGAGAATGCGGCGTTTGTCGAAGCGGTAAACGTCCTGAATTGAAAAACGCAGCGGTTGGTCCGCCGGCGGGCGGGCGGTCTGAAAATCACCCAAGACTTCAAGCACGGTCGGCCCTTTCCACCAGGACATTTTGGGACTGGCCGAGGCGACGTTGTCACCCGGTTTGGCCGCGATGGGAATGAAAACTTTCGCCTCAACGCCGGCGGATTCGAGGAACGCGCGGTATTCAGCCTCGATTTTTTGGAACTCCGACCGGCGGAAACCTACGAGGTCCATTTTATTCACCAGCACGGCGATTTGGCGGATGCCCAGCAGGTTGAGCAGGTAGCCGTGGCGCCGCGAGTTTTCCTGCACGCCTTCGTGCGCGTCAATGAGCAGCAACGCCGCCTCGGCGCTGGCCGCGCCGGTGACCATGTTCTTCAAGAACTCCTCGTGGCCCGGGGCGTCAATGATGACGTACTGGCGTTGTTTCGTACGAAACCAGATTTGGGCGGTGTCAATGGTGACGTTCTGGTCGCGTTCGGCCTGAAGCGCGTCCATGAGATTGGCCCATTCGAAGGGCACGCCCCGGCGCCGGGCGATGGCCTGCAACTGCTCGAGTTTGCCTTCCGGCAGCGAGCCGGTGTCGTGGAGGAGCCGGCCGATCAGGGTGGATTTGCCGTGGTCAACGTGGCCGACGATGACGATCTTCAACTGCCCCGCCGAGGAGGCGTCCGCGGGTTCCGGCCCGGCCAATCCTCCCTCTATCACGCCGCCGGTTGGATCACATGTAGCCATCGCGCCTCAATTTTTCAAAAGCCTCTTCGCTTTCCTTGTCTTGCGCGCGGCCGGCGCGCTCGGGGATTCTGGTGGCGCGCAGTTCGCGGATGATTTCCCGGGCGGTTTTCGCACTGGACCGGATCGGGAACGTGCAGGGATAACAGCCAATCGAGCGATAGCGTTCGCCCTGGCCGTTGGCGAAATAGAGCGGAATCATGGGAATGTTTTCGCGCTCGATATATTCCCAGATGTCCAGCTCGGTCCAGTGGAGCAACGGATGTATCCGGATGTGCGTGCCCTTTTCGAAATCCGTTTTGAACTGGTTCCACAACTCCGGCGGCTGGTCCTCGACGTTCCATTCCATGTTCTTGTCCCGCGGACTGAAATAACGCTCTTTGGCGCGCGTCGGCTCTTCATCGCGCCGCACGCCGACGATGACGCCGGTAAAATGATGTTTGTCGAGCACCTGCCGGAGCGCGTCTTTCTTCAGCGTGCCGCAGCATTCCACGCGGGTGGCCTTGCCGTTGGGAAAGGTGACGCCGGATTTGAGCGCCGCCTCGTTCCGTCCGACAATCAATTCGAGCTTCCATTCGCGGACTAGCCGGTCGCGGTATTCAATCATGCTGGGAATTTTGTAGCTCGTGTCCACATGCACAAGGGGAAAGGGAACGTGGCCGAAGAACGCCTTGCGGGCGAGCCATAGGAGCACGGTCGAGTCCTTGCCGATGCTCCAGAGCATTGCGAGCTTGTCGAATTTGTTGTACGCCTCGCGGAAGATGTAAATGCTTTGGTTTTCGAGTTCGGCTAAAGGCATAATGTCAGGTGGCTCAGGAAACATCCGGTCATTCGCAAGCCCATGCTTTCACAAATGATTCCAATTTGTCCAGACAAAGCTCGAGAGCCTTGAGGTTGATTTATAACAATCCCGCATCCTGAGTCAACCCGCAGTCCCGGAAAACAGGAAAGCGCGATTGACAGAATGATTGCGTCAGGTGGCGTAGGCACGCCGGTTCAACGTCCTGGTGATATCTGTGCGCAAAGGCGCGGCTTTTTACCTTGGTGTTTGTGCAAATAGTACATCTGGATGCATCGCATCTTGCCAGAGAAGAAGTCGAACGTTTCGCTTGGAAACCAGGCTCAGAGGACCGTTGCCTCGAGAAGACCGGTCGGCTGGCCGGGCAGCCTCAGTCGGAGGCGTTCCGGAATTTGGCGCGCGCGATGAGTTTGAGCAGGCGCCAGCGCGGGGTGCCGCGTCGAAAGGGAAACTGTTTAAGATAAGCAGCCGCAAATTTGCCGGCCTCGTTGTGGTTTCCGCTGGAGACGCAGAGCTGTATCGCCTCCACGTACCAGACGATCACAGTTGCGTCGAGGGATCTTTCCTGACGGGGGGGAACGCCCGTCCGGATCAATTTGGCCGTTTGTATGGACTCCTCAAGTATCTTCAGGTGCGATTGCCCGGACCATGCGCCTTTGCCGTGTTTTCTGTACACGGCCATGACATCATCCAGATACCCAATGCGGCCATGCTGCGCGTTGAGCACATGCAACGGCCAATCTCCGAGGGGACATTTGAAGAACCAGGAGGGAAAATCATCGAAGAGCCTGGAGCGGAACACGACTGAGCAGGTGTGCATGAAGTTGCCCCGGAGCAGGTCCACAATCTCATACTTGTCGCGCATCGGTCTGGTGTAATAAAGTTCCAGGCGCGTTGGTTCGGCTTCGTCCAGGATGCGAACATTGTGAAAGCACATGGCGCAATCAGGGTTGCCATCCAGAAAATCAACCTGCTTTTGGAGCTTTAGCGGTGAGGTCCAATAATCGTCCCCATCCAACAGCGCAATGTATTCGCCGCGGGAATTGCGGAAATTATTGGCAAAATTCCACAGGCCGGTCGGCTTTCCATTGACATAGACTACGTTCTTTCGATCGTTCAAAAGGAGCCGGATGCGGTCAGGGTATTTTGCCTTGTAACCAGTGACAATTTGCCTGGTGCCGTCGAGGGAATCATCCTCGCCAATCAGCAGTTCGAAATCGAAGTTGGTCTGCTGCATCAGCACGCTCTCGATCGCCTGCGCGATGAACTGAGCATGGTTGTAAGTGATGAGCGAGACGGTGACTTTCATGGCGCAGCTTGCATCAGGATTTCGGCGGCTCGCGCTTCAGGAGTTCACGCCGGGTTTCGGGACCATGCACAAGGATGAATCGGATGAGGTCACAAATCGTTCGAATCTCGGCTGTGCCAACACTGGTGCCGTTGGGCAGATTCAGCACTCGCGAAGCCAGCCGCTCCGTCTCCGGCAGCAACAGGCCTGCATGGGGAAAGAAAGAGCGGTAAGGCTGCATGCGGTGGCAACCGGGAAAAAAGTACCGGCGCGCCAGCACGTTCTCCGCGTGCAGCGCGACGATGAGCTGGTCGCGCCCAAGCCCGGCGGCGGTTTCGTCGATTTCGAGGACAATGTAATGGAAATTGCACCGCTCGGCTTCGTCATACCGGGTGAGAGTCACCCCGGGGATGCCCTTCAGCCCTTCCTGGTAGGCATAATAGTTCTTCCGGTTGACGGCAATGAAGTCCTCCAGGCTCTCCAAGCCGGTCAAACCCATTGCCGCGGAGATTTCCGTCATCTTTCCATTGGTTCCGATGTAGATGACGTTGTCGTAGCCTTGGAACCCGAAGTTTTTCATCAGGCGGATCTTGGCCGCCAACTCATCGTTGTTGGTGGCAATCGCGCCGCCTTCGAAGGTGTTGAAAAACTTGGTTGCGTGAAAGCTGAAGACTTCGGCCTCACCGAAATTTCCCACCATGCGCCCTTGATGGGAGCAGCCGAACGCGTGGGCAGAGTCGAAGAGCAACTTCAAATTGTGCCGCCGGGCCAGATGTGTCAACGCCTCGACGTTGCAGGGGCGGCCCCAGATGTGGACGCCGATAATTCCAGTGGTTCGCGGCGTAATCATTTGCTCGACCCGGGCCGGGTCGAGGTTGTGAGTGGTTCGACCGATGTCGCAGAACACGGGTGTGATTTCCTGCCATTGCAACGCGTGCGCGGTGGCGATGAAGGTGAAGGAAGGAACAATGACCTCTCCGCGCAGGTCCAGGGCGCGAATGGCCAGTTCCATGGCGACGGTGGCATTGCAGACCGGGATGCAATGCTTGACTCCGAGCAACGCGATGAGCTTCTGCTCGAACTCGCGCGCATAGGGACCGTTGTTGGTGAACCACCTGCGCTCCCACAGGGCGTTGACCCGCCGCAGAAAATGGTCCCAGTCGCCGACATTGGGCCGGCCGACGTGGAGGGTTTCACCAAAAGCGGGCTTCCCGCCAAACAGGGCCAAGTCAGTATAACTCTCTTTCGGCATAGTTCTCGTCATCATTTCGTCATCAGGTTACAGCGGCACCGCCTCACAGCCGGACGGTTTTCCTGCGGCCACGCAGGACGGCGACGGCTTCCGCGCCCCGTTGGTACAGCTTGCGCACGCCCGCCGCCAGCGGCAGCGCCGCCTTCTGGTGAAGACCCTCGGCCCACCAACTCTTCTGCGCGTAGCCCAGCTCCCGGAGCAGGTCGCCGGCAATCTTGTCGAACAGGTACCGTTGCAGGCCCGTGAACTCGCGATGCCAGCTTCCGACCTTGCCTTGGCGATAATGCCCTTCGGGCGCCTTGACGCCCGCCGCAGGGGTGAGGCGCGAGCGCTTCAGGTTTTCAAACTTGTGCTTCTCGACAATCGCCGGCACCAGTTCGTCGCTGGCCGCCAGCCCGCAGAACCCGAACACCGACTTAAGCACGGTCGCCGGCGCGGCCGATAGCTCTTCATACCGCACTTCCAGGTAACGGCCAGTGTAACCGCTGGCCTTGCGGGCGGCCAGCAGTTCGCGCTTCCACAACGCCCCGTAATCCGGCAGCGGTTCGCGGGCAAACCATCCCATCTCTCGGCTGGCTGCCGACAAGGACACCGCGACGTCCCGACCATCCCTGATAATATGAATGAAGCGCGCTTGGGGAAGAAAGGAATGAATGTCTTCGACGTACTGAGAATAGTTTGGATGTTTGTCGAGGATGTGAGTTGCCTGAGGCTTGGTCGCAATCACCTTCGAGTAAACCTGTTCGAGGAAGCCCCTCAAAAAATCATGGAATTCCGCCTCTGTCCATAAGACCGGCAGGCCGATATAGTGCCTGCCTTCTTCGGTCAGGGGCGATTCTCCTTTCCATGCCTCAAGCCACGGAGCGGTGTATTTGTTGTAGAGCCGCAGCTCGGTCGTCGCACAGACCGACGGATGCGCTCCAACCATCAACTGCAACCACGTCGTGCCGCTGCGTGGCGAGCCCACGATGAACAGGAATTCCTTCTCCAGCACCTTCTGGTTCGGGTTGATGTCTTGCATGGATGTCATGGGGCGGGTTCGGCAGCCCCTACCCGGACTTCAAGAACCGCTCACTCGGCTTCCGGCTGCGGATGACTTTTGCCGGAGACCCATACATCAGTACGTTGTCCGGCACATCACCCAGGACCAACGAACCTGCACCCACCACGGAGTTTTCACCGATTTTCAGCCGATCCACCACCGTTACCTCAAGCGTGATCGCAGAAAACTTCCCGATTTCAACTTTTCCACCTGTAATGGAGCCCGCCGAAATGCTCGAGAAATCGTGCATGATGTTGTCATGCTCGAAGTGCGCACCCGTGACAACAAAGCAAAAATTCCCAATCTTGCCCCCGGGATTGATAATCGCCCCTGCCATGATTACGTTTCCGAAACCCAATTCAACATCCCTGCCAATGAGGGCGGCGGGGTGGATCGTATTCACGATGACAAAATCCCGTTTTATGGACTGAATGACATCAAAGACATGTTTGCGGATCCAGTTGTCCCCGATCGTGATGAGCCCACCATAGATGTCGCACTCCCCGATGAGCCGCAGCAGGTCTTCTTGGCAGCCAATGACTTTGTACTCATACAGGTCGGTCCCGACCTCCTTATCGACCTCCTTATAAGGGTCGGTGATGCCGATGATCTTGTATTTTGCTTCCTTTTCAATGGTATCAATGCAGTAATGAACGTGAGGGCCGCCGCCAAAAAGCACGATGTTCTTCATAAAACCAAACGTGTGCGGCACCCGTGCTCATCGGACTGGGCGTCAAAACCGGTTTGTGGGGGAAACCACTCTCGGCCAACCAGCCGCCCCACATCCTCTGCCATCAATGACATGGCCGGAGTATCCCCGGCGTTTCACGTGTTTTCAAGCTCCTTTCTCAGATGCGGTGCCGGGAATGGACCGCGGAGCAAAGGCGAAAGCCAAGCGCCTTTGCTGTGGCCGCCACGCGCACCCGAGCCGCGCAATCGCTAATCGTAATGACTATTTCGCACACACCCTCTTCTGAAATGGCCGCCAAATCTTCTTTCTTCCTTGAATCCGGCGAGAAACGCGCCGGGGTTCGATAAGGAGCCCAGGAAAACGAATGTTTTATTGGAAAGGTTTTGCAGCAGCCGATCAATTTCGATGCTGAGAGGCTCAACCGTCCAGTGGTTTTAGGGTTCGGGTCTGGCGTAGAATTTGCGCGGTCCATTCTTGAATAGCCGGGCGGTTGGGCAGCCGCAAAGTAGGCCGGTTTTGGGGGCGAGTGAGTTCGCCAGGCAGCCAGAACAATCGATGGCGCAGTTTGCTTAAGGACAACGCTTGCCGGGACTCCGGCAGGCAGGTGCGCTGGAAGGCTGTCACCAGATTGTAGGCCAGATGCACGATCTCCAAGTGGAGAGCATTGGCGGCAAAGGCGCGCGTGGGTAACTAGATTTGCTTTTTTGACGCTTGGACCGACATTCTGTACGCTGTGCGGGTATTCAAACCCGCTCCTCCCCCATTGCGCAATCGGGGGCGCTCTGTTCCATAAGCTAACGCCTAAAAAAGGCCATACACACCGCGCCCGATTCGTCAAGCCGCAGCCAACCGCATAACCCGTGCCGCTTCCGCTGTAAGGGCCTTGAATCCTGATGGAACATCTCGATTCACGAGCGCACCCATTGCCACCGTAGCATCATCCCCCACCGTCACCCCGCCATTGATTGTCGCGTGGAGGCCGACGAAGACCCGCTGCCCAACACGACACGCGGCGCCAACGATTGCCAACCCGGAAACGTGCGTATGGTCCCCCACAACCGAATCGTGGCCCACCAGCGCGCCCGCGTTGATTATGCAATTGCAGCCGATTTCAACGGAGGGATCAACATGCGCCTGCGCAAGCACGACCGAACCGGCGCCAACGGTTGAGAACCGCGAAACGTCCGCCGCGGGGTGGATGATTGTTGCCGGTTCGCCGCCGTTTTTGAGCAGCCATTCAAACACCCGCTGGCGGTCCGCGTTGCCGCCGATAGCGACGATGAATTGATAATCGCCACCCAAATGCAGAGAGGCGTCTGGACTGCGCACAGGGACGCCGTAGAGCGTCGTTACGTGCGGATTGTCACAAACGACTTCTGCGACCTCCCGCCCCGCGCATTCCGCCGCGTCGATTACGGTTTTGGCGTGGCCGGCCGCACCATAGATGACCAACGGTTTCATGGTTTTTTACTGATAAGAACTGATAAACCGACAAGAATTTGCTTATTGACGCTTCGACCGACATGTACGCTGCGGGTAAGGGAGAATTGGTTTCCGGTTGCGCTCATTTTGCAGCATTTCGGCGGATTTTACCGGCGCGTGGTGTCGGCGTCAACCCGAAATGTTTGACTGTCAAAACTCTTTAGAAATGTCCCCTTGATAACTTACGAGAGAATGTCCCCTTTTTTGGTTGTTGTTCGTTGTACTCTTTCCCCGGTTGGGGTTGCGGGACGCAGGGAGGCCGGAGCGTAG
>Ga0182011_10004670_pt1 | contig 10927 bp, 11 predicted proteins | sample 711E1DmetaG_FD_120481 | JGI IMG/M metagenome (GOLD analysis project Ga0182011, IMG submission 120481) | Permafrost microbial communities from Stordalen Mire, Sweden - 711E1D metaG | ecosystem: Environmental > Terrestrial > Soil > Wetlands > Permafrost | place: Sweden: Stordalen | collected...
CGACAGCGTCTACCGGCTCTTCTACGACACGATCAAGGGCGGCGATTACCGCTCGCGCGAGGCCAACGTTTACCGCCTCGCCGAGGTCTCCAACAACATCATCGACCAATGCGTGGCGCAGGGCGTGCCTTTCGCCCGCGAATACGGCGGCCTGCTCGCCAACCGCTCCTTCGGCGGCGCCCAGGTTTCGCGCACCTTCTACGCCCGCGGCCAGACCGGCCAGCAGCTTCTCCTCGGCGCTTATGCCGCGCTCTGCCGCATGATCGCCGCCCGCGGCGTGCAGATGTTCACCCACGCCGAGATGCTCGACCTCGTCGTCGTCAACGGCCACGCCAAGGGCATTATCGTGCGCGACCTGATCACCGGCGAGATCTCGCGCCACGCGGCCGACGCCGTCGTGCTCGCCACCGGCGGTTACGGCAACGTCTTCAACCTCTCGACCTACGCGCGCAACTCCAACGCCACCGCCATCTGGCGCGCCTACAAGCGCGGCGCCTGCTTCGCCAACCCCTGCTTCACCCAGATCCACCCGACCTGCATCCCGGTCTCCGGCGACTACCAGTCGAAGCTCACCCTCATGTCCGAGTCGCTCCGCAACGACGGCCGCATCTGGGTGCCCCAGCGCGCGGAGGACCGCCGCCAGCCGCCGGGCGACATTGCCGAGGAGAACCGCGACTACTACCTCGAGCGGATGTACCCCACCTACGGCAACCTCGCCCCGCGCGACATCTCCTCGCGCGCCGCCAAGAAGGTCTGTGACGAAGGCCGCGGCGTGGGCGAATCCGGCCGCGGCGTCTACCTCGACTTCGCGGACGCGATCAAGCGCCTCGGCGAAAACGGCGTGCGCGAGCGTTACGGCAACCTCTTCGACATCTACCACGAGATCACGAACGAGAACGCCTATCAGGTGCCGATGCGCATCTTCCCGGCCGTGCACTACACCATGGGCGGCCTCTGGGTGGACTACAACCTGATGTCCAACATCCCCGGCCTCTTTGTGCTCGGCGAGGCCAACTTCTCCGACCACGGCGCCAACCGTCTCGGCGCCTCCGCCCTGATGCAGGGACTGGCCGACGGCTATTTCGTCATCCCGTACACCATCGGCGACTACCTCGCCACGCAGAAGCCGGGCACGCGTCCCAAGGTCGAGCTGCCGGAATTCCGCCAGGCCGAGGAGAACGTCCAGCAAATCACCGCCCGCCTGCTCGGCGTAAAGGGCCGCGAGCCGGTCAGCCATTTCCATAAGCGGCTCGGCCACCTGCTCTGGGATGGCTGCGGCATGGCGCGCAACGCCGCCGGCCTGCGGCACGCGCTGCAGAAGATTCCCCAGCTCCGTGAGGAATTCTGGCAGAACCTCAACGTTCCAGGTGATGGCGACTCGCTCAACCAGTCGCTCGAGCGCGCGGGCCGCGTCGCCGATTTTCTCGAACTGGCCGAGTTGCTGTGCCTCGACGCGCTCGAACGCGACGAGTCGTGCGGCTGCCATTTCCGGGAGGAGCACGTCGACCCCGAGGGCGAGTGCCTGCGCAACGACGCCGACTTTGCCCACGTCGCCGCGTGGGAATACCAGGGCGAAGGCCGGGCCCCGCTGCTCAACCAGGAGCCGCTCGTCTACGAATCCGTGAAAATGGTCACGCGGAACTACAAATAGGAATTGCGAGGGACGATTTTAGAATTACGATTTGTCGCCATCATGACAAAGCAGGAGCTTCTTCAACGGACGAAGTCGTACGCCTTGCGGGTGATCAAAGTCGTGCAGGCGTTGCCACGCGACGACGTCGCCAAAGTGCTGGGAAAACAGCTCCTGCGTGCCGGAACATCCGTGGGTGCCAATTATCGCGCGGCCTGTCGCGGCCGATCGGCGGCGGATTTCATTGGCAAACTCAAGATCGTTGAAGAAGAGGCCGATGAGTCACTCTACTGGATGGATCTGCTGGTTGAATCGAATATCATGCCGCAACGCCGGCTCGCCGCCTTGATGTGCGAAGGCAATGAAATCGTCTCCATGATCGTTGCTGCCATCAAGACGACGCGTGCAGCCCGAACTTCGTAATTCGTAACTCTTGCTTCGTAAATCTATATGAAGGTCCAACTCAAAGTCTGGCGGCAGCCGAACGCCCAAGCGCCCGGCGGGTTCCGCGAATACGGGACGCCCGACCTCAATCCCGACATGTCGTTCCTGGAGATGCTCGACGTCGTCAATGACGAGCTCACCATCCGCGGCGAGGAGCCGATCGCGTTCGACCACGACTGTCGCGAGGGCATCTGCGGCACCTGCTCCCTCGTGATCAATGGCAAGCCGCACGGGCCGCACCGCGGCGTCGCCACCTGCCAGACGTACATGCGCAACTTTCACGACGGCGACGTCATCACCGTCGAGCCGTTCCGCGCCCGGCCGTTCCCGGTGATCAAGGATCTCATCGTCAACCGCAAGGCCTTCGACCGCATCATGCTGGCGGGCGGCTTCATCAGCGTGCGCACCGGCAGCGCCTGCGACGCCAACACCCTGCCGGTGCCGAAGGAGCACGCCGAGCTGGCGATGGACGCGGCGGCCTGCATCGGCTGCGGCGCGTGCGTGGCCGCGTGCAAGAACGCGAGCGCGATGCTGTTTGTCGGCGCCAAGGTTTCGCAGTTCGGCCTCCTGCCGCAGGGCCAGCCCGAACGCGACCAGCGCGTGCTCGCGATGGTGCGGCAGATGGACGCCGAGGGCTTTGGCAACTGCACCAATTACTACGAGTGCTCCGCGGTCTGCCCGAAGCAGATCAGCCACGAGTTTATCGCGCGCCTGAATCGCGACTATGTGAAGGCGGTCGTCCGCTCCGCCTTCACCCCCGTCTCCGCCAACGCCGGCGCCGCCTGACGCCGGACTCAACCAGCGGCACCGAGACTCCCGCGATGAATATCCGACCCAAAGGTAGGGCGGGTTATCCCTAACCCGCCGTCCGGTCGGATGCCAAAAAGCGGCGCGTTACGGAAAACGCGCCCTACCACGTCCGGATGTTCTTGGCTGTGTTTTCGCGGCTGTAGCAGCGCGGGGTCTCCGTGGCCTGCCAAAACCGGAGGCGAAGGCGGCCCGACCGGCCATTGTTCAAGTGCTGTGTTTTGCAGGAGGCCGCAGAGGTAGCGGAGGAAGGCAAGTTCATCGCGAATCACGCGGATGGGCGCGGAGGCGACTGCAGAGGCGAGGCGGTGTCCAAATTGCAGGAGCCTGCTGGCAGGCGATCGTCCGACGGATCTTTCTTTGGATCGCCTGCCAGCAGGCTCCTGCAACTGAAATCCCTTCTCATCCGCGCAATCCGTGGTGAGCAACGATCCGAGTTCTCTGTCGATTGCGACGAAGCCGCGCTGGGCCGTCGTGGCTGTTTCTTCGGGATCGTTCTTCCAGAGGAGAGAATGGAGCATCGGGGCGGGTGGTCGTTTTGTCGACCGCATCCCTGCGCTTCGTTTTCTTCATTCCCTTCTGTAAAATCGATTGGCAGACCGTGCCCGCGCGAGAATTCCTGCGACTTCCCGCGGCGTGCGGTGTTCTCAGGACAACCACAAAGAACACTGCCATGAAGACCCTCATCTCCCTCCTCGCCATCCTCGCCCTGACCCTCGGGGCCATGCAGATCGATCTCCAGCAACTCGACGCCGGCACCCTGTTTGCCGCCGCGTCGACCGCCGCCCTCTTCGCCCTCGCCTTGAACGACGGCCGCCGGACCTCCCGCCGGGTGACGGTGGCGTCCCTGGCGCGGTTCCCGGCCCCGTGCTCCCGCGAGGTGGCGCCGTCGTCCACCGCCCTCGGCCTGGCCGCCTGAACGCCGCCACCGATCTGTCGTCCCGCCCTTCAACCCGCCGGGCCGCACCTTCGTTGGTGCGGCCTTTCTGTTGCTCAAAATGGCCCCGCCATTTTGGTTCAGCCCGGACATTTCACGCCTTCGTGAAATGCCCGGGCTGGGGACTTTCCCTGTAACTTTTCGGCCGTGTCCGTGTTCTTGAGTACAACCTCAATCGCGACCATGAAAACACTGTTCTCCCTCGTCTGCGTCCTCGCCCTCACCACCGGCGCGATCGCGCTCGACGCGTACCGGCTGGATGCCGCGGATCTTTTTTGTGCCACGGCGGTGGCGGCGCTCTTCGCCTTCGCCCTCAACGACGGCCGTGTCCGCCGGCCACTCGTGGTCGCACCGGTCACCCGGCTTCCAGCCGCGCGCCGGACCCACGAACCGCAGCGGGCCGACTCTGTCAACGCGGCTGCCTGACCGCACCGGCGACGCACGTTTTCGCCGCCTTCTTGCACAGGCCGCACCCTCCACGGTACGGCCTGTTTTTTTCAACCGACCAGAGGGTCTCTCGACCAGCGACCCACCCGAGTCCGGTCCGTCTCCAACCTCTCGAATTGCGCGATGACGGCGGACATTGAAACCGAAACATATCAGGTCCTGTCCCTCGAGATTGGTCTCTGCCAAAGAAATGCCGCCGCCCGCGACCAGATCACCATGCGGTTTCGGCCCGCAGCGATTGGGCCTCGGGCGCTCGCAGACCGCACAGGGCGCTGGTTTTCGTGGGGCGGTTTTTTGGGGCCAGGCCGGTGCCGGCTTGCGCACTTGAATTCCAAGATATTTCCTGCCAATAGGAGCAGGCCCCACGAAGCGAACGGCAGCCGCGCAACACCGCCCGCCGTGGATTTTGATATAACACTACCGCCGTGCGCCATATTCCCCTGTTCGGCTTCGAATGAGCAGAATCGACCTATGGCCGCCTACATGGCGAGCAACGCTTGATTTCGTCGTCCATCATCCTTTTTGGGATCGAAAATACCGCGAGGATTTCGGGCCGACCATTGTGGTTTTGTGCGCGGCATGCCAAGCGGCGCTCTTTGGATGGGCACTATCCTCCGGGATGGGCGGGGACCTCTGGCCAATGCTTCTGATTCCGGCGTTCCTCGGGGGCAGTTTGGCTGCTTTTTTCGTTTGCACCGAAGTGGCCATCATCATGCGCCAAATTCGTGGGCGGAACCGAGTTCTCGGCGTTCTGCTCGTCGTCCAAGGCGTGGGTTGCGCCTTGGTTGCCTGCGGTTTGATTTCGGCGCGCAACCCCGGATCGATGGCGAGCATGGCCGACGGCATTGGACTGTACCCTTTCATCTTCGGCATTGCAGCGATCGTTGGCGCACCACTCGCGATCTGGGAGATGATTCGAAGGTGAACTACTTGCCGAACCATTCGCCGGACCGAATGCCGGGCAGCAGCGCGTCCAGAGAAAGCGGTCGCTCTTGAGCCCGGCATCGGTCACCTTGATGCGTTAGGCAAGAATCACCATGTCCTGGTCCACAGTGCGTTTTGGAGTAGCGGTCTTTTGGCTGGCAATAGCTGCAATAGAGCTTCACCGCGGTATGCGGCCGAACGGTGTCACAATCTCGTTAGTGATGGCCGCGCTTGCCGTCATCCGCCGATCGGAAGAGATGCCGGAACGCCGGCACGAGGGGGCAACGATGGGGGCGGTGTTTGCCGGAGCTATCGCCGTGGCCTGGACGGGCTACCCGCTCAGCTTTCCTCTAGGCGCACTTGCGATGATCCTCTGGGTGGCACTCGCGGTGCTATTCTGGCGCAGGTTTTATCCGATGCGCCGCGTAACAAATGCCTGACCAACACCGCTGCCAATGCCGAGATCGCGCCTGATTTCCAATCGCCGCCGGCCGTCCGGCATGGCAGGCCGGTGACGTTGGCCTGTGACAGATGAACGAATTCACCACCGTATTTGAATACACGGCACACAGCATCCGGGCAGATGCCCTGGGCCCGCTTGCCCTCGTTCTCGTCTGTCTGATCATCGGCGTCGGGTCGTATCTCTGCCGCCTCTGGCGGTTCATCTGCCGCAGCCAGACACCGGGGCCATTCGGGGGCAAGTCGACGCCCATCCCTCTGTTTCTGTTGGCCTTGGGCGTCTGGTTTTTGGGCAAGAACCTCAACCTCTTCATGCTGGCAGCCTCAGACATCAGCGGTAACTCCCGGACCGCGGAGGGGATGGTTCATGTCTCCCAGGTGCAAGCCTACAGTGGACATTCCTCCGGTGACCAGATTACCATCGGTGGTCAGAAGTTCGAGGTGAACTACTCTTTCGCAACGCCAGGATACAAGCAAAGCATTGAACGTGGCGGCGCTTTGCGTGAGGGCGTCTATGCCCGAGTCCAGCATGTCAACGGAGTAATGCTGAAAGTCGAAGTCAGAACGAAACAGGCGGGTCAAGAAAGCCATTGAGCGTCCGCGCCTGGGTGTTCTTCCCGCCAAGTTTCGCCGAGAATGGGGCGCTCTATCTGGTTTTGGGCCGGGAACAGTCCACCGACCTCGAGTCCGGGCCGACTGAACTCGAAAAAGCCGAGGAAATCATCGCCGGCATCCGCGATCCGTAGCCGGATTCATGCCATTGTAGGAGCCTGCTTGCAGGCGATCTTCCGACGGGTCTTCGTCCGCGACGGGTTCGTTCAGCGTTGGCCCGGAGAGGCCGCCTTGATGGGTTCGAAGTTCCACGAGATGACGGAGTCCACCGGCACCACGATGCCAACGAGGTTCACCGGCACGGCGACTTTGCGGCTGCCTTTCAGGCTCTCGCCCTCTTTGGGCATCGGAATGTCCTTGATCGTGAGCGGCGGAACAAACCAATGCAGCTCACTCGCCTCCTGCCACACCGTCTGGGGTTCATCCACTTCGTAGATCGTGTACTGCATCTTGAACATCACCTGGCCGAACTCGATCGAGTACGAGCTCCCGTCCTCCGCAAAAACCAGGCGGAAACTTCCCGCCGGGAGGTTCACTGAATCCCGCCCGGTGTTCGCCGTGCGCTGCGAGCCGCCCTGGCTGACCTCCATCAGGTCGTCGTTGATCTTGGCCGTCGCATCGCCGCTGACCACGCGCCAGGCGGGCGCGGCTTCGCCGGATGAGTCGGGCTTGAACACGCCGATATAAGTCGCGGTTTCGTCCAGCTGGCTCGGATACGTGTTGCCGTTGTCGTTTCGCCCGGTGGCCGACCCCGCCAGGCGGTAGGTGATGGTCCCGTTCCAGGCGGCCACCTTGCCCACTTGGATTTCCACGAAACGAACCTCGGATGGCATCCCGGGATGTTCGCTGCCGCGAAAATAGGGAAACGCGGCTCGCACTTGGACGTCGCAGTCTTCCTTCGGCGCCTCGTAGGTGAATTCGCCGGTGCCGCCACCCTGGATCGTGACCGTGGCCGGTTTCACGATGCCTTGGGCGACCTCCATCGTCACCTCGGCGCCTTCCAGGGGAACGCCATCGCAGTCGATCAACGACAGGGAAAACTTCCGGCTCTCGCCCGCTTTCATCTTGGTCACCGAGTCCTGGCCGTCGACCTTGAATTCCGGGGCAATGGCAACATCGCGTGGACGCGCCGCCCGCTGCTTTTTTTCGAAATCGAAGATGCAGTCCGCCAGCGACCGCGAACCCTTGGCGTCCGACCGCAAATTCAGCGCCGCCATTTTCGCCTTCCACCCCGCCTCCTTGGGATCGGTGAAGGCGGGGAGAACCGTTTTCAGGACCGTGAGCCTCGATTTCCCGGTGACCATGTAAGCCTCCATGCGGAAACCCTGGTCGTCCTTGTAGAGATCGCCGAAGATAACGTAGTCCAGCCCGGCCGTTCCGTCGAAACCCACGTGGGATTGGGGCGTTTGATTGCCCAGAAAGCGCTGCGGCAGATAGGCCACCTTGATGCATCCGCCGCCGCCGTCATCGGCCAGGAGCTGCTGAACGAACGCGTCGCTGACTTGTTGCCAGTCGATCGCGGGATCTTGGAAATGGACCGCCACATCGTACAAGCCGATCAAGCGTTCGTGCTTGTCCGCGGCTGCGGCGCGCAACATGAAGCCGAACGCTAGGCACGCTCCGAGAGCGATCTTCCAAGTATGGTGGCTGGCACCAGCGTGCATCATGGTCTTCATGGGGCGACGTCGCGGCGGGAAAGCGGCACCGCGAAAAAGGGAAGGCTGTTTCGGGGCCGGAGCGCCCAGTTAATCGATCAAGACAACTGCGGCGGCAGCAAAACAGCAAGTCCGCGCTTCCGCGATGCGGGATTTTTCCCTGCTGCGACCGGCTGTGCTTTCAACCACTCGGCGATGGCCGCAAGGTGCAGCCGCATGCGGTCTTCGATTCCCACTGGCTCGGGTCGGCTTCGTTGCCGGCAATACTCCGCCACCGCCTTGTCGAGGTCGAGCAAATCGGGGGCCTCGGCGCCTGCTTCCGCTCCGGCGGCGGGTTGGTCCTCCACCACCCACGGCGCACGGCGCCAGGCATCGAACAGCGCCTGCAGGACCGACAAGTACTGGTCGGCGGCTGCGATGAAGTCTGCCACGCCCTGCCCGGCTAGGTAGCGGTCGATCGTGCCGTCGGTGCCGTACACTCCCGCGCTCTGCGGATGGGGTTCGATCCGCAAGTACCGCGGCTCGCCGCCCACCTGGATGTGCCGGCCGAGCGGATACACCCGGCAGACCAGCGGACGGTCGGGATGGACCGTGCACCCCTCGGGACCGAGAAACACACACGCGCCGTCGTCGGTCCGCCGCAGATGGGGCTGGTCGGCGAGATAGTCGCGGATGAAGACGGTTGTCGTCAGGCCGAGACGGCGCGCCAGCCGCGCGATCTCATACGGGTTTACCTGGATCAGCTTGTCGTGGCAGCAACGCCGACAGCGGTGGCACGCATAGGAGAACGCCGTATCGCCCGTCTGCCGGGCGGAGGCCGGGGAATCGGGTTCATTCATGCGGTGCCGGCGGTGGCGCTCCGACGCGGAGAATGGTCACCAGGTGGACCGTCCGGTGCCCCGGGCGAGCGGAGCCGGAGTCCGGCGAACACCGGCTACTGGCCGGCGAGGCCGAACTTTAGCTGGTCGGCGGCGAGCTTCTGCTGGTTCACGTCGACCTTGCCCTGCAGCACCTGCAGTTTCTCTTGGTTGACGTTCAACTTCCGGGTTTCCGCGGTGAGCGTCGATTCGAACGCGGCCTCTTTCTTCTGGCTCACGGCCAGCGCATCGATGTCGGCCTGCAGCAGCTTGATCTGGTTCGCATCGACCTTGTGCTGGCTGGCAGCCCATTTCAGCTGCGCAGTGGTCAGCAAGTGGCTTTCCGCCGGCGCGTCGTCCGCGGAAGCAGTCGGAAGCAACGGAGCAAAGCTGACACCGAGTGAACAACCGAGTGCCACCAGCGCGGCGCTCGTGGAGCGGGAACGGAGACGATTAGAATGGGACATTTTTATTAGAGGTGACTGGCAACGCGGCGCAGATTGCCGGGCCGGGCGGTCCCGGTCAACGGCAATAAGCCCATGCGATGCAGTTGAATCATGACCTCGTTCGCGATTTCCGAGTCCAAAGGTGGGGCGCGTTATCCCTAACGCGCCGCATTGCTGAGGCTGGGGGGTGGGTTGGGGATAACCCGCACCACCTGATGTGAATGCCTCGAAGGTCGAGGCGGTCCGACTGCGTGAATTCGGCTGCGGCAGAGCCAAACCCATCGCAACGATCGCCGGATCGCGCGGAGATTTTCCGGCTCGCCGGAATACGGACGGTCGATCCATGATCGAGCATGCCCGCCGTTGGATTGGGTCGCAGACCTGCGTTCTGGATGCTGTTGGCCGCGGCCGCGCTCGGGTGCGCGCTGCTGTCGTACCGGTTGTTCCCACTCGCCTTTCCGATCGTCTCGCTCGACATTCGCATGGACCGCGCGGGTGCGTTGCAGGCGGCGCGGCACTTGGCGGCCGCCCAACATTGGGGTCCCGCGGGGGAGGTCCGCGACGTCGCCTCCTTCGGGGTCGACGGTGAGGTGCAGTCGTTCGTGGAATTGGAAGGCGGTGGGCGCGACGCCTTCACCGGCATGATGCGCGACGGCCTCTTCTCGCCCTATACCTGGCGGGTGCGGCGGTTCCAAGAAGGCGAAGTCAACCAAACGACGGTGTGGTTCAAGCCGGGAGGGGAGCGGTATGGGTTCGTGGAGAAGCTGCGCGAGGATGTGCCGGGACCCAGCATTGCGAGTGACGCAGCGCGGACGATCGCCGAACGCGCTGCGACCGCCGCGCCGTGGGGAATCCATCTCGACCAGTACAAATTGGTGGAGACGGCGCAGGAGGTGCGGCCGGGCGGGCGCACCGATCACACCTTCACCTACGAACGTCCCGATCGCCAAGTCGGTGAGGGGCGCTACCGCCTGCGCTTGGTGGTGGGCGGCGACCGGCTGACGGAACTCGCCCCGTTCATTAAGATCCCGCAGGCGTTCACGCGCCGGTTCGAACACATGCGATCGACCAACGACGCCATCGCGACCGGCTCCGCGTTCACCATGTTCCTGCTCTATCTCGGCGCGGGCTGCGGCGTGGGCGTGTTTTTCCTGTTGCGCAACCGGCTGGGCCTGTGGCGCCCGCCGCTGATCGTGGCCGCGGTGATCGCAGGCGTGCAGGTGCTCGACGGGCTCAACGCTTGGCCGCTGGCTTGGATGCATTATGACACGGCACTGTCCAGCCAGGGTTTCATTGCGCGACAGCTGGCCATGCTTCTGGCGGGCAACCTGGGTCTGGGGGCGTTGTTCTTCGTCTCGTTCGCGGTGGCGGAGGGACTGTCGCGGCGGGCCTTTCCCCAGCACCCGCAGTTGTGGCGTTTGTGGGCGCCGGAGGCGGCCAGTTCGACCGCGGTGCTGGGCCGCACCCTGGGCGGCTACCTGGTGGCGGCGTTCAGCCTGCTCTACGTGCTGGTGTTCTATTATTTCACCGCCCGGCATTTCGGCTGGTGGATGCCGTCGGAGGCGCTGGTCAACCCGGATTCGCTCGCGCACGTCCTGCCCTGGCTGACGCCGTTCGCCAATTCCCTGCAGGCGGGCTGTTGGGAGGAATCGCTGTTCCGCGCGATACCGCTGGCCGGCGCCGCCCTGCTGGGCAGCCGCTGGGGCGGC
>Ga0182011_10004673_pt1 | contig 10923 bp, 11 predicted proteins | sample 711E1DmetaG_FD_120481 | JGI IMG/M metagenome (GOLD analysis project Ga0182011, IMG submission 120481) | Permafrost microbial communities from Stordalen Mire, Sweden - 711E1D metaG | ecosystem: Environmental > Terrestrial > Soil > Wetlands > Permafrost | place: Sweden: Stordalen | collected...
ACGAGGGTCGGGATGACCATAGCGATGCTGAACAGGACATTTGCTGCCCAGGCAACCGGGGTTGCGGGCACATAGGTGGAAAATGTCGTCACATTGCCGGTAATATACCCGGGAGCAATGAAGAAGGTATAATACAGCGCACTGTTGCCGACATCCACGCCATACGCGAGATAAAGGGCGGCAAACATCCCGCCGGTGACGAGGACCAGCGGCAGCAGGAGGCGGTGGTACCGCCGGTCGCCCTCCGCCTGCATCAGGTACAGCAGGGGGATGACGGCGAGCAGCGCATACTGCTTGAACCCGCAGGCCAGTCCCAGGAAAAGTCCGGCCCCGGCAAAATTCAGCCGGCGGGCCAGGATCAGGGCAAGGAGCAAAAACAGCACCGTGAACTGTTCGCTGAACAGGAAATACCCCTCGCAGAAGACCGCGGTAATAAGGTAGAGGAGCCCGGCGGTATATCCTGCAAGGCAGCCGTAATCTTCCCAGCCGATCTTCCAGATCAGGAGAGCGCAGATCACGTTGATGACCGCCATGAGGAGAATATCGATCGATCCTGCCGGGGAGATGATGTCCATCAGCGCCACGGTGAAAAAGAGGAGGGGGGGTTTTGGATCGATATAGCTGACATAGGGCTCAAAGCCGTTGATGATCATCCGTGCCATCTCGTGGAAACGGCCGGCATCGAGGTCCGTCCATGTGCCGGCATGGTACTCGACCGCATACATGATTACGGCAATGACAGCGGCGACGATGCAGTAGGATATCAGCCCGGCGGTGAACCGGGAGCGGGAATTTATTGACAGTGCCAGCGGTTTCATACGACCTCGTTTTTTTATCGTTCCGGAGTTTTTTCAGAGCCGGGTGGTTTTTTGCGGATGGTATGCAGGTGACGTGCCGGGCCCCGGGAAATGTGCGGAAAACAACGGGAACCGCTATTGAACATATCAAATACTATTGTGAGCCTGATGAATAATAAAAGCCGGAGATGCGGGTTTTTATCCCTAAGCCCCGCTGGGGAGGGCCTGCACCGGGAAATTCACCGGCAGGGTAATGTAATACCGGGTCCCCCTCAGCACCCCAGGGGTCCTGCCCGATCCTTCCGCACGGCTGCCGCAAAAAGAGGTTTACCTCTCTTATTCCCGTGGCGGGACAGGGAAAACTCCTTCCTGAAATCGTGCAGATCCGGCCTTTCCTGCGAACAGGGAATATGTCAAAATAGGAAAGTATTTGAAACAAAATGTATGATATACTATACAAATATCAGTGCATCCCTGCACTGGTATTTGCAGCACAGCACACAGAACAAGGCAGAGCACTAAAGAACACCTGAACAACAGAAGCAACGAGAATCAAACACCACCAAGTAGTCATCGTTACCTCTACCCTCCAAAGTCAGGGCCGGGGGTTTCACCCCATCATTTTATTTTTCCTGAAAGCAGCGGGTGGATGATGCCACCCGTTGCATCAGGGCCGGGGGTTTTACGAAAGATTTGAGGATCTGCTATCCTGTCAGGATCCGCTATCCGGTTGTCTGATGGGGCGCCTTTTTAAAAAAAATTCTGTTCCTTCCGTCAGGTTTTTCCCTCAATGACCCTGGGAAAAACGCCAGTAGAGTGCACACTTGGTATCATTGCCGGGACAGGTTTTTGCAAGGTAATCCGGGCAGCCGCCGCAGGGGGAGGCCGGTGTTGCCGGGGCTTTCGGTTGTTTTCTGGACTCTGTTGCCATGACGTAACCTCAATCTCAGGTACTCCACCTCTCTATATCAGGTTATAGGCAACCTCAGGTTATAGGCAACCTGCAAATTAGGTCCCGTCACCGCCGCGGTCACTGACATCTTTTGGCACAATTCCCCTGTTGACCTGTTTTTTCATTGACCGGGTTCTCCGGATACTGTGACAATGATAAGGGAATTGCAGGGATGTACCCGTCACGGGCAGGCACAGGGCGATGCACGGTTATCAGGGCAGGGGCGATCAGGCTGATAACCAGTACTCCCGACCGGAACCCGGTCATCAGGAAACACCGTATGGCATGTTGTCCCCGTCCACGGCGCATTGAACGGGACTGTTTACCCGGTTTATCCGGAAATGGCCGGTCTCCATGGCTGAAGGCTGAGCGGACATGACGTCATGTCCTGAAAGAAGACCCTGCATGTCATGTCAGCAGACCGACCAGCAGGAACAAATAACGGGATGGGATAATTTAGTTATCTGAACAGAACGAACAAGAGATGACCGATGAAAAAGACTGCCATTGTTTTTATGCTCCTCCTCGCGGTGGTATTTTGTGCGGGGTGCACCTCCACCCCGGCTGCCAGCCGGGAGATTGCACAGGACACGGTCCGGGCCCATTATGAACACCACGGCGACTGGTCGGTCGGCCTCGGCTGTTTCGAGAAAGTCACCGGGTATGCCTACAACGCGGGAAACGCCACGGCGGACAACGTGGTGCTGAACTTCAACCTCGTCAATATACAGACCGGGACCATACGGGATTCGCGGTCCGTTTTCATAGGCACCCTGGGGGTCGGGCAGTCGGGCACCTTCGAGGCGGACCTCGACGGTGAATGTACGCAGGATTACCTGGTCGACGCGACCGTGGTTAAATAATCCTCACCATTCCCTGTTTTCCCCTGTGCCCGGGTACCATCACCACAACTATATACTCCGGCAAATAATCGCTTCTGTCCATCGGACGCTCGTGAACGTTCCGGGAGGAATGAAGCATGGATGCATTCACCATAGGCATAATTGCCATAATTTTGCTTGTCATCGTCTGGATTCTCGCCATGACAATCCGGATTGCCAACCAGTGGGAGCGGGCGGTTGTCCTGTTCCTGGGAAAATTCGTTGGTATCAGGGGCCCGGGGTTGTTCCTGATCGTCCCGTTCCTGAACCGTGTCCCGTACATGATCGATCTCCGGGTCATCACCACTTCGTTCACGGCAGAACAGACCCTGACGAAAGACACGGTCCCGGTCAATGTGGATGCCGTACTGTTCTGGCAGGTGGTCGATGTCGAAAAAGCCGCGCTCGAAGTCATGGACTACAAGGGCTCGATATCCCTGGCATCGCAGACCGCGCTCCGGGACGTGATCGGCAAGACCATCCTTTCCGATATGCTGACCGGGCGGGAAGCGATTGACGAGGAACTCCAGCGGCTCATCGGGAACCGGGTAAGCGGGTGGGGCATCAGGATCCTGTCTGTTGAGATCCGCGACGTGGTTATCCCCGGCGCCCTCCAGGACGCGATGTCCATGCAGGCGCAGGCAGAACGTGAACGGCAGGCCCGGGTCATCCTCGGGGACTCCGAACGGCAGATCGCTGAGAAGTTTGCCATGGCTGCGAAGAGTTACGAGAATAACCCCACCGCGCTTCACCTCCGGGCAATGAACATGCTGTACGAAGGGCTGAAAAGCGGCCAGTCAACCATCGTGATTGTCCCGTCGTCAGCTCTCCAGACCATGGCGCTCGGGGACATGACCGGTATGATCGCTCTTGGGAAAACAATAGGAAAAGAACAGAAAGAACACACCGGGACCGGGCAGGAGCCACAGCAGGCATAGCAGTGAACCTGCGGGCATAATATCCGGATACATGGGGGTTACCTGCCCGGAACGGGAAGAGCATATCATCCATCCATTTTTTTTTGCTCTGGAGAAATCATGTAATAGAATCTGACGCTCTCGGGGGTGCTTCATTCCAGAGGAATGAAGCAGGAGAAGAGCCTTTGGCTCTTCGACTCTGGTGGTGCAAGGAGGGGGGCTTTGTACCACGTGAACTTTTTCCCCCGTGTATTTGCAGACGCGTATGCCTCAGCTCTCCAGGATAATGTCCTCGCCCCCGACTGTCTCTTCCACGTCGATCAGGAGCGCAAGCGCAGCAGCAGCGAGCAGGAATATGGCCGAGACGAAAAAGACCGTGCGGTAGGCAAGGATCTGTGCATCCAGGTACATGAGCCCCGAGGCCAGCTGCAATACTGCAGGCGTGTGGATATTCACTACCGTGTGGGCTGAAATGGCAAGCATGTTATTTTCCGTGGAATCGTTGAGCAGGGTGGTAAAGACCGCGATCCCGAACGCGCCGGCAATGTTGCGCACGAGGGCAAGGACTGCGGAAGCACTGCCGATATCCTCGTGGGGGACGATCGCGGCAATGATGCCGGTACGCTGGGCCATGGCAAATCCCATACCAAATGCCATAACGCTCATCGGGATAACGATGTCCCAGGTGCCGGAACGGACGTCCAGGCCCATGAACAGGTACATCCCGATTGCGGCAACAAAGGTGCTGACCGCGATGACATAACGGGGCTGGACTTTCCCCACCAGGCTTGCCCCGAGCGGTGCCGCAAGGATCATGCAGAAGGCCATGGGCAGGAACTGCAGGCCCGTTTCCGTAGCATCGAACCCGAGGAAGATCTGGTCGAAGATGGGGATTAAGAAGATCCCGCCCATCATGCCCATGAAGACCACGAAGTTGTTGACCAGCGTCCAGACGAACGCCGGGATCCTGAAAAACCTGAAATCGACCATGGGCTCGGGGTGCTGCAGGTCAATCAGGTAGAAGATAACCAGGAACAGCCCGGAACCGGCAAAGCAGAGCAGGATGGGAAGCGATGTCCAGCCCCAGTCATAGCTCCGGTCCAGCCCGAAGACGAGGAGCGAGAGTGAAATGCCCAGCGTGATAGCCCCCCACCAGTCAAAGGATGCACTCTTTTTGTCGCTCACCGATTCCGGTATGAAGGCAAGCGCCATGGCAAGCCCGATCAGGCCGACCGGGAGGTTGATTAAAAAGACCGAACGCCACCCGAAATTGTCGATCAGCGGGCCGCCGATGAGCGGGCCGAACACCGCGGAGGCGGCAAAGGCAGAGGACCAGATGCCCAGCGCTTTTGCACGATCCCTCCCGTCGCGGAAGGTCACCGTGATGATCGCCATCGCCGTGGGATAATCGGCCGAGCTGGCGATCGCCTGGATAATGCGGAAGGCGATCATCGAGCTTAAGTCCCAGGAGAAACCGGCAAGGATCGAACCGAAAATGAAGATGGAAAAGCCCCAGATGTATACTTTTTTCCGGCCAATGGTATCCCCGAGCTTGCCCCACACCGGCACGAAGACCGCATTGGCCAGGATGTACGCGGTTGCTATCCAGCCGGCTTCGGAGGTGGTGATATTGAAATCCAGCATGATCTTCGGCACGGCAAGCGAGACCACGGTCTGGTCAAGCCTGCCTAAAAAGGTACCCATGATGACCGTGAGGAGGATCAGCCACTTGAGTCGGTCGGTATCTGCCATTGGTGGGGGGATTATTTGTAGATCCACATCTTCGCGGACATGCCGTCCTTCAGTTCAGGACAGGCACTGATATCATAGGTGACTGTGACATCAAATTCCTGCTCCTGCCGTTTGTCGGAAATGGAAAAGACGATGTCACCCTCACGGGCAGCCGGCGCTACCTTTTCGACCACTCCCTGGTACTGGGCCGACGGGAATGCATCGACGGTAAACACTACGTTCTGGCCGGGATGGATATCCTTGAGGCCCTTGTCTTCCTGAACCCTTCCGGTAACGCGGAGCTGCCGCGTATCGATCATCGAGATCACGGGCCTGGGATCCGTAAGCGGGTTTGCCAGATGGCCCGGCGTATTCTCAACACCCGTGATCACCCCGTGGGTCTTCGCATGAAGAATTTCATCGCCGACCTTTGCCAGTATCTGGTCCCTCTTAACCTCATCCCCCACGGAAACATAGACCTCGTCGATGACACCCGGGTTAACGGGATTGATGGAGATTTCCGGAGCAGTGATCTGGGAATTCTCAATGTACACCTTGCTCTCCAGATCGTTCCAGTAGAGAATACCGGCAACGGCGACCAGGACGACGAGGATAACGACGACTCCCCGGAACCAGGGGTGGCTGCGTGCCCGCTGTATTATGTTGTCAGGTTTTGCTTCCCGGGTATCCGGCAGGGTTTCACCTGGTGAATCGGGAACCGCCAGGGGCTGTTCATCGGTAGCAACCATGTTATTCAATCCTTACGCGTGCAATGATGGTATTCAGTTCAGCCAGGCACGAGTCGATCCGTCCAATCTCTTCATCGGAGAGCGAGGAAAAAATAATCCGGATCCTGTCTTTCAGTTCCTTTCGCTTCGCACGGATAGCCTCGCACCCCTTATCCGTGATCGCGATCATCGTCACCCGGTGGTCCTCTTCCGATGGGATCCGCCTGACCTTGCCCTCGCGGAGGAGCCTGCCTATCAGGGCCGACATGCCGGGTTTTGAGCGGTGGAGCCGCCTCCCGATCTCCGAAATGGGAAGCTTTTCCATGGTAAGCACGGAAAGGACCACGAATTCCGGGTCCCGGGTAATCGGCTTTTTTCCCTGCTGGCGTATCGCAAACATGGAGGTACCCAGCCGGGATATATTCTCGACAACGCGTTCGAAACGGTCCATGGATTTCAGAACCTAAGGTTGAAGAAAGCAGAATAAATAGTTAATGTTGTTAACCATTTTTTGAAGGCCCGGGTTTCTTCATGCGGCACGGTACGGACGGGTTGAACGTTTCCTTTCTCCCCGCGATCCGGTAGGGGAAAAAAATATCCGGGTCCGGTGACCCGCTCACTCACGTAAAAGCTCGTCATGATCGGTTGCGTTCAGTTCGGCAAGTACAAATCCTGCCATGAACTGCAGAGGAGATTTCCGAAGGATCCCGGGTTCAGCGAGGACCCGGCGGGCAGGATCCTGCGGAGTTTTAATGGCATGGATGTGCGGTGTAATCTGCATGAGACACCCTGCTTCAGTCTCCACTGACCCTTGATAAAAACCCGGTAACCCGTCTGGAGTTTCGCGGTGGCAAAGGTTCCCGCAAGAACTCCTGCGGTTATACGGTCTTTTCCCGGCCAATGCACTCGAAATCGATATACCCGTTTTCGGGGTCTGTTTTTATCAGCCGCACGCGCACGTTCTGGCCGACCTGTAACCCCCGCTCCCCCTTGACGATCCGCCCTTCGGCAGGAGGTGCAGGGAGCCTGACATAGGTCCCCTTGTCCGCGGCGCCGGTCACAAGGGCATCGAAGGTTTTGCCGATGCTGTCCCCAAGCAGCATGGCAGCAACGGATTTTCGCATAAACCGTTTGACCTTCTTTGATGCTTTCTCCCGGTCAGTCAGCCACAGGGCACGCCCGGAAAGATCTGATGAGGAATACGGGCCGGGTTTTCCTGTCAGGATCGCTTTTACCTGGCGCTGGTTGATGATATCCACGTAGCGACGGTTCGGTGCCGTTGCATGGGTGTAATCGATGACCGCAAGGGCAAAGTGGCCGGCCGGCGCTGCACCCGGTTCAAGCATCACGTACTCGGCGGACCCCATCAGTTTTATCACGGCAAGGGACAGGTCGGGAAAATGGCGGGGATCCGTGGTTTTTTGCCGTATAAGGAATTTTGCAAGCGCTTTTGCATCCGGCATTTCCGGCAGGGTCTCCCCGTAGATGGCAGCGGTAAGGGTGATGCCTGCCCAGTTCCTGGGCGACCTGACGGCCCGCTGGATCATCGGCACGCCGGCACCGGCCAGGCGGGCGACCATCGTCCCGTTTGCCGCAACCATAAATTCCTCGATCAGGGCCCGGGCCGCGTTCGGTGATGAGGCAGCAAGTCCCCTGACCACACCGTTTTCGATGACCACCTCAGGCTCTTCAGTATCAAACTCGAGTGCTCCCTGGTCACGGCGGTATTTCCGCAGGAGTTGCGTGGCTTCGTTCTGGAGATGGAGTTGCTCTTTTAGCCCCGGGACATCCTGTATACTCTTCGGGAGCGCGCCTCTTCCCTCCAGCCATTCACCCACCTCCTCGTACACGAGTTTTGCCTTGTTGCAGACCAGCGCCTGGTACACATCCCCTGGAGAGAAACTTCCGTTGTTGCGGACCAGGAACTCAAGGACGACGGCCATCCGCTCCTTTCCCGGCAGGAGCGACGTGATCCCGTGGGAGAGCCGTTCCGGCAGCATGGGAAAGGTGAGCACCCCGGTATAGATTGTTGCCCCGTTATGGGCGGCATATTCATCGGCAGGAGAATGTTTCTGCACATAGAAGTCGACGTCTGCTATTGCGACCAGTACCCGGATCATTCCTTCGGGAGTGCGCTCACAGTACTCCAGCTGGTCGAGGTCCTGTGAATCGTGGTTGTCGACCGATGACCACAGGAGCGTTCGGAGATCGCGCGTGTCTTTTGGGATATCAGAAAAACCCTCCTCCTTCATCGTGTTGACATCATCAATAACCCCGGGGGGAAACCGGGGTTCAAAACCGTATTTTTCCATTGCATGCCACGCAATGGTTTTGAAATCAACAGAATGGAGGTGTTTGCGGTGATCTCTCATTTACTACCGGGTGTGATTCTCCTTTAATAGCATAAAAACCTCTGGAAGCAACCGGCGCCAGGGTTTTTTTCCGGTTATCCGCATTCGCGGGAAAGTTCCGGGCCTGTTCGTTCCGGCACGATGACGGCTGGCAGGGGATTGTGTCTGATACACTGAATAACCGGACTCCAGACTGATCCCCAGGCTGGACCGGTTATTTGCAGTACCCCCCCTGTGATTATACCGGAAGAGTTCTCCGCTGCCGAAATGCTGATAAGCTTGTGCGGAGTCATGGTGACCTATGGATTTCTTTAACGAGGCATACCGGGGCATGCCTCCCTGGGAGATCGGCCGGCCCCAGAAGGAGTTCGTTGAGCTGGTCCGGAGGGGGGAGATAACCGGATCGGTCCTGGACATCGGGTGCGGGACCGGCGAGCATGCCCTCTTCTTTGCAGAGAAAGGGTTTGAGGTGTGGGGGATCGATTCCGCCCCCCTGGCGATCCAGAAGGCACAGGAGAAAGCCGGGGCACGGGAACTTACCGTGCATTTCCTTATCCTGAACGCACTGGACCTCCCCCTCCTCAACCGGAAGTTCGATACCGTGACGGACTCAGGGCTCTTCCATACGTTATCCGATGAAGACCGCCCGCTCTTTGTGGACACCCTTGCAGCCATCCTCCCCCACGGAGGAAACTACTTCATGCTCTGTTTTTCCGACCTGGAGCCCGGCGGCTATGGCCCGAGAAGGATTGCCAGAAAAGAGATTGAGGATTGTTTCTCTGACGGGTGGTCTATTAACTATATCAGGCCGGCAACCTTCGAAAGCCGTACCCGGGCCGAAGGGCCCCGGGCCTGGTTTTCGTCAATAGCAAAAAAATAACGGGGAAGAGGCAGGACCGCGGGCGCTCGCTGCCCTGATGGTCCCGGCCGGGCACAGGGATATTTTACCGGATCTTTTCCGGGTTATGGCCGCGTGATCCCGGCGAGTTTTATGGTAAACGTGAAGTTCAGGCCTGCCAGGGGATCGTTGGCATCCCACGTGACATTCGTGGGAGTGACTTTCAGGATCTTTACCACGCTGACCGAGTTTGTTGTCCTGTCGTGGATGGTATAGGACTGTCCTTCGACAAAGCTGGCATTTTCAAGCGGTCCGGTACGGTTCACGGTACGGATAAGGCTCGTGTTGTACACCCCGTAGGCCTTTTCGGCAGGAATGTTCACGGTTTTGACCTGGTTTACGGACATCCCGACCAGCGCATCGTCAAAACCCTGGATGACGCTCGAGTTCCCGAGCGTAAATACAATGGGCGTTGCGCTGTCCATATTCGAATCGAACACGGTGCCGTTTTCAAATGTCCCGGTATAAAACACCGATACCGTATCACCGATCGCCGCCTCCTGCTGGCTCCCGGGCCCACCCGCTGCCGGTGGGGTGACAAAAGGTGTTGCTTCCGGCAGGGCTCCCGTGGCCGTGGCCATGACGGTCGTCCCTGCCGGCCCGGCAGGGGTGGGTATGGCGGTGTTTCTGCCCGCTGATGAGGTAGTACAACCGGCAGCTATTACGAGCAGCACTGCTACCACCACTGCCCCTATTGCTCCTGTGATTTTTTTCATTCATCTTAAGTAGCATTCCCGCCATATTTAATGTTTTTTCGGGGTTGTCCAGGGTCTCCTGCCCGGGACCGCTTTCATAATCACCGGCAGGTACCACCCGGCGATCTTCACCACGGACTGCCGGCAATCCCGCCATTCCTGCCCGTACCGGCATCATCTCCTCATTATAACATGTCAGGAGGACCAGTATGTGTATTCGGGCACAGTCTGATGGGAAGAGTACATTTCCCGGGAACACGCCCGGTCTCCAGGAGAAACTGATTACGGTTATGGAAATTTCAACAAGCGGTGAAGCAGAAGAACGGATCGCAATTCTTGAAAAACGCGTGCGGGACATGGAAGCGCTGGTCAAGGGACTGATCGCGGAGCTGCTCGACCTCAAGACGGTTGCCATGGGGCTGTCCCGTCAGGACGGGGAACGCAGCCGCCGGGAGCTGAAGCAGGGGACGGTTACACGAGGCATGCTATCGCCGGAACCCGCCGGGCTGTCGGTATCCTCGTCCGTTGACGTCCCTGCCGATGGCAGCACGGTGATCCGGCCGAAGGGGGTATTACAGGATGCCCCGACAGCCCCTGCAGAGCCGTCAATGGCCCGGATCATGCAGGCCGATGGCACGATGAAAATGGAGCCCCGGTACGGGAATAAAAAAACCATCTGATGTATCCTCCGGGCAGGCGCTGCCCGGTAAGGGTGCATCTGCCGGCAGCAGACAGGGTTTTCCGGCTGCCCGGGGGGCTGTCCCCGTCCTGACCCGCACAACGTGCACAGGTTTTTATTAACCCGGTACCAGGTGCAGGAATTTTCCCGGCGTTCAACCGGCACTAGTCTTTTTTAGTTCCCTGCAGGATACGACGCTAGTGACGCTGAGCGATCATGTTCCCGGATACCATAATCCGGAAAGGAAGATCCATTGCCAGGAAACCAATGCGATCCGGGGAAATACTGTCACGG
>Ga0182011_10004674_pt1 | contig 10921 bp, 12 predicted proteins | sample 711E1DmetaG_FD_120481 | JGI IMG/M metagenome (GOLD analysis project Ga0182011, IMG submission 120481) | Permafrost microbial communities from Stordalen Mire, Sweden - 711E1D metaG | ecosystem: Environmental > Terrestrial > Soil > Wetlands > Permafrost | place: Sweden: Stordalen | collected...
GAGCCGCCCTCGCGGTCGAATATCTCGATGACGGGCTCCTTGAAGCAATAGCCCATACAGCCGGCGAAGTCGAGGTCGACGTCGTAGTCCCCGCCCTTCACCGCGTCCTCGAGCGCGTCCTTGACCGCTGTCGCGCCCGCGGCGATTCCGCAGGTGCCGTATCCCAGGACGAGCTTGTACTTGTGTCCGTTTTCGCCCATCTCTACTCTTCCTCTTCTTTTGCACCGGACTCGCCGGTGTATTGCTTCAGGACTTTCTTGATGCCGGTGGGCTTGAGTTTCCCATACGTATCGTCACCGACGACCATGATGGGGGCGAGGGCGCAGGCGCCCAGGCACATCACCGACTCGAGGCTGAACTTGTTGTCCGGGGTGGTCTCGCCTTCCTTGATGTTGAGCTGGTTGCAGACCTCGTCCGAGATCTGGGTCGCTCCCCCCACGTGGCAGGCGGTCCCGTGGCAGACCTTTATGAGGTACTCGCCGACCGGCTTGAGCCTGAACTGGGAGAAGAACGTCGCCACGCCATAGAGTTGGCTCAGCTGGTAGCCGGCCCTTACGGCAAGCTCCCGCATGATCTTTTCGTCGAGGTACCCGTAGGCGTCCTGCGCTTCCTGCAGCAGCGGGATGAGCGCGCCCTTCTCCTGGCCGTACTTCTCGACTATCTCGTCGACGGGGCCCAGGTCGTCGACGTCGGCAAACCTGTTATTGCAGCTGCACTTCTGTGCCATATGTCCCCCCTCATGACGGAGCTCTCGCGTGGGCCTCCGCTCTTCGCTCGCGCCGCCGCACCCGTCCGGACACCGGACATGACTGGCCGGGCACCGCCCAGCCGGAAGGGTAAAACGGACAGCGTGATTATACTGCTAATCCGATATTACTTACCATTGGTAAGTACACTGATGTATCTTGGAGCGATTATCCGAAATGGACCGCGCCTCGAATGAGAGCGGGTCCTGCATCAATACATCTATCCGGCGCAATTATACTGTACTCCTGTCGAGCATTTCAGCATTTGAGCTATCTCAAACTGACCGGCGCCTCCATCCCTCGCGGCGGCGCCCGTGGCGGCCGGCTCCTATTCTATTTCTAAATGCAACATGTTTCGAGTGGCCCTGCGCGGGTTACAATGCCACTGCGGGCCGCTGTGGCGTCGGAGCAGCGCAGGGGGCTCGAAGGAGATTGCGATGATGGATGAAGAACACAGTGCAGAGCGTGCGTACCGGGGCGTGATGGAGCCGGAGGGCCTGACCTGCTACAGCCTTAAGATAGGCGAGAGCGACCTTTACATCTGCGCCTCGGGCGAGACCGCGGATGTTGCGCGCAAGTCGCTCGAGCGGCACAGGGCCGAACTCGAAGCCTACCTGGCCGCGCACACTTCATTCGGCACATCGTTCAAACCGGTCCCGGCCGCCACGGGCGCCCCGGGAATCGTCGCCGACATGGCGGCGGCTGGCCAGGCCTTCGACGTGGGGCCGATGGCGTCCGTCGCGGGAGCGATCGCCCAGTGGGTGGGGACCGATCTGCTGTCGGTGTCCAGCGAGGTGATAGTCGAGAACGGGGGCGACATCTTCCTTGCGGGGGGGGGACGCCGCAGGATAAGGATCTTCGCGGGCGCCGACTCGCGGGACGTGGATATAATCGTCGAGGATTCGCCCGACGGAACAGGGGTCTGCACCAGCAGCGCCACCGTGGGACCCTCCGTCTCGTTCGGGGCAGCGGACGCCGTCACGGTGATAGCGGCGACCGCCACCATCGCCGACGCGGCGGCAACGGCCATAGGGAATGTCGTGCTGCGGCCCGAGGACATCGGCTCGGGGCTGGAGATTGCGGCGACCTTCGAGCAGGTGCAGGGCGCGGTCATCGTGCTGCAGGGTTCGATGGGCGCGTGGGGAAAAGTTGAGATAGCCTGATCTGAGAGCCTCTGTCACGGCGCGCTGCTATAATCAGAACAAGCGCGAGATCCGCCACAGCCAGGGCGGACAGACACTATCGAGCGAGGTATCCGTTTGAACGACAGGAAACGAAGGAACAGGGGCCTGGAGCCTAGAGCCGGACAGGCGAACATTCCTTACGGACAGATGCCGCCGCCTCAGGGATATCCCCAGCCGCCGTACCAGCAGTACTATCCGGGTCAGATGTACGCACCGCCGCCCCCGCCACCACAGCCGCCCGAGACCCGCAAGCAGAAGGTAATGCGCAGGGTCGGCCTGGTCGGGGCGAGCGCTTTCCTGCTCATACCGTTCTTCATCCTTCTCGCCGTCTTTTTGCTCATCGTGTTCGTGGGCAAGCCATATATCGTCCACGGCGAGTCGATGATGCCGACCATCCACAACGACGATCGGGTGTTCGTGGTGCCTTACCGTGGCGGCACGACCCCCAGCAGGGGCGACGTGGTGGTGCTTAAAGACGTCCCGGGGACCACCGAGATGCTCATCAAGCGGATCGTCGCGATCGGCGGCGACCGCGTCAAGGTAGAGAACGGCGACGTCATCGTCAACGACAAGTATCGCCACAAGAGCACCGTGCGGTACGTCTCAGAGCCGTACGTCCAACTTGTGCCGGACAACTATGTCTTCGTGATGGGTGACAACGAGGCGCACTCCTTCGATTCGAGGACGTTCGGCGCCATACCCGAGAACCGGGTCGTCGGCAAAGCGCTGGTCATCTTCTGGCCGCCTTCGGACCTCAAGAAGCTATGACCCCGGAGGGTCTCGATGGCTGACAAGCGGGTCACGGCCGACGTCAAAGCGGAGGCCGAGAGCCTTCGCGATGAGATCAACCGCCACGTCCACAGATACTACGTGCTGGACAGCCCGCTGATCAGTGACGACGAGTACGACGAGCTCTATCGCCGGCTGCTCGATCTGGAGGCGCGGTATCCCGGATTGGTCACGCCCGACTCTCCTACTCAGCGAGTGGGTCCGCCTCCCGCCGAGGGATTCAAGCACGTTACCCACAGGGGTCAGATGCTCAGCCTGGACAACGCGTTCAGCCCTGAAGACCTGGGCGCCTTCGCCGAGAGAGTTCACAAGGTGCTGGGTCCTGAGGTCGAGGTCGAATACGTCTGCGAGCTGAAGATGGACGGGATCGCCGTGTCCCTCACCTACCAGCGCGGGATCCTGACGCAGGGCGCGACGAGAGGCGACGGCGAGGTCGGGGAGGACATCACCCCCAACCTGAGGACGGTGCCGGCGATACCGCTCCGCCTGATGACCGGCGGCTCCCCCGAGCTGATCGAGGTGGTGGGCGAGGTGTACATGCCCGAGGCCTCGTTCCTCCGCCTCAACGAGGAGCGCCTCGATAAGGGCGAGCCTCCGTTCGCCAACCCCAGGAACGCGGCGGCGGGGTCCCTCAGGCAGATCGACCCGGCGGTCACCTCCAGGCGCAACCTCTCCATTGTCACCTTCGGTATCGCCTACTGCACTGAGCCGCTCCCGGCCGGGCACTGGGAGGTTCTGCAATACCTCTCCGAGCTCGGCTTCAGGCTGGGCGGGCATAACGTCAGGGCCGCCGATATCGATGAGGCGGCGAAGTTCTGCGGCGAGTGGCAGGGAAGTAGGCGCACGCTGTCTTACGAGATAGACGGTGTTGTCGTGAAGGTCGACTCGCTCCAGCAGCAGCGCCGGCTTGGCGCCACCAGCAAGAGCCCCCGCTGGGCGATCGCTTACAAGTTCCCACCGGAGGAGAAGACCACCACGGTCAAAGACATAATGGTCGGCGTCGGTCGCACCGGGGCGCTCACCCCGGTCGCGGTGCTCGATCCGGTGTTCGTGGCAGGCTCGACCATAACCCACGCCACCCTGCACAACGCCGACGAGGTCGCCCGCAAGGGCGTTCGGGTGGGAGACCGGGTCATCGTGCGGAAGGCCGGAGACGTGATCCCCGAGATAGTCGGCGTGATCCAGGACGCCCGCCCGCAGGGCACGACTCCGTGGAGGATGCCCGGGCGCTGCCCCGCCTGCCAGTCCAAGGTCGAGCGCCAGGAGGGCGAGGTGGTCACCCGCTGCACCAACATCGCCTGCCCGGCGCAGAGGTTCGAGCGCATCGTCCACTTCGCGGGCCGGGGGGCGATGGACATCGACGGCATGGGGGCCGTCACCGTCACGCTGCTGCTCGAAGGAGGGTTCATCGAGGACGTGGGGGATATCTTCAGACTCGAGGAGGAACAGATCGGGCAGCTGCCCGGCTACAAGGACAAGGCCGTCGACAACCTGATGAGCGCGATCGACGCCGCCAGGGACAGGCCGATGTGGCGATTGGTCTACGGGCTCGGCATCCGCCACGTCGGAAGCCACATTGCGCGGCTGGTGACCGAGAGGTTCGGCTCCATCGACGCTCTTGCTTCGGCGGACAAGGCCGACCTGGAGGGCATCGAGGGTGTGGGGCCGCGGATAGCCGAGAGCGTGGTGTTCTTCTTCGGCGTCGAGGAGAACCTGCAGGTTCTCGAGAAGCTGAAGGCGGGCGGCGTCCGCATGGCCGACGAGCCGGCGGAGGGCGCCTCGGTGTCCGGTCGGCCGCTGCAGGATAAGTCGTTTGTGCTCACCGGCGCGCTGGCCGATTTCACGCGGGAGGAAGCTTCGGAGATAATAGAGTCCCTGGGAGGTCGCGTCTCGAGCTCGGTGAGCCGTAAGACCGACTACGTCCTGGCCGGCTCGGAGGCGGGCTCAAAGTTGGACAAGGCGCGCGACCTCGGTGTCCGCGTGATCGATGAGGCGGAGTTCAAGAACATGACCGGCGCCTGAGGGGCGCCGCAAGGATGGAGGCAGGATGGCAATCAGCATCGACGACGTCGAACACGTGGCGAAGCTCGCCAGGCTGGAGCTCTCCGGCGAGGAGAAGGAGACCTACCGGCGGCAGCTCTCCGACGTGCTCGAGCACGCGCGCGTCATCAGCGAGGTCGACACCGAAGGCGTCGAACCCACCAGCCACACCCTGCCGCTGGTCAACGTTTTCAGGGAGGACGAGGTCAGGCCTTCTCTTCCCGTGGAAGAGGTCACCCGCAACGCGACCTGGGCGGAAGGCGGGGCCTTCAAGGTGCCCAGGATAATCTGAGGCGGTGGGATGGACATCATATATTCCAGCGGGCTCGAGCTCGCCAGGGCGATCAAGGACAAAGAGATATCCTCGGTCGAGGCCACCTCGGCCTACCTCGACCGGATCGAGGCCGTCGAGCCGCGCGTGAGCGCGTTCGTCAACCTCTGCGCGGATGACGCCCGCGAACGGGCGCGACAGATCGACCGGGCCATCGCCGCCGGTGACGATGCCGGGCCCCTGTGCGGCGTGCCGATCGCGATCAAGGACGTGCTCTCCACGCGCGGGTTCACAACGACTTGTGGCTCGCGGATGCTCGAGAAATTCGTGCCGGTGTACGACGCGACGGCCGTGGAGCGGGTCACCGCCGCCGGCACGGTCATGCTGGGCAAGGCCAACATGGACGAGTTCGCCATGGGCTCCTCGACCGAGAATTCCTACTTCGGGCCGACCCATAACCCCTGGGACCTCGACAGGGTTCCCGGCGGGTCGAGCGGGGGTTCGGCGGCGGCGGTCAGCGCCGGCGAGGCGCCCTGGGCGCTGGGCTCCGACACCGGCGGGAGTATCAGGCAGCCCGCGGCGCTCTGCGGGATAGTGGGGATGAAGCCGACCTACGGGCTGGTGTCGCGCTACGGGCTGGTGGCTTTCGCTTCTTCGCTGGACCAGGTCGGTCCCATGGCGCTCGACGTCTCCGACTGCGCGGCGCTGCTGGGTGTCATATCCGGACACGACAGGCGCGACTCCACCTCAATCGAGCAGCCCGCGGTCGACTACCTCTCCCGCCTGACCGGTGAGGTGAAGGGCCTTAAGGTCGCCATCGTCAAGGAGCTCTCCAGCGAGGGGATAGACCCGGGCGTGCTCGAGAAGATCAAAGCGGCCATGGACGTGCTCGAGGGGCTGGGGGTCACCTGCGAAGAGGTCTCGCTGCCGAGCTTCTCGTACGGGCTTTCCGCCTACTACCTCATCGCGCCGGCTGAGGCTTCGAGCAACCTGGCGCGGTTTGACGGGGTGAGGTACGGGTTCAGGGCCGCCGGCGAGTTCGCCGACATCTGGGAGATGTACGACGCCACCAGGGCGCAGGGGTTCGGGCCGGAGGTCAAGCGCCGCATCATGCTGGGCACCTACGCGCTGTCCGCCGGATACTACGACGAGTACTACGCCAAGGCTCAGAAGATCCGCACCCTCATCGTGCAGGACTACGCCCGGGCCTTCGACACCTACGACCTGCTGGTGTCCCCGACGTCCCCGACCACGGCCTTCAAGCTTGGCGAGAAGATGGACGATCCCTTGACGATGTACCTGTCCGACATCTGCACTATCCCGGTCAACCTCGCGGGGATACCGGCCCTGAGCCTTCCTTGCGGGCTTGCCGGCGGACTGCCGGTGGGGTTCCAGATCATGGGCCCGCCGCTGTCGGAGCAGAAGATACTGGACGCCGCGCTGGCCCTGGAGCGCGAGCTGAAGTTCGACGTGAGGCCGGTGGGCCTCGAGGCCGGATAGAAGGTAGGGCGATGGAATACCAAACCGTGATCGGGCTGGAGATACACGCGGAGCTTAACACGGCGTCGAAGATGTTCTGTGGATGCGCGGCCACGTTCGGCGGCAACCCCAACACCAAGACCTGCCCGATATGCCTGGGGCACCCCGGTGTTCTGCCGGTCGCCAACAGGGCCGCGATCGCAAACACCATACTGCTGGGGCTGGCGCTCAACTGCGAGGTGACGCCGCGCTCGATATTCCATCGCAAGAACTATTTCTACCCGGACATGCCCAAGGACTTCCAGATATCCCAGTACGACATCCCCCTGACCGCGGGAGGCTGGCTTGAGGTCGAGATGGACGGCTACCGACGCAGGGTGGGTATCACCCGTGTCCACCTCGAGGAGGACACCGGAAAGAGCATACACATCGGCGAGAGCGGCCGCATCCACGGCGCCGAGCACAGCCTCGAGGACTTCAACCGCGCGGGTATTCCGCTGGCCGAGATAGTCAGCGAGCCGGACCTGCGCGGCCCCGAAGAGGCGCGGGTCTTCCTGCAGCTGCTCCGCGCGACGCTCGAGTACCTCGGGATCAGCGACTGCAAGATGGAGGAGGGCTCACTGCGCTGTGACGCCAACGTCTCGCTGGGGGTGGGAGGCGAGCTTGGGACCAAGGTCGAGATCAAGAACATGAACTCCTTCCGCGCTCTCTCGCGCGCGCTGGCCTACGAGGTGGAGCGGCAGCGATTCGCGCTGGAGCAGGGGCAGCCGATAGTCCAGGAGACCCGCCACTGGGACGATGCCGCGGGCATGACCAGCCCGCTGCGCAGCAAAGAGGAGGCCTTCGACTACCGGTACTTCCCGGAGCCCGACCTCGTTCCGATAGAGCCAGATGCCGATTGGGTCGAGGTGATCAGGGCCAGGATGCCGGAGCTGCCGGTCGAGAAGCTGCACCGATTCGAGAAAGACTTCAAACTCCCGCCGGAGATAGCGACGATGCTTACCAGCGAGAAGGCGATGGCCGACTACTTCGAGAACGCGGTCCAGACCGGACAGGACCCGGTGGAGCTAGCCAAGTGGATCGCCGGCGACCTCGCGGCGCTGCTGAAGGACGCCTCGATACCGATAGACGCGTGCCCGCTGAAGCCGACAGGGCTGGGCGAGCTGGTGGCGCTCCTGGCGCAGAGGGTCATCTCGGGGAAGATGGCCAAGGACGTCCTGCGCGAAGCCTTCGAGTCCGGCAAGACCCCCCGGGTGATCGTGGCGGACAGGGGCCTGAGCCAGATCGCCGACTCCTCCGAGATCGAATCGGTGGTGGACGAGGTCGTCACCGAGAACCCGGAAGCCGCCGAGGACTTGAGGCAGGGCAAGGAGGCGGCGCTCAAGTTCCTGATGGGGCAGGTCATGAAGAAGACGCGGGGCAAGGCCAACCCTTCCATGGCCTCTGATGTGCTGCGCAAGAAGCTCGGCTGAGCCCTAGTAGAGTTTGATGACTACCTTGGAGATGACCCACTTACTGTTTACCACGTGAAGTGTCACGTCCGCGACGTTGACGGTCGTCCCGTAGGGCTCATTGCCTCCACGGATGTACTGGGCCGGGACAGTCACGGTCACGGTGGCAGTGTCACCGTTCTTGACAAGCTCGTAGTCCAGCACCCTGGTGAAGCCGAGCCCGAAGCCCTGGTTGATGAAATATGTCTTGCAGACTTTTTCAATTTCCTTGCTTTTGGCCGGGTCGACCAGCGACATCATGCCGTTGAGATCCCTGTTCCCGCCCACCTCGAAGAACTGCTTGACCACCACGTCCGGTGCCGAAGCGGCGCTGCTCTTGACCAAGGTGTAGACGCCATACCCGACAAACATGAGGAGGATGAGGCCGGCGGCGACCACGATGGTCCGGTTCTCGCGCTACTTTGCCCATTCGAGGGCGGTTGCCAGCTTGCCTCTGGTCGGTGCGCCCATGGTCGATACCGGGACGTAGGGCTTCTGCGCCCGTTGAGGAGCGATGTAGGCGGGCGCAGGCTCGATGTCATCGTCGGTCAACTGGAACCGATGCTCGAGATCCCTGGAATAGACGACGTACTTGTATTGTGGGCGCTCGGGGTTGGGGTCGACCTTCTCGATGGTCACCTGCTGGTTGCGCCTGAACGCGACGACGCCGCTCACTAGAATCTCGCGCTTGATAAATCCAGAGTCGCCTGCTTCCATGTTGCCACCTCCATCCACGCATGGCGCAACGATACGTCAGAGCGGGAATCGATCTCTCGAATAGGATTCTGCCTCTCGGGTTGATTGTAGTGCGGCTCCAACTGGTTTCGCCTAATAGAGTTTCACTTGGATGCATGGTTCACGGGACAAATGGTTCACAGAACTCGGCAGAACAAGTTGGATATGCAGTAGTTTCGACCTCTTGTCTTTGTTGACCCATCGCCGCTTGAAGGTCAGTATCATGTCGAGGGTCAAATCACCAGTCCTCCATCTGACACTGTGAGATCAGCCACTTGCCGTTCTTCTTCACCATGCCCAATGTTGAAAACTTGACCATGGTATTGGGAGGGATCTGGTTGCCTTCTCCCCTGATATAGTTCGAATTGAAGGAAGCCACCACTGTCGCGGTGTTTCCGCTGATCGTCGTCTTGTATATCAAGGCTCTCGCAAAGTTGGCCCCGTAACGAGGTACTAGGTACTGTATTCTGTACTTCATTGTAGTTCTTGTCGTAGCGCTCTATTTGCCAAACTGCTGTTCCAGTTGTGACTTCTGCGACGGGTTCTGTGCCAGCGCCGTCGGATCCATCTGTGCAATCATCCCGTTGATGTCAAAACTCTCCCCTGCTGCAAAAAAGGCCTTGGCCGTAGCTTCGGGACTAGAGGCGCGGAACAGATTGATGCAGACAATCGCCACGACCAGGACCAGACCGACCGCCGCGACGACGACAACCGACTTGCTCACGGGAAGGTCCACCAACCGTTCTTTGAGCGTCGCTGGCTTAGCCGGCCTCGATGCCTTCTGTGCTGATAGCGGTTCTCGGGTCACGTCCCGCGTGGCCACCGGCAATGCTGCCGGAAGGCTTACGTCGTTGTCGCTCAGCTGGAACTTCTTGAGGAGTCTTTGAGAGAACACGACGTATTTGTATGCGGGCCTCTGTGTATTAGCGCTTATGCTCTCAACGACAACCTGCTCACTACTTATAAAAGCATACTGATTCCCTACAGCAATATCGTGAGAGACTCGTACGGTATCCCCAGGTTTGATCTCTTGACCCATTAACACTCCACTTGAAGCCTGCCGCAGTCAGTTATTATACACTGCCATCTGTCAACTCTGTTTTCTCATAGCAGGTATTACCCCCAACGGTTCCTACTATGCGGGACTTATCTTATTCAAGCGATCATGGGCGTGAGCGACTCCAACGGGGCTCAGGGTTAGTCTTTTGCGAAGCCTCCACAGCATTCATAAGTCCGCGCCGGATCAGGGCTCATGCGAGGACAGCGAGCAAAAGACTTACCCGTAGCCCCTCAATTTTGATCACACCCGCCGTTGCCTCAACTCTCCGTTGATTCACAAACAGAGAAACGGACAATCGAGTGCCCGCTCTTACGTTTAGAGGAAGACCGGACACTCGCAGGTCCGTCTTATTGACCCATCGATTGACCAGTCTGGTTAATCTATTAGCAATGAAAAAGGCGGACACGTCTGTGTCCGCCTTTTCAAACAGTCCTATTAAATTACTGCTCCTCGCCTGCCACGAGTTCTTTGTACTCGGCGGCGGAGAGGAGGTTGTCCATCTCGGCGGAGTCGCCCACGTCGATGATCGCGATCCAGCCTTTGCCGTAGCAGTCCTCGTTGATGAGCTCGGGCGCGTCCTGCACCTCGGAGTTGACCTCCTTGATGCTGCCGGTGAGCGGCGAGTACAGGTCGGAGACCGACTTGCGCGACTCGACCTCGCCGAACGCCTCGCCGGCTTCGACGTCTGCTCCGGGCTCGGGAACCTCGAGGAACACGATCTCCCCGAGCTGGTCCTGAGCGTAGAAGGTTATCCCAATGGTGCCGTCAGCGCGCACCCACATGTGCTCTTTGTGGTACTTGAGATCCTCCGGGTAATTATCCATATCCATCCCTCCTTGTAGTCCCAAAGCAATATATCAAATGGCATCAGGTCAAACAAGCCGCATCCGCAGGGAAATAAAAGAGGCGCGGAGTAAGCCTTCCCCGGGTCGGGGCATAGGAAAAGAGGCAAGACGGTAGAAAAGAAATCGCTGTGGGGGCTTGTCGCAATGACTGTGCCGCGCCTGGCTGGAGATCCACTGGCGATGGCCGCCCGCCAGCTCGCCGGGAGGAGCGCTCCATGAGACAGTTGAGGAAAGGATTGGCCGTTCGGCAATGGCTGGTTCTTCCACCGGGGGGAGAGGCGA
>Ga0182011_10004676_pt1 | contig 10919 bp, 12 predicted proteins | sample 711E1DmetaG_FD_120481 | JGI IMG/M metagenome (GOLD analysis project Ga0182011, IMG submission 120481) | Permafrost microbial communities from Stordalen Mire, Sweden - 711E1D metaG | ecosystem: Environmental > Terrestrial > Soil > Wetlands > Permafrost | place: Sweden: Stordalen | collected...
CTCTGTTGTGGTATGTTCGGTCAAGCGAAGGCCTCACTTTTGGTCTCAAACCCGCACAGACAACGGTTTTGTACCATGGCGAGGCCTTTCGTGCCTCTAAAATCATGAATTTTCCAGGCTAGGAACCGCGACTCCAACCGAAGTTCTGCCGGAGTGCGTCCTAATGAGAACTCCGGACAGGATTGTCTGGTGGGCGAGGGCACAGTCCCGAGTGATGTTCTTTGGCGGGCAAGAGAAATGTGCCAGAGACCTTAACGGCCACCTTTATCCACACCCTCCGTTGGTTTTCAAGGTTCGCGGGCGCGAACTATTTGTCAGGGCGCTCGCTGAAAACACGCGCCCAAGAGCAGAGACACAGCTCAAGACCGCACCCTACTGGAACACTGATTCAAGAGGAAGCGTATGTGCGGGGACGATGAGGATTCCTGGCCAGTTGGCGGCGAATTCGATTTCGGCATGGGAGGAGGCCTACTTCGGCTCGGAATTTACTCATCCCTCCGGGGCCGTTCGCCTCACCAAACATCGGCGCGGATTCGTTGGGCTCTGGAAGAGTTTGAAGGATAAAAAGGACAACACCTTCCCGACCGACATGCTGACGGATGCAAAGGAAACACTTTTTGAATTCATAGAATCCGATAAGGAGTTCTGAAACGATGGGAGTGCATACTATCCACGCCGCGCTGCTGCAACGGCAGGTGCGGGTGGTCGTCGTCGGTTGTGGCGGGGCTGGTAGCGTTCTCGCCTCTGGCCTGCCTTATCTCCACCAGGCGCTCATCGTGCGCGGCCATCCCGGAGGCCTGCACGTAACGGTTTTGGATGGAGAAAAGATTTCAGCAACAAACTGCGTGCGGCAGCCCTTCAGCAAATCGGAGATAGGGTTATGCAAATCCGTGGTGCTAGTGAACCGGCTGAACGTGTTCTGGGAATTAGATTGGGAAGCTGTTCCGGAGCACCTGGCCGAGAATCGGCCGCTCATGCGCGCGGATATCGTTATCGGTTGCGTTGATACACGGGCCGCCCGGTCAGTGATTCAAAGTAGCGCCACCCGTTCGAGCACGGTTGGCTACTGGCTTGACATTGGGAACAACGCCGACAGTGGGCAGTTCATACTCGGTGAGCCATTGAACTACGAAAACCGGCGAACGGGATATCGGCTACGAACTGTCGCGGACCTCTATCCGGAAGTGGTGGACACTGAACTTGAGGAGCGCAGCCTACCTAGCTGCAGCGCTGCAGAGGCTCTGGAGAGGCAAGAACCCTTTGTTAACACCACTCTGGCCAATCACTCCCTGAGTTTGCTGGCGCACTTGTTCCGCTACGGTACGATCGAACATCATGGGGGCTTCGTGAACTTGGCGACAGGCCACACCACACCGTTGAGGATTGACCCCGCGACGTGGCGCCGCATTCAGAGGCGAGGGAAGGCCGACGGCCGACCCACCAACAGACATCCGGCTAGCAATGAAACCGTATCGGCGGCGGGAAGCCGCTAAGGAAGACTCTTGCTTTGCTCGAGCTGGGTATTGTGCTTTACGACTGGCGTCACAACTGAGCAAAATCTGGCGTTTCACCGACGTGTGCCTTAATCTTCTTGAGCCAGCCGCGCGGATTGGCACCATGCACGACCCGCCCTAGGTAGCCCAGACGTTCGGCCACATTGCTTCGGTTAGTGAGAATGTCTTCCTTGGTGATGCCCGCATAATCGGCGAGGAACGCAGGCATGCTTTCGGGTTTGGCAAAGACATAGGTCGCGTGGCCGAGTTCCGGTGTCTCAATCACCACCCCGCGTTCAAGGTCAAAGATGTACTCCGACCGAAACAGGTAGAGACTACGAGAACGCTTGCAGAGCTGCTTGTAGTAGAAGGCGTCGTAGTCCGGCTTCCAGGTAATCAGCGCGACATCGAAGTCGCCAGGCATGCCTAACCCAGCGCAGAGCCTTTGTAGATCGGCTCTCTCGACGGGCGCAGAGTCGATGCGCGCGCGAATCAGATCAAGCACCTCGGCAAACTGACCGAAGCGGTGGTGGATCTTGCGAGCATCGGCGATCTGTTCAGCGATGTTAGAGGGCAGCGCGACTTCGATGCGGCTCGGAACTGCGGTTTCCCACTGAGCCAGGTGCCATGCGCCGGCACGGTGTTGATACTTCCCGCTCTGAACAAAGGTCGCCTTAACAGCGATCTTGGCGCCCAGTAAGTGTTTCCACTGGTTCCAACTCGAATCCCACAACAACGGTAACAATAGTTGGTCGAAGGGTACTTCCAATTTACGACGCGAATCCCGATAGATTGCATGATCGTTGTAAAACGCAACTTTTCTCAAAGGCGCGCGGAAGTGCTTGGTTTCCTGCTCCGGGAGAAACGATTGGATGCGCGAGACGTAAAACGTCGATCCGTCGCGTGAGATATTGCCAGCAGCGAGCAGCGAACCAAATCCGCCGTAGGGAAAAAGCATGGGGGACGCGGGATCACCCAGGAGAGCGTCGTAACAAGCGCGCAGCTCTGGACGTGCAAGGATGTTGAAAGCGCGTTCCAATGCCGCAAGATTGTTGCGGGGTGCCTGTGCCGTGCGGAGTTCAAGAGTGCGAAGTTTGAAGGCGAGGCGGAGTTCTGCCGGGGATGCGTTTCGGTTGACTCTTAAGAGTTCGTACAAAGAGGGTTGCCGGTCCCAAGCGCGGTGGCGATTGCCAACGTAGAAATGGTCCCTCAGTGCCTCGCTCGGCAGGTAGATGGCTGAGATCCCAAGCCGTGGGTTCAGAACTTCGGCGGAAACGAAGAGATTATTCCGCTTGTCCTTTCGTGGCTGGGACGCGTAGCCAATCCGAGTTTGAAAGAGATCGCGCCTTTTGACGCCGGGATATGTGTTGCGGATGTAAATCTCGGTGCTCGAATCAGCCGCCTCAAGTTCAAGAGGAAAGAGTAGGTCGTCTCCCGCACGAATAAAGGACGCCAAGAAATTCGAGACCACGATGGTCGTACCATCAGTGAAAACGCATTCGGTCTTGACGCCTTTAGAATTGGTTTTGAGGACTTTGCGCTGACACACGTTCCGTAGAGGGCTAATTCTGGCCTGAAGTGCGACTCCCATGGTGGGGCGGACTCTAGCATCGGCCGAACGTCTTGCCAAATAAGTGGCCTACTCCCTTGTAACACGCTGTGCTGCTTCGTCTTAGCATGCAACAACAACAAGCCCTGTCGGGGCTTCGGGTAGGTGGGAAAAAAGGGCAGGCGGAGTTGGCGTGCTTCGGGCGTATAGACGAAGATTCCTCTTGGGGCAGGTCAATTTGCGGGCGTCCTCTTGAGCAAAACGGCATAACTTCGAGAGATCTGCGGAGTGCCCGCCTCAGCGAATCCATGTTCTTTGGCAACGGAAAGGGTGCGCGCAAAGTCCTCGGCGGAGACGTGGCCCTTGGGTTCCGCAACGAGGAGATTTGCCCGCGCTTTGAGCGCGGAAGCGAGTCCAGCAAAGAGGGCCTCGCGCGCGGGAACTTCGTGAACAACAGCGAACAATAGAGCGAAATCAATTGTCCCAGCGAGCGGCTCGAACCCGCGGTCTTAGAAACCCCTCCAACTACGTCCAATTTCACTACGGTCGATCAATGGTCTGCACTGAGAACTGTAATGGAGTCACCCCGCAAGAGAAGCCCACGGCGGCTAACCTCGGCAACACCAGACGAACAGCTCTCATTATTCTGAGCGGCACGTAATTTCGTCAAAGGCCACGCTGGAAACATCTGACGCAGAGACAATCCAAACCATACAAAAAAAGGAGAGACGCCATGGGAATTCTCGGATTAACGCATGACGAGAACGGCGAGGCTCTCGAGAAACTCCCGGTGACAATTAAAGTTGCCATCGGGGAGGGGCCGGCGCCCGATGATCAAAATAGTAGTCTGCGAGCCCTTTTTCATTTCGTTTTCAAGCGGAAAACCATGCAGGGGCAATCGGTCTTTTGGGAACCCGCGCCAGACATCGCAGAAGTCTTCGGGGAGAAGCCGACTGAATTGGCAGTAATCTTCCTTCATGATGACCCCAGAGAGGTATGCCCATCGGAATATGCTCTGTGGACGCGGAAAGGCCGTTTATGTCACGGAGAGCTTGTGCAGATCGCCAACGGCAACACGCCGCGTTACGAAATGCAGGCAATCCGAAGGACAACAGAGCACCCGGAGGGGGAATCATGGCCGGGTAATCACAAGTATGTGGATGGGCCGATGAAAGGGCAGCCAATCGAAGGTTGTGGTGAAGGCTGCCCCGAACTAGAGAGTGGCAAATGTGGGCCCTCGGCAGATCTTTATTTCATCCTGGAACAATTCCCTGGCTTGGGCACCATCTGCCGGCTTCACACGGGGAGCAAGACCTCGGTCCCCAATTTGTCGAACGCCGTGGCGCAACTGCACGGCTGGAACGGCGGGCGATTGAAATGGGTCAAAGCCATTCTGAAGGTCACCCCGGAGCTTCGCTGGCATCCCGGGCAATTCGGAGAGTGGGAAAGTTCAGTTGTCCCCATTCTGCGCCTTGAGATTGGCGGGACAACACTGAACAGCCTGGTCACCACGATAAATGAGCCAGCAAAGCTCCATCTCGAAGCGCCGGCTGCGTGTGCTGGTGAACAGCGCGTACCATTCGTTGTTCGGGAAAGCGAAGGGGAACGTGCCCCAGAGATCGCGGGTGAGTTCTATCCGCAGAACAAGAACCTTCTGGAGGAGCAGGCAGGCGCGGTCATTCAATCCCCAGGGAACGCTGAACTGTGCGCAACGATCTGCGAACTAGCACGGCTTCTTGGCTATAACGCGGCCAGGACGAAGATGTTGGTGGGGCAGTGGCGGCTAGACCTCGTTGGACTCGAGAGGAAGCTGCAAAACGAACTCGATGAGGGACCGCAACTTCCTCCCGAGAACAGTGGCGGCAAGCGCTCCCGGCGTCACATTGGATCGAGCAATGGTGCTTGCAACCAGTGAGGAGGCACCGCCTTCGATCGTGCCACAAGGGGTCAAGTTTTTGAACCTGGGAGAGGGGGTGAAACCGAGCGAAACTGCAATGTCCACAGCAGCGTAACGTGGCGCGGCTTTCTTGAGCTCTAAGTTGGCTCACATGCAGGACGGTAGGCCACAATCGCGCCAAGGCTCTTCTCGTGCGTGCGTCCTGAGACACGATGTGTCCCTTACGAAGTTCTATCCTACGAGTGGTTTGGCGGCAGCCTGAGGGTGGCTGCGTAAGATCACTTCGGAATTTTGCTTGCAAACAGAGCGGCCCGACGCGGATGAGATAGTTGGACGTAGGTTCTGGGCTATCTGTTCAGGTGTTTTTGGACCCATTTTCAACGTTTGTAAGCGATGTCCGTGCAGCGTTTATAAGCAGCATTCGTTCGCAGGAAGCTGAAATTCCCCTCCGCGACTTTTTCTGCGTACAACTTGTCCGCTACCACGTCGGCGACGATAAACCGGCATCGCGTGGTCGCAAATGCTGACAGCCAGTCTGTGAACTGTGCTTCCAAACTCAAACCGCAGCCAAACTCCTGCGCTCGCTGTTCGAGCTTCGAGTCATTGAGGACCGACTGGCAGAGGATATCGTCGCCGCCGGTGCCTGTACTGCAAGGCTCGGTTCAGCACACGGGAAAAGCAGGTACCCTGGAATAGCGTGCACCGGAAGTGGCCGGGGAAGCGGCCGCCGCGGAAGGGTTGGAGAGGGAATCGAATCCTGGCGCTCCGCGGCAATTGCGAGGTGGAATCCTGTAGCGCGAACTTCAGGTCGGAAGGCGTGACCCGGCATGTGGACCATATTGTGCCGGCGCGGCTCATTGCGGTAACCGGGGATTCTTGTACTAGCGGAAGGCTCGCCCCGATTCTAGACATCCAAGAGTTCCTTTAGAGGTATACCTAGTGCTTTTGCCAAGGCCCGTAAGGTTTCGAAACGGGGATTAAAGGTAGGACCATTTTCCAATCGCCAGATCGTATGCGTGGTCACCCCGACCCGCTGGGCTAGGCTTTCCTGGCTCATTCCCGCCCTTAATCTGAGTCGGCGAATCTTTTCTCTTTCCGGCGACCCTGTATTAACTTTCATTAATCCAATCCCCTAGTCAATTAGTGAGCACGTTAAGGTCCAGGGCGAACCAGTCTTGTTCAACAAGGCAGCATCAAGCAGAGCAGTCTCTGGGTGATGACGAAGGACTTTGCACAAGCAATTTGGGTAGATGCAGAGCTTCGGACTCGTTTCTTGCTGGCTATACAATGTGGGAAGTCACACGTTGTTGTAAATTAACAAATATATACAGACTTTAATGACTGGACATATAGATACAGTAGTGGTAAAGAGAAGCGGTGGAGTATTGACTTCCTCTGCGGTTTGCCGGACAAACTGCAAGCTCCAGCTCTTGTCGTACAGTCGATGCTCTGAGCGAACAGCCGAGTCAACCGTCCTACTTACAACCCAGAGGTGGTCGCAATTTGACAGAGAAGGGGGAACCGACAATGTTTCGCGGCATCCATCTACGAGCTTTACGTGAACAACGAGGACTAACCAGAGACGCAGTGTCCGAACGGGCAGGGATCTCTTGCTCGACTCTTTCCCGACTTGAATCGGGGCTGAGCGTGCCAACCATTGAGACGCTGATGAAGTTGGCAAATTCGATGGATTTACCATTTCCAAAACTTCTTTCGAGGGTTGTAGTCCTGCGTCAGCCAACACCTCTGAGGGGATCCGGCTCCGGAAAATAGTTCGCGCTCCTTGGAACTGGTTCCGCCGGCAGAAGGCAGGCGCTTGGTCTCTGGCAAAGGGATAGCTCAGCGAATGAGGAACTTGCGGATGGCTCGCATGCACTCCGAGGCCGGTGCGAATTACTTCCGCTTCTTCGATGACTGTGCTGCGCCTGGTCTTTTCCTTCGGCGGCATGGTCAGGTCAGACATGTTGATGGGCTTGATATCCTCGTCCCATTTACTCGCGTGACGGAGATTCCCGGTCAGAGTGTGCAGGATATTTTCGACCATCTTCCCACTACGGCCGGGAGTGATCTTGTTCACGAACTCTTGAACACGGCCACGTCGAACTGGGATAAAGCCATTGCCATTCACGAAGCTACTGGGCCTTTGCGTAATATCCGGTTTTGGCGTGGACCAGAAGTGGCGGGACCCCCCGAGGTGGCCGAAGTTTGACTTTGATTTTTCTCCACTGTCCGTCGTAAACATGATTGCTAGGCGTGTACCCCAGGACGTACTGATTCCGTAGTTCCGCGCCGATCTTGGCTGCGATGGCGGGTAGGTCTTCAAGATGTTGGCCAGGAGATACTTGCCCCCCCGTCATTTCAGTAATCTCCTCCAGCAGCGACGGCCCGTGTATTTCCTCGAGTGTCTGATATGGATAGCCAAGTGGGTTGTAAAAGCCGATGGCATGCAGTTGGACATCTGCTTCCCTAACAAGTCGTTTGATCTCTCCTCGTGAGTGTCGGCTATGATTGTCACCACCATCTGAAAAAATGAGTAAGGCCCGCTTCGTATGTTTCGAGTTCCTCATGTAAGTGAGTCCGAGGTAAACGGCGTCTAGCAACGCGGTTCGCCCCCCGGGGGCTGCGAACAAAACGCCGCTCTGAATGTATTCCGGGTTATCCGTGAACGAACTCATCAATTCGGCCTGAGCATTGAAGCCGACTAGGAAGAAGTCATCATTTTTGTTAGCGGTTTTGAAAAACTCCATGATGGCCGCACGGGCTTTGCCAATCTTGTTCGTCATGCTCCCACTCAAATCAAGAATTACACCGAGTGATATGGGAACATCTTCTGAAGAAAAGGTAATGATTTCCTGCTCCACGCCATCCTCGTAGACACGAAAGTTATCCTGGTCGAGGCCGACTACCATTCGATCAAAAGGGTCGGTGATGGTGACATTTACCAAGGCCAGATCAACCTCAGTCCTAATCACCTTACCCGGCTGGATTATCACACCTGGGGAATCGTGCCTGGCTTTTATTGGCGTCGGAAATGCATGAGACGAGTCAATCGAAGTCGCGTTCGGTGGGGACTGACTAAAGACTGGATTCCCGATAGTAAACTGCAAAACACAACCGATTAGATAAACTTGTATGGCGAAGGGCCAGAGGCCGAGCCGACCGTGCTTTATGGCTTTGCCTCTCTCCAGTCTCAAAAGTTCAGTTTTGCAGGGCATACATTAGCTTCAAATCATCAAGGAGAATCTAAGCTCTCTAAAGTTCTTTATTTTGCCGCGATGCGTCACGCTCGCTGTGACATTCCATATGCAACTCAATCACCAGTGAGATGTTGCCTTGCTTTAACTCCATTCCCTTTGGATAGATACTCGATGGACGCGCCGAACACTACCTTTTCGGGAGACTATTCCCGGCCTGGAACTAGAAGTCTCAAATTGGGATTTCAGGAAGAAACTCTCCACAAGAGCGATTTCTAAACCCCATGCTTTTCAACGCTAGAGACGCGTCTGCTCCTGTGGATGTTGAAGTGCAACAATGATCCTGAGAGGTGAGGGTGATTGCCGTGCTTGAACCTTCCACTTTCTCTTTGCTCGCGATCCGTCTAGGAGTGGGGGCACTCTTTCATGCCCGCCCCAAGCATGCTCTTTTGCAGTCCAGCGCGTAGCCACGCATCAAGCACTTCGGCTCTCCTTTTGCTGGTTTTTTGCTTTGGGAGCTTTACGCAGCCTGTGACTGCTGGGCCCCCTCAATTCTTGCTCGAAGGCGCTCCGCGCCTCGGCGAGAGCGTTAAGCAATTCAAGCGTATCTTTCCTGCTGCTCAATGCCGTAGACGGAGGTCCGGCGAGGTAGATGCGCATGCTCTGAAACGAGAATGGAACCGATGGATTGATTGCGCGGTCGAGGAAGGAGTTTTCGCGCACGGACAGCCCGTCACTCCATCAATGGTTGACCAACTCGCGGTTGCAATGAGTGCGACCTTTCAGGACCAAAAGCTTGTCTCGTTTGATTACATGTTTGAGGCTGAGTGCCTGGATGACTTGTTACGTTCGTTCGTTTCACATTACGGGCCGCCTGATTCTCCTCTCCGGCATCCTCCAGCCGGGTCAAAATATGCCTCTTGGACTCGTGGCAATTCAAGATTGGAAATCGAACAACTAGTCATCCATGCACGGATTGATGGCTCAGGCGCACTCAGAATCGAGAAGAAATCCACAACGATGGGTGTTCGGGTGAGAATATCTGTGAGCAATCCAGAGCTGTCGGGAGAATTGCAGGAGCAAGATAACGCCCGCCAGTTAATCGCATTGCACTAGAATCGATTGCGTGCCTTTTGATTTTCATTAACCCGACGTTCGATAGGTACTGTTGCGTAAGCGCAACGATCAACTGCTTTTCTATAGAATGGAGATCTTCAGTGGGCTCAGCCCTCCTGTGCGTTTCCGCGGGACCATTGGCACTGCTTGCGGACGAATAATTCGCTGAAGAAATTGCTGTGGGAGGTGTCGCAAAGAACGCGGGCGGAGAGTGCAAAGAATGTCCAGGTACGCCCAGCCTATCCGCTAAGCACAGCTTGTGATTTCCTTAAGCCTTATATCCTTGTCTATTATACATATATGGTCTTACTAATATTGCGACTGACGAAGCTTTTGACCCTTTCTCTTTTCTCATGCTCTGCGCAATGCGATATAATTGTGTACCTTGGGCGCGCCGGTATACGCCTCGGCACTTCTGCAGAAACAAAGTTCTTGCAGGCGCGCCAAGGCTAGATATCCTAAATGAGCGCAAGCTGGCGGGAGTTGGCGCGAACAAGAGAGCAAGAGGGGGGAGTGTATGAAGAAGCCGCTGATTGGAGTGTTGGTGCTGCTTGCTGGGGCGTGGGCTGCTGGGGCGCAGGAAGCGAGCTTGCGGGTGGCCGCGGCCCAGGACACGACGAATGTGGCGGCCGACTTTGCTGCGAGTTCGGCGGCGCAAGTGAATTTGTATGCGCCGAGCGAAGAGGTGCGGAGTTTTGCGCTGGCAACGCCGGCGGCTCCAGCGGCGAGCGCGGCGGCCGCGGAGCCTGCGGCGGCGACGCCCCGGCCGAAGTTCGTGTTTGGCGACCGGGATGATTACCGATGGCAACTGGGAGTGGGCGTGGAGTTTTTCCGGTTCCAGTCGTCGCGCATCGACGCGAGCCTGGTGGGGCTGAACACGACGGTGACGTACTTCACGAACGACTGGTTTGCCGTGGAGGGCAACCTGGTGACGGGCTTTGCGCCGGAGATCTACGACCGGGAGCATGTGAAGTATTTCGCGGGTGGCGGGGGCATACGCATTGGCTCGCGGCGGGCGCGCTGGGAGCCTTGGGCACACGCTCTGTTTGGGGGAGGCCATTTGCAACCGCAGACAGCGGGCAATAGCAAGGACGCTCTGGCGATTACGGCCGGGGGCGGTGTGGATTACCGCCTCCACGCGCGGCTCTCGCTGCGGGCTGAAGGCGATTACGTGTTCAACACCTTCTTCAGCGAGCACCAGAACAACTTCCAGGCCATCGCCGGCGTCGTCTTCCACTTCTAGATGCAAATTTAGAGGCGTGTTACCCTCAACATTGCGGCTGACGTGTTCTAGCCACGGTCGAATCGTTAGATCGTCCGGCTAGTATTCGGTGATATGCGCCGGCGCCTATCGGGTTATGACCCGATCAGCCGAACGAGGAATACTCGAAACCACCTCTTGGAAACCGGCAGTCGCTTGGCATGTCGAGCGCATCCTCCTCTTGAAGGAAATCAAATTCATCGCATTCAGACGCAATGAAGTCAATTCAAAGGCCCGCGCGCCAAGGGCGAATGCGATCGAGCAATGATGGGAATCCGTTCGCTTCCCATCCTAGCCCGCTTTATTCGCGAAGGGCAATTGAGTGAAGAGTTTTTGTACGAGCGCGACAATGGGCGAATCGTGGAGGAGTTTGGCTGAACCGGAGAACTGATTCCAATGTGCTTAGCAA
>Ga0182011_10004678_pt1 | contig 10913 bp, 10 predicted proteins | sample 711E1DmetaG_FD_120481 | JGI IMG/M metagenome (GOLD analysis project Ga0182011, IMG submission 120481) | Permafrost microbial communities from Stordalen Mire, Sweden - 711E1D metaG | ecosystem: Environmental > Terrestrial > Soil > Wetlands > Permafrost | place: Sweden: Stordalen | collected...
AACTTGGATAATTGATTATCCGCAGGATGTTAGTCCTTTGGCAAAACCTCATCGGTCAAAGAAGGGTTGGGTTGAAAGATTTGAAGGTTACATTGGTGGAAAGGAAATCTGTGATGGTTGGTCGGAGCTGACAGATCCACAAATTCAACGAGAGCGTTTTGCAGTTGATACTAAAGTTGCGAGAGTTTCAAAAGAAGAAGCGCAGCAAACGGATGAGAGCTTTTTAGCGGCTATGGAATACGGTATGCCTCCCCTGGGTGGAATTGGAATAGGAATAGACAGGCTAACTATGTTTTTTACCAATACATGGTTAATTAAAGAAGTTATCTTATTCCCACTGCTTAAGCCCGAGAATTCTTAAAGAAAAGATTTAATGAAGCCTCAAAATAGATTATTAATTGCCACGAAAAATCAAGGGAAAGTTGGAGAATTTAAAGAATTCTTAAAAGATTTACCTTTTGAAATAGTTTCGCTCCAAGACTTAAATATCACCGAAGATATTGAGGAGGACGGAAAAACTTACCAGGAAAATTCACAGAAAAAAGCACTGTTCTTTGCAAAATTATCCAATCTTCCAACAGTTGCTGACGATGGAGGAATAGAAATAGTAGCGTTAAATAACGAGCCGGGCGTTAGAACCAGAAGGTGGTTAGGTCATCATATGAGCGATGAGGAGATAATCAGTCATATGCTCAAAATCTCCAAAGAACTCCCCGATAATAATAGAAAAGCATTGTTCAAAGCTATCGTGACTCTTGCTCTGCCGAATGGTAAATGTTGGAGCGTTTCCGGAGAAGTTGAGGGAGAGATTTCAAAAACTCCCAAAATAAGTTTCATGAAAGGTTATCCTTTTAGGTCATTTTTTTATCTGCCCAAAATAAATAAATTCTATTACGAGGGTGAGCTTTCAAAAGAAGAAGAAAGATTATATAATCATAGATATAAAGCAGTACAGAAATTGCTGCCCATAATTCAAAAACATGCTTGACATAAAATTTATCAGGGAAAACAAAGAAAAAGTTAAAAAAGCCATTGAAGATAAGGGTATTAAATTGGATCTCGATGAACTATTAAAATTTGATGAAAAAAGAAGAGACTTTATAACAAAAATAGATAGTCTAAGAAGCGAGAGAAATAAGGTTGCAAAAGAGAGAAACGTTGAAAAAGGAAAAGCAATCAAAGTTAAGCTCGAAAGTTTAGAAAGTGAATCAAGGGAAGCCGAGAAAAAGTATTCAGAGCTTATGCTCTTTGTTCCAAATATTCCAGCGTCAGACACTCCAGTTGGATCAGACAGCAAATCAAATAAAGAAATACGAACATGGGGAGAAATTCCGCAATTTAATTTCCCAATCAAAAATCATATTGAGTTGGGAGAAAACTTGGGCATTCTAGATCTGACAGCAGGATCTAAGACCGCCGGATTCAGAGGTTATTACTTGAAGAATGAAGGAGCTTTATTAAGCTGGGCAATTTTAAATTTTGCACTTCAGAAAATTATCTCTCATGGATTTGTTCCGATGGTGCCCCCTACTTCGGTTCACGAGTTCGTTCTAATTGGAAGCGGCCATTTTCCTTTTGGAAAGCAAGACGTTTTTCAAATTGCCAATCCCGGAAAAATGGAAAGCGGAGAAGAAATTAAAAACCCAATTTATTTAGCTGGAACTTCGGAGCCTTCTCTGTTGGCCTATTTTTCAGATAAAACTCTAAGTGAAAAAGATTTGCCGATAAAAGTTTGCGCTCTTACCCAGTGTTACCGTTCAGAAATAGGTGATTACGGAAAAGATGTTAAGGGTTTGTATAGAGTGCATGAGTTTATGAAGGTTGAACAAGTTGTAATTTGTAAAAATGATATTAAGGAATCAGAAAAACTTCAAGACGAAATGCAATCTTACTCAGAAGAAATTCTTCAAGAGCTAAAACTTTCTTATCATGTTGTTCAAAATTCTACTGGGGATATGGGAGCAGGAAAATATAGAATGTACGATATCGAAACATGGATGCCAGCGAGAAATAATTATGGAGAGACTCATTCAAATTCTAATTTAACTGATTGGCAAGCAAGAAGACTTAATATTAAATTCAAAAACGAAAAAGGGGAAGTCAACTATTGTTATACTTTGAATAACACCGTAATTGCGTCGCCAAGAATTATAATTCCAATATTGGAGAATTATCAAAATGAAGATGGTTCCGTAAATGTTCCGGAAGTTTTACAGAAATATCTTAATAAAAAAGTAATAAAATAATCAGAATTAGCCTCTGTGATTTTTACCGTCTCCGCAATCTAAACGATAGCTTTTGAAGCAAAGAAAAATGCTTGACAATAATTAAGAAATGTCACAAGATTAAATTAATTGCCGTTCACCTTTATTTTTAAAGTGAGCGAAATTATTTAAGGAGGTGATTCTGTCCATGGCAAAGAAAAAGAAGAAGAAGAAATAGTTGGTAAGCTATTTGGAGCATTACCAATTGATCAGTTGGTAACCCCTCACAATAAAATGTGAGGGGTTTTTGTTGTTAATTGTGGTAAAATTAATCTATGTTAGGAATCATCACTAAATTCTTTGACTCAAACGAAAAAGAAATAAACAGACTGGCTCCAATTGTCGCCCAAATAAATTCCTGGGAGGAGAAAACAAAAAAATTAAGTGATGTTGCTTTTCCAAAAAAGACAAAGGAATTCAGGGAGAGGATAGAAGAAGGAGAACCGCTCACGAATATTTTGCCGGAAGCCTTTGCCTTGGTCCGCGAAGCGGCACACCGCACCATCGGGCAAAGACACTTTGATGCACAGCTGATGGCTTCAATTGTTTTGTCGGAAGGAAAAATTGCTGAGCAAAAAACCGGAGAAGGAAAGACACTATCCGCAACGCCGGCGCTTTATCTGCACGCTTTAACCGGTAAGGGTGTTCATCTGGTTACAGTCAACGATTATTTGGCAAGACGTGACGCCGGTTGGATGGGACCAATTTTCCATTTCTTAGGCCTATCGGTAGCGTCAATTATTAGCGAAGAATCATTTATTTATGATCCAAAACACAACAATAAAGATGTTCATGATGAAAGACTGGCGCGTCTAAAATCAGTTTCAAGGAAAGAAGCTTATGAGGCCGATGTAGTTTACGGCATTAATTCAGAGTTTGGGTTCGACTATTTACGTGACAATATGGCGCAAGATGCTCAGAGTTTAGTGCAACGCGGTTTCTACTATGCCGTCGTTGATGAAGTTGATTCGGTCTTAATCGATGAAGCCAGAACACCGCATATTATTTCTGCTCCCGACGAGGCACCGGCACAAAAATATTATGAGTATGCCAAGTTAGTTGATAAATTAAATCCGGAAATTGATTATAAAATTGACGAAAAATTAAGAACAGCGCATTTAACGGATCATGGCATTGGGAAAATCGAAAAAATTTACGGAATCTCCAATATTTATGAAAAGGATTTTGACACGGTTTATCATCTGGAAGCGGCGTTAAAAGCCAGAACCTTATTTCATAAAGAAAAAGATTATATTGTTAAGGACAACGAAGTAATTTTGGTCGATGAGTTTACGGGAAGGTTAATGGTTGGCAGAAGACTGTCGGAAGGTTTGCATCAGGCAATTGAGGCGAAAGAAAATGTGCCGATTCAAAGAGAATCAAAGACCTTAGCAACGGTGTCGTTGCAGAATTACTTTAGAATGTATGAGCGCTTGGCGGGAATGACCGGAACCGCGGTCACGGAAGCCGAAGAATTCCATAAAATTTATAAATTAGACGTTGTCGTTATTCCAACACACCGCCCGATGATTAGAAAAGACATGTCGGACGCAATTTACAAAACCGCGCCGGCAAAATATACAGCGGTAGCAGTAGAAATTGAAAAAGCACACGCTAAAGGACAGCCGGTTTTGGTCGGCACCACTTCAATTGAAAAGAATGAAATCGTTTCGGAGCTTTTAAAAAGAAAAGGGATTAAGCATGAAGTTCTAAACGCTAAAAACCACGAAAGGGAAGCAGAAATTATTGCCAAAGCCGGCGAAATAGGCGCGGTCACGGTGGCTACCAATATGGCCGGACGTGGTGTTGATATTATTTTGGGAGGGGAGCCGCCAAAAAATGTCAGCGGGCTAAAAGAGTGGGAGAAAAAACATCAGGCAGTTTTAGACGCCGGTGGATTATATGTCATCGGTACAGAGCGGCATGAATCGCGAAGAATTGACAATCAGTTAAGAGGACGTTCGGGACGGCAAGGCGATCCGGGTTTGTCGCAGTTTTTTGTCGGACTGGACGATGACATTATGCGGCTTTTCGGCGGAGACACGATTTCGGGGTTGATGACCCGCTTTAATATGCCCGAAAATGTGCCATTACAGCATCCGTTGGTTTCCCGTGCCATCGAACAGGCCCAAATAAAAGTTGAAGGTTATAATTTTGACATCAGAAAACATTTGGTGGAATACGACGATGTTCTCAATAAACAAAGGGAAATAATTTACAGCCGCCGAAAAAAAGCTTTGGAAACAGAGGCTAAATCGGATGACCTCAAGCAGGAAATTCTAGAAAAAATCCATTCCTCAATTGCCGCCATTGTCACGATGTATACTTCAGGTTCTTTAGAAGGTTCTCCAATAGAACAAATCATCGAAAAATTCTCAACCATTATTCCTTTTGACGAAAACTCCTTAAAGCAAATCAGTGTTCAATTAGAACAAATTAGCGCATTGGATGAAAAAATTAATTTCTTAAGTAAGTTGGCGGATGATATCTACGAAACCAAAGAAAAACAAATGGGCGTGGAATTGATGCGGCAGGTGGAAAAATTTGTCATTCTTTCGGTTATTGATAATTTATGGATAGATCATTTGGATGCGGTGGAAAATTTAAGACAGGGAATTGGTTTACGAGGATACGGACAAAAAGATCCGTTAGTTGAGTATAAAAATGAAGCGTACAAAATGTTTGAACAATTAATTAATGCCATTGACGATGAGGTTGTGCACCGAATCTATAAAATTCAAGTTCAAGCACCGCCGGAAATGCCGCATGAACATCAGCATATTACGGCTCAACCGGCCGGCGGAAACGCAAGCGCGGAAGTTTCAACAAATGCTCAGAAACCAAACGTCAGTAGTTCGCCAACGGGTGTAAATAAAAAGTTAGGTCGAAACGATCCGTGTTGGTGCGGAAAACTAAAACCAGATGGTTCCCCAGTTAAGTATAAAAATTGTCACTATTCTAACTAAGCTTAAGTTTAGAATACACGCTTTTCATAAAAGGTAAAAGTTTTGTTTTAAGCTCGTGCCTATTATTTACAATCACAAATCTTCTAGTAATTACAGCATGACAAACGGGACATAAAATGCACCATTCATCTGATTTTGTCGATTTTGGAATAATATGATGCCATTCACAAATATCAATTCCACAAACTTCACATTGTTTGCCATAGAGTCTAAGCGCTTCTTTTCTGTAGGTAGACCTAGCCGTTCCCTTTCGGTTTTTCCATAAATTGTAATTCATGCGATAGTATTTAATTACAGTTTCTGTAACCCCAAGTTCATTAGCAATTTTCCTATCGGTCATTTTTCGCCAGTGCATCCGTATAAAAGAACGTTCGCCAGTTTTTAGTTGGTGCGTCTGGGGTCTTATACCAGCTTCTTTTAAGGCTTTGGACCAGTATCCAAATCTTCTAACAACTGTTCTGGGAGAAGGCCCAGGAAATTTATTTAAATCTCGAAACGTAGGAGATTTTCCTAAAATTTTATATACACCCTTCAGGTATTCAAGTATATCTTTGTTGGAATAGTCTCTCTTAAATTGTTTGTTATTGTTTTTCTGCAGATATCTTATTTAAACACGAAGTATAGAAAATGTCAAAAAGTATATAAAGTGTCGTTTTCTAAATTGTTTTTATTATTATTCTCAACCTGATATAATCATTTTCAGATGAAAATTTCTGCATGGATTTTTGCAACAGATCTTTTACCAAACAAACGAAGCTTAATTGAAAAATTAGGCAATAAAGGCAATCTCTTTACGAACGCTAAGCCGAAAGAAGTTTTTAAAAAGTTAAAATCTACAGGCGTTGATGGAATTGAATTATTATTGCCTATAAATTTTTCCAATACTGACTTTCAATATCTTAAGAAAGTTTTCGACGAAAGCGGTGTTATTGTAAATAGTGTCCATCAACCGCTGCGATTAATAACAACAACGGATACAAAAGAAGTTGAAATGGTATTCGAATTCGCTAAGAAATTTAATGCGAAAGTAATTGTTCTCCACCTCTATAACGCAAAAGGACAGATATTCAATATGAAATATCTAGAAGCACTCCGTAAGTTAGAAAAAGCTTCCGGCATTAAAATAGGCTTTGAGAATACCCAAAAATTTGCACAAGTTTTTAATCAGAAAAGATATTGGGATGGTAAAATGTTTGCTGATACCGTTAAAAAGGCAGGATTCTCAATTACACTAGATACAACTCACCTGGCTGATGCAGGCGGAGACATAATTGCATTCTATAATCAGAACAAAAACAGCATTGTCAATATTCAGCTAAGCGATTATAGAACTAAATGGCCCAAGCCCTATCTTCACTTGCAACCTGGAAAGGGAACATTGCCAATGGAGGAATTTCTTGAAGTTCTCAAAAACAATAAGTATGATGGTTTAATTACTATGGAAATTAAAACAGACCTCGAAGGTTTATGCGAAAGCGCTAGGTTTATTAGAAAGTATTTAAATTAAAATGAGACATTTGATTTCGTTAAAAGAACAATCAAAAGAAGATTTAGAAACAATCCTCGATTTAGCAGTCAAGCTCAAAACGAAAAGAAATAAAGGGGAGCTGACTAATTATTTACAGAATAAAACCTTGATTATGCTTTTCCAGAAAACTTCCACCCGCACGCGTCTTTCGTTCGAAGCAGCGATGACAGAATTGGGTGGTCATGGGATTTTTCTTGACTCGCGCACCACACAATTCTCTCTGACCTCGTTTGAAGACGAGATTCAAGCGATAATGCGTTTTGGAGAAGTGTTAATGTTCAGAGCCTTGAAAGTTCAAACTGTTGAAAAGGCCGCTTCTTATAGTAAAATTCCGGTGATTGATGGGTGCAGTGAAAAATATCATCCGAGCCAAACTTTAGGCGATATTTTAATGATGATGGAAAGTTCAAGGGGCTTAAAAAACATCAAAAAAGTGGCGTGGCTGGGAATTGAAAATAACGTTTCCAACACTTTGAAATTGGCTTTAGCAAAATTGGGCATCAAAATTACAATTATTTCTCCCGAAGCGGATAAAGCCAGCGTTGATAGAGAATTAAATCAAATGGCTAATAAAACCGGTAACGTTACTTATACAACCGACATTCAAAAAGGCTTGGAAGGCGCAGAGTATGTACATACCGATACTTGGGTAAACATGGAGTTTTTTGACAACGGAAAAATAAAGCCGGAATTTAAGCAAGAATATGAACGAAGATTAAAATTATTTAAGCCCTACCAATTAAATCTCAATCTGATAAAAAAGTATGCCCCAAGCGCCAAAATAATGCACTGTATGCCATGTCACGTTGGTTATGAAATCACCAGGGACGCAATTGACAGCAAAAATTCAATCATCTTCGATCAGGCGGAAAACCGGATGCATATCGAAAAAGCAATTATCCTCTGGCTTCTAAATAAAGAAAATCTGCTATGATTTAGATATGCCCAATCAAAAGGGGAATTCGCAATATAAAGTTCTGGTCGAAAAATGGACCAACCGCCATAAGAATCTCCAGAGTGAACTTTTCAATAAACATCAAGACGCGTTCAAATGGTTGGTAGATAACTCAAAACAATTAGCAGTTGGATCATTGGCCAGTATCTTTTTGCTGGCATCGCCGGCTGCCGCAAAGATTCCTAATGCAATATCCTCTGCTAGCGCCCAAGTTAGTCAGACTATCGACCGGAAAGTTTTCTTAGTTTATGATTTAAAAAATGTTTTGCCAACAGACGTACGGCCTTTAACCGCTGATGAAGAAAAAAATGTGAGCGAAGTTTTAACCAGAGATTTTAATATTCCCGTTTCAGCGGAATTAGACGGAAAAAGACTGAATACGACTTATGGGCTGATTGGGCAGGAACAACATTTACCAAGATATCCGGGCGATAATATTTTTAACCATTTCGATAATCAGAATGATTCCAATAAATATTGGTCGTACGGGATAACACCCGGTCTTGGCGCGTGGGGATATTTTACCGATTCGTCAGGAGCCTTAACGCAAACAGATATTGATAGGGAAAAATATTACATTGCTGTTCAAACATTTCTGGCCCCCGGTTTTGACACTAACACCAAAGAATATACGGACTTTTTTAGATACCGAAAAATGTTAGTGGTTAATCCACAAAATGGCAAAGCAATTGTGGCCGATATTGCCGACGCCGGACCCTCTCCCTGGACCGGTAAGCAATTGGGCGGTTCGCCGGAAGTAATGAATTATTTAGAACGAGTAGATGGTGCGCAAAGAGGACCGGTTTTATATTTTTTTATCGACGATCCAAATGATACAATTCCTTTAGGACCGGTGCAATATTAAACTTATGAAAGGAAAACACTTTTACAGCCATTTAATTGAAATTCACGAAATCTATTTAAGTCTTTCGGAAATGGATTTGTCAGATGAGGAACGTGGACACTTATTGTCTTTAACGGAAGCAAATATCCATACTACAGTTATCAATACGGTGTTGCCCCAACTTTCCGAAGAGGACAAAAAAGTATTCCTCAAAAACTTAGTGGCCAATAACCACGAAGAGACTTGGAAACATTTATTGGGAAAAGCTCAAGGCATTGAATTAAAAATACACCAATCCTTAAAAGAGTTAAAAGAAGAGTTTTTAAAAGACATTGAAGAAGCGAAAAAAGTTTAAGTTATCTAAGCACGATAAGATAGAAAAGAATAGCCGCAACTATCCGGTAAGCTCCAAAAATTATAAAGTTGTTGCGCTGGACATATTTTAAGAATAATTTTACAGAAATTAAAGCCACGATAAACGCGCCGGAAAAGCCAACTGCCAGCATCAACCACTCGCTGGGCGAATAGGAAAAATTTGTCTTGATTAAGTCTAAACCGGTAGCGGCCAGCATGGTTGGAACAGCCAGAATAAAAGAAAATTCGGCGGCTGCCTTTCTTTTAGTCCCCAAAAATAGTGCGCCGACGATAGTGGCGGCAGAGCGCGAAACTCCGGGGATAATCGCAATCGACTGAAAAAGCCCAATGACAAAAGCTTTCGGTAAAGTCATTTTGGCGATGTCGTCAATGTGGTGCTCTTTTTCTTTGTAAATCAACTCCAGAATTATCAAAATAATACCGCCTACCAGAAGCGAAACTAAAGTGACGTAAAGATTTCCCAACAAATAGTTCTTGACGATTTTAAAAAGCAGTAAGCCAATTATTCCGGTGGGAATAAAAGCGACAATAATCCTTTTCCAAATCTCGATACTTTTAAAAAGACTGTTCCAATATAAAACCACAATGGCCAGGATCGCTCCGAGCTGAATAATTATTTCAAAATCTTTGACAAAACCAGTTTGCGCGACTTTTAGGATATCAGCCGCAAGAATCATGTGTCCGGTAGAGGAAATTGGTAAAAATTCCGAAATGCCTTCGACGGCGGATAGAATTAAAGCTTGCAGAATAGTCATAACTTAAATGATTATAGCACAGGAAAAAGATTGCAAAACAACTATGGATTCATTTACAATTATTGCATGAAAGAAGCTCCAAAAGAAGAAGTGCAATGGGATAAGAAAAAAATCATCCTATTTTTAATCGCCGCGGTACTTTTGATTGGTATTGGCTTTGAAGCAAAAGATTATATTCTCGGAGTAAATTCGACGCCCAAAGCCCCTGTGGTAAAGCCGGACGTTAAAGGCACGGCTACTCAAGTCAGCTCAAGTATCAAAAATAGCGTTGCAGATCAATTAGGTAATTTAAAGACGGAAGCACAGAATGTAGATTTAGTAGAAATAGCGTCTTCTTCTCCTCAAGTTCAAAAAGTCATCAATGATTTAAAAGCGATTCAAAATTATCCCCAAAACCAGCTAAAAGCAACCTGCGAACAGATTTGTAATGGTCTGTAAATATGGACGAAGTAAAAAAAGAAGAGCAGAAAATAAAGCACAAATTCAACCGCTTTTTAAGAATTTTTGGCCCAGGTTTAATAACCGGAGCAGCCGATGACGACCCTTCCGGTATTGCTACTTACTCCCAAACCGGCGCCCAGTTTGGCTATGGACAGCTTTGGACCGCAGTTGTAATGCTTCCCTTTCAAACCGCTGTTCAGGAAGCTTGCGCCAGAATCGGAGCAGTGACGGGGAAAGGATTGGCTGCGGTAGTTAAAACAAATTATAGCCGGAAAATTCTTTACGCTGTTGTCTTACTGGTGGTAATCGCTAACACAATTAATATTGGAGCAGACATCGGTGCCATGGCTGCCTCTGCCAGATTATTACTTCCAATTCCATTTGTGGTTTACGCACTCCTTTTTACGGTTTTCGTGCTGTTTTTGGAAATATTCACATCCTATAAAAAATACGCCAAGATATTAAAGTGGTTATCGCTTGCCTTACTGGCATATCCGGTAACGGCCATTATTGCCGGACAGAATTGGCCGGAAGTTTTTAGGGCAACAATTACCCCGCATCTAGAACTTACTCCTGCATTTTTCTTTATTTTAACCGGCGTTTTGGGGACAACGATTTCTCCGTACATGTTTTTTTGGCAAGCGTCGGAAGAAGTCGAAGAAGAAATTTCTACCCAGAAATTTTCCGGTCAGAGTTTAAAGCCGCATATCGGTAAAGCATTCTTAAAAAACTTGCGTATTGATAACGCATTGGGAATGATTTTCTCGGAAATAATTACCTGGGCA
>Ga0182011_10004679_pt1 | contig 10912 bp, 8 predicted proteins | sample 711E1DmetaG_FD_120481 | JGI IMG/M metagenome (GOLD analysis project Ga0182011, IMG submission 120481) | Permafrost microbial communities from Stordalen Mire, Sweden - 711E1D metaG | ecosystem: Environmental > Terrestrial > Soil > Wetlands > Permafrost | place: Sweden: Stordalen | collected...
ACACGATGCGTGCCGCAAGGTCGATGCCGCGCGGGTTCCAATGCGTGTCGTCCCGCCAGTAGAGGAGCACGTCTTTCTTCGCTTGTTCGCGGTATTCCGGAAGCAGATTAACCACTCGGACGTTCGCTTTCCTGAGCCCCTGCTCGATGGCGAACAGGCACGAAGGAGGCACGGGGTCGCTCTTGTTGTTCAGATACGACGGCAGCAAATCCACATAGACCTGTTCCTTGTCGGGAATCAAAAGCACGATCAGCACGATCCCATTATCCTGGCAATATTGATTCACTCGGGAAATCGCATCAACCACGTCATCGATTTTCCGCTCGGCCGGCGTCCACTTCATGGCCTTGACAGCCCATCTGTAGAACAACATGGGTTGCCCCTCCACGGGCTGCGTCGAGACCGCCACGTCGACGGGCAGCTTGCCGAACACGTAGAATGCCGTGTACGTCCACAGCTTCGCCGAGACCTGGGCGATGGCCGAGGAACCCGGCAGCGAGGTCTTGAGCGAACTCGGAAGAAGCGCACGCCAGTTCACTCCCATTCCGGTCTCTTTGACTGCCGATGCCGTCTGCCCCCACATGCGCGCAACAAGGGATTCCAGAAGGTCGCCGCCTATCTCGCGCTCAACCAGGCCCCAGATCAGCACCTTGGGACGCGGATGCCGAAACCGTTCTTCGCTGAAGAACCGTTGAACGCTGAAGGCCGGACCGTGACCGGCGTGCGCGTAGTTGTAGACGTCCAGTTGACTGACAGCGGAGAGATCCGCGCCGAACGTGTTCGTCATCGTCATGCCGCTGGCCATGTAGCTGTCGCCGACCGTCACGACGGGGAAGTATTTTTTGGTGACCGGCGGCAGGTTCGCGAAGCCAAATTCGTCGCTGCGAAACACCGTGGCAGGTCGTGGCTCCTCGAACTTGCGGGCGAACGAGGAGATGCCCGCCAAGTGAGTCAGGTCTCCACCACGGCTGGCTCTCACTTCGAGATTCTGGAGCGGCGGCATCGGGCTTCCGAACGCGGCGGACGGCCTCTGGATCAGATTGATTTGCCACCCGTACCAGCTGAACCGCAACCACCAGTCGGCGGCCCCGAGCATCACCCACAGAAGCCCGATGGCCAGCACTTGCCAGCGTGTCCAGCGATCCGGTTTTCCGATTCTCTCTGTTATCGCGTCCATGTCGTTAGAACTGGAAATAAAGGAACGGCGAACTCGAGTTGACCAGAATAACAGCCAGGCAAATCAGAAACAGAACGGCCAGTGCGATCGTCAACCAGAATCCTGGCCGCCAATTGATCTCCCACGTATTCGGCAGCGACCATGTGACCGCCAGCGCGAGCACCAGAATCAATCCACACCATGGGGCTAGGGCCAGGAACGGCCAGACCGACACGCCGGCTCCGTGCAGCCCCAGCATCCCACTAAACAGCGCACCCGCCTGGTCCAGCGTGCTGCACCGGAAAAGGACCCAGCCGATCAAAACCAGCACAAACGTGACGGCCCGCTGCAGCGGCAAGGGCAACGACGATACGAGGCTGCGCTTGCCCGCGGCCCGCTCGATCGCCAACAACGCACCGTGATAACCACCCCAGATCACAAACGTCCAGTTGGCACCGTGCCACAGTCCGCCCAACAGCATCGTGATGAAGAGATTGAGGTATGTCCGGAAATTTCCGAGCCGGTTTCCGCCCAGCGAGATGTAGAGATAGTCCCGAAGCCATGTCGAAAGCGAAATGTGCCATCGGCGCCAGAAATCGGTGATCGACGCGGCCTTGTAGGGCGAATTGAAGTTCTGCGGGATCTGGAAACCGAACAGGTATCCCAGGCCCACGGCCATGTCGGAGTAACCACTGAAATCGAAGTATATCTGCATCGCATAGGACACGACACCGAGCCACGATTCCACAAAACCGGGGCTCGGCATGTCGAAGACGCGTGCCACGATCGGCGCCACGCCGTCCGCAAGGATCACTTTCTTCACCAGTCCCATCACGAAGAACGTGATACCGCGGGCGGCCTTGTCCCATGTGTGCGTGCGGAATACCAACTGGTCGGCCAGATCGTGGTAACGGATGATGGGGCCCGCCACGAGTTGCGTAAATAGCGCGACGAAACACGTGAAGTCGGAGAAGCGCCGGGCCGGCTTCACGATGCCCCGGTAGACGTCGATCGTGTAGCTCATGCTGTGGAAGGTGTAGAACGAGATGCCGATGGGCAGGATGAGATGCAGGATCGGCAGGAGCTGGACCGGTGCGCCGCGGAACCACGTGGCGACCTCGTTGGTGCTGCGCGCCAGCAGTTCGTAGTACTTGAAGAAGCCCAGCAGCAGGAGCCCGGAGACGATCGATACGAGCAGCCAGGCACGTTTGCCCCGTGGCGTTCGCGCCTGGTAGATCTTCAAGCCGGCCACGTAATCGATCACCGTGGTCAAGAACATCAGGCTGCAGAAGCGGTAGTCCCACCAACCGTAGAAGACGTAGCTCACGAGCGTCAGGAAAATGAGCCGTCCCCGCTCCGGAACCAGCAGGTAGTAGCCGATCAGCACGATCGGCAGGAAGAGGAAAATGAACTCGTAACTGTTGAACAGCATGTCAGCTCTCGCAGAAGCGGCGCATGATAACCGGCAGGGGCCCCCGCTTCAACAAAACCGGAGACGTCGGCAGCAGATTGGCTCCGTCATGCCGTGGAATCAAACTGGATATGTCCGCTCCAGCCCGGTGGCGGGACAAAACCACGCTGTCGTTTGGATCTGGCCAAGCCGTCCAGCGTCAGTTCGCCTTCCGAGGCCAGTATGCGGACACGCCGCGGCGGGAAGCCCGCCAGCGGACGGTCGCTCGGATTAAGCGCGCCCCGGATCAGGGGAATCTTCTCGTAATCGAACCCCATCAGGGTGGCCCCGGCGATGTCCGTGGCCACCGGATTCAAGCCCGCGAGAATCACGCCGGCCTTCCTTGCCGTCGCCTCCAGCGGGCCGTTGTTCTCACCCGCCACGACGCCGTCAATGATCGTGAGCAATTCCCGTTTGGGCTTTGAATCGAGCTGGCCGTCCGCGGTGCCGTAGCGCGCGATCCGGACAAGATCTAGCGTCATGCGCCAGGCGGTGTCGTTGCCGTACCATCCCCCGTCGCGGATGGGATCGATCTTCAGCTTCTTGATCAGCCGCTCGTTGACCCGATACAGGAGCTTCAACGCCTTACGCAGCCTCGGGTGGATGTTCCCGTCGATCGTCCGTTCCAGCGTTTCGCTGAAATCCTTGAGCGCGCTCTTTCCGGGGTATTCGTCGCCACCCTCCAACGAACCGCCTTTTCGGTGATGGGCCAGACACTGCTTTCGCGCGACCGTGCCGACGAAGTTCTTGAGCCCCAGCGTTACGCCGACCTTGCAGTGGGTCTTCATCTTGGGAACGCTGATGACCAGGTCGGCATCGAGCAGTGTCTTCGCCATCACGTATCGATGCGAATGCAAGGTGTGGTACTTGCGCGTTTCCGCGGGCGGGTAGTTGGAAACCCGGAACCGTTCGAACTCGTGGGCGATGACGTTCAACATGCTGACTTCACGAAGATCGAACTCCACACAACCGGCAGGATCGCCGGGCGCGGCCACCCACTCCTTGATGTGCCCATCCGGCTCCCGCCGGCCGATGACGCTGCGGAAGTCGACCAGCTGGACATCCATGCGGGTCTGCTTCCGGTAGAACTCGATGACCGCCTGCAGGCCGGTTTGTTGCGCCGCCTGTTGGAAGTCCGTGCTTTGGATCGGTGCGTCGCCGATCACGACTCGTCCCTTCCCTTTCAGCGCGACGAAGACATAATCGAGGATCGCCCGGACCACCGAACCGTGGGTGATGAGACAGAAGAGATCGCCGCCGTGAGGATGCCGATCAAGGACCATGTTGGGCTTGATCAGCACCGTCGCACCCGGCTTGACCAACTCGCCGATCGGATTCCATGCCGCGGTACCCATATTCGGCAGGTCCAGTTCCAGCCCAAGCAGCGCCTGCCTGACCATCTCGTAGACCGGGTTCGGCGCGCTCGCCAGCAGTTGGCCGAAAGGATATTCCGGATAGGATTCCGACGGATGAAAGGGCAGTTCCGAGGGATAGGACGAGTCTTGCTTTCGCTCCAGAACTACGAAATATTCAGGCAGGCTCATGACTTGACCGACGATCCCTCGTGAAGATCAGCGTCATAATTCTCAACTGGAACCGGCCGAACGATACGATCGCCGCTGTCGAATCCGCCCTGGCCCAACGCTTCGACGATTTCGACGTCCTCATTTGGGACAATGCTTCCTCTGACAATTCCAAGCAAGTTCTAACCGATCGCTTCCGCGGGCAACCCCGCGTACGGCTGACGTTCGCCGATGCCAACTACGGTGTCGCCGGCGGACGCAACCGCGCGTTCCGAGCTGCGGACGGGCAGCTTCTGCTTTCGCTCGACAGCGACGCGGTGATCGAGTCGCCGGATGCCCTGTCCAAAGTGACCACGCGCATGCAACAGGACCCGTCGATTGGCGTTGTTTCCTTCGAGGTCAAGCGGCCCGACGGCCACCTCATGTGGCCCTTTTCACGACCGGCAGCGCACTGGCGCGACAAGGAATTCGAGACGATCCGCATGGACGGCTGCGCGTTTGCCGTGCGACGGGAAGCGTTCGAGCGCGTGGGAGGATTCGCCGAACATTTCTCGCCGTACGGGGCCGAGGACCAGCATTTCGCCGCGAAACTGATGGGCGCCGGATACAGAGTCCTGTACTTTCCCGCCGCCGCGGTCATCCATGCCTGGTCCGAAGGCGGCCGCACGGCCGAGCAATTCACCCTGCACGTACGAAACCGGCTCTGGGTTCCCATCGAGCTCTTCCCGTTCCCCTACTCGCTCATCAGCTCCGGCAAGCTGGGGATCAGTCTTCTTCGCGACGCCCTGCAGGAACATCAGGTCCGGAGTTTCATCCGCGGCTTGAAACGCACGGTGACCGAGTTCAGATTCTCGCACCGACAACCGATCCCGCTCCGCGAGTGGCGCCGTATGCGCCGGATCATCGCCGAAGACAAGGCGCTCGCCGCTCCGCGCTGACTTCTTGCTGCGGTTGCATCCCTCTCGGACTCAACCGGCCAAGCCCGCCACAAAACGCTCGAACGACTCACAGGATCGCATCAACCCAAGTGACTCCAGTTGCGATGGGTCCCGATAAGCCGTGGACTCGGGCCCCATCAGGCACAGGTCGCAGTCGGTGACGACCTTCTGTGCGTACACCTTATATTGGCTCGCGTGATTCCAATGCTGACCGCGAACGGATTCCTCGGCCACGCGCGGCGCGAAATCGTGGAGGAACTTCTGGTGCATCAGCACGCCCTGAAGGTCGGCGATCACGGCCCCCTCCAGCTCGTGCTGCCCGTCGCGCAGGAACATGGATGGCGCGAAGCGGAACAGGGGGAACTTCGAGCAACACATATCTTGGATGCCGAACACCCGGTGGCGCACACCGCCCACGTAGCGGAAATCGAGCGACCCCTTACAGTTTCGGAAACGATGCTTCTCCTTCCAGTGAGTGGCCGGGTCAAAGAAGCACGAGACGCGGAGCGGGTCGATTCCCGGCTCGTAGTGCACACGGCTAAGAGGCTGGTCGGGATACAGGTCGAGCAGGAAGCAGTGCAAGACATCCGCGCCTTGTTGCTCCAGGAAGCGGCACAAATCGGGCAGACTCACTCTGGCAGAATGCGGGTACAGGAGGAACTCATCCGCGTCCACAACGACGCACCACTGCCCCAGGCCGTAACGGCGCAGGAGAAGATCCAGCCAGGCCTCCTTCCGGAGAAAGGTCTCTGAAGTGGAAAACACGTGAGTATCCTCCTGTAGTTGGAGGTATTCTCTGGATCCATCCGTCGACCCGTTGTCTATGATAAAGAACCTATGAATGCCAAGACGACGGTAGTAAGCATAGAAGTAAGGCAGCCGAAGCATTTCATTGCGCACGCACATGAACAACCGAACCTCCGCCGACTTCTTTGAAACGGAGCGACGATCAAGGCGCCTCATCCAACGCGCCGAGATCGCACGGCGGATTCCGCGCTTCAAGTCGATCAGGAAGTAATCATGCATTATTGTGACCCGTGAAACATTGCGCCGAAGGTGACGGTCCTCTAAGATTAACCTGTGTGGTTTTTCACCGAAGAGTCGGCCTCATAGTTGATAAGAACGCATTAAATGTTCGCGAAAACCCTGACTCGAATCTTCGGGGAAACGAGGTGGAAGATCCCTATCATGAACTTCCACTGCCGTGCCTCCGAAGCCTTCATTCAAGAATCGGTTCACCTTGGCGCGTTCTGCGTTTCATCGGCGCAGCGGGCCGATTCTTTCGCCAGCTACGGTGGCGAAGCAGACATGGTTCGGGATTTGCTCGCTCGACCGCCGCTGAGAGACAGCGTGTACCCTACGACACATAACGGTGTCGCCGTGGAGGTGCGGCGCGACGTGTTCGACGGATCCGGCGACTTTGCCGAACATTTCTTCCCGTACTGCGCGACGCATGGCACCGGTTGTGGGGCCTAGTCGTTGAAGACGAGCAGGCTGCAGGCTAGGACAAGTTCACATGACAACATTCTACGCCCTGAAAAAGAACATCGCTCGGCTTGCGCCTGGACCTGTGGTCGACTGGTACCTCGCCCATCGGTGGCCGCTCTATCTCGGCAACCGCTACAACTGTAATCTCTGCGGTACGTCGTTCCGGACCATGGTGCCCGGCGGCAGCCTGGAGCCGGTCTGCCGCGAATTACAAATCATCGGCATGGGCTACCAGCCGAACATGACCTGTCCGCGCTGCGGCGCGATCGACCGTTGGCGTCTGCTCTGGCACTTTATTCAGTCCCGCACCGATCTGCTGAAGGTGCCGCACAGCCTGCTGCACATGGCGCCCGAGGCACACCTGCAGAGGCTGTTCCGTACTTGCCCAACGTTGAGCTACCTCAGCGCCGATATGAACAATCCACTTGCGATGCGGAAAATGGATATCACCCGATTAGATATCGACGATCAAACATTCGATGCCATTATCTGCTCGCACGTGTTGGAACACATCTCCGATGACCTGCGCGCGATGCGCGAGATGTTCCGCGTGCTCAAGCCAGGAGGATGGGCAATTCTCCAGGTTCCGTTGTCACCGGTGCTGAAGAGCACCTTCGAAGATCCCGCGATTCAGAGCCCGCAGGACCGCAACCTCCGTTACGGCCAGGCGGACCATGTCCGCATCTACGGTCTCGATTACCCGGACCGACTCCGCAAGGCCGGCTTTGCCGTCACCACCTGCAACGCCTTGGCGACCTTCGGACACGAATGGGTCGACCGTCATGCAGTCGAACCGCGCGAGGACGTTTTCTTTTGTACGCGGATTTGCTGAGCACGAAGACGGGGACCAACGTCATGAGCGTGGCGGTGCATTTCTCATTGGCCTTGACCTTCCGGTCATCGCGCAACGAACGACCTGCTTGGCGTTGATCAGGAAATGCTTGTTCGGCATCAGGAACCTTCCAGCTGGGATATCGTGAATTTTCGTTTGCCAGAGGGCAAAGCCGGTATTTGCGGGACGAACTCGATGACCAGTTCGCTCTCAGGACCGATCGCCTCGAGGATCCGCTGTCTCCAGATATCCTCCGCCGTCGCTGCACGCTCAGGATCCCCAACCACGAGCAGGCGATAGGATTTCAGCGATTCCTGGATGAACTGGAATTCCCTCACGCCGCGGACGCCGTAGAGCAGATGCGTGAAGTACTCGCCGTGGATCAGATCGCCGTTCGCCGTCCGGATCACGTCCGACTGTCGGCCGGAGACTGGCGCAAGCCGCAGCGTCTTTCGGCCGCAAGGGCATAGACCCGCTTCAAACCGGCCCACATCGCCGGTGTCATACCGGATGAACGGCATCGCAAGGTTGCGGAGGTAGGTCACGAAAATCGGCCCCTCCTTGCGGAATGGATCAGGGCTGTCGATTTCCAGGATGCAGTCGTACTCGTTCACGTGAAGAGCCTGACGCACCTCACACTGATTGGCCATGACGGCGAATTCGCGGTTGCCGTAGCGGTCGAAAGCGGGCTTCCCGAAGACGTCCTCGACCGTGGATCGCATCGTGGGCGTGAGCATCTCCGCTGAACTGATGATGCCCGCCGCCGGATACGAAGGACTCATTCCGCGATCCCGAAGGAACCGGGCAAAGGCGAAAACGGAACTGGCATACGCCACGATGAAATCCGGCTTGAACTTCGAAAGCTGCTGGTGGAACGACGCCATCTGCGCTTCGCCCATGTCGAACGCATTGAGCCAGCGCATGTTCTCGATCCACCACCGCAGGTCAATCCGCCATCGCCCCCCGGCGTTCTTGACGTCGCGGTCCGAGCCCCAGAGCATGGCAATTTTCTGGCCGGGTCGCCAACCGGCCATGCTGTTGCCCCACATCAACGATGCTTCGCGCGCAACCTGCGTGTTCCAATCGACTTTGAAAACCATGGGCGTGCCCGTTGAGCCGCCGGTTGCGTCATCCACCGCGTTATCGTTGCGCTCGGAGAGATATCGCTGAATGTCCTGCTGAATATCCGCCCGGCGCATCGGCGGCAACTCGGAGAGGACCCGCCGGGCGGTTCCGGGGCTGATATTGCCGATGCCCGCCATTCGCGCCAAGAAACACGGCACGTAATCGCGCGCGTGGCGCAGGAGATCCGCGAGGGCAATGTTCTGCCGGTCCAGGCGTTCGGCCGAACCGAGAAAATCGAAAGCGAGTCGGCTCGCTCTTCCCCGGAGCACTTCCTGTCGATGCCCGCCACGGCGATCGATCAGATGTTTCGACAGAAACGCTGAGCAAGACTTGTTCACGATATCGTTTTCAGGAGCCTTTCCGCTCCTGCAATGGGTGCTTCAAGTCAAAGATGATGTAGCGGTCTCTTCTAACAAGGACCGGATAGTTGTCGAAGAGAAGCCGACTCAAGTCAGGCTGCTTTTGCAGTTCTACAAGAGTGCGGCTGATGACGAAGTAATCTGGATCGCAATGCGCACAATCCCTCTCGAATCGCTGCCGCGCTGCCAATGGTTTCTCGCCGCGCACTCGTTCGGCGAACATATCATCGTATTCGGGCCACCAGATTCCAGAGAACATGCCGAAGTAACAGAGCGGCCTGCCGTAGTTGTGGTCGAGAACTACGGTCTTCGTGCTGTGGTTCACCGCATCGCCGATCTCCCGGGCCAATTGCACGTAGGCATCCTGACCCGAAGGAGAAGGTTGCAGCAGCATGGGCATGTTAGCGGCAATGACCCAGAACAAGCCTACGGGCACGGCAAGTATTGCCGCAGGTTTCACGAGGCAGTGCTCCCTGACGTAGGAGAACACGGGTACCGCGATGCTTCCGAGACCGATTGCGATCAAAGGAATCGCCTGAAGGTGCCAGTAGTCGTGCGACGGCGTCGTGTAAGAGGTCAATAGGGTGCTCTGGGCCACATAGGCACCGCCATACGCGATGCAAAACGTTCGTGCCCGGCCGCGTGGAACGGCCAGGAGTCCGATCAGGCCCAACACCAACGCCGACAATCCGAGCACTTGAATAAGGATCACCGCCCAACCCTTCCAGAAGTAGACGGTGAACAGAAGTCTGACGGCCAGGAAGCTCCTCGCCAAACCGGGATAAGAGAAACCCGACTCCGTTCGCAATGCCAGGTAGGCGAGACTCGGCAGCATCGCCAGGACGACAAACCCGTAGGCCTCGCCGGACAGAATGCTGCGCCGGACTCCCTTGACGCTCACCAGCATCGCAACGAACACGGCCACAATAGTCAATGCGCAGGCGCCCGGTTTCACCAGAATGGATAGACCGGCCAAAACGCCGGAGACAAGGAGCCGGTTCGTCGAAGGCGATCGGAAGTACCACAGCATAGACCAGAGGCTGAGATTCAAGCCCATGATCATCATCGGATCAGGCTGCAGGCTGCGGCTGGCCTCTACCGAAAAAGGCAGAAACAGATAATAACTCACAGCTACGAGGGCGGCATCCCATCCAAGCAGATCCTTTGCAATCAACAGAAGGAATACACCACCGAACAACCAGGAGAAGATGGATATGGAGCGCGGCACCCAGAGTTGTTCGCCTCCCAGCCAGCGATAGACGCGCCCGGCAAGCTTCGCCATGATCGGGGGCTCGGGCTGATGAACCATCTGACGAAGATTCGCGTCGGCTACTTGTCGCATCCACAGCGGCGTTCCCGCATTGCCGAGAGTGAAATAGGCTCTCGCCGCCAATGCCGCACTGTACTGCCGGACCGCGTGGAAGTCGTCAGGGTAGTCGTTGATCCCCTTCAACCTGACCGCCAACCCTCCGAGGAAGATCAAGGCGATAAGCGCTGATACAAACATTCTAGGCTGCATGGAAATCCCTCCGGGGTGCGGTCCCCCCGTTGCCGCTAGAGAAGTACTGCCCTGCCATTCCCAGGAAACCACGTTTTGGAGTTCTAAGCCGGGATGAGCCGTGCATATAGACTCGCCAGTTTCTGAGCGCTGACCTCCCAACGGAACTCGCGCTCGATCTTGTCTCGGTTGAAAGATCCCATGTTCCTTCGCAAAGTACGATCCTCGGCCAGTCTCATCAAGGCTCCGGCGAAACCGCGCGCATCATCGAGAGCGACAACAATCCCTCCCCGGTCACGATCGATGAGACGCGGCACCCAATCCGTCTCGGTCACCACCAGCGGCAGTCCGGATGCCATCGCCTCCAGTGCGGCGAAACAGAAGGATTCGTAATAGCTCGCGATCACTTTCAGATCGGCGGCGGCGTATACCGCGGGCAAGCGATCATGCGGTACCTCGCCGAGGAAAACCACATTCTGCTCGATCCCCGCCTGCCGGCATTGTTCACGAATCCGGGATTCCAACGGCCCGCTACCGACCAGG
>Ga0182011_10004682_pt1 | contig 10908 bp, 10 predicted proteins | sample 711E1DmetaG_FD_120481 | JGI IMG/M metagenome (GOLD analysis project Ga0182011, IMG submission 120481) | Permafrost microbial communities from Stordalen Mire, Sweden - 711E1D metaG | ecosystem: Environmental > Terrestrial > Soil > Wetlands > Permafrost | place: Sweden: Stordalen | collected...
AGCCTGGCGCTCTTGGAGACAGAGTGATAATTTTGACCATTCGTATTTTTTTCGAGTTCCGTGATGACGATTACTTTGTGGCCTTTTTTAACTAATCGCTTGCCAACTTCCAAAACATGCTTCTCTACCCCACCAATTTGCGGATAAAACCTCCTCGCCAAAAACACAATAGTCATATAACAAGGCCAATTCTACCATTATTCAATTCTTATAACAAATCTAAATCGTTGATTCATGAAACGTAGATTGTGCGACATAGGGAACCATTGATTTCTAAGACCGGATGCATAATAATACAAGCTCTAGAAAAGTCAAATAATCAAAAAATGTTTAATGATAAAGCCTAAAGTTTCTTATCTCCAGTATGACTTACAAAGAATTTATCGAGTGAAGTTTTTAGACTACCAAAATCAGGAATACTAATGAAATGACCCTTCTCATCCCGGGGACGGCTTTTGGAAACCTCACTTTTCAGCTTATCTTCAGCCATAATTAATTATGGCTAATTATTTTCTAAAAAATCAAGTACTACCTTACTATGAGGTTTTATGATAAGAAGTTGATGAGTCAAAAGACGTATCAAATTATCTCCGGAGATATTAAAGATTTAATAAATAGCCTCTAAAGTTTATTTCTTCTTTTCTGCGTAGCGGATTAGATTCCAAACGAAAAAGGCCACAAATGACGTTCCAAAGCAGATTGCGCCAAAAGTGTCTTCTCTTGGAAAAGGAAGCAAATGCGTTAACGGCTCGGACAAAGTCCAGGGGTGAAACCAAGCACTTTCCGCAATATATATCCACCCCGCCAACCCGAATACAAAAAGCGAGAATGAAAGCGCCTTAATAATTTTAATAACCATTTTCTTGTCTATCATACTTAGATTATATATAGAGGTTTTTACATGTGCAAGGCCTAACTGGAGGATCGGACCCTGAGACTAGATATTTGACAGGCAGAGGGTTTGGTGATATAACGCACAGTGATGAGTGACGAAAGAAATTTTCTACCTTCGGTTGTTGATGGTTTGCTGGCAGGCTTTGCTATAGATAATGCAGCCGGTCGGATTAAAGGAGAGGAAAAAACTATACCATTAGATGATCCTAATCGCGTAATTGCCAGGGTTCATGCTATCCTTGGCGACGTTGATGTCTCACAAGTGGGAAAATTCAAGAACGGAGATTGGGACATCACCGTTGACACTAATCATCCTGGAGGACTAGATACTTCATCCGGGAAAGCTGTCTGGGGAACATACGTAAGGGCATCTCGAGGATACTCAAGAAGAGATCCAGATGCTAGTATGTTTATACCGGCAGGCGAAGTTATTCCAGCGGGAGAGCGTAGGACTGTTGCTGAGTACAGTTTAGGCGCTATGACTGAGCAGTATAAAGAAGTCAACGCTTTTGCCACACGCTATAGCGACGGGACAACAGAGGGTAGTCTGTATGTATCGGCGCCTTATTTTGTCTTGCCAGAACAGATCCAACACGCCAGAGAGCTCCTGGGAATTGAAGTCCCAGCTTTTCAAGATAACCCGACTGCTTTACAACTTGAAATTTCTGAAGCTGACGCTAAACTAATAGGCAGCTTACCTTTTAGGCACATTCGTTTTGAGCCTGATCAAGATTCGGAAGAACCGTTGACGAATGATGCACGTTTTTATTTAAAAGACTTTGTAGTAGAAACCAGCTATAAAGATTCTTACGACATTGACTACCTTGCTTTCCCTTTCCAAACCATTACTGAACTTGTAACTAAAGCTAGGCAATCCTCATCGCTTGGAGCTGATATGGAAGTTGTAGGTGAACATCATGTACATTCGGAAGAATGGGATTATTTTTCCCCTGACCACAAAGGAGGACCGGAGAAATCAACACCTGTTAAGATTAAGTTGCATCTTTTACTAGCGGGAGAAAGTCCACAAATGTCGGTAACCTCTGAACCCATTAAACCAAGCTAGTGTGAACCTGAGAGCCCTGCTCACGCTGGATTTCGCTGATACTCAAGATTTCCCCCAAGGGGACTAGCTTTTTCAAAGCGGCGCGGACCTCTGACTTCTTAATTACATTGTGGACCCTGCAAGATTCGAACTTGCGACATCTGCAATGTGAATGCAGCGCTCTACCGCTGAGCTAAGAGTCCACAATATAAATAAAACAGGTCTACCGCTGAGCTACAAGTCCTAACCCCTAAATCTTAGCACAAATTAGTGGCTTTTGTGTAGTTTAAACATATAATTGAAGAGTAATAATCTCAAACTTTCTAAAAGCGGTCGATGACGGTATGTCCAATTGTAAGCGAGGCCTCTCCTGTTACCCGTGCGTGGTCACTGTAATAATCATTCTCAAAAGTATCAACTATGTCATCGATTTTATCTGCTAACCTTTTTCCTTCGGGGCATAAACCTTTATAAATCTCAGGAGCCACTTTTATAACTGCTTGTGCCTTCCTTAAAGTTTCCGCTTCCCGAGTAGTTAACCTTCTTCCTTGAGCATGATTTATTGACACACCAACCTTAAGTGCTATGTCTGTTGGACTATTACCAATAGAGGCAACTAAATCAACTATATTACGAATCTCCGTTCTTCCTGTTAATGATGTGTATATAGGTGATCCGTATCTTTCAATTGCATTGTCTGAGAAATCTTGATTGGTCACGCCGGCAATAAAAGCCGTAAGTTGTCCCTTTTTAACGTCTGACCGATGACTTGCATATAAAATGGCAGCACAAAGTCCCTCAAGAACTGCAGTTTCGAAATGAGAAGTTGATGCATCTAATACAGCTATTCCTGTGCAAAGTGGGGTTCCCCAACTAGCACCACCTTCGGTATACTTCCCAATACCGTCGGTATTTACTACTCGACGAGCTTCTTCCTTAAATCCCATAGGGGGATTATAGCAATTTTCAAACAGAATGCAAGAGTATAGGATAAATAACTATGGTTGACAAAGCGAGTTGAACTTGGGAGAATTAAATAATGTTACTGATTAGAAAGATTTACGCGTTTCTAATCGACGGCGTTGAAACGCTTCTAATCGCCGCGGCAATCTTCTTAGTCATCTACGCCTTTCTTTTCCGCCCGTTTAACGTTCAGGGGGATTCCATGTACCCAAACTTTCATAATGGCGAATATGTAATCACTAATTTAATTGGTTTTGAAGATTTCAAAATCTATCATGCTAACTTTGGTACTTTAAACTTAGGTGACGTCGTTGTCTTTGTTGCGCCACCGGACCCAACCAAAGATTACATCAAGAGAGTAATTGGCGTTCCCGGCGATAAAGTGATGATTAAAGGCGGTAGCGTCTACGTTAATGATAAACTTTTGGACGAAAGTGTCTATCTAAAATCAGATGTCAAAACATATGAAGGAGCATTTTTAAATGAAGGACAAACCGTTACCGTACCCGCTAACCAGTATTTTGTTTTGGGCGATAACCGGCCGGAAAGTTCCGACTCAAGAACATGGGGTTTTGTGACTAAAGATGAAATCGTTGGGAAATCTTTGTTTGTTTACTGGCCATTTAACCGCGTGAGGTTAATACAAAATCCTTATTAAACTTCTCTACTTAAGAGGCTATAAATTTCTTTAATTTTCGGTCCGGTTATATCCACATCTCCTTTTAATACAATGGTAATTTTTGCCTGAGAGCGCGTTTGAGAGATAGAAGTTCTACTAAAACCCTGGTTTTGTTCAAGTTTTTTCGCCATTTCGTCTAATTCCGGCACCCAAAGCTTATGCGTGGTCGTTCTAGGCTCTTTTTGCTGGATTTCCCCTTTGGCCTGCCTGGCCATTTCCTCAGTTTCCCGAACAGTGCTACTTTCCCTTAGGATTTTTTTGAATAACTCCAGCATTAACTTTGGATCGCCCAAAGAAATTAATGGCCTAACGTGCCCCTCGGTGATAACTCCGGCCACTAAAGCGTCTTTAATGGCGTCTGGTAAGGATAACAAACGGATTGTGTTGGAGACGGTCGGCGCGCTTTTGCTGACTTTTCTGGCGACTTCATTTGTCCCCAATCCAAATTCATCGATTAACCTTTTGTAAGCCTGGGCTCTTTCGATCGGGTTCAAGTCTTCCCTTTGCACGTTTTCGACAATCGACATCTCCAGCATTCCCTGAGGCGTTGTTTCTTTAACCACCACCGGCACTTTCTCCAGACCCAGCACTTTTGCCGCCCTCCAGCGTCTTTCACCAGCAATTATCTGGTACCCGGCCGGAGTTCTGGCTACCACAATCGGCTCCAAAATTCCCTGCTCTCTAATTGAATCAACTAATTCCTGCAGTGAATCGGGAGAAATAATCCCTCTTGGTTGGAGAGGATTTGCCTGCAAAAGGCTTGTTTCCAGTTCGACGATTTGTTGTTGATTATCCATTTAATACTTCAATAACTCTCTTACCGTTTAATTTTTTAAACAAGACTTTTCCGGCCTGTAGGGCAAACAGCGTGAAATCCTTGCCCATTGAAACATTTTTTCCGGCTCTAAAGTTAGTACCTTTTTGCCTAACCAAAATGCTTCCGGCCAGCGCCTCATGTCCACCATAAATTTTAACGCCTAAACGCTTGGCTCTTGAATCCCGATTTCCTTTTACTGCTCCCTGTGCTTTTGTATGTGCCATAACTTATAATAATTGTGAAAACTGCTCTATTTTAACTTGACTTTTCACAAACTGTCAAGATATCAAAGAAGGTCAATTAAGACTTTTTACTAGCAGCCTTTTCTTTTCCGCCACCGATTTTTTCAATCTGCACTTTTGTCAGTGCTGCCCTAAACCCAACTGTTCTTCTGTACCTGACTTTTGATTTAAACTTGGAAACTCTGATTTTTTCGCCTCTTAGATCTTCTAAAATTTTTCCTTCTACTTTTTCGCCTGTTAAAAACGGCTTGCCGACTTTGACATTGCCATCATTAACTAAAAGCAGCACTTCTGCAAAGCTAATTTTTCCGTCTTTACCCACAACCCGGTCAATTTCAATAACGTCGCCCTCCGAGACTTTGTATTGTTTTCCACCGGTTTTGATGACTGCGTATTTCATGATTTATGAATTATAACAAATTTCCTACTTAATTTCTAGGATCTCTTGGCGTCTGCCCTTGCTAATCGCCGAAAGAAAACCTAAGAAGATAAAATTAGAAAGAAGTGAACTTCCACCATAAGAAACAAATGGCAGGGTTACACCCACAATCGGCAGAATACCAATGTTCATGCCGATATTGACAAAAATTTGAATTAAGAAAGTAAAAAAGATAATGGCGGCAAAAACTTTAGAAAATTTATCGTCAGAATTTAAAAATATTGTGTAAATTTTATAAAGGATTAAAGCAAAACAAATTAGCACGATGATTGCTCCGATAAGCCCCAGTTGTTCCGAGATGGTGGCAAAAATAAAATCAGTATGCCGCTCGGGCAAAAATCTTAAACCGGATTGTGTTCCCTGTCCCAAACCTCTGCCAATCAGCATGCCTGAACCGACTGCAATTACCGATTGAATAACGTTATAAGAAGTCCCTAAAGGATCTTTTCCGGGATCAAGAAAAGTCAACACTCTTTGCCTTTGATATTCGTGCAGTAATTTCCAAACCAAAGGGAAAACCGCCAATAAGGGCAAGAAAAGTCCTGTGAAATATTTTAAAGAAAAGCCCAAATAGATAGTCGTTGCTAAAACAACTAAGGAATATAAAAGAGCATTGCCTAAATCCGGCTGAAAAAAGATTAAAAATGCGATTGGACAAAGCAGCAGAAAAACGTTAAGCAAACTTCTAAAATTATAACTTCTTATGCCCGCCAGATAACTGGCAAAGCTAATTGCCAAAAAAGGTTTTAAAATTTCCGAAAATTGGGCCCTTAAACCTAAAAATTCTACCCAGCGCATTGAACCCCTGCTTTCTATCCCCAAAAATAGAACTAGAACCAAAAGAATTAAAGAAACAATGTAAATTGGCTTACTGTAAATATCAAGAATTTTATAATTTGTTTGCGAGAAGAAAATAAAAGCCAATAGCGAAACAATTAAAAAAATGAACTGGCTCCGAAAAAAATCCAAATTTAAAGAAAAGAGAGTCACCAAGCTAATGATAACGAGAAGTCCAACCGGAATGATCAAAAACCAATCTATACCTAAACCTTTACTGTTCATCTTTTGTCACCGAAAATTCTTCCGCCTCAGTAATCATGCTTATCAACGCTTTTCTTTTAATGTAAGCTTCATGCTCTTTTGGCCAGAAGGGAATGGTAATCTTTACTTTTTCATTGGGCTGAGTTTGCAATTTTTTTCTTTCTTCCTGAATTTTCCGCACAATATCACGCGCCAAACCAAAATTTAAATCTAAATTATCATCGCTGGTCTTAGCTAAAACTCTGTAAGCGTCTGCTTTTTTACCAAACGTTAGATTATAAGCATTGACCTCACTTTTGATGATTTCCAAAACTTCTGCAGATAACTCTTGTGGCCCGTCGTAAACCATTTCCCGAATTGGAATTCTGACTTTCACTTCGGCTTGTTTTCTAACGGCATGCGCTGATTCAACCACTAACCGTCCGTTAGACATTTGCTCTTCCAATCCTACGTTAATCATTTCTTTGTCAAAACTTGGCCAATCAGAAAGATGTACCGACTCCTGAGAAGTTAAATTAGTATAAATCTCTTCTGCTATAAATGGGATAAAAGGAGCCAGTAATTGAGCTAGAGTAATAAGAACTAGATGTAAAGTTTGGTAACATGCTTTTTTATCCTTATCATCTTCGGCGGAGGGCCCAATCCTGTCTCTACTTCGCCTGACATACCATAAAGATAAATCATTAACAAAAGTTTCAATACTAAGTGTGGCGGTTTGGATTTCATATTTTTCTAAACCTTTTGTTACGTTATCAACGGTATTATTCAATCGTGAGATTATCCATCGATCCAAAGCATTTTCACTATCTGCTACCTGCCATTTGCTATCAGCTATATACCCGTCTATGTTGGCATAGGTAATGAAGAAGTTATAGATATTCCAAAGCATCAAGTGGAACTTCCGGCGCGTTTCGTCAGCCTTTTTATAACCAAACAGTAAGTTCTGTTCAGGGTTATGGGTAACAAACATCCAGCGCATCACATCTACCCCAATCTTATCCGCTCCCTCATTGAAATCGATTGAATTCCCCCAGGATTTATGCATCGGCCGGCCGTCTTCACCAAGCATCGAACCGTAACCCAACACCAATTTGAAAGAATTTCGTTTTTCCAAAACAGTGGACATCGCAATCATCGAATAAAACCAGTTTTTGAATTGTCCGGGGAAAGACTCCGTAATAAAATCTGCCGGGAACCATTCTTCCCAATACTTTTTATCAGTCGTATAGCTTAATGTAGAAAATCCTACGATTCCCGCATCCAACCAAACATTACCAACATCATTAACTCTACTAACAACTTTTTGACACTCCGGACATTTGATTTTAACGCTATCGATAAACGGTTTATGCGGAGTATGTCCCTCGAAATCCTCCCAACCTTCCACGGCTTTCTCTTGCAGTTCTTCTTTTGAGCCGATTACTTCAAAATGTCCGCATTCGCATTCAAAAACCGGCAATGCCAAACCCCAATAGCGGTTTTTTTTGCTGATTAACCAGTCACTCATGTTGGAAAGCCAATCCAACTCTCGCTCCAAACCAAATTCCGGCCGCCACTCTATCATCTTGGCCGTATCTTTCATTTCTTCCCTTAGAGTCTTACCGGACTTTTCCTTAACGTCCATTGCGATATACCACTCCTGAGTGACTTTCCAAACTAATTCTGTTTTACACCGCCAACAAGCCGGATAACGATGGGTATATTTCTCGGTCTTGAATAAATTATCAGACTTCTTTAAAAACTCGATGATTATTTCCGGGTGTTTTTTGGCGCTTTGCGAGGAAAACTCGTTCATATCACTTAGATAAAAAGCTTCATCATCGATTAACGCAATCATCGGCAATTTTTCTTTTTTACCCAAACGGTAATCCTCTGCTCCCTGCCCCGGAGCAACATGCACCATACCTGTTCCTTCTTCAACCGAAATCGGTAAAATTAACGGATCTGAAGAAACCACTTTATGCTTATAATCACCCAGAGCTTCTTTAACCCGCGGTAGATTATCAAAAGGCGATTCATACAACTTACCTATCAACTCTTTGCCTTTAAAAGTTTTCTTGACGGTTAAACCAAGTCTTTCCGCCGCCTCTTTAACTACGATATAAGCATTGCCGGCAATTTCGCCTTCGGCCTCGACATAATCTTTAGCCGGATCAATAGCCACTGCTACATTGCCCGGCAAAGTCCAGGGAGTGGTAGTCCAGGCAAGTAAATAAGTGTTTTTTCGATTAGCCAACGGGTATTCGATAAAAATCGAGTCGTGAGTTAATTCTTTATAATCTTCGGTGAGCATTTCGTGTTGGGAAATGGCCGTTTCACACCTTGGGCACCATGGCACGCTGTCGGTACCCTTGTAAATCCAGCCACGCTCATTGCAGGTTTTTAAGAAATGCCAAATCATGTAATTATTTTCGTCAGACATGGTGTAATAGGAATTGTCCCAATCCATAAAGTAACCAAGTCTTTTGCTTTGTTCGGTTTGAATGGCGCTGTATTTACCCACTCTGTCTTTACAAAGCTGCACAAATTTAGCAATGGAAGCTTTTTTATCACCGGCGACGAGGTTTTCGATATCTTTTTTATTTCGTACTCCCAACTCTTTTTCCACTTCGACTTCTACCCAAAGACCTTGACAATCAAAACCGTTTTGAAAGCGTTGCTTAAAGCCGCGCATGTTGTAAAACCGCTGCCAGACATCTTTGTAAGTTCTGCCCCAAGCGTGGTGGACGCCCATCGGATTATTGGCGGTAATTGGGCCGTCTAGAAAGGAAAATCTTGTCTTGGAAGTATCATTTCGATGAAGATATTTTCTTTGCAGTCCTTCTTTGGTCCACTTCTCCAATAATTCATTCTCCAGTTTGGGAAAATCGACTTGTGGATCAACAGGCTTAAACATAAATTCTATTATAGCTTGCCAGCATAATTTTGACAATGAACTTCAACTTCTTTTCATTATTGAAAGATTTTTGCTATCATTAAAGTGGTAGTATATTATTAAGTATTTATCTATGCAAAACGATAAGGTGATTTTGGAAATTAAAACTCCCAGAAATACCGAGGAGACTTCGGAAGCCATGGCTCAATTCCTTTCCAGTCTGGTTAACTTAAAACGCCAGATATTATATTTTTATAAGCGTGGAATTCCGATTAGCCTGGAGATTGCCACTTTTGAGCAAAGAACCCATTTTTTTATCGTAGTTCCGCAGAAACTGCAAACCTTTATTGAGGGTCAGCTAACCGCCCAGTACCCAAAAGCGCTGATTGTCAGAAACAAGGATTATTTACCGGATATTTTAAACTCCCCGGGGCAACTTTATGAGGGGAGACTCAAGCTAAAACACGGAGCCCTGTTCCCCATAAAAACCTATAAGGATTTTAAAGATGTAGATCCATTAAGCTCGATTTTAGGAATTTTGGCAAAACTGGATAAAGACGACAGGGCGGTAATCCAATACTTACTGGTGCCAATCGGTACCGGCTGGCAGGCAAAAGGACAAGGGGCAATTCTTAAAAGCACCGATCCGGACAAAGAAAATCCCCTCAATCAATATAAAAAAATTATTACCGATAAAATCAGTCAAAACGGTTTTAGGACGGGAATAAGAATTTTAGTAAAAAGCGATAATCCCAGTTTGTTTTTTAATATTATTAATGGATTTTCTATTTTTAATAATCCCATTGGTAACAGTTTTTTCCTAAGACGTCCGCATCTTTGGCAAAACAAAAGATTTGAAAAAGCGCTTCTTAGCAGGAGCAGGTCTTTTATACCGAGTAATCAAGTTCTAAATATTTCGGAAGTTGCCAGTCTTTATCATCTTCCAACAGAACAGCTCGCTAAAATCCACAATCTCTCTTGGACCAAAGCCATTTTTTCCGAGCCGCCGGAAAATTTACCGATCGCTCAAGGTTTGGGTGACGCAGAAAAACAGGAGATTAATTTTTTTGCCACTACCGAATTTAAAAATAAACTGACCAATTTTGGTATCAAAAGAAAAGACAGACGAAAACACACTTATATAATCGGAAAAACCGGCGCCGGAAAATCAACACTCATCGCCAACATGGTGATTAATGACATTAGAAATGACGAAGGAGTAGCGGTTATTGACCCGCACGGAGATTTGACGGAAATAATTTTGGATTACATCCCATCGCACCGGATTAATGACGTAATTTACTTGGACCCATCCGATTCTTCATCCAGCTCTTTTCATCTTAACCCTTTGGAGGTTGGAAACACTCAGAAAGAATTAGTTGCTTCCGGCATTGTTTCTATTTTTAAAAAGTTGTACGGAAATTCCTGGGGACCAAGACTTGAATATATTCTAAGAAATACTATTTTAACTCTTTTGGAAGTTCCCGATTCGACTTTTTTGGAAGTTCCCGGTTTATTAACGGATAAAAGTTACCGGGATAAAGTTGTTGCTAAGTTAAACGATCCGGTTTTAAAGAATTACTGGCTGAACGAATTCGAAACAATGACACCAAGGCTGATGAGCGAGTCTATTTCGCCAATCCTTAATAAAGTCGGCCAATTTATCTCTTCCAATATTGTTAGAAATATTATCGGCTCGCCTAAATCCACCATTGATTTGGAAAAAATTATGAATGAAGGAAAAATTGTACTACTTAATCTTTCTCAGGGGAAATTGGAGAAGATAATTCGTCGCTTTTAGGCGCGATGATAATTACAAAATTACAATTGGCGGCGATGAATCGGGTTGACTTAGCCGAAGAACAAAGGAAAGATTTTTATCTTTACGTTGACGAATTCCAAAACTTTGCCAC
>Ga0182011_10004683_pt1 | contig 10904 bp, 7 predicted proteins | sample 711E1DmetaG_FD_120481 | JGI IMG/M metagenome (GOLD analysis project Ga0182011, IMG submission 120481) | Permafrost microbial communities from Stordalen Mire, Sweden - 711E1D metaG | ecosystem: Environmental > Terrestrial > Soil > Wetlands > Permafrost | place: Sweden: Stordalen | collected...
GCCAGCTGCAGACCGCGGTGACGGCCTACTGGATGAAGGGCGAAGGGTTCAGACTCGACTATCCGCTGCCGCTGTTCGGTCCGCCCTGGTCCGCGCCGATGGAATTCCCACTCTACCAGGAAGCGGTCGCGCTTTTCAGCCGCGTGTTTTCACTGCCACTGGAAACGGCGGGCCGCGCCACGGGCATCCTGTTCTTCCTCGCCGCCCTGCCGGCGCTGTACGGTGTGTTGGGCCTGGCCGGCCTGCCGCCTGCCCGACGTCTGCTCACGCTCGGTCTGCTGCTGGGCACCCCTGTCTACCTCTTCTATTCGCGTTGTTTCATGATCGAATCGGCCGCACTCGCGCTGGCAGCCTGGTTTCTCTTCGCCTGGCTCCGCGGCGTCTTGGGCGCGGACTGGCGTTGGGGGGTCGCCGCGGTAGTGACCAGCGCCCTGGCCGCTCTCGTCAAAGTGACGACATTCGCGGTCTTCGGTACGGTGGGGGTGGTCTGGGTCGGCTGGAGCCTGGCCCGGGAGTGGCGCCACGACGGGCGTCATCCGGGGGCCGGCCGCCTGGCTGCGGCGCTGCTGCCAGTCGCCGCCGCGGCCGGGGCCGGCGCATGGTGGGTGCGTTTCAGTGATGCGATCAAACGATCCAATCCCTTCAGCGAATTCCTCACTTCCGAGCGCCTCGCGGCCTGGAACTTCGGCACCTGGCACCAGCGGTTGGATCCCACCGCGTGGCGGCAGATCTACGACAACGTCAACCTCGGCGTGCTTTCGGAAGGCGGCGTCACCCTTTTGTTGTTGGGTCTGTTCCTGATCGACCGGCGCCACCGGCGCGCGGCGTTGCTCACGGCCTCGGGCTTTCTGGTGGGCCCCCTGCTGTTCACCAACCTTTACGTCATCCACGACTACTACCTGTACGCGAACGGCCTCTTTTTGATCGGGGCCGCGGGCTGGATCATGGCGGGAGTACTGGATGCGCCGGCACTGCCGCGGGCCGGGCGCATCGCCGCCGTCGCCGTTTTTGCCGGCGTGCAACTGCTGGCGTTTGTGCGCGGCTACGGTGACTATTATGTGCGGACGCTGCCGGCGCCGCCCGCACTGGCCGCGGTCATCCGCGCCGCCGTGCCGCCCGACGAAGTAGTGCTGATTGACGGATGGCAATGGAACACTGTCCTGCCGTATTACGCCGAGCGCCGCGTGATCATGCTGCCGGATCACCGGGACGAGGACCTCGCCCATCTCGACCACGTGTTTGCGCAACTAGCCCCATACCGGCTCACAGCCTTGATCTGGAAGGGCGAAGGCGCTCCGCCCAAGTCCCTCTTGCACTGGTGCGAAGACAAAGCCGGCATCGCGCCGCTACCAGCGGCCCAGAGCGCCGATGGCTGGCTGTATCTGTCCCCGGCGGGTTTGCAGGCGCTGCAGCGGCATCTCGCGGATCACCTCATCCCCAATGTGACTTTCAACCTCGCCCAACCAGCCGACAAGGCCGCGGTGGCCCTGTCGGAGCAGGTCTTTGCGCCCGGCGCACTCGCCGGTTATGCCCAGCCTGAACCATTCAAGGCGCGCAGCCAGCACGGGATCGCCCTCGGCGGGACGAGCGACGCCCCCGCGCTCATCGCCCACGCCACCTCGGAATTGTATTTTCATCCGCCGCCCGGCGCCCGTCGCATCCACGCCACGGTGGTCCTCGACCCCGCCTCCTACACGCGCACGCCGGGGACTGACGGCGTTGACGTCGAAATCGACGAAGAACGGTCCGACGGCTTACGCCGCTGCCTTTACCGACGAAGCCTCAACCCGGCCGCGGTCGAGGCGGATCGCGGGCCGCAGGCGATCGAAATCGCCGCCGATCCGCCCCTTACCGGCGAAATCGTCTTCCGCGTGGGCCCCGGCGCCGCTGGCAACGAGGCCTATGATTGGTGCTCCTGGGGGCGGATCGTGATCGAATGATACGGCCCGGCAGTCGACGAGCTGGCTCGATTCCCGAGCCTCAACCGCTCACGCGACTCACTACTCTGAATCGGCCGCGCCGCTCATGGAAGTGCCATTGCGGGAAAAGGAACTCGCCCGGGCGAGGCATTAGCTCAGATTTCGGGTGGGTGCCGTTTGCTTCTTCCCTGCAGCGCGCGCCGGAGGCTATTTGACCATTTAGGAGATATTTGAGAATAATCGGGCACCGCCAGTCTGTTAAACGGCGTTTTTGACGCCGGTTTACCCTAAAACTCAACCCTGCTTTCAGCGTATGAACCTCTTCGTGCTGCTGAAGATGGTCCCCGATACGGTGGAGGAATTGAACGTCGCGACCGACAACCGGTCGCTGGACTCGGAATACCTCAGATTCAAACTTAACGATCCGGATGAGCATGCGCTCGAACAGGCGTTGCTGCTGAAGGAGAAGCACGGCGGCAAGGTCACCGTTGTGGCGCTCGAGGCGCCGGAGGTGGACGACTCGCTGTTCACCGCGCTGGCCAAGGGCGCCGATCGCGCGGTGAAGATCCCGGTCGACCAAGCTGGGCTCGGCTCAGTCGCCACCGCGCGGCTGTTCGCAGCCTTCCTCGGCGCACCGGGACAAATCACCCCCGACACGCTGATTCTGCCCGGATCCCAGGCCATCGACGACCTGGAGGGCGAGGTCTCTGCCTACCTGGCCGAAGCCCTCCACCTGCCCTATGTGGGCGTCGTCAGCAGCGTGGTGGCGGCAGGGGGCCATTTGGTGGTGCTGAAGGAGTTCTCGGGGGGAATGCGGGGAGAATATGAAGTGCCGTTGCCAGCCGTGCTCGGCATCCAATCCGCCGAAAAACCGCCGCGCTACGTGCCGGTCGCCAAAGTGCGCGCCGCCATGAAGTCGGCGAAGATCGAGACGGCGGATCTCCCGCCGCCCGAAACCGGCGCCGCTGTGGTGGTCGACCGCATGTACAAGCCCGAACCCACCGGCCGGGCGCAAATGCTGGAGGGTCCGCCCGAGGACGTAGCGGAACGAATCGCCGGGCTCCTCAAAGAGCGCGGAATCCTCTAACCCACAACCACTGGAGGACACGATGAGCACGGGTATTCTGGTTTTGGCAGAGCATCTCAAAGGCACGCTGGCCGACATCACGTTTGAAATGCTCGGGGTCGGCCGCCAGCTGGCCGGCACTCTCGGGGGATCGATGCACGCGGTCTTGATTGGCCGCGACGTGGCCGGCCTCGCCGGCCGGCTCGGCGCCGCCGATGGCGTGGTGGTGGTGGATGATCCTGCGCTGGAACAACCTTCGGGGGAGGTCGTCATCGCGCTGCTGCAGCAATTGATGGAACAGAAACAGGCCTCGCTGGTGCTGCTCGGTGGCACGAACGCCGCCTTCGGCCTCGGTTCGCGCCTGGCTGCGCGCACGAATCTGCCGTTCATCAACTTCTGCAAGGGAGCCAGGGCGGCGGATGGCGCGATCCTGCTGACCAGCCAGATGTTTGGCGGCAAGATCCTCGCCGACGTACGGCTCGCCGCCGGCCGCGGCATCGTCAGCATTTACCCCGGCTCGTTTCCTGCGGACGCCGGCCGGAGCGACCGGGTGCCGCCGGTCGAGAACAGGGCCGCGCCCACCGTGGCCGCCGCCGCGGTTTTTAAGCGCTTCCTCGAACCGGATACCAGCGACGTCGACATCACCAAACAAAACGTCCTCGTGGCGGTCGGCCGCGGCATCCAGACCCAGGACAACGTGCAACTGGCGGAGGAACTCGCACAAATCCTCGGCGGCGCCGTTTGCGCCTCGCGCCCGGTGATCGACCAAGGCTGGCTGCCCCTGAGCCGGCAGGTCGGCAAGTCCGGCATGACGGTCAAGCCGCGTGTCTATCTCGCCTTCGGCATCAGCGGTGCGCCGGAGCATTGGGACGGCATGCAGGCCTCCGAGTGCATCATCGCGATCAACACCGACCCGAAGGCGCCGATCTTTGATGGCTCCCACTACGGCGTTGTCGGAGACGCCGTCGAGCTCCTGCCCCTGATCACCGAAAAAGTACAGGCCCGGAAAGGTTGATTTCCATGAATCCCGTGCAGATCTCCGTGCTGGGCATACCGGGGGTGGGGATTCTCTGGGCCCTGACCCTGGCGGCGTTTGGCGTGTTCGGTTGGCGTTCGTGGCAGTTGATCGGGCTGCTGCGCCGTGGGCGGTACGAGAACCGTTTCGACCAGATCGGCCGGCGGACTTGGCATGCGGTCAAGAACGTCCTGTTGCAGCCGCGCATCTTCAACGAACACAGCATCGGGTGGTCGCACTTTCTGACCTTCTGGGGGTTCATGGTCTACGCAACCTGCTTCAACTGGGCGTTGCTGCGGGGTTTGTTCCCGATGCTGCCCATCCCCTACCCGGACGAGGTCAAGGTCGCGGTGCTGTTTCTTGAGGTTTTCTCGGTGCTGGTGCTGGTCTCGCTCGCCGCCGCCCTGGCCCGACGCCTGTTCTATCCCCCGCCGCATCTGCATCTGAGCTTCGATGCGAACTTCATCCTCGCGCTCATCGCCCTGCTCATGCTGACCATGCTCTTTGGTTCCGCCTTCCGCCTCGTGGCCGAAGGCAGCCGGTGGACGGCTTGGACGCCTTTCGGTGGTCTGCTGGCCGGAGCCTTCACCGGGCTGTCGCCGGAGCGTGCCCACGGACTCGCCATCGCAATGTGGTGGCTGCACATGATCGTGGTGCTCGGGTTCTTCGTCTACCTGCCCTATTCCAAGCACCTCCACCTCCTCGCCTCGCCCTTCAACGTGTTCTTCAGCGCCGGGGCCACGCGCCCGCTCGGCGACCTCGCGATTCCAGGTGCCAAGGACGACGTGGCGACCGGCGCCTCGAAGTGGGAGGAACTCACTTGGAAACAGCTGCTGTCCGGCTTCTCCTGCGCCGAATGCGGCCGCTGCGATCGCGCGTGTCCGGCAACAACTTCCGGCTATCCGCTCGAGCCGCAGCAAATCATCCAGAAGATCAAGCAGCACCTCATCGCGACCGGCCTCGGAAAGGCGCCGGCGGCGGGGGGCAACGGCAACGGCGCGCCCAAACTCATCGGCGGGGTGATCACCGAGGACGAGGTGTGGGCCTGCACGACCTGCCTGGCCTGCATGAATTGCTGCGCGGTCTGGAACGAACAGGTGCCGCTCATCGTCACCCTCCGACGCCACCTCGTCAGCCAGGGTGCGGTCGGCCGCACGGTGCAGGACATGCTCGCCAGCCTCAACCGCTACGGAAACTCCTTCAGCAAGTCGGACCGCATGCGCGCCAAATGGGTCCAGTCCGCCGGCCTTAAGATCAAGGACGCGCGCAAGGAACCGGTCGAGTATCTGTGGTTCGTTGGCGACTACGCCTCTTTCGACCCGCGCTGCGAGGATGCCACCCGGAAGACGGCGCGGATCTTCGCCCAGGCCGGGCTCGATTTCGGCTTGTTGTACGAAGCCGAGCGCAACGCCGGCAACGATGTGCGCCGGATCGGCGAGGAGGGCCTGTTCGAGATGTTGCGCGACCGGAACCAGCAGGCTTTCGCCAAGGCGCAGTTCAAGGCGATCGTCACCACCGATCCGCATACCCTCAATACGCTCAAGCATGAGTACCCGTGGAATGGTAACCGGGTGCCGGTCAGGCACTACACCGAGGTCATCGACGAGCTGCTCCAAGCCGGCCGGCTGCCCCTGAAGAAACGCCTCAATGGCCGGGTCACCTATCACGATCCCTGCTACCTCGGTCGCTACAACGGAGTCTACGAGCCGCCGCGCCGCGTGCTGCGCGCCCTTGGCCTTGACGTCGTCGAGATGCCCCGCACGCGCGACCGGAGTTATTGCTGCGGCGCGGGCGGCGGGCGGATCTGGATGGAAGACAAGGAGAAGATTCAGGAGCGCCCCGCCGAAAACCGTATTCGCGAAGCCGTGGCGCTGGGCGACGTGCCGACATTCGTCGTCGCCTGCCCCAAGGACATCGCGATGTTCCGCGACGCCGCCAAGACGACCGGTCAGGACGGGAAGATCGCGGTGAAAGACATCGCCGAACTGGTCGCCGAAGCGATGGAAGGCTGAAGCACACCGACAACCCTTAACCCCGAAAACCGCCGCAAACCGGAGCCCGCGCGACGCGGAGGCTATTCGCCGCCGCGCTGTTTGTTCCCGGCGCCCTTGGTTTGACCGCACAGCAAAAGGACCCGTCATGGTCGGCATCCTCGAACCCGAAATGGAACAGAAGGGCGCAACCCTCGAAACCCTCCTGCGAACCCCGGAAGGCAAACGCATCTTCACCTGCATCCAATGCGGGACCTGCGCCGGCACCTGCCCGTATGGCGAGTATATGGATTACCCGCCCCGCCGAATCATTAACATGCTGCGGCGTGGACGGATCGAGGAGGTCTTCAAATCCGACAGCATGCTGCGCTGCGTGGCCTGCTACGCCTGCATGACCAAATGTCCGCGCGGCATCCGCCTGTCCGACATCCTCCTGCCGCTGGTGAAGGAGCAGACCCTCATCCACCATCCCTCCATTCCCGCCGAGCTGCAAAAGACGCTCCAGAACACGCTGCGCTACGGCAACCCGATGGGCGAATCCTCCCGCAAGCGCGTCGCCTGGAAGACCACCGCGCCGGTGCCTGTGCCCGTGATGGCGGATCTCCACCGTCCGGTGGACGTACTCTGGTTCGTGGAGTGCTACACCGCCTACTATGGCCGCGGGCAGGACGGCAGCCGCGCCACAGCGAAGCTCCTGCACGCCCTCGGCCTCGACTTTGCCATCCTGGGCAACGAGGAGAAATGCGCCGGCGACTGCGGCCAGCTCACCTGGGAGTCGGGGCTCTTCGAGACGCTGACCGACTACAACATGGAGATTTTCAAGAAGTATGAGTTCAAACGCCTCATCACCGGGGATGCGCACGCCTATAATGCCTTCCGCATCCGCTACCCGATGTACGGCTTCAACTATCGCATCGATCATACCCACATGCTGCTCGCGGAGCATCTGGAACAACTGAAGCCGAAACTGACGAAGAAGCTCAACTACACGGTCACCTACCACGACTCCTGCTGCCTGGGGCGGCGGGCCAACATGTACGAAGAGCCGCGGGCGCTGCTCCGCGCCATCCCCGGTGTCAAGCTCGTCGACATGGTCCACAACCACGCCAACGCCATCTGCTGCGGCGGGGGCGGCGGCGGCATGTGGCTCGACACGTTCTTCAAGGAGAAGGGCATGGAACGCCTGTCGGAGCGCCGCGTGAAGGAGGCCATCGCAACCGGCGCCGACGTCCTCGCCGTCTCCTGCCCGTACGAGATCTTCCGCTTTGAGGACGCCCTCAAGGTGATCCCGCACGAGAAACCGATGGTCGTGCGTGACGTGAGCGAACTGCTGGCCGAAGCCATGGGAGACTGAGCCATGTATACACCGAAGAAAAACGAACCCGTTCGCATCGGTTTTTACATCTGCCACTGCGGCACCAACATCGCGGGGATGGTCGACGTGAGGGCGGTGGCCAAATACGTGGCCACGCTGCCCAATGTGGTCGTCTCGCGCGACTACAAGTACATGTGCTCCGATCCGGGTCAGGAGATGATCGTGCAGGACATCATCGAAAACCGGCTCAACCGCATTGTCGTGGCCGCCTGCTCGCCGCTCCTGCACGAACATACCTTCCGCGAAGCGACGCGCCGGGGCGGGCTGAATCCGTTCTTCTTCCAGATGGTCAACATCCGCGAGCACGACGCGTGGGTGCACACCGACCGCCAGCTGGCCACCCGCAAGGCCATGGCCCTCGCCCGGGCCGCCATCCAACGCGTGCCGCTGCACAAGCCCCTCGAAATCAAGAAAGTCGCCATCAATCCGAACGTGCTCGTCGTGGGCGGCGGCATCGCCGGCATCCACGCCGCGCTGGTCCTCGCCAACGCCGGCAAGCAGGTCTACCTCGTCGAACGCGACCCCACCATCGGTGGCCACATGGCCAAATTCGACAAGACCTTCCCGACGCTCGACTGCGCCATGTGCGTGCTCTCACCTAAAATGGCCGCCGTCGGTTCGCATCCCAACATCACGCTCTGGTCCTATTCCGAAGTGTCGAAGGTCGATGGGTTCGTGGGCAACTATAAGGTCACCGTCCGCCGCAAGCCACGCTACGTGCTCGAGGATCTCTGCACCGGCTGCCAGGAGTGCGTGGAGGCCTGCATCTACAAGGAGCCGAAGTTCCGCGACGAGTTCAACCTCGGCCTCGGCAAGCGAAAGCCGGTCTTCCTGCCTTTCCCCCAGGCCATCCCTCCCATCGCGCTGATCGATCCGGACACCTGCATCGAACTCAAAACGGGCAAGTGCAAGAAAACGTGCGTCGAGGCCTGCGGCGACCGGAAGGCCATCGACTTCAAGCAGAAGGAGGAACTCAGGGAGATTACGGTCGGTACGATCATCGTCGCCACCGGCTTCCAGATCTTCGACGCGAAGCGTACGCCCTACTACGGCTACGGCATCTATCCAAACGTCTACAACGCGCTGGAGGTCGAGCGCCTAATCAACGCCAGCGGTCCGACCGGCGGCGAGATCATCCTGCGCAACGGCCAGGTGCCGAAAAAGGTCGCCATCATCCACTGCGTCGGTTCGCGCGACGAGAACACGAACCGCTGGTGCTCGCGCGTGTGCTGCTTGTACTCGCTCAAACTCGCTCACCTCATTCAGGAGCACACCCAAGCGGAGATCTTCAACTTCTACATCGATATCCGCACCCCCGGCAAGAGCATGGAGGAGTTTTACTGCCGCATCGCCGAGGAAGGCGTCAACCTCATCCGCGGCCGGGTGGCCGACGTGTATCCTGACCCGAGCGACGGCGCCACCGGCCGGCTCATCGTCCAGGCGGAGGACACGATGCTGGACTGCATCATGAAGGTGCCGGTGGACATGGTGGTGCTCTCGGTCGGATTGGAGCCGCATCCCGATTCAGAAAAAGTCCGCCGTCTCTTCAACATGAGCTGCAGCAGCGAGGGTTGGTTCCTCGAACGGCACCCGAAACTCGCGCCGGTGAGCACCTTCACCGACGGCATCTTCCTCGCCGGCTGCTGCCAGGGGCCGAAAGACATCCCCGACAGCGTGGCTCAGGCCGGCGCCGCCGCCGCCGAGGCCTTTTCGCTGATCGACAAGGGCCACATCGAACAGGAGCCGAACACGGCCTACGTGGTTGAGGCCGAGTGCAGCGGCTGCAAATCCTGCATTCCCCTCTGCCCCTACACGGCGATCTCGCTCCTGCCCGACAAGAAGAAGGCCTACATCAACGAGGCGCTCTGCAAGGGCTGCGGCACCTGTGTCGCCGCCTGTCCGTCCGGCTCCATCGTGCAAAACCTGTTCGAGGACGCCGAGATCTTCAACGAAATCGACGGCCTGCTCGCGCCGACGTCGACCTAACGGAAAGGATCGTCATGGAATACGAGACTCCCGCCACCCCTACCAACGGCGCCTGGTCGCCGCGCATCATCGCCTTTTTCTGCAATTGGTGCACCTATACCGCAGCCGATCTCGCTGGCGTATCGCGGATGAAGTATGCGTCGAACACCCGCACCATCCGCCTGATGTGCTCCGGTCGCGTCGATCCGCAGTTCATCCTCGAGGCATTCGTCAAGGGCGCCGACGGCGTGCTGATCGGCGGCTGCCACCCGAACGACTGCCACTACGTCGAGGGTAACTACAAAATGCTGCGCCGTTTCCGCCTCCTGCGACGGATGCTATCCGACATGGGGATCGCAGAGCAGCGCGTGCGCCTCGAGTGGATCTCTGCGGCCGAGGGCGAGAAGGTCAAAAACGTCATCAACGACATGGTACAGAAGATCCAGGTTCTCGGCCCGCTCAGCCTGCCGGAGAAGTTCGCGGAGTGGGACCGCGAAGTAACGCGTGCGGAGCAAAGCGTCGCGCAATCCCAGCCGCCCTTTGAGAAGGAGGTGGCCCATGCCTAAGCCCAAAGTGGCCTTTTACTGGTGCGCGTCCTGCGGTGGATGCGAGGAAACCGTCGTCGACCTGGCCGAGGACATTCTCGGCGTGATCGAAAAGGTCGACATCGTGCTGTGGCCGGTGGCGATGGACTTCAAGTACAAGGACGTCGAGGCCCTGCCCGACAAATCCATTTTTGCCACGCTGCTCAACGGCGCCATCCGCTCTTCCGAGCAGGAACACATGGCACACCTGCTGCGCCGCAAGAGCCGCTACCTGATCGCGTACGGTTCGTGCGCCTGCACCGGCGGGATCCCAGGTCTCGCCAACCAGTTCGAGCGCGAGGAGATCCTTCGGTTCAACTATGAGGACGCCCCCACGGTGGTGAATGAGGCCAAGACCCGTCCGCAACTGGTGTTCGAAGAGGCCGGCCGAACCCCGCACCTGCCGGAATTGCACAACGTCGTCCGCTCGCTCGACCAAGTCGAGCAGGTCGACTACTACATCCCGGGTTGCCCGCCTACCCCGAAGATCACGAAGGCCGCGGTGGCGGCGCTGCTCGACGGACGCCTGCCCCCCAAGGGCACCGTGCTCTCGCCCGACGTGGCCCTCTGCGAGGAGTGCCCGCGCCGTGACAGCAAACCCTCGGATCTGTCCTTTGCCGGTTTCAAACGCACCCATCAGGCATTGATCGACCCCAACCTGTGCCTGCTCGCCCAAGGCATCGTCTGCATGGGGCCTGCCACGCGGCAGGGCTGCGGCGCGCAGTGCATTTCCGGCAACATGCCCTGCACCGGCTGCTTCGGCGGCACCGATCGCGTCAAGGACCAGGGCGCCAAAATCCTCTCGAGCCTATGCGCGAACCTCACCGTGAAAGACGAGGACGCGATCGACACGGTGCTCGAGGGCATCCCCGATCCCGTCGGCACGTTCTACCGCTACGGGCTGGCCGCGAGCATGCTCCGCCGCAAGGTGAACCTGTCGGCCGATCAGGTACCAAGTGCCAAGTAACAAGTTCCACGAAAGCCAAACC
>Ga0182011_10004684_pt1 | contig 10903 bp, 9 predicted proteins | sample 711E1DmetaG_FD_120481 | JGI IMG/M metagenome (GOLD analysis project Ga0182011, IMG submission 120481) | Permafrost microbial communities from Stordalen Mire, Sweden - 711E1D metaG | ecosystem: Environmental > Terrestrial > Soil > Wetlands > Permafrost | place: Sweden: Stordalen | collected...
GTGGCCATCTGAGCCCGGCTCTCCACCTGGAAGATCCCCACCGAGTCGCCACGGCACAACCGGTCGTAGACAGCCTCTTCCTGGGAGATCATCGCGAGGTCGATCTCGTCGTGGTGGTAGGCGCCGATGGTGTCAACCGCCCGGTGGATCGCCTCGAGCATCCCGAGACCGAGGAGATCGAACTTCACGAGGCCGACGGCCGCGCAGTCGTCCTTGTCCCACTGGAGCACGGTCCGGTTCTCCATGCGGGCCCACTCGACCGGGCAGACCTCCGAGACCGGACGGTCGCAGATCACCATGCCGCCGGGGTGGATGCCGAGATGGCGGGGAAAGCCCTCCAGCTCGGTCGCCACCGCCAGCACCCGGGTCGGGATCCCGAGCTCGCTCGCTACCTGCTCAGGGCCGGGCTCGGCAGCGACGTCGTCACGACCAGGCCGGCCATCGCCGGTCTCGCCTTTCACGGCATCGCGCCGTGCAGCCTCGCCATCCGCTGAAGCGCTCCACCACGTCCAGCGGTCCTTGCGATGTGGCGCGGTCGAGTGGTGGCCGTCACCAAGTGATCCCCACCGCTCGATGCGTCGCGCCCAGGCGTCAACCTGCCCGGGTGAGTGGCCGAGCGCCTTGGCAGCATCCCGCACGGCGGACCGGGCCCGGTAGCTCACGACTACGGCCACGAGCGCGGCCCGCTCACGTCCGTAGCGCCCATAGACGTACTGGATGACCTCCTCGCGCCGCCCGCTCTCGATGTCCACGTCGATGTCGGGTGGCCCGTCGCGTTCGGGTGACAGGAACCTCTCGAACAAAAGGCCGAGAGCGACGGCGTCGGCGTTGGTGATCCCGAGCACGTAACACACGGCCGAGCTGGCTGCGGAACCTCGTCCCTGGCAGTAGATCCCCGACCGTCGGCAGAACTCGACGATGTCCCAGACAACGAGGAAGTAACCGGCAAAGCCCAGCTCCTCGATCATCGCCAATTCATGCTCCAGCTGTCGCCACGCGCCGGGCACCCGCTCAGCTCCTGCTGGGCCGTAGCGCCGGCTCGCCCCCTCCTTGACTAGCTGGCGCAGGAACGTCATCTCGCTTTGGCCCGCAGGCACGGGAAAGTCGGGAAGCTTGGGGGCAACGAGGTGGAGGTCAAAAGCGCATGCCCGCCCGAGCTCGCCGGCTTGCTCGACGGCCCCCGGGTAACGGGCGAAACGCCTTGCCTGCTCGGCCCCCGAGCGCAGATAGGCCGCCCCCGCGGCGGGTAACCAGCCGTCGAGCTCATCAAGTGGGCGTCCTGAGCGAACCGAGGCGAGCACCGAGGCGAGGCGGCGGCCCGCGGGTTGGGCGTGGTGGACGACGTTCGTCGCGACGATGCCGAGGTCCCTGCGCACGGCGAGAGCAGCAAGGGCGTCGTTGCGCGCCGAGTCGAGCGGGTCATCGTGGTCGAACAGCTCGACGACGACGCTCTCGGTACCGAACCGGTCGATGAGCCGGTCGAGCTCCCTGGCCGCCGCGACAGGACCGGCTTCCACAAGCGCGGCAGGCACCGCTCCCTTGCGACAACCCGTCAAGATGAGGAAGTGGCCTCCCGCCAGATCGGCCAGTCGGTCGATGTCGTGGCGAGGGCGGCCTTTCCCGCCACCGGCGAGATTGCCCTCACTGATGGAGCGGGCAAGACGGGAGTAGCCCTCCGGGTCGCGGGCGAGAACGATCAGGTGGGACCCGGACGGATCAGGGGTCCCGGTACGCGGCGCCGCTGGGACGACCGGGTTGCCGATCAAGTCTGGTCCGCGGCCGGCAAGGGTGAGCTCGGCACCGAAGACGGTGGCCACCCCCACCTCCTTTGCTGCCTCGGCAAAGCGCACCACGCCGTAGAGCCCGTCGTGATCGGTCAGTGCCAGAGCTCCAAGCTCGAGCCGGGCGGCTTCCGCGACAAGTTCCTCGGGGTAAGAAGCACCGTCGAGAAAACTGAAATTTGAATGGCAATGGAGCTCTGCGTACCCAACCACGGATCCAGGATAGTGACACTGATCGAACATATGTTCGGGGTACCTCTCCGCAGAGTCGACCTGGTGGCACGCGTCGCGCGGCGGCCTCCATGCGGAATTCTCAGCAAACTCCCAGCAATATCGACCACAATGTGAAGGTGGCAGCAGGAGAACCGCTCCCCCGTGTCCTCGTCGTCGACGACGAGGAGTCCATCACCGAGCTCGTCTCGATGGCGCTTCGTTACGAAGGATTCGACGTCCAGACCGCATCCAGCGGATACGGCGCGCTCGAGCAGATCGATTCGTTCCGACCCGACCTCATCCTGCTCGATGTGATGCTTCCCGACATCGACGGGTTCAACATTGCTGAGCGCCTCCGGCGTGACCGGCGCGACATCCCAGTGCTCTTCCTCACGGCTCGCGACGCGACCGAGGACAAAGTCCGGGGCCTGACGATCGGTGGTGACGACTACGTGACCAAGCCGTTCAGCGTGGCCGAGCTCGTCGCTCGCACCCAGGCCATCCTTCGCCGCGCCGGCAAGGGTGGACCCGCCCGCGAACTGCTCCAGCTCGCGGACCTCGAGATGGATGACGACGCTCACGAAGTGCGACGCGCCGGCCAGCTCATCGACCTGACGGCAACCGAATACAGGTTGCTTCGCTACCTGCTCTCGAACCCGCGTCGGGTGCTCACCCGATCCCAGCTCCTCGACCACGTCTGGAACTACGACTTCGGCGGCGACGCCGGTGTGCTCGAGACCTACGTCAGCTACCTCCGCAAGAAGGTCGATTTCACCGAGCCGCATCTGATCCACACCGTGCGCGGCGTTGGATACGTGCTCCGCCCGCCGCGCAACTGACGAGAATGTCCTCTCACGTGTGGCTCTCCGGGGTCAACAACGGCATCTGGGGCTGCTCGTGTCGTTGAAGGTCCGGCTCATCGCCGTCCTGTGCGCATTCGTAATCGTTGCCTTGGTCACCACCGATGCCATCACGTACGCCTCCTTTCGTAGCTATGCCGTCGGGCAACTCGATCAGCAACTCTTCAGGTCGGCGAATCTGGTGGCGCGAAACCTCGGCTTCTCCAATCCACTCGGCGGCCCCGGATCCGATTTCGAAAACCAAGCTGTGACACCGGGCACGCTGGCCACGGAGTTGAGCCCGAGCGGCCAACGGCTCTTGCCCTGGACGTCGTTCAGTGCCACCGCCCAATCCTCTCCGTTGCTTCCCGCGTCGCTCGCGAGCCTGGCCGCCGACGCCTCGGGCGGTGCGCCCGTCTACCGGACCGTGCCAGGCACCGGCAGTATTGATTCCTACCGAGTGCTGGAAGCCAGCTTGACCAACGGCAACGTGCTCGTAGAGGCGATACCGCTCACCGGAACCGACGGGGCACTGCATCGCCTACTCGAGCTCGAGCTCCTGGTGAGCGGCGCGGTCCTGATCGCCCTTGCGGCCGCGGCCTGGCTGGTCATCCGGCTCAGTCTGCGCCCTCTCCAGAAGATGGCCGACACCGCCGGCGAGATCGCGGCTGGCGACTTGAGCCAGCGCGTCGGGGAGACCGACAACCGCACCGAGGTCGGGCGGCTTGGCCGAGCCCTCAACGTGATGTTGGGCCGTATCGAGACGGCGTTCAGGGAGCGGGAGGCGTCCGAGGCACGGCTTAGACGTTTCGTGGCTGACGCGTCGCACGAGCTGAGGACGCCGCTCACCTCTATCCGGGGCTACGCGGAGCTGTTCCAGCACGGATTGGCTGACCGCCCAGCCGACCTCGACACGGCGATGCGGCGAATCGACAGCGAGTCGACCCGGATGGCAGGCCTCGTCGACGACTTGCTGCTGCTCGCGCGCCTCGACCAAGGACGCCCGCTCGAGCGAGAGCCTGTCGACTTGACGACGCTTGTCGCGGACGCTGCCCAGGACGCCCGAGCCATAGACCCGTCGCGCACGGTGACACGCGAGGCTCCGCCCTCGTGCCTGATCATCGGGGACGAGGGACGCCTCCGCCAGCTCCTGGGGAACCTCGTTTCGAACGCTCTCGCCTACACACCGGACGGTAGTCCCCTCGAGATCATTGCCCTCCTCGAGCCTTCGCAAGGCCTCGCTCCCTCCCGCGCCAAGATCTTTGTTGTCGACCACGGCACCGGGATCACGCCCGAGGTCGCTGCACACGTATTCGAACGTTTTTGGCGATCGGACCCCGCCCGGGTCCGTGCACACGGCGGCGCCGGGTTGGGTCTCTCCATCGTGGCGGCCGTTGCCGATGCTCACGGTGGACGCGTCTCGATCATGGAGACTCCCGGCGGCGGCGCCACCTTCGTTGTTGAGTTGCCGACCGAGCCCGGACCGGGGCCAAGCCCTTGGGGCGCCAACACGGCCGCCTCCGAGGAGCTCACTGGCAACGGCGCCGCTGCGGCCGACGCCGAATCGTTAGCCGACAGCACGACGGCCACGCAAAAGGCTCCGTTCACCGGTCAGCAACGTCCCTCCTGAGGAACGCCCGTCCGCTGCGGGCGGCTGTGAAGACGCCCTTCGGAGATGATCTGTGCGAGTGCCGTCGCCGAGCGACTCGAGGGCAGTGCCGATCGAATCCCGACGAGCTTCTCGCTTGACAAGGTCAAATTGTACTGCCATTGTAAGTACATGAAGGAAGAGCGACTCCAGATCCGGATTGACTCCGAGTCGAAGCGTCGCCTCGAGGCGGCAGCTGTTGCCTCGCGCCTGTCGGTGTCGGCTTTCGTCGTCCAGGCGGCTGAGTCGCGCGCCGAGGAACTGATGGTCGATCGTCAGCTCATCGAGTTGCCGCAAAGCGCCGCCATTGCGTTCTCCGAAGCGCTCCAGAGACCAGCCAAGGTGAACGAGCGGCTCGCCGCCGCGCTCGGACGGCCGCTCAAGTTCTCGTGGATTGACTGATCTCCGGCGGCCAGAGCCGCTCGATACGAAACGCCATCGCAGAGACGACTTCGACTGCGGAGAGCCAATTCTCGACGAATGGCTCCGTCGTTATGCGGGCCAGAATCGACGAGGTAACACCGCTGCGACGTGGGTGATCGCCGACACAAAGGGCTTCGTCGTCGCTTACGCAACCCTGTCGATGACCGGGATCGACATCTCGGCGGCCCCCACTGTGGTCGCTCGACTAGCACCGAACCCCGTTCCCGCGTTGTTGCTCGGCCGTCTCGCTGTCGACCGTCGGTATTCAAATCTTGGAGTGGGGACGGCCCTTGTCGCGCACGCGCTCGCGACTGCCGCCGAACTCAACGAATCTGTCGCATGTCGGGCCGTGGTCGTGACTGCGCTGACCGAGCCCACCTTGACATGGTGGGAACGACTTGGCTTTCATCGCTTCGATGCAACCGATTCGCTCGACTTGTATCTATTGACTTCCGAGATCGTCAAGACGTTGCGCCAGCTCGGACGGGCTTGAATCTGGCCGATCGAGTGCGGCGCGGCGGTCGTCAACGCCCTCGCTGACCGCGGCGGTGTCGTGCTCGGCCATCACGCCGCGCTCGAATCCGGAGAGCCCGTGAATGCGCCCCCCTTCCGTGGACGCGGCTCGGCCGCCTCGACGCTGGCGGGTTAGGCGTCGAGACGGCCAAACGGCGCTCGTCCGAGGAGAGAGACGAACGAACTATGCAGGCGGCGCCGTAGCGAGGGTGACGTTGACTGTCTGGGTACCGCCGTACGAGCTCTCGAAGGTGACCTTCACACGATCTCCGGGACGCAGCTTGTGTATGAGAGTCGCCAACTCGCTCATGGTGGGAGTCGCGTGACCGTCGAAGGCGATGATGACATCACCTCCCTGAATGCCTGCCACGTAGGCGGGACTCCCCGGCTCGACATACTCCAGGCCGGCGCCGGTCGCTGATCCCGAACCCTGAATAGAGACTGTCTGACCCTCGACTCCCAGGAGGGCCTCGACGCCTATGACGATCCCTTGACCACCCCTGCCCTGCTCGATGTCATTCGCAATCTGCAGCACCCGGTTGATCGGCAGCGCGAAACCTATCGGCGTCGCCCCGTCTGCACTCGCTGCGGCAGTGTCCATGCCGATGACGTCCCCCGACGAGTTGACCAATGGCCCGCCGGAATTCCCAGGCTCGATCAGGGCGTCCATTTGGATCAGGCCTGTCAGCGACTCGCTGACCCCATTTTGGTCGCTAGCGGTGATCGTCCGGCCAAGGGCCGTAACCGCCCCGGCCGTGACCGTCGACGGGAAGCCTTGGCCACCCGCGTTACCGATCGCCACGACGGGGTTCCCGATCCTGACGGTTGAAAAGCTGCCGAATTTCACCGTCGGCAAACCCCTCACGCCGCTCACCTGCAGGACTGCCACATCGGCTGTCGCATCAGTCCCGACAACGGTTGCTTTGTAGGTGCCACGGTTTTCGATCACGACGTTGATGCTGGTCGCGCCCTCGACAACATGGTTGTTGGTGATGATCTCGCCGTTGGGGGTGGCGATCATACCCGTCCCCTCGCCGAGGTTCGTGTTGATGTCGACAACGGCAGGACCGACCGCAGCGGCGATCTGGGCCGTAGTGAGCGAGTGCCCAGCGGGCGAGGTAGCCAATCCTGCTGTCGTGCCCTGGTTCTGCCGGGACGCATAGGCGATCGCCGCGCCACCGCCGGCGCCGATCAGAACGAGTGCCGCAGCGGCAATGGCTGCAGCCTTCCGGCTCCGCTTCGGGCGATCCGGCTCGGCTGGCTGATTGGCAGTCTGGCCGTAACTGCCAGGCGGGTAGGCGCCCGGCGGGTAGGCGCCCGGCGGGTAGGCGCCCGGCGGGCTGGTCTCTGGCGAGTAGCCGGCTGGGCCGTAGCCGCCGGGACCGTAGCCAGGCGGCGGATAGCCACCGGGCGGGTAGGCATCGGGGCCCCAACCGAACGGTGGGCGCCCATCGGGGCCGTAGCCGCCGGGCGCGCTGCTCGCTGGTACGTAGCCGCCTAGCGCCCCGGCGGGCGAAGCCTCCTGGTCAGCTGCCCCGGCCCAAGGAGCTTGCGTGACTCCGGGACCGAAGGGTGTGCTCGAGGATTCCGGCGGCATGGTGCCTGTCGCCTCTGGCTCCGTCCAAGGGGGCAGGGGCTCTGTTTGTTGCTCTCGCTGCTCGTCGTTACGTTCGTCCATCACACTCACCTCCGGTCAAGCGCTCACCGAGCGCCAGGGCCAAGACCCCTCCGTCCCGAGCTCGCCTGGCGCGACTCGAGTATCGATACCCAGATCATGCGACCCTCTACTCAGTTCTTCCTCCACGGGAACTGTGAGTCCGCTGAGAGTATTCAAGCGTGCCGACGAATCTCTTCAGGCAGTCGGATCCGAAAACCGGGTCAGTCGTAGGTGGCTTCCAGACGCCACCGTCCTTGCTCGATAACAAGCAGATGTGCGGTCCCATCGTCGAGCAGCACCTGCAGACGAGCCCTCCGCCTGGCAGCAGCGGGATCCCACCAGCGCTCGTCAGCCGGCCACGGGCCCGACCAGCCCATGACCCCGATAGGCGGGCTACCGGCAATCGACAGCACCAAGCGAGAAGGAACTGACGTGCACCGCCCACGTCCGGTGACCCCGACCGGAGCCCCGTCGGGGCCGAGGAGCTCGACAGGAACGGGCACTGGATGGACAAGAGCCGGCGAAGGCGCTGGGAGGCGACCGGGCCAAGGTGGCGCTTCCCGGGTGCCTGCCGTGACCACGGTGGTTCGGCGACCCGGGCGGACGCGCCCTGAGGTTCGCTTTCCGCCACCTCCCAGGCGAGCTGACTTGGTGCTGGTGGCCCGGGCACCACGGTCCTCCTCAGGTTCCTCACCCCAAGCTACGAGGCGGATCTGTTCGTCTGGCCCCCGCCCGCCCGTGCGAACAGCGGTCAGGACCGCCTCATGGCCGAGAAGGCCCTGGACTCGCGCCAAACCTCGTTCGACTTGCCGGCTTGCCCCGGCTACACGACCTTCGAAGTCCATCTGGCGTCCGTCGTCGGGAACTGCACCGGTGACCGTGAGCCGCAGCATGGTGACCCCGGCGGTAGGGGCGGTGATCACCGGTCCCTGCAGCCATCCCTCGAGCTGCCATCGGACCCTGTCCACCATGGCTCGCGCGGTGAAAGGGCGGTCCCCTCTCCACCAGCGCTGCAGTGACTCGCCATGTTCTGTCTCTGCCTCGACAAGCAACTGGGTAGCTGCGAGCCCGTGCGGAGCGAGGCGGCTGACGAGCTCGTCGGCAAGCCCTACGGCAACAAAGGCCAAGGCGTCAGCCCGATCGGCAGGCGGGTCGAGCGCCCGGCAAACCGTGAGGTCCGCTGGAGGGTCCCCGAGAGCGAGTGGTCGCTCGTCGAGACCCCGGGCAAGCCGGTGGGCAAAACCTCCTTCGGCACCAAATCGGGCCAGCACCGCACCCTCGTCCAACTCGGCGAGCTCACCCAGCGTGCGGATCCCGAGTCGCCGGAGCACGTCGGCGAGCATGGGCAGGCCGAGAACCTCCACCGCGAGGTGACCGAGCCACTCCGGCGTCGCACCGCGAGGCACGATCACGCCTTCGCGTGCGGCGAGCCGAGCAGCAAACGGGCCGTCGGCGATCCCCACCTGGCACGGTGGCTCAGGGGCTGCAGTGCCGGCCGCACCTGCGACGGCCCCGACGGCCGCAGCCGCGGCGTTACAGACCTGCTCAGCGAGCGAAGCCTCCCCACCGAAGTAACGGGCGGGGGCCCGGACAGGTAGGGCACAGACCCCGGGCCTGGTGAGCTCCACCCGGGGTGTGAAGCCCGCAACCGCTACGACGACGGGCTCGAAGCTGCGCGCGTCCCGAGCCGGTTCCTCGCCCACCACAACGAGCTCCGGACAGCACGCCTGTGCTTCCCTGCGGCGCTGCCCGAGACGCACCCCTTCCGCCCGGGCGGGCGCGGAGGAGGCGATCACCCGGTTGGCGGCGAGGACAACAGCCGGCCGGTCGGAGAGCCCGGCAGCAACAAGTGGCCAATCAGGGCACCAGACGACAAGGGTGCGAACCGGAGGCACCACTGACCTCAAGCCGGGAGGCGCAACAGGCCTCGTCTCGGTCGGCTGGCTGCACCCCGACCACCGACTTCAGCCTCGAGCTGCCGAGAGCTGAGCAGACCGTGACCACGCTCGAGCCCGGACCAGCTCGACTCTCTCACGCCGCAACGCAGGTCCGACGGGCCGGGCCAGCGTGCCATGACACGTCCCGGTCGCGCAGGGCCGCCGGAGAGGAACCCCCTCGCAACACCGGTAGGAGTGCCCGCGTCGAGTACGAGCAAGGTCGAACAACGCTCTCGCGCACGAGCGGCAAGCCGCCTGGCGTCAACGGGTCGCACGGGGGTGTCCGGGGCGAGACAGACGAGATCGACGGTCTCGAGCAGCGTCGCAACGACGCTTTGCCAGCGACCTTCCGAGCCAGGGCGAGGCACGACGACAAGACGGTCGAGATCGGCCCCCAGCTCGGCCGCTGCCGCAAGCCCGAGCTCTGGCAAGCCGGCCACTGCGCACCAGTACCCCAGAGACGACGTGCCCGCTAGCAGCAATAACAGCAAGCTCGTCAATCCTGGCGTCCGGTTTGCCCCGGCTGAGCTGGGACCGGACGTGCCGAGGGCAGGGCTGAGGAATGTGTCCGGCGCCACCGCCGGCCCGAGCAGGACTGTGCCCCCCCTCGGGAGCCCGCCGCCTGGAAACAGCCCGGCCAACTCCGGGGGAACGGGCAGAATCCGCTCGGCCGGCAACGGGCCCGGAGCAGGGCGGGGACGAGGACCCTCCGAAGCGATGCCGGTAGCCGGTCGGCCACCAGGCGGTGACGGCGTCCCGGCAAGAGCATACGAGGCCATGATCGCAGTATACGAACATATGTTCGATACGCAAAGGGGCTAGGGACTGATCGAGGACCCCAGCATGTTCGTGGCGCTCGCGACAATGGCAGAATCAGTCGTGGCTCTTCTAGTGCGCCAAGCAGAAGTAGCCGATGCCGGTGTGATCGCGACCTCGCACATACGGTCCTGGCAGGCCGGCTACGCGAATGTGATCTCGAGCGAGCTGCTTCGGGGTCTGGGCTCCGAGCTCGCCCAGCGCACCTTGCGCTGGCAGACGATCGTCCTCGGCGCCGAGGCGGAAGACCGCTTCGTGCTCGTCGGCGAGCTCGATGGTGAACTGGCCGGCTGGCTGGGCGGCGGGCCCTGCCGTGACGCCGAACAGGGCGAGCCGCTCGGTGAGGTGCATGGCTGCTATGTCGATCCCGCCCATTGGCGCCGAGGTGTCGGGAGCGCTCTCATGGCGGCCGGGATCGAGAGGCTCACGCGAACCGGGTACCACCAAGCAGTGCTCTGGGTGCTGGCCGACAATATTCGTGCGCGAGCGTTCTACGAGCATCAAGGCTGGCTCGCGGACGGAGGGCGAAAGATGTACGAAATTGGCGGTGAGCGCTATCCCGAGGTGCGCTACCGCCGTTTGCTCCCCTGAAGCAGACCAGCGGCGATCCGGACTGCGGTCAGGTAAGCGGGGGTCCCGACGGCGACCCCGGGGTGCCAGGTGGAAGGCCGGCATCACAACCAGGCGGCATGCCTCCGGTCGAGCCGGGGAATCCCCACCCATGTTCTGGCCGCCCGCACGCGGATCCATCGGTCCCATGAAGCGGCGCCCGCTCCGTAAGAAGGCCGCCGCTCCGGCGCCTAGGTACTTGACCGCCAGACGCGTCGCCACGTACCCGGTCACGAAAAGCCCGGCGATCCCGACCAGGACCAGGAGCACTGGCCAGTGGTACGAGTGGTGCTCGCAGCTCGCGATCACCGACGCAGTGGCCCGCACCCCGCTCGTGCACGTGGCGGGCAGGTGCGTGTTCCTCCAGGCCGTCCACACCATCAGCACGCCGCCCGCGAAAAAGCACAGGAACCACACCATCTGAAGCAACATGACCCGCTTCAACATCCTGGTCGCCTTCGCCATGA
>Ga0182011_10004687_pt1 | contig 10901 bp, 9 predicted proteins | sample 711E1DmetaG_FD_120481 | JGI IMG/M metagenome (GOLD analysis project Ga0182011, IMG submission 120481) | Permafrost microbial communities from Stordalen Mire, Sweden - 711E1D metaG | ecosystem: Environmental > Terrestrial > Soil > Wetlands > Permafrost | place: Sweden: Stordalen | collected...
CGCCAGTGCGGCGACCACTCCGGTGGGCTCGGGTGCGGAGATGTTGAAGTACGGCCCGGCGACCGGGTTGAGCCCGCCCAGGACCTGGGCGATCTTGTCCGACCACCCGGCGTACCAGACCCACCGGTCGATGGCCTGGGAGACGACCTTGTCGGCGCCTGCAAGGGTGAGTCCCTGCGCCGACGCGACCTCGGCGGCGAACTGTGCGCGCCGCCCTTCCATTAGCTCGGCGACACGATAGAGCACCTGACCACGGTTGTAGGCGGTGGCTCCGGCCCACTTCCCGAAGGCGCCTCTGGCGGCTACGACGGCATCCCGGGCGTCCTTGCGGGAGCCCAAGGCGGCGTTCGCCAGGAACTTGCCGTGGCTGTTACGTATTTCGTAGGTTCGGCCGGACTCGCTGCGCGGGAACGCCCCACCAATGTAGAGCTTGTAGGTCTTGCGCACCTCGATGCGCTGATCGGCCGCGGCATTCTTGCGTCCGGACGCGGTTGGGCTCATCGGCTCGCTCCTGTGGTGACGTAGGCCTCGAGGCCGTGGCGGCCACCCTCGCGGCCGTAGCCGGACTCCTTGTAGCCGCCGAACGGCGAGGCCGGGTCGAAGCGGTTGAACGTGTTGGCCCAGACCACACCTGCCCGTAGCTGGTCAGCCATCCACAGGATGCGAGAGCCCCTCTCAGTCCAGACCCCCGCGGAAAGCCCATATGGCGTGTTGTTGGCCTTGGCGACCGCTTCTTGCGGAGTGCGAAAGGTCAGCACCGACAGCACCGGTCCGAAGATTTCTTCTTGGGCGATCCGATGAGACTGGCAGACATCGGTGAAGACCGTCGGGGCAAACCAGAATCCGCGGTCAGGCAGGTTGCAGGGTGCGCTCCATCGCGTGGCTCCCTGGGCCTCGCCGATCTCGGTCAGCTCGCGGATCCGGGCCAGCTGCGCTGCAGAGTTGATGGCGCCCACGTCAGTGTTCTTGTCCAACGGGTCACCCACCCGCAGGGTCTGCAGACGGCGTTTGAGCCGCATGACCACATCATCGGCGACGTTTTCCTGCACGAGCAGACGAGAACCGGCGCAGCAAACATGGCCTTGGTTGAAGAAGATCCCGTTGACTATTCCCTCGACCGCTTCGTCGATGGCGGCGTCGTCGAATACGATGTTGGCGGATTTGCCGCCGAGCTCGAGAGTTGCCCGTTTGCGTGTGCCTGCGATGGAGCGGGCGATGGCTTTGCCCACCTGCGTTGATCCTGTGAAGGCGACCTTGTCGACCCCGGGATGCTCGACCAGGAGTCGCCCGGTCTCACCGGCTCCGGTGATGATATTGACCACCCCTGCCGGTAGATCGGCTTGCTGGCAGACCTCGGCGAACAGCAGCGCAGTCAGTGGTGTGGTCTGGGCGGGTTTGAGCACCACGGTGTTTCCGGCGGCTAATGCGGGTGCGATCTTCCACGACAGCATGAGCAGCGGGAAGTTCCACGGGATGACCTGGCCTACCACGCCCAGAGGTCTGGGGGGTTGTCCGCTGCCGCCCGAAAGTCCCGCGTGCTCGAGCTTGTCCGCCCAGCCGGCATGGTAAAAGAAGTGCGCAGCAGCCAGCGGGATGTCGACATCGCGAGACTCTTTGATCGGCTTGCCGTTGTCCAGGGTCTCCAGGACGGCGAACTCCCGAGCGCGTTCCTGCAAGATGCGCGCGATACGGAAGAGATACTTGCCTCGCTCAGTGCCGGGCAGCCTGCTCCACGGCCCTTCGAAAGCCGCTCGGGCGGCCCGCACCGCCGCCTCGACGTCGGCCTTGCCTGCTTCGGTGACCTCGGCCAAGGCCTCCTCGGAGGACGGGTTGATGGTCTCGTAAGTCGATCCATCCGTAGCCTCGATGAAGTCACCGCCGATAAACAGTCCGTACGACGCGGCGATGGTGACGACGGCGCGTGACTCGGGCGCTGGTGCGTACTCGAACTTGGCCATGGTTTCTGTCTGCTCTCAGCTCAGTTGATCGTCACGTAGTCGGCACCCGAGTAGTGGCCCGAGGCTAGCTTCTGCCGTTGCAGGAGAAGGTCATTGAGCAGGCTGGAGGCTCCGAACCGAAACCAGGCGGGGTCGATCCAGTCATCACCTGCGACCTCGTTGAGCATCACCAGGTACTTCATCGCATCCTTGGTGGTCCTGATGCCACCAGCGGGCTTCACCCCGACCTGGGTGCCGGTGAGGCTACGCCAGTCGCGGACCGCCTCGAGCATGATCAGTGTCACCGGCAGCGTGGCGGCCGGCAGTATCTTTCCTGTTGAGGTCTTGATGAAGTTCGCGCCGGCCAGCATGGCCAGCCATGAGGCGCGACGGACGTTGTCATAGGTCACGAGCTCGCCGGTCTCCAAAATGACTTTCAGGTGTGCCGCAGCGCCGCAGGTCGACTCGAGATCGCAGACCTGCTTAATGGCCGCGATCTGTTCGAACACCTGTAGGTACCTTCCGGACAGGAATGCCCCACGGTCGATGACCATGTCAATCTCATCGGCACCAGCGCGAAGCGCGTCGCGGGTGTCTGTGAGCTTGACCGCCATGGTGGCGCGACCGGACGGGAAGGCCGAAGTTACCGCTGCGACATGAACGTTGGTGCCTTTGAGCGCGTCCACGGCTACCGGGACCATATCGGCGTAGATACAGACCGCTGCGACCTGGGGCGTTGCAGGGTCGCCGGGGTCAGGGGCCATCGCCTTGGCACATAAAGAGCGCACCTTGCGTTCGGTGTCGGCCCCCTCCAACGTCGTGAGGTCGATCATGGCGATTGCGGTGTCGATGGCCCAGGCCTTGGATGTGGTCTTGATGGAGCGGGTGCCCAGCGCTGCTGCGCGCGCGTCTGCGCCGACATGGTCGACCCCTGGCAGTCCGTGCAGCCATCTTGTCAATGAGGCGTTGGTCAGCGCCCCCACTCCGAGCAGTTCGCGCGCATTGGCGGTAGCCATGGTTGAGCTCACAGGTGGAGTCTATAAGCCTGTCCTGAGCCGATGAGGGCGTGTGGATTGCAGCGATCAGTCACGTCCCGACAACTTCAGTGCAAGGATATTTTGAATGCCTATGACAACGACCTCGACGATGCAGCACGTTTACCGCCAACGTTCATCCCTGGCACTGGCGGCCGGGTGCGCAGTCACCGGCGTGCTCCTGTTGTTGTCGCTGGCCCGGGACTGGGGCGCGTACCCGCGGCCGTTGTTCGTTGCCTGGGTGGTCTTGGGGTTGGCTGTCACGTGGGCAGTGTTCGTCCGTCCCGCGATCTTGCTCGATGTCGGTGGCGTGACTCTTCGGAACGTCTTGCGGGACGTTCACATCCCCTGGACCCTCTTGACCGATGCGACCTCGCGCTGGAACGTCAAGGTGATGGTGGGGCATCAGGCCTACACAGCGTGGGCCATCTCCTCCGAGGCTGAACGCCCCAAGGGTGTCTCGGCAGGGATGTTCCGCTTGCCCATGTCCGGAAGACTGCACAGAGTGGCCAACGAGGACGCCAAGCTGTCCTCGACCGCCGCGAAAGTCACAGCACAGACGGTCGTCCGGTCGATCAGGGCGGCCAAACAGGAGTACGACCAAGCCGTTGCCGAAGGAGAGCTTCCCGCCGTACCCGAGGGCACGGTGCGGGTCACCTGGGTGCCGCTGGTCATGCTTGTCCTGCTCGTGCCGGCCGTCGTCGTGCTTGTACTGTCGCTGACCTGAGCTGCGTCAAGGCGGAGTCGTCAACTCGTGCATGGCCATGCCAATGCGAGTGAGGCGGCCCGCGGCCTGGGCTCGGGCCTGAGCCAGACCAGTTGACTCCGTGACTGCGACGATGGCCTCGAGATACACCTTGAGTTTGGGTTCGGTACCGCTGGGCCGCACGATCACCCGGCTGTTATCACTCAGGAGGAAGCGCAGCCCGTCTGTTGGCGGCAGCTCGAAACTCTGCTCCAGATCGTCGATCCGTGAGATGGGGATCCCATCCAAGTCTGTCGGCGGCCTCTTCCGGAGTCGAGACATCAAGGTGGCCAGGAGGCTCAGGTCGTCGACCCGGACGGCAAAGGAGCCCGTTTCGTGGACGCCGTGTCTGATAGAGAGATCGTCCAAGACGTCGAGCAGTGAACGACCCCGTGTCTTCAGCGAAGCTGCCATCTCGGCCAGCATCAGCGCGGCACTGATGCCGTCCTTGTCGCGGACATGGTCTGGGTCGACGCAGTACCCGATGGCCTCTTCGTAGCCGTAACGCAGTCCGGGCACCCGAGCGATCCACTTGAACCCGGTTAGCGTCTCCTCGTGCCGGATTCCTGCTTCGGCAGCCATGGCTGCGAGCAGCCGGGAGGACACGATCGAGTTGGCGAAGACTGCATCGGCACAGACCCCGCGAGACAGAATATGGGCCCCGAGCAGCGAGCCGACCTCGTCACCGTGCAGCATCCGCCATCCCGCAGGGTTCTCGACCGTGGCTGTGCCGGGGTCGGGGACGGCGACCGCGCACCTGTCCGCATCCGGGTCGTTGGCCAGGACGATGTCGGGATGCACTCGGGCGGCTAGTGACAGGGCGCCGTCGATCGCACCCGCCTCTTCGGGGTTAGGGAACTGCACTGTCGGGAAATCCGGATCCGGCTCGGACTGGCTGGGCACCACGATGGGGGCACTGAACCCGGCGCGAACGAAGGCCGCGACCACGATGTCACTGCCGACCCCGTGCAAGGCGGTGTGCACGACGCTCAGCTCGCGCGGGCTGTCGGCGGCGACGACCATCGTGGCGGCATCGAGGTAAGCCCGCAGGACGTCATCGTTCATGGTGGTCCAGCCGGACATCGCTCGAGGCACGTCAGCGACAAGGTTGATGTGGGCGATGTGCGCCGCGATCTCGGCGTCCGAAGGCGGTACGATCTGGATGCCGTCGCCGAGATAGACCTTGTAACCGTTGTCGTGTGCCGGGTTGTGGCTTGCCGTCACCATGACGCCTGCGTTCGCCCCGAGGTGCCGGATCGCGAATGCCAGCACCGGGGTTGGCATAGGGCGCGGGAACACCATGGCACGGCCACCGGCGGCGACGACCACCGCAGCGGTGTCAGCAGCGAAGAGGTTCGAGTTGTGTCTGGCGTCAAATCCGATGACCACCAGTGGTTCTCGCGACGACTCCTTAAGGTATGCAGTCAGCCCGGCAGCCGTCCGGATCACCATTGACCGGTTCATCCGGTTTGGGCCGGCCCCCATGGCGCCCCTGAGCCCGGCGGTACCGAACTCGAGTGTGCCGGCGAAACGGTCGGCCAGGTCGGCGCCGGCCCGGCTGTCGCCGCCTGCCGCAGCCTTCAGAAGGTCGTCGAGCTCCGCGCGAGTGGCCTCGTCCGGATCGTCATCGCGCCAGGAGCTAGCACGCTGCATCAGCTCCGGCGGGGCGTCATAGGCCGAAGAGCCCGCGGTGGGTGGGCCTGCGGGCATCAGGGACTAACAATCCGCGCGACGACAGCAGCCAGCAGGCGACCGCAGCGTTCGGCAGCTGCATGGCCGGCCTCGAGCACGTCGCTATGGGATAGCGGCCGGTCGCTGATGCCCGCAGCAAGGTTGGTTACCAGCGAGACTGCGAGAACCTCCAGGCCGCACTGGCGGGCGGCGATGGCCTCGAGAGTCGTTGACATTCCGACCAGGTCCCCGCCCAGAATCTTCGCCATCTGGACCTCGGCCGGCGTTTCGTAGTGTGGTCCGCGAAACTGCACATATACGCCCTCCTCCAGCGTGGGATCCACACCGCGGGCAAGCTCGCGCAGGCGTGCCGAGTACAGATCCGTCAGATCCACGAAGTTGGCCCCCTCGATGGGAGAGGCTGCAGTGAGGTTGAGATGGTCCCGGATCAGGATCGGCGTCCCCGGAGTCCATTCCGGGTTGAGGCTGCCGCAGCCGTTGGTCAATACGATGGTCCTGCATCCGGTGGCGGCGGCAGTGCGCACGGCGTGAACCACAGGGCGGATGCCGCGGCCCTCGTAGTAGTGGGTGCGAGTGGCGAAGACAAGAGCCTTGCGGTCCGTGCCCGCAATCGCCACCGATCGTATGATCCCTGTATGCCCGGCCACCGCAGCCTTGGCGAACCCCGGAACCTCTGCATTGTCAATTGTGGCTACCGTTTGCCCGATCAGGTCGCCGCTCTGCCCCCAACCGGACCCCAGCACCAGAGCCACGTCATGGTGCGCGGCCCTGGCTCGATGGGCGATGACTTCGGCTGCGGCCGCGGCCACTACCGAAGGGTCTACGGACGGATCGCGCAGATCCAGGGAGTCGGCGCTCGAGGAGGTCACGCGGGCAGCCTAGCTGCGCCGGAACTCACAACATCATGCTTGCCGGCACCCAACGCACCGGATTACACCAACACGGGCACGGAAGCGCAGTTCAACCAGTGAAACCCAGCTCAGTTGAGAGTGCGTTGGCCGCGCTGACGACAGCCGTGGCAGGCAGCGTGCCGTCTGCAGCGGACTCTTGGCCAGGTCGCAGTGTGAGCTCGACCGCGGCGAGCACGATGCCCCTGAAATCACGAACGGGCGCCGCATAGCGCGCCGGTTCGGCGCCCTTCTCGGGATAGTGCACGTAACCTCGTACCCGCGCTTGGGCACAGCCCGCGAGCAACGCGTCGTGGTCGGGGGTGTCCTGGGCGACGAGCTCTGGCAGCGCACTGTCGGGCCAGTCCAGCGCTAGCGCCGGCCCGCACGGGGTCTGGGCGGGCGCTTGTGGCTCAGTGGCCCTGTCGGGCGGCAACGACAAGAGCGTCAGCACTCGGCCCCCGATCAGGACACAAAGCCGGACGTCTGCCTGCTGTTCCTCTGCCAGGGCCTCGAGGTGTCCATGCGCAGCGCTTACCAGGCGTGTCTCGACACCGCGGGCGGCCAAGGAGTAAAGGCCCCAGCCCAGCTGAAAGGTCCTGCTGATGGGGTCGCGTTCGACCAGACCCTCGCCTTCGAGGGCACGCAAAGCGCGTGAAACCTGACTTTTCTCTCGCCCAAGGCGCACCGCAATGCGCACCACGCCCAGACCGCCTCGGCGCAGACATTCGTCGCTGACGAGTTCCCTGAGCACCTCCATATCGCGACGTAGCCCGGCTGAATGCGGCGCGCCATCGGTTCCTGGCGGGTTCACTGGCGTCTCCGAGGGTGGTTTCGTGCGAGCCCAGACCGGTTCGCCTCACAGCCATCGTGCAGCAGCCTCTCATATCGGTGTAGGCCGAGGCGTCGCCGGGCTGCGTGAGTCGCTGTTTCGTCAGCCGGTCAGCTTCCTGCTGTTAAACTGTTGCAACCAGTGCATCAAATCGATGCATATGACCTTCGTGAATCGCACCTGCGATCAGCTTGGCCATGACTTGGTTTCGTCTGGTCAAACACGACCACCGACGAGACGGAGTACGACTCGTCTGGTCAAACACGACCACCGACGAGACGGAGTACGACACTGAGCCTGGGCGAATATCTTTCTGAGAACTGGATCGATGTCCTGAACGACGCGATCCAGCACGTTGACATAACGGCTGCAGCCATGGCAATCGCAGTCATCATCGGCGTCGGTCTGGGGATGCTGACATATCGTCATTCCCTCCCATCGAGCTTGGCAACGACCACGACGTCGGCGTTCCTGACGATACCGTCCATTGCCCTGCTCGGCATCTTGATCGCCCCCCTAGGCCTGGGCACCGCTAACGTCTTGTTCGCCCTTGTCCTGTATGCACTGCTTCCGATCACGCGGAACACGATCGTGGGGCTTGCCGGTGTCGACGCGTCTCTGGTGGACGCTGGACGTGGCATGGGTATGAGCCGGACACGGCTGTTGTGGCGGGTTCGCGTCCCGCTGGCCTGGCCGGTAATCCTCTCCGGCATTCGAGTCTCCACCCAGATGATCATCGGCATCGCTGCGATCGGCGCCTATGTCTCCGGGCCCGGACTGGGCAACGAGATCTTCCACGGTCTGGCTCGCTTCGGTGCGGTGAACTCGCTGAACCAGGTGCTGATCGGGACCGGGGCGATCGTGATTATCGCGTTGCTGTTCGACCTTGCCTATATAGCGCTCGACCGACTGACGACCTCAAGGGGGATCCGTGCCTGACACCGCACTTGACTCGATGACTTCACAGGCTCCGGCCACGTCACAGACCTCGGTCCCCGTGCCCTCGCGGACCGGCGGCGCCACCATCCAACTCCTGGACGTCACCAAGACCTATTCCGGTCAGGATGCGCCCGCGGTCGACCACATCACGCTGGAAATCCCAGCAGGGGAGATCGTGGTTTTCGTTGGTCCGTCCGGCTGTGGCAAGACGACCACGATGAAGATGATCAATCGGCTTATCGAGCCGACGTCCGGGCAGCTCCTCATCGGGGGCACGGACGTCCTCAAGCTTGACGCCGACCAACACCGCCGCAACGTCGGTTATGTCATTCAGCAGATCGGTCTGTTCCCGCACATGCGAATCGCCGAGAACATCGGCCTTGTGCCACGCATGCTGGGCTGGAGCCGGGCCAAGACGGCCGCGCGGGTGGAGGAGCTGCTCGAGATCGTCGGGCTGCCCCCCGGCGAGTACGCGAGGCGCTACCCCCGCGAGCTTTCCGGCGGCCAACAGCAGCGGGTCGGCGTCGCTCGTGCCCTGGCGGCAGACCCGCCGGTCATGCTGATGGACGAGCCCTTCGGGGCCACCGACCCGATTACCCGGGATCGCCTGCAGAACGAGTTCTTGAGACTGCAGCGCGAGATGGGCAAGACCGTTGTGTTCGTCACCCACGACTTCGACGAAGCGCTGAAGATGGGCGATCGGATCGTTGTGCTCGGCCCCCGATCAGTGATCGCCCAGTACGACACGCCCGAGGCGATCCTGGCTGCCCCTGCCAACGAATACGTGAGCAGCTTCATCGGTTCGGGCGGGCAGCTCAAGCGGCTTGGCCTGATGCTGTTGCGAGACGCTGTGCTGCGCCCGGCTCCTGCGCGAAGAGACCTGCCGGTGATCACGGTCGAGGCCACCCTGCATGACGCACTCGACGTGATGTTGGAGAACGGCCGCGAGAAGATCCTGGTGGCCGAAGACGAGTCCGGTGCCGGAAAGGTCTTGGGGGCGATCCGGATGGACGACCTGATGGCCGCCATCTCCGACGAATCTAATGACGAACAGCCAGCCAAGGCTGAGATGTCGGCAGTGTCCTCGTGACCACGGCAGTGGTTGTCCAGGTTGAACCGCAGGCCGCCACTCGTTCGCGATGGGTTCGCGGCAGCAGCCTGCGGCGCCCGCCAGGGCTGGCGGGCATGGCAGTGCGTCCCATTGTGCTTAGTGCTGCCTTGCTCGGGCTCTACCTGTGGGTCCACGCCCAGGCTCTCGACTCGATCGAGAGCCGAGTGCTGTCCCCGCAGGCGATCAAGTTGGCACTGTGGCAACACGTTCAGCTCTCGGTTCTGGCTACGGCTCTCACGATCGCCATCGCCGTACCCCTGGGAGTCCTGCTGACGCGACCATTTGCCCGCTGGATCAAGCCGATCGGGCTGGGACTCGGCAACTTTGGCCAGGCCATTCCCTCGATCGGGTTGATGGTCCTGCTTGCACTTTGGATCGGCGTCGGCTTCTGGACCGCAGTGGTGGGGCTCGTCGCATACGCAACCCTGCCGATCCTTCGCAACACAATCGTCGGCCTGGACGGCGTCGATCCAGCGCTGAAGGAGGCGGCGCGAGGAATGGGCATGTCCCGCCTGGCCGTCCTGCGCCGGGTAGAGCTCCCCTTGGCCGTTCCGGTGATTCTGGCAGGTGTCCGTACCGCGCTGGTGCTTACGGTCGCCACGGCTGCTCTTGCCACGTTTATCGACGCCGGTGGTCTAGGTGGCGGTCTGGTGGCCGGCATCGAACTGGGCCGGCCAATCCTCAGCGTGACGTACGGAGTCCTGGCTGCCGTCCTGGCGCTGTCCGCCGACTGGCTCGGAGGCATCGCCGAGGAAGTACTACGGCCCAGGGGTATCTGAACGGCGTCAAGATCACCATCCTGCACCCGGCCGATCCCCCCGTGGTGTGTTTTCGAAGTGACTGGACTGACCCCGAAGAATGACGAAAGAGAGAAAAGCATGCGCACCAATCTTCACCGAATACTTCCATTGACCGCAGTGCTGGCGTTGGCCAGTGTCGCGGTGTCCGGCTGCACGGTCAGCAAGGCCACCGGTGGCGAGGCCGTGAAGAGTGGGTCGATTCAGAAGATTGCCGCGCTCAAGGGCGCCACGATCAAGGTTGGTTCGAAGGACTTTGATGAGCAGCTCGTCCTTGGGCAGGTCGCGATGGTGGCCTTGCAGGCCGCCGGCGCCTCTCCGGTCGACAAGACGAACATCCAGGGGACGAACAACACCCGGCTGGCGCTGACCGGTGGGGCGGTCGATCTGTACTGGGAGTACACCGGTACCGCTTGGATTAGCTTCCAAAAGCAGACCAAGCCGATCCCTGACTCGCAGAAGCAGTTCGACGCGGTCGCCAAGGCGGATCTCGCCAATAACGTCACGTGGTGGGACAGGGCTCCTGCGAACAACACCTACGCGCTCGCACAGACGCCGGCGACGCTGGCCAAGTATGGTGTCACAACGCTCTCCGAATATGCGGCGCTCGCGAAGAAGGATCCGGCAGCTGCCTCGCTGTGTGTCGAGTCCGAGTTCCAGAGCCGGGACGATGGTTTCCCCGGTGTGCAGAAAGCTTATGGCTTCTCGCTCCCCAGTACTTCCGAGCACCTCCTGGCCACCGCGGTGGTCTATACGGAGCTGGCCAAGGGCGGGGTGTGCAACTTCGGTGAGGTGTACACCACCGATGGACGCGTGAAATCGCTGAACCTCAATGTTGTCAAAGACGACAAGAAGTTCTTCCCCATCTACAACCCGGCAGTGTCGGCTCGAAGCGAAGTCGCCAAGAAGTACCCGGGGCTGGAGACG
>Ga0182011_10004690_pt1 | contig 10900 bp, 6 predicted proteins | sample 711E1DmetaG_FD_120481 | JGI IMG/M metagenome (GOLD analysis project Ga0182011, IMG submission 120481) | Permafrost microbial communities from Stordalen Mire, Sweden - 711E1D metaG | ecosystem: Environmental > Terrestrial > Soil > Wetlands > Permafrost | place: Sweden: Stordalen | collected...
ACATATTTGGCACCAAACAGGAACAGCCGGTGCGCCTGGCGAGGCCTGTCGCTGTTGTCGGCGTGCCCATGGCCACTTCCGCTCAAGTGCTTGAGTGGATTGGGCGCCCGATGCTTAAGAACAATACCGTCACCCTTACCATCAAGGAAGAAGTGGCCCGACCGACGGCGATGAATCTGGCCAACTACGACTTTGGGCCCGATCCGGTGCAGGTCGACCGCGTGAGCAATGTCCGCGTTGAGACTAATCCCAAGTCCGGTACCCGCCACACCATCATCACACTCGTTCTCCGCTCACCCCTGCTCTCGCCCGCGGGCGTCAAGCTCGCCGTGCACGACCTCGAAGCCGAGGGCCTTTCTTTCCTTGGCCCGCAGAACCTGGAGGCCATCGAGCTCGCAGCCGCCCCGTAACCGCGCCGGCGGGGCCGCAATCTCGCTGCGCCTGATGCGTTGTATCTGACGTCCTCATCTTGCTGCGGTTGGGGTGCGTGCCCTGACGCTCCCCTTGGCCTCTCGCTTTGCCTGTTCAAGGTTCATCCCCGACGCGCCCGTCCCTGGCGATTTCCTTGACCCGCCTCCAATTCGCGTCAGCGAGTTTCAAATGAACGCCGCGTTCCCCGGCGGATGAGGTTCGGCTTTCGAGGAGGAGTTCCGCCAAATCCGCCAGCAAATACCCGCCCAACCACCGCGTGATTCGCCTGACGCAAGGCGCCACCGAATGATTCAGAAGGACGCGGTTGCCCTCTGTTTCTCCTTCAGGTCATCCCAGATTCCTTGTCCAAGTAACGCCCCAAAAACCATCTCGCGTTGGCGTCGTGGCTGACTACTTCGGCATCAGGAAGCACATCCCGCAACCACTTCTTGAATGGAGCGCGTCATGGCCGTTGGATTCTGGTCACCTAATCTTTTCGTAGGTGATTTCTTTTCTGTCCAAATAGATCAAAGCAATCTCTCCCTGCCTCACTTCGACTACTCCAAAAGAAATTGTTATACGCGGAGGCACATTGGCAGGCCTATCGGCAGATACATCGAGCCGATATTCTCCTTCCGTAAGGTCGCTGGAAGTCCATGACATATCTCCGAGTGCTCCAGAAAAAGACCCCACTTCCCGCCCATCCAGCAATATGTGATTTATCCCTCTCGTCCGTCCCCATAAAGGAACCAATGCGGTGGGACCTAGGACATTGACTGCCGTAAGCACCGAGCGGCCGGTGGTATTCCAAGCAACTTTAATCCTACCAGGTGGCAGGGCGGCGAGCTGTACATTCCACGCCTCACGTTGATTGGCCTTTAGTGTGATGTTCCGCTCCGCCTTGGCATACCCGCGCGCTTTGATCTCGATTTTAACGTTCCTCCATAAAGGAAGCTCAAAATCGTTCGCCCGAGTGGGATAAAAAGCCACTGCGTTGCCATCGATCTTGGAGGTGCACGGCACTGGGGGATTCACTGTAATGATGAGATGTGCCGGTTTGGGGATGGGATCCGCCATCATGTCCAATCTATCACCATCGGCGATTTCGAGCATCTGAGTCCAATCTCTAAAATCAGGGTGGTGAACTGTCAGCGTATGGCGCCCGGGTTTGATGCCAGCGAGAGTCGTGACCGCCGGATCGAAACGAACGTCGCGCAACGGTGTTCCATCAAGCAGCAAGGCTGGCGGCGCAGCATCGGTCCAAAAGTCGGGATGGGCAAAGCGAAGTCTAATCGCACCCGACAACGGGATCAGCGGACCCGCATTTACCGTAACCTCATAATCACGCGTGAGCCGCACGATTTGTTCCCAGCGACGGTAGCCGGGCATTTTGATTTGCACCGCCAAATCCACGCCAGCCGGACATTCTTGGATCGATAATGGGGTCTTTCCGGCCAACCCCTCGTTGATCCAAACCTCTGCCCCTGCCGGATCGGATACCACCTGCATCCGCCCTGCGGGAAACTCGGCGAACGCGAGGGCCGATTCATTCTTGCTGATGTCGACGCTCCGGCTCTGTTGAGGCCATCCACTCCGTTTGAATATAACCCCATAACGCCCCGCCGGCAGCTCCATTCTTGGTGTGGGCGTTTTGCCGGCGCCGAGGATGATGCCTTTTGCGTCGCGCAGCTCCCACGCCACACCAACAAGGCTTGTTTCCAACGACAGCATCCCTCCGGCCAAATCACCCAGCAGTTGAATCGCCTCGTTTCGTTTGATTTCCACCTGAGCACGACTTTCCGGCCATCGCTCGCGAGAGAACACCACTTCGTAATGTCCCGTCGGCAACTTGAGTTCCTGGGCTCCCTGTCCCTTCTCGACGGTTTCGGCGCCTCTCACCTGCCAGGCCACCACCAAAGGCTCCGTGACAATTCGGAGCGTTCCCGTCGAGCGAACCAGCCGCGCGTCCAGCTCCGAAAACCGATTCTCCTCCACCACGACTTCGCCCACCCGGTCCTCGTAATCGTCCAACCGGGCGATCACCGGATAGCGCCCGAGCGGCACCTCCTTGAGGGTGATCGGACTTTTGCCGTGTTCTAATGAGCCGATCAACACCTCCGCGCCCGCCGGCTCAGTGCGCACGATGATCCCGCCGCGGGCGTTGGCCAAATGAATCCGCTCCCGTTCCGCCGCAATTAGACCGCGCTGCTTGTCGAATGCGGAGCGAACCTCCCTCGCTCGTTCTGGTGCGGCGGCGCGGGCATAGGGCTCGAGCCTCTCCTGCACGGCGGTCATCTCGTTGTCTGACGCCGTCAAAGCCAAACCAGTCACCCAGCCCAAGGCTTCGCGGTGCGCCTGCTCCGCCGCGACGGCGGGCACATGCCAGCCGAAATACCACCACGCGCCAAGGCCCAGGAGTACAACTGCGGCCAGCGCGGCGACGACTGGAATTTTTGATTTATGGCTGGAGACTTTCGATTCGGATTCGGGGATCCGGTGCGAATCTCGTTCGGCCGCGGATTGAAGCGCGACAGGAATAATGGGGCGCTGCTTCGTGTCCTTCGGATCTTGGGTGGTTTCTTCCAAGCTCAGGCGCTCAGCAACGGTCCGAATCTTGGCGGGCCGTGCCGCCGCTTCTTTCGACAGACAGTCAGCGACCGTCTGCTCCCACGCTGGGGGAATCGATTGTCCCGCCACCCCCAATTCTGCCCGGCGCTCCATCATCCGGGGTGGTGTCTTGGACTGCACCTGAAGAGGGATCTTTCCGGTATGGAATGGTGGTTTGCCGGTGAGGAGTTCGTAGAGCGCTGCACCGAGCGAGTAAATGTCGTCGGCTGGCGTTGGTTTCTCACCCAACATCTGCTGCGGGCTCATGTAGGCGGGCGTGCCGCTCGTGCTGGCTATGCGGCTCACCCGCGTCGCCGAGTCAGCGATGGTGGCCGATATGCCGAAGTCCGTGATCTTCAACTCACCCTTCGAACTGATGATCAGATTCGCGGGTTTGAGATCACGATGAACGACCTTCGCCTTCTCATGGGCGTAGGAGAGTGCCTGACAAAGGCTCCGCACCCAATCCTTGATCTGATCAACCTCGAAATGCCCGTTCGGCTGTTCGAGTTTCAGCGCACCGAGCGACTTGCCATCGACATATTCCATCGCAATGGCCGCAAAGCGCTCGTCCTGCACAAGGTCGTAAATGCGGACGATATTGGGGTGCGTAAGGTCCAAGGCGCGACGGGTCTCGCGTTTGAGGTCGCCGACGGCTTCCGCATCTGCCGTCACCAACTCTGGCAAGAACTTGAGCGCCACCGTCCGCTCCAGCTTCTCGTCACGCGCCCGCCACACCACCCCCATCCCGCCCCGGCCAGCGAGCGCCTCGAGCGTGAAACGCCCAAACACCCGCTGGCCCACCGCCAGACCCGCCCGGGTCTGATAGTCGTCGGGAACACCCCGCCGCGTCGGATCCTCGTCGCTGGCCATGTTCCCGACAACTAGCTGGAGCACGCCGCATCTTCAATGGAAAATTCCCGGTGCCTTGCCTCCGACTCGGTGCGGCGGGCCCTCGCCCGGGGTTTCTCTCGTCGTGGGTCAGCGTGCTTGCACGTCTGACCGACCCGGCCCTGGCCGAGGGGCACGTGCCTCGTCTTCGCCAGCGCGCTGGCTGTCCGCCTGAACAACCAGTGCAGCAGCGTGGAGCACACTTTGCTACCGGATGCTGCCGTTCGCTCCCAAATGCTGCCATTTACAGCTACTTTTCCCCCGCAATGTATTGGCGCCGGTTCGATTCCGACCTGCGTTTCCAGAGCTAAGAACGGCTAGTGTAGCAGAAGTGTGGAGCCACGATGGGATCAGTGCCGACGCCCGCCCGCAGTACCCCCTCCTGCCCGGAACGTGGTAGTGCGCAGGGGCCAGCCGGCGACAATTCAAACCTCACCGCCGGAGCCGGAGAGAAGCCTCGGCAGGGACATCGCATCGCCCTTCGGTCCACCACGCGGGCGCCCGGTTTCAAGGCGATCCCGCGTCGAGAATCCGTCCGGTCGTTGGGTATCAAAGCTGCAATGTTCTTCCCAAAGGTAATCGGTCGCGCCAGAGTGCCGGTTCCGTTCATGAGCGAATTGATTCAAGATCTGAGATTCGGAATCCGGACGCTATTCAAGAGTCCGGGGTTCGTGATCGTCGCCGTCGCCACTCTAGCGATCGGCATCGGTGCTAACGCTGCGATATTCTGTTATGTGGACGGAATCCTCCTGCGGCCTTCACCCTACGCGGATGTCGCCCGGATGGTGCGGGTCCTCGAGAAGCCGCCCCAAGGCGGTCGGAACGGTATCTCGACCCTGAACTACCTCGATTGGGAGAAGCAGAACACGGTCTTCGATTTCATGACCGCGCAGGTTTGGGGCACCGTATCCCTGACCGGAGTCGAAAATCCTGAGCAGGTGTACAGCGAACAGGTGTCCTTGCATTTCTTCGACGTGTTCAAAGAGGCGCCCGCTTTGGGCCGGGTATTTGCCTCGGGCGAGGACCAGGTCGGCCGGAATCACGTCGCGGTGATCAGCCATAAGTTCTGGATTTCCCGGTACGGAGGCGATCCCGGCGCGGTGGGCCGCACGATCTCGCTCGATGGCGAGCCGTACACGGTGATCGGCGTCATGCCGGCCCGTATTTTTGACCGGACGGAGACCAAGATCTGGCGGCCGCTGGCCTTCGCGCCCGAGAACATGACCCGCGATTTTCACTGGTTCGGTGCCTGGGCCCTGCTCAAGCCCGGCGTCACGTTGGAACAGGCGCGGGTGCAAATGGACACTCTCGCAGCGCGGATCGCGCACGACTACCCCAAATCGAACAAGGGCTGGGGCGTGGGCATTGATGCCTTCAGCGAGGTGCTCGTTAATCCCGAAGTGAGGCAGTCCCTCTACGTTCTCATGGGCGCCGTGGGAATGGTGCTGCTGATCGCCTGCGCGAACCTGGCCAATCTGAGCCTGGCCCGGGGCATTTCCCGGGAGCGGGAGGTGGCGATACGAGCCGCCTTGGGAGCGGGACGCTGGCGACTCATGCGCCAGTTTCTGACTGAGAGCCTCGTGCTCTCCCTGATCGGCGGCGCCCTCGGTCTCTTGGTCGCCTACGGCGGCCTGGCCGCGCTCAAGCGCGGCATCCCTCCGGGAATCATCCCGCCGAACGTCTATATTGCGATGGACGCCCGGGTCCTCCTGTTCGTCCTGGGCGTTTCGGTCCTGACCGGTGTCGTGTTTGGAGTCTTCCCCGCCCTAAAGGCGACCCGACCGGATCTGACGACCGCGATCAAGCAAGGCGGCCCTGGAGCAAGCTCGGGCCTGGCCCGCCAGCGACTGAGGGGCGCCCTAGTCGTGGCCGAGGTCGCCCTCGCCTTTGTGCTACTGACGGGTGCCGGATTGCTGATCCGCAGTTTCTTCAAGATGCAGGCGGTCGATACCGGGTTCGAAGCCACAAACGTGATCACTGCGTACCTGCCGATCTCCGGCAAGCGCTTCCCTACGGCCGACGAATTCAGGATCTACCTGCGGCGCATCGCCGATCGAATCGGCGCGCTGCCCGGCGTGCGCGACGTGGCGCTCACCTCGGCCCTCCCGATGCAGGGCTGGGGCTATGGCATGCCGTTCCAAGTCGTCGGCGCGAACGTGGTCGACCCAGCCAACCGCCCCGCGTGTTTCTTCAAGATGGTAAGCTCCCCGTATTTCCGGACCCTGGGAATCCGGCTCCAGCGCGGGAGGTTCCTCGACGAGCATGACGTCAAGGGCGCCCTGCCGGTCGCCGTGATCAACGAGACCATGGCCAAGAAGTATTTCCCGAATGAGGATCCGATCGGCAGGCGGATCCTGGTCGAGGAGATCGCCTTCGCGAAGACGGCCCTCGGCCCCGAGATCCCGTGGGAAGTCGTCGGTGTGATCGCCGACGAAAAAGTCGGCGGACTCGGCTCGAACAACGATTACAGTCCCGGGATGTATGTGACCGCCGACCAGAGCACCCAGACGGGACAGGCGCTGGTCGTCCGCGGAGTTGTGGAGTCGAGCTCCATCCAGCGCCTGATCCAGAAGGCGATCCACGAAATCGACCCGGATCAGGTCGTCACGGACATCAAGACCCTGGAGCAGATCAAGTCCGAATCGGTGGGGGCCGACCGGTTCCGCTCGATCCTCTTGAGCATATTTGCCGGCGTGGCCCTCGTGCTCTCCGGCATCGGCCTCTATGGCGTCATCTCCTACTCCGTGGTGCAACGCACGCGGGAGATCGGTATCCGCGGGGCGCTCGGCGCCAACGCCGCGAATATTCTCGGCCTCATTCTGCGCTCCGGGATCACGCTGACCGCCATCGGGCTTGTCTTGGGAATCGCCGGCGCCTTCGGTCTGACACGGTTCCTGTCATCCATGCTGTACGGCGTCGGGAACTACGACCCCGTTACGCTGTCGGCGGTTGCGACTGCCCTGGCACTGATGGCCCTGCTTGCTTGCTATATTCCGGCCCGGCGCGCGACCAAGGTGAATCCGATCGTCGCGTTGCGAACGGAGTAACCGCAAAACAGAAATCAGGTTTGAGTCGGAGCTTAAGTTGAGGCCCTGACTTCGCACCCCCGATTCCCGCCCTCCCCACCGCCGCTGCTGTTAAACTCTTCAGTTTTCAAACGCCCTGAAGGTTTCCGGGTTACCTTGATTTCCTCATGTTGTGCGTAGTTTCACTCCCTGTCGTTTCCCGCCGAATTTGGAGGGGGTAACTGCGCGGTTACTTGTTACGAAGTGGTGTAAGAGCGAGCCCAAATTGAGTCCGACTGTGGTATCCATGGTACGCGATCACGCCGGTGGGAACGGAGCCGGCGGCGGCCACTGCAGGCAGTTGTTACCCGGAGACTCGTTTTCTCAGTCGGCCGATACACCCGCCGATGGTCAGCAAGCCGATTATGCCGATAACAATGAGGGCCTCAGGGACAACGGGCCGCCTCGGATCCGATCTCGATTGCATCAGGATTATTACCGGAATCACCAGATACCAGAGTCCAACCACGATGCCCAGCACCGGCACCCAGCGCGGGGTCGCCGGCCCCCATATCCCCATGGACCAGCCAATCAGGTAGGGCAGAATCAGCACACCCCACCACATAGATCGTCCAGTATTGCCTCCAAAGCCTCCGACCATGCTGAACCCCCACAGCGCACCCACCCCGATTGCAATCAGAACGAAAACCCACACCCGGTAGGCAATCAACCGGCGTTCGCTTTGGCCAAGGAAGGTGCCGAGCGCGACCAACCCGCTGCCTGGCAGGATGACGAGCGATCCCTCCATGGGGTCAATGGCTCCTATCAGCATGGCGATACTTCCGGCGATGATCAGAATACGTGCCCAGAGATTACGTGCGTTCATAAACCGCCTCCTAGATTGTTACTTGATGAGAGTTGGTCGGCTTTGTCTTACCGCGAGCATACTCCATCCAGCAGCCGGGGTGTTAATCGATAAAACGGATACCGGGCATTGAGCGCACCAATGGCTCCTCCGCACTCTCTTTCCATTGACCGCTTCGGTACTGTCCTTGGCCATGCCCGTGCCAATTCCCGTCTCTGGCATCTGGCTGGTAACGCGGGAAGATTGTAGCGGCAGTTCTGTTCCAGGGGCGATGTCCGGTGAGGTTCTCCAGTGTGGTGGAGCAGATCCATTGAATGATGGCTGCCGCACCCCATACCCCTCATCCTCTCAACCCGGGAAAGGGGGCGCAATGCGCACGGTTTCGTGTGCGTTTTCTGGGAACACCTTCTTCCCCGAAAACCAAGACTCGCCGCGCTCGGCACCCATTCCCGGTTGCGTCAGGACGGCGGAAACGCTAGCTTTCCGACAACGTGCCTCACCGGCCATTTCCGACCTCTGCCGAACCACCGACTGACCCCGGGACGGGCCGGGCCGGTTGGTGCGCCGTGCGGGTTGCCTGCGTGTTTCTCTTCGCGGCGGCACCGGCCTTCCCGGCAGGATTGCTTGGATGGCTGTTTCACCGCGACGTGCAGGTGATCACCTCGACCGATTCCACCCCGTTGGGCCTGCTGCTGCGCATACCATCGCCGTCCGCTCCGGTCTATTACAAGGCGCTGAACATCGGCTACCGCGACTTCGGCGCTGCGATAGGTGGCGACAAGCGGCCCGCGCCGGAGGAGATGATCCGGACCATCGTGCAGGTGCTGGCGACGGTGGGCTATCTGCCAGCGGATGCCCAGCATCGACCGACCCAGTGGATTGTTTTCACCTGGGGGACGCTTTACCCCAAAATCCTGCCCAAGTGGGATCCCCAGATGCCCGACGCCAACGTCCAGATTAACCGTACGCAAATGCTGCGGTTTCTCGGCGGCGAAAAGCTCGGCTTGGTCTCCCAGCACCCCGATGACTTCGAGGTGGAGTCGCTGCTTCGCTACCAGTCCCGGTTCGCGTTCGATTCCAGCACAAAGGCGATCTGGGGCGTTGTGGGGGGCGATCTCTACATGGTGGCGCTGGCCGGCTACGAATATTTCGAGACGGAGCCCAAGCATCCGAAGCTGCTTTGGAAGACAAAGATTAGCTGCCCGGCGACCGGGCTTGTGATGGCGGACACGCTGCCGATGATGGTCGTGATTGCAGCGCCGTTTATCGGACGCGCGACGAGCCTTCCAGTCTGGGTGAACGCAGCCGACAAGCTCAAGCCTCGCGTCCGATTGGGCAATCCCAAGGTCGAGGAGTACCTCGGGTCGGGCGAGCTGCGGGTTTACGACCAGAACGCCGCGCCGGCCAAGGGCGAGCGCAGCGGCAAGTAGGTTCCCGGCGACAAGCGTGCCGTGGTGACGTTCCCCACCTCTGAGCAATCTGTGCGATGATTGGCGATCGAGCGGGTAATCGCCTGTCGTATCCACCGCGTGGTGTCAATTGCCTCATTCTCCTTTGCGAACGTTCCACGCCAACCAAAAACCGACCCTACCTCGTGCCCGTTTCTCCATCATAGGCCTCCACCCCCCCTGCTTCCGCGTGAGATCAGCATTGAAAGACCGGGCGGCCCGCTCCTAGTTTCCACATTCCCTTATGAATCATTCCACATTCCTCTGTCGTGTGGTCGGCGCTCTGGTGCTGGCCACGACCTCCATGACCCTCCGCGCGGCTGACAGCCCACCCGTGCAAGACATCCGCATCATCCTCCACACCAGCAAAGGCGATATCGAAGCCACGCTCTTCGCGAGCAAAGTTCCGATGACCGTCGCCAATTATCTCAACCTCGCCCGGCAGGGCTTCTACGATGGCCTCACCTTCCATCGCGTCATCGCGAATTTCATGATCCAGGGCGGCGACCCGACTGGAACCGGGCGGGGCGGGCCCGGCTACAAATTCGCCGACGAATTCGACGACTCCCTCCGGCACTCCAAGCCCGGCATCTTCTCCATGGCCAACGCCGGTCCAAACACCAACGGCAGCCAGTTCTTCATCACCCACGTTCCCACGCCGCATCTCGACGGCAAGCATAGCGTCTTCGGCGAAGTGACCAAGGGCCAGGACATGGTCAACCAGATCACCAAAGGCGACACGATCCTCCGGATCGAAATCCTCGACCCCACCGACGCTCTCTTCCAGGCACAAGCCTCCAATATCGAGCGGTGGAACGCGGTACTGAAAAACAGGCGCCCGCCAGCTCCAGTCGATCAACCTAAATAGGGTACAGAATCAAGCGGGAGTCGAATCGCGGCAGAGCCAGCAGCGTTTACCGTGGCGGACGGTAACCCGACCTGCCGGCCTGCCGCATCGCCTTGAGGCCTTCCTCAAACGTCAGCAGCGGGGTGGTCTTGCCCGAACCGACAGCGCCGCCGGCGGCCACGGCGACCGCAAAGGCGGCGGCACTGACCTGATTGGGCAGCCGGCAGATGATGACGTAATCGTATTCCCCGAAGGTGAGCCAGCCGCCTTCGACACTGCCGCCCAGTTTTTTCACCGCGCCTTGGATCGCCTTGAGGCGGTGCTGGGGTTTCTTGAGCATGCCCGCCCAGGCGGCGGGGGTGTAGGATCCTTGAAACATGTAGTAAGCCATAAACAGAGTTCCTTTCGGGGGACAGAATTGTGGACGTTCTTGAACGGCAAAGTATAACCACGCAGGATGGATTTAGCGAACTGCATTTGCGCTGGCGAAATGCCGCGCGCGCAAAAAGCACGTCACCTGCACACACCGCCGCATAGCCGTATTGCGCCGCGTCCGCCTCCTGGAACGTTTTCGCCCAGATGCACTCGGTGATCTTAATGGCCCAAACCTGGTCGGCGTCTTCCAGCACCTCCATGGTCAGCATATCGTTCATGCCAGGGATGGACGGGCTGTAATCCTCCTTGAACACGCTGACGTCGTTCTTCCCCTTGGCCTTGACAATGTACTTCGCGTACTCCCCCGACCCGACGCGGCAGAGTTCGTTCAAGGTTTCGATGACCTTGGCGTGTCCCAGCCTCGTGTTCACCGACGTCGTGGTCTCCGGCG
>Ga0182011_10004693_pt1 | contig 10898 bp, 6 predicted proteins | sample 711E1DmetaG_FD_120481 | JGI IMG/M metagenome (GOLD analysis project Ga0182011, IMG submission 120481) | Permafrost microbial communities from Stordalen Mire, Sweden - 711E1D metaG | ecosystem: Environmental > Terrestrial > Soil > Wetlands > Permafrost | place: Sweden: Stordalen | collected...
CGCTGCCAGGCAGAAGGACAATAAGAAAGCTGAAGCCCAGTTCAAGAAAGCTCAGCAACTTGGTGAAAAAGAAAGCTACAATCTTGGCATGTATGAGATCCCGAAGGGTAACTATACTAAGGCCCTCAGTATGCTTGGTGATGCAAAATGCAGCTATAATTTAGGTCTTGCCCAGCTGGTTTCCGGAAATAACACTGCTGCTGATGCCACACTGAAGTGTGCTCCCCAGACTCCGGAAACATTCTACCTGCTCGCTATCGTTGGGGCACGTACAAATAACAGCAAGATGTTGTATGAATACCTGATGAAAGCCTGCCAGGATGCAAACCTGAAAACACAGGCGAAGGGTGACCGTGAATTCTATAACTTCGAAAAGACTCCTGAATTCCAGAATATCGTGAAGTAATTTTGTTTACTGATAAAAAAGCGGCTGTCTCAAAAGTTAGAGACAGCCGCTTTTTTTACTCTTACTTCTCCGCGAAAATTACAGGCTGATCCGCTTCACTTCTCCCTTATCAATGCATTGCCGCAACAATTCAGAGACAGGTTTCCTATATACCGGATGTATATAACCCGGGGCTATTTCATCCAAAGGCACAAGTGTAAACCGCCTTTCATGAAGCCGGGGATGGGGTATCATCAGTTCATCCGTAAACAGGATCTTTGAGCCATAAAACAATATGTCAATATCAATAGTACGCGAAGAGTATGTTGCCATCGGAAATGCACAACCTGAGCCACATTCCGGGGCTTGTCTGATCCTTCCAAGCTCCTTCTCGATGTTGTGTATCCCCTGTAACAGCTCTTCAGGGGTTAAGTAAGTTTCTATCTCCATGGCCTGATTATAAAACGATATGCAGTCTTCAAATCCCCAGGGCTCCGTTTCATAAACAGAGGAGATCTTCAGAATATTTCCGATGCTTTGCCTGATCCCGGCGCAGGCCTGAAGAAGATTGCGCTCCCGGTCGCCCAGGTTACTTCCGAGAAGTAAAAATACCGAATGCTGCATAGTAAGTATAAGGAAACCCTATAAACCGTAAAGCCTGGTTATCAATGCTGAGATCTTCCGGCCATAGTCCGGGTCAATTGCCCATTTACCTGTGAGTTGAGTAACTTCCGTAACGGTGCCTCTGGGTACATTGCTGAAACGAGGATCTACAATGGGGCTTCTTACCGGTGCCAGGCTGGCATAGGCCTTTAAGTGCTGGATATGCGCTCTTATTCCTTCTTCCATACTTCCAAACCAGTCGCCCCCATTGAAGATATCCATGCAACCTAATCCGCAATAATTATGCTGAAATTTACTCACACTGCCTTCAAATTTTAAAAATCCGGTTTCAAGGCACATCTGGCAAAAAGCCACTTCATAATTTACGCCTTCACGGTTAGCTTCAATGATATATGTCTTGATCAGACAGTTTACCATGGCCTGATCGGCCTCTCCATTGTACCTGATCAGAAAATTTTTCATGATTTCAGGAGACGCCTTGCCTCTTGCCATGATCTTCAGGCTTGGCTCTTTTTTAAATTGAGCAGTCTTTGAATTATGCGATTTTTTCTTAACTGCATAATGAGGAGGGATGGCAGGTACATGACCCGGAAGTATTATAAGTAATAGAAAAAATGTAACCAGCCTCAACTTCAATCGTCAGATTTTAAGTTTGCAATTATAAATATTTTAGCGATGGCGTGATGGAAATTAAAGAAAATTTTTGCACAGAAGCTTGTTTACAATTAACTTGGTACCATGAAACAAAGATAAAATCCAAAACCCAGATATTATGAAACAATTTTTCAAGTTTATGTTTGCCAGCATGCTCGGGACATTCCTGATGCTGGTGATCCTTTTTTTGATCAGTATCGGGATCATCGCCGGTATTGTGGCAGCAGCTTCCAGTGATGAAGTTGTGATCGATAAAAACACTGTTCTGGTATTAAAAATGGATAAACCGATTGCCGATCGTGTTCCTAAAATGCCGGTGCTAGTTATGTTTGGAGCAGAAAAATACTCAGGTCTGACCGAAATCTTAAAGAACCTGAAAAAAGCCAAAACCGATAAGAATGTTCCCGGCATTTATCTTGATCTGTCGACGGTCCAGGCGAGTATGGCAACGGTTGAAGAAATACGGGAAGGCTTGCTGGACTTTAAAAAGTCTGGAAAATTCATATGGGCCTATAGTGAAGGGTATGACCAGAAATCGTATTACCTTGCCTCAACAGCCGATAAGATCTTCCTCACTCCACAGGGTATTGTCTTCTTTACGGGCCTTAGTGCAAATATGATGTTCCTGAAAGGAACTCTTGATAAGCTTGACATTAAAATTCAGGTGATCAGGCATGGCAAGTTCAAAGCGGCAACCGAGCCCCTTTTCCTGGATAAGATGAGTAAGGAGAACAGGGAACAGACAACTGAGCTCATTAACAATTTGTGGGATAAAATGATTAGTGGTATCAGTGAATCACGTCACATCAGCAAGGATGAACTGAACTATATTGCCGACAGCCTTAAATTAAGCAAGGCTTCCGAAGCTTTGAAATACAAATTTATTGATGAGATCGCATACAAGGATGAATTTCTTAAAGACCTTCGGTTAAAGATTGGCCTGAGTGAAAAAGCCAGGATCAAGACCATCACTATGGACAAGTATACCGATGTGGAGGATCATGAAAAGAAAAACACATCGAGGGATAAAATTGCAGTTATTTATGCACAGGGCTCCATTGCCAGTGGCGAAGGCAATGATCAGAGTATAGGCTCTGAACGCATCTCGAGAGCTATCAGGAAAGCCCGGGAAGATGATAAAGTCAAGGCTATTGTTTTCCGCATCAATTCAGGAGGGGGCGACGGCCTTGCCTCGGATATTATCTGGAGGGAGGTTGCATTGGCAGCAAAGACAAAACCTGTTGTTGCATCATTTGGTGATGTTGCTGCAAGCGGGGGATACTATATCGCATGTGCTGCCACTAGGATACTTGCCGAGCCCAACACTATTACCGGATCGATCGGTGTGTTCGGTTTAATCCCCAATTTTGAAGGTTTGATGAAAAACAAGCTGGGAATTACTTTTGATGAAGCAAAAACGAATAAGAACTCAGGATTTATACCTGTTCAAAGGGCTCTGACACCATTTGAATATGCCACAATCCAGAAGGAGATTGAAGACTTCTATGACACATTCATAACCAAGGTCGCCGAAGGAAGGAAGCTCACTAAAGCCCAGGTCGATAGTATTGGCCAGGGTAGGGTTTGGAGTGGAGTTGATGCAAAACAGATCGGTCTGATTGATGATTTCGGAGGCCTCAACAAAGCAATCGGTGTAGCTGCCGATCTTGCAAAACTCAAGTCTTATAAAATCTGGGCCCTTCCCGAACAGAAAGACCCGATACAGCAGATCATTGATGAAATCTTCGGGAATTCCCCTGAATCAAAGATCCAATCCATCATGGGTGAAGATTATAAGTATTACAGGATACTTAAGGAAATCAGGGGTATGAAGGCTGTTCAGGCAAGAATGCTGTACGATTTTGAGTTGAATTAATGCTTACCGCAGATAAAAAAAGGAGGCTGTCGCTATAAGTCAGCCTCTTTTTTTACTGAAGGCTTATCGCATTGGATACCTTTTAAAGATATCTTCGCTCTTCATCAGGATATCAATATACTGGGCTCTTTTGTATACAAACGGATCTTTCAGCGCCTTGCGGGATAGCTTACCCCTGAAGCTGTCAATAGTTTCAAACTTCTTACGGCCCATCCATTCCTCCACCTCATTTATCATTTTTGTGATCTGGGTGGGTCCATTTTTATAGATGGTGCTTACTACCTGAACACAGTCCGCACCGGCAAGAAGCATTTTAATCACATCCTTACCACTGATGATACCCGTGTTAGCGCATAACGAACCGCGGATCTCATGATACAACATACCGATATACCTGAGCGCCAGACGGTTGTCCTCCTCGTTACTGAGATTGTAGGGGAAGTGGTGTTCTATTTTTTCAATATCAATATCCGGCTGGAAAAGGCGGTTGAAAAGAATAAAACCGTCAACTCCTGCATGATACATTTGCTGGATGACTCCGAGAACATTGGTATAAAAAGGGCTCAGCTTAACACTTACAGGTATCCTGAGGTTCTTTTTCACTTCTGAAATAACAGCAAGCTGTTCATTGATAATTGCTTTCCCTTCTTTTTTAAAATCAGCGGGAAGAGTATATAGATTCATTTCCAGCGCAGTAACGCCGGTTTGTTCAATGAGTTTTGCATATTCAACCCAGGTATCCTCAAATAAACAATTAAGGCTTGCGATAACGGGTATATTGACGGTATCAACCACCTTCCGTAAATGCGAAAGGTGTTCGCGGGGCCCGGCATGATGGATGTCAGGAAACAGGCTGATCATCTCTGCGTGCCGCTCATTATACTGGTTCAATTCCTCGGAAAGCTGCAAGCGTTCGAGTTCTATTTGTTCTTCAAACAATGTCTTGTAAACTATTGCAGCAGCGCCGGCTTCTTCCAGCCGGTGTATCGTATCAAGGTCCTTAACCAGGTTGCTCGCTCCAACGATTATCGGGTTTTTGAGGTTTAACCCCATGAAGTTTGTAGTCAGGGTAGGCATAAATTGGTTGTTTTAAAGATTTTTACAAAAATATTCTATTCAGACTGTTTTAAAGTATTTTTTTCATACTTCATTTCTGCAAGGCGTTTGTAGTGATCATACCTCCAACGTGCGTTCGCCTCGGCTGCCTTGAAAAGTACAACAGATTCTTCGGGGAACATAGCCTTAAGAGAGGTATAACGAACTTCCGTTGCGAGAAATTCCTGGAATTTAACCCAGTCGGGTTCCCTGGAGTCGAGTGTAAAGGGATTCTTTCCTTCTGCGGCATGCATAGGATTGTACCTGTACAGGTTCCAGTAACCTGCATTGACCGCCTTATCCATTTCGTCCTGGGCCTTGCCCATGCCCTGTTTCAGGCCATGGTTGATACACGTTGCATAAGCAATCACAAGTGATGGCCCTTTGTAAGCCTCAGCTTCCTTAACAGCCCTGAAAAGCTGGCCGTTATTGGCGCCCATGGCAACCTGAGCAGTATACACATACCCATAGGTCATTGCCATTGCACCAAGGTCTTTTTTACCGACCTTTTTACCGGAAGCGGCAAACTTGGCAACCGCACCTGCCGGTGTGGATTTGGAAGCCTGCCCGCCGGTGTTTGAATATACTTCTGTGTCAAGTACGAGAATATTGATGTCCTCACCTGAGGCAATAACATGATCCAATCCGCCATAACCGATATCATATGCCCAACCGTCACCCCCTATAATCCAGATCGATTTCTTAATAAGATATTGTTTAAGGTCAATAATATCTTTGGCAAGCTGGCTTGTTTCCTTCTCAAGTAATGGAAGAAGCTTGATCGTTGCAGCCTTTGACATCCCGGCATCATTTTTACCATCAATCCATTCCTTAAAAGCTGCCAGTGTATCCGAACCCATAATATTGACTTTAATAGCTTCCTTCATCTTCCTCGCAATACGTTCACGGAGTTTGCCAACACCAAGAGCCATACCGTATCCGTATTCTGCATTATCCTCAAACAGGGAGTTTGCCCAGGCAGGTCCAAGCCCTTCTGTATTGGCACGGTAAGGAGTGAAAGGAGCGGTACCTCCGTAAATTGAGGAGCATCCGGTAGCATTTGCTATCATCATCCTTTCACCAAAAAGCTGGGTAATGAGCTTGATATATGGAGTTTCGCCGCAACCGGAACAGGCTCCCGAGAACTCGAACAGGGGTTGTGAAAACTGGCTGTTCTTGAAAGTTTTGAACCTGTCGATAACATTCGTCTTATAGGTAACCTTATCGATCAGGTAATCCCAGTAGTTAGTTTCATGAATCTGGCTTCCAAGGGTGTTCATTTCAAGAGCCTTTGTTTTGGAAGGACAAATATCAGCACAATTGCCGCAACCTGTACAGTCGAGAACGCTGATCTGGACCCTGAATTCGAAGCCTGCAAGTTCTTTTCCGATAGCTTTCACAGTGGGCATACCAGCCGGTGCATTCTTCTTTTCTTCTTCGTTGAGTAGAAAAGGGCGAATTGCGGCGTGCGGACAAACATAAGCGCACTGGTTGCATTGAGTACAGTTTTCGGGGATCCATTTTGGTACATTTACGGCAATACCCCTTTTTTCGAGAACCGTCATGCCTGCAGGGAAAGTGCCGTCTTCCCTGCCGAGGAAAGCGCTTACAGGAATATCGTCACCCCTCATTGCGCTGACAGGTTCAAATATTTCCCTGACGAACTTTGGAAGCCCTGAATCTTCGGAATCCTTTTTAAGAACGATCTTTGACCATTCGGCCGGGATGTCAATTTTTTCGACCTCACCTCCCCTGTCAATAGCAGCAAAATTCATGTTTACGATCTCTTCGCCTTTACGGCCATAGGTTTTCTCAATAGCCTTCTTCATGTCCTTTGTTGCTTTGTCAAAAGGAATAACATTGGAAAGCTTGAAGAATGCCGATTGCATAATGGAGTTCGTGCGGTTACCCAAACCGATCTCTTCGGCAATCTTCGTGGCGTCAATAATATAGAAGTTGATTTGATTTTCGGCCAGGTATTTTTTAATGGTATCGGGGAGGCGTTTTTTGGTTTCCTCTGCATCCCAGATCGAATTTAAAAGGAAGGTGCCTCCTTTTTTCAGGCCTTTTACCAGTTCGTATTTATCAAGGTAGGAAGGAACATGGCATGCGATAAAATCCGCCATATTCACAAGATAGGGAGAACGGATCGGGCTGTCACCGAAACGGAGGTGTGAAACGGTCACACCTCCCGATTTCTTGGAATCATATGCAAAGTAAGCCTGGGCATATTTATCGGTATTGTCGCTGATGATCTTTATGCTGTTCTTGTTTGCACCCACTGTACCGTCGGAACCGATTCCCCAGAATTTGCCTGAGAATGTACTTGCAGGCTGAATGTCAATTTCAGGCAGCAGGGGCAGTGAAGTGAAAGTAACGTCGTCAACGATTCCCAGCGTGAAATGGTTCTTGGGTTCCTTCATTTTCAGGTTTTCATACACAGCGACTATCTGTGAAGGTGTTGTATCCTTGGAACTGAGGCCGTAACGGCCGGCTATGATCATCGGCCTTTCCGGAAGGTCATAGAATATATCCCTGACGTCAAGATACAGGGGATCTCCATTTGCACCGGGTTCCTTGGTCCTGTCAAGCACTGCAATACGCTTAACTGATTTCGGAAGCACGTTGAAGAAATATTTTTCGCTGAACGGGCGATACAGATGAACCACCACAAGGCCTATCTTCTCGCCTTTTGCCCGCAGGTAATCGATGGTTTCACGGATGGTCTCAGTGACCGACCCCATGGCAATGATGATATTTTCAGCCTGCGGATCGCCATAATATACGAACGGATGATATTTCCTGCCTGTAAGAGCGGTGATCTCCTGCATATACTGATCAACAATATCTGCAACAGGATAGTAGAAACGGTTGATGGCTTCTTTTGCCTGGAAGAAAATATCGGGATTCTGGGCGGTACCCCTCGTTACAGGATGCTCAGGATTCAGGGCACGATCGCGGAATTCCTGGAGTGCCTTTGTATCAATCAGCTTTGCCATATCTTCAGTTTCAAGGGCTTCAATCTTCTGGATCTCATGTGAAGAACGGAAGCCATCAAAGAAATGAAGGAAAGGCATTCTTAATTTTATCGCACTGAGATGGGCTATACCTGCCAGGTCCATAATTTCCTGAACAGAACCTGAAGCGAGCATGGCAAAACCGGTCTGTCTTGTCGCATAAACATCCCCGTGGTCGCCAAAAATCGAGAGCGCATGAGCTGCCACTGTTCTTGCTGAAACGTGGAATACACAGGGAAGTAGCTCGCCTGCAATCTTGTACATATTGGGGATCATCAGCAATAAACCCTGTGAGGCTGTGAAGGTTGTCGTAAGAACTCCAGCCTGGAGGGATCCATGAACAGCTCCTGCAGCGCCTGCTTCACTCTGCATTTCAGCGACCTTTACCTCATCACCGAAAATATTTTTACGTCCAACCGCCGCCCAATCATCAACATTTTCAGCCATGTTCGAGGAAGGGGTGATAGGATAAATAGCAGCTACTTCACTGAACATGTATGCCATATGCGAGGCAGCCTGATTACCGTCACAAGTTAAAAAATTTTTAATTTTAGTCATAATATGTTGATTTTTAAGAATTTGATTCTATCTGCTGTGAATCTATTAACAATCTGCAAAGGTACATTTTTTTTAATTTTGCCGAATGCTTTATCCAACTTCTTTTGAAAATAAGCTGGGCTTTGATTATATCAGGGAACTGCTGAAGGCTAACTGCCTGTCGCCCATTGGGAAAGATCTTGTTTCGGCTATTTCTTTCTCTGCCGATCAAAAAGAGATTTTTTTAAAATTACAGCTGAGTGGTGAAATGCTCAATGTGCTGAATTTTGAAGAAGGATTTCCTGCCCAGGATTATTATGATCTTATACCGGAGCTGACAAGGATAGTCACACCGGGTACATACATTGAAGAAGAAACACTTTCGGAACTCAGGCTTTCCCTGCATACTGTTGCCGGCCTGATAAGCTTTTTTTCATCCAGAATGGACAACTATCCCGGACTGTATGGGCAAATCCATGCGACCATTACCGAAAGCTCCACCCTGGACCTTCCTGCCGACCTTATTCACCGGATCGACAGGATACTTGACGAACGTTCAGAGGTGCGGGACAATGCTTCCCCTGAGCTTTCAAAACTGAGAAAAGAGAAAGCATATAAACTGGCCAGTGTCGAACACAAAATACATCATGACCTGAAGGTAGCGAGGCAGGCCGGCTGGACCCCTGATGATGCAGAAATCACTATACGCAACGGCCGTCTTGTGATACCAATGCTCAGTACCCATAAGCGCAAGATCAGCGGCTATGTGCATGATGAATCGGCCACGGGTCAAACGGTTTATATTGAACCGGCTGAGATTTTCGAAACGAATAACGAGATCAGGGAAATTGAATATGCTGAAAAACGGGAAATCATTAAAATACTTTTGGCCTTCACCGATCAGCTAAGGCCTGACAAAGAAAACCTGATCAGCCTGTATAATTTCATGGGCGTCATCGATTTTATCAGGGCTAAAGCACTGTTTGCCAGAGAAATATCAGGAATTTTTCCAAAGTTCGCTGCACCAAGTCCCACGTCCTCCCAAACCAACGTAAGATCAGGATTTAAATGGTACCAGGCTATTCACCCAAATCTTTACCTTCATTTTAAAAACAGTAAGAAAACTATTGTTCCTCTTGACCTGGAACTTGAAGGAGACGAGCGGATTCTCATCATATCAGGGCCCAATGCAGGAGGTAAATCGGTCTGCCTGAAAACTGTCGGACTTGTCCAGTATATGTTCCAGTGCGGACTGCTGCCACCGGTGAGGGAAGATTCGGAATTTTTGGTTTTTAATAAGATCTTTATTGATATTGGAGATGAGCAGTCCATTGACACTGATCTGAGCACATATACTTCCAAGCTTCTTAACCTGAAATTTTTTCTTGAACATGTGGATGAGGGTTCCCTGCTCCTTATAGATGAATTCGGCTCGGGTACTGATCCTTCCCAGGGGGGGGCAATGGCCGAAGCCTGCCTGGAAGCAATGGCCGCGAAAGGGACCTATGGTATCATCACTACTCATTATTCCAACCTCAAACTGCTGGCCGGGAAAATCAGGGGAATTGTGAACGGGGCAATGCTCTATGATTCAAAGAAGCTCAAACCACTTTATCGCCTTAAGAAAGGAAAACCCGGTAACTCCTTTGCCTTTGAAATCGCAGCCCAGATAGGTTTTCCTTCCGGTATTCTCAATAAGGCAAGGAATATCACAGGCCACAGCCAGCTTAATTTTGAGAAGCAGATCCAGGACCTGGAAACCGAGAAAGAAGAAATGAACAGGAAAACAACGGAAATTCTGGTTGCTGATGATTTCCTGGCAGAATTGATCCTGAAATATGAAAAGCTGACAGGCGATCTTGAAAAGTCTAAAAAAGAGATCCTTGAAAATGCTCGCCAGGAGGCATTGAAGATGGTTACTGACGCAAATAAGACAATTGAAAAGACAATCAAGGAGATTAAAGAGGCTGAGGCCGAAAAGGAGAAAACCAAAACTGCAAGGTCGGGGCTTAAAGAATTAAAGGATAAACTTGAAGAAAAGACCCTTCCCGCATCCCAAACTGATACCGGGCCGTCAAAGGCCATTCCCGGTAAACCTGTTTCCATGGCGAATACACCGACTCCCCCACCCTCCAGGTTGGTTATTCTGGAGCCCTTAAGCCATGAAAACAGACAATACCAGTCGTACCTTGACGACATGAACCGTAAACTGTATGATTTTGAAATGACGCTCGATCTTCGCGGTAAACGCGTTGATGAGTGCATATCAATGCTGCAGCGGTATATAGATGATGCCATCATGCTTTCCATACCGGAAGTGCGGATTCTTCACGGCAAAGGAAACGGCATACTGAGGCAGGTCACAAGGGATTATCTGCGCTCTGTAAAGGAAATTAAAAATGCAAAAGATGAACTTGTTGAAAGAGGCGGAAGTGGAATTACCGTTGTGGTATTTAATTAGTATTTTACAACATACCCCATCCCGCTTCATTTAACAATTTTTAACGTTTTTCTTTTCACAACAATTTATACCGCCACAAAACCCTAACAGGCACGTTTAATTAGCTGAGAACCGGTTTTTTACGACATGATTACGAAAAGCCAATTTTAAGCAGGGATGGCCCATGTGCACCGAATTGCCAATTTACCCTGTTTATATTATTCTTTATTCATCTTCATAATCGTACTTTTGCCCCTCTGCGCCAAAAAC
>Ga0182011_10004694_pt1 | contig 10895 bp, 9 predicted proteins | sample 711E1DmetaG_FD_120481 | JGI IMG/M metagenome (GOLD analysis project Ga0182011, IMG submission 120481) | Permafrost microbial communities from Stordalen Mire, Sweden - 711E1D metaG | ecosystem: Environmental > Terrestrial > Soil > Wetlands > Permafrost | place: Sweden: Stordalen | collected...
CGACTCTTCAAAAGTCGACCTCGTTTTAGTTTTCAAAGAACGATTGTAAATATTTCTCCAAAAAATCGAACTACACAAACATTCAACTATTGACAAGGTACTTTTTCAGTGAGAACTAATTAATGCTGCATCGTTCTTTAAGAAAGAAAAGAAGAGCCTTGGAAATAAGCGGAACTTAATTACTGATGAACAAATTGTTAATATAGTAAAATTGCACAAAGAATTTAGCGAAGGGGAGTTTTCAAAGATATTCATCAACGAAGAATTTGCCTACCGAAAAGTATTTTTAGATTTAGAAGAACGTGATGACGATGGAAATCCTGTCTATAAGGAAAAAGAGTTCAACCTTACGATTAAAACGATTAAAGATATTATTACTGTTGGTGTGAACGATGAAGAACGATTCAATAAATTGATCAGTAGCGAACCGTCAGATGAAAAAGATAACTTCACTTATTCATTGATCGCTAATTCTGAATTCGTTAACACTGCCAAAACACCAAATCATTCAATAACTATAAAGAAGGAAGTTACCGGCAAAAAAGTAAAACTGACCGCAAAGACACGCGTTCCTGTAATTGTAAAGGATACAGAGAGTATTGCATGGAATAAGAGTATGGAAGAGTTCTTGTCAAAAGAAGTAGAAAAACCGTGGACGATAACCAATACATTAAAGGGTTATGAAATTCCATTCACACAAATATTTTATAAGTATCAAACTCTACCAGAACTAAATATAGTAACGACCGAATTGGAACAACTTGAAGAGACAAATAAACTCTTATTGGCTGAGTTGAAAAAGTAATATTATGGAACAATTGGAACAACATACTCTATTTGAACTTGAACGAAATTTGAATTTCCATTCTGGTTGGAAAAAAAAACGATTAAAGGATGTTGCAAAAATATTAAATGGGGCAACACCAGCCAGTGAAATTGAAGAGTATTGGGATGGGGATATAGTATGGTTTACCCCTGATGATTTGGGGAAAAACGATACAAAAACTATTTCAGGTTCTAATCGGAAGATAACACTAGAGGGTTATAATAATTGCGGCGCTACAATTTTCTCCAAGGGTAGTATAATTTTATCTACGCGTGCACCTATTGGACATTTAGCTATTTCAACTGTTGAGGGATGCACCAACCAAGGGTGTAGAGGGATTGTTCCCACAAAAAAAATTGATGTGACATTTCTTTACTACTATTTGTTTTCCACAAAAGAGGATCTTGCTGCATTAGGCAGAGGGACAACATTTAAAGAATTAGCTGGTGATGAATTAAAAAGTTTTTATATCCCACTTCTTTCTTTTAAGGAGCAACAGAGAATCGCAGCATATCTTGATAAGCGAACTTCGATTATAGATAGGATGATTGAAAATAAGGGGCGGCAACTTGAAAAGTTAACGCAACTTCGACTTATTACAATTACAAATGCAGTAACAAAAGGATTAGATTCCAAAGTAAAAATGAAGGATAGTGGAGTGGTGTCGCTAGGTAAAATACCTCAGCATTGGAAAGTAAAGCGCATTAAGAATCTTCTTTCAGAAGATCCTCAATACGGTGCTAATGAAGAAACAGGTGAAACTAATCCGAATTATCCTCGATATATTCGCATTACAGATATTACATCTGAAGGAACATTAAGAGAAGAAACTTTTACATCGTTACCACCTGAGATTGCAAAAGATTATATGTTAAAAAAAGGAGATGTCCTACTAGCCAGAAGTGGTGCAACAGTTGGCAAAGCATTTCGTTACGATACCTCCTGGGGTGAATGTTGTTTTGCTGGTTATCTTATTCGTTTTGTCAGTAATCCAAAAATATTGAATTCAGACTTCCTATATTTGTTTACTCAAAGTTATGCGTATGATTGCTGGATCAAATCTTCATTTATTCAAAGCACAATTCAAAATGTTAGTGCGGAAAAATATGTTAATATGAGGATTGCAGTTCCTCCAATTGAGGAACAAACGACTATATTGAATTCATTACAGAAGAAGCTTTCTCCAATTAATGATCTCATTCAGAATGTTGAAATTCAAATGGATAAATTAATGGATTCCCGTAAAATTATAATTAATGATGCTGTAACAGGAAAAACAAAAATCGCAAGCTAATGTCACCGCGACCAAACGAAAAAGCATTCGAAAATCATTTTTGCCACCAGCTTGAAGAAGCAGGTTATCATCAACGAGATGTAGCCGATGTTGATAAATCTCTGTGCCTCAACTTCAAAGAGCTGGACGATTTTCTTTCGGATACACAACCCGAAGAAATGAAGTTATTGAAACATGAATTAGGTCAGGAATGGAAAGCGATTATCATAAAGCAAATTCGTGAAGAACTGAAATACAAGAAAATGTTCGAAATTCTCCGCGATGGTATTCAAGTTCACACTAAACATCTATCGTTGCTCTACACCAAACCAACAATCACAAAAGATAAAGATCAACTTCACCGTTACAAGAAGAATCATTTCACCTTCGTTCGGCAATATACTTTTGCTGGTCAAGAATCATTAGACGTTATATTGTTTCTGAATGGTGTGGCTTTGGTTACTCTTGAGCTAAAAAATGAACCTACCGGACAAAATGTATTCGATGCTGTTCAACAGTATCTTGAGCGAGATCTTTCGTTGCCAGTATTCAATTATCCATTCTTACATATTGCAGCAGATAATAACAGAGTAAAAACTGCCTCAGAGTTTAAAACTAAAACGGAAGCGGACTTTAGTGACTTTAATACTGGTTTGCTAAATGAACAGCCCAAAAATTCAAAAGAGTATCCCGTTCACTATTTGTATCATGATGTATTGACCCAGGATTCTTTGCTATCGTTCATTGAAACCTTCTTGTATAAAAACAAAAAGAAAGAATCAGTGTTTCCGAGGTTCCATCAGCGACGTTGCACGGACCGAATTATTGCCGATATAGCATCAAAATTCCATAAACAGAAGAAATTAGATCTCAGATATTTAGTTCAACACTCTGCTGGATCGGGAAAGAGTAATACAATTGTTTGGCTGGTGCAAAGTTTACGAAATTTGCACGTCGATGATAAGAAATTGTTTGATAGCATCATTGTTCTAACAGATAGGGTGAATCTTGACGATCAGATATCGAAAGACTTCCAACAAGCCATCGATCAAGACGGTGTTGCAAATTATGTGCAACATTCAACTGAGCTTGCCGAGGCAATTAAAAGCGAAACGAAAGTAATAGTTTCGAAAATGCAACTGTTCACCCCGTTGAATACTAATGAACTGCTAAAAGGTATTCAATTGGCTGACAAACGATTATGCTTTGTTATAGATGAAAGTCATCGGTCGCAGGAAGGAACAATGCACGAAACTGTGACAGAGACTTTTTATGAGCAAGAAGAATTGATCGACAAAATAGCCGAGAAGAAATTTCCCAATGCAGTATTTATTGCCCTCACCGCAACACCGAGCGATAAAACTCTTCGACATTTTGGTGTAAAGGATGGTAATACGTGGAAGCCGTTTGATGTCTACACGATGGATGAAGCGATCGGAGAAGGATACATTCTTGATGTTGTAAAGAACTTGATTACATACGAAACACTATATGAATTAAACTATAAATATGATAGTGCCAAGGAATATCCACCGTTACAGATCTATCGTGCATTGAAACAAAAAGCATTCGAAGATGATGAGCTGATTCAAAATAAAATCGGAATAATGCTCTCAATCTTTGAAAATCAAACGGCGAGTAAGATCAACGGAATTGCTAAAGCAATGATTGTTACAAGTAGTCGTTTGGCTGCTGCGAAATACAAACTATTTTTGGATAAAGAGATTGGACAAAGAAAGTTTTCATACAAAGCATTGGTAGCATTTACCGGGACAGTTGAAATAGACGACAAGAAGTATACTGAATCGAATATGAATGAAGCGATAAAAATATCACAATCGGAAAAAACGGAGGATGCTTTTGATAGAGACAATGGTATTCGTTTTATTATCGTTGCTAATAAATTCCAGACAGGATTTAATCAGCCCAAATTGCATACGATGTTTCTCGATAAGACCGTTAGAGATATTAACGCAGTTCAGACATTAAGTAGATTGAACAGAATATATCCTGATAAAGAGGATACGCTGGTTGTAGATTTCACCGATTCATACGATAACATTATTAAGGCGTTCCAGAAATTCCAGAGTGATGTCGTGAGCCAGAAGAACATTGATCCTGATGATTTAGGTAAGATATATCAGGATTTGTTGAAACGAGGACTCTATACAAAAGCTGATATCAAAGAGTGTGTAAGACTAAATGTGAGTGAAAAACCGGAAGATACTGCAGCTCTTTCCGGATTGATGTCTGGTATTAAAGATGTAGTAAAAAAACGGTATGAAACAGATAAAGAAAAGGTCAGAGAAGTAAGAACATTGCTTGGTAGATTTTCTTCGATCTACAACTACGTGAAAACTATATTCCGTATAGGCGATGAAGAATTAAATAATTTTAAAGCCTTCTGTGATCTGTTATATCGCTATTTGGATCCGACAATGCGTGCTGAAGAATTAGAAGCTGAGCTCCGATATGTCCAAGTTACAAAGCGATTGGTTCGAACTGTTGAATATGAACCGGAACGCGACCATAAACCCGTAACCCCGGCAGGTGGCAGAGGTGGAAATGTAACATATGTTCCGAGATTGGCAACGGTCAAGGAAATAGTTGAGGCAATCAACGAAACATTCAAAGCAATGACCGGATCGGATGTTGGTATCATTGAAGGTTTTATTAATGAAATCATTACTGATGAAGAATTGAAAGCGGATGTTCGGAGTAATATCAGAAATGATAAAGAAGTTATCTTCCGTGATGTGTTACAGCCAAAAATGGAAGAACGATATAGAAATTTTGTTTTAGACAGAGCAGCAGACAGATATTCGAAATTGACGCAGATTGAATTGATGACATTTGTTCAACGCAATGCGTTTCAGATTATGCGACAAAATGCGATATAAGATCGTAGAATTATTGAACCCTCTAAAAGGAAGACGAGCACAAATTAAAGTTTTCACCCAAATACTACGGGGCATTGGCTGTCGATTCGGAAGAATGAAGCAAAAGGTGTGAAGTTCTACGATGCGATAAGAAGTTTTGCGGTAGAATGATAAAGACAGGCAGTAATTAGGAGAATTAGGACGATTATGACTAACGCTAAATTTCGTTCCGGCGATGGTGATACCACTAAGATCGGATATGCAAACCGAAATAATCAAATTTGCCAGGGAACTTTGAATGTCGATGGAACTGATTTCTTTCAGATTGTCTATCGCCTTGAATGCCTGAACTGTGGCTATGTATATGGTGCAAATGGCAGCGATATAGCAGAACGGAAATGCCCTGAATGTCAAGGAGGAAAGCCGGGAATTCGATATTGGAAAAAGTAATTCCCCGAATAACTTCCCAAGAAGGAAATAACTGATGAGCAAGATTAGTCCATATTATTTCCCATTCGGTCAACTTCTTAAAAGAGTTCAACAAACTGATTGCACTCCTAAGAGAGTTTTTGTGCTTGGAGTCTACGCGAGTGCCGTCCACGCTCGATGGATTGGTAAAGAAGGAAGGGATAAAATTAAGGCGCTTGCTGTCGCTAGTGAACCATGCATATTTTGGCGAGGAGAAAAGGCAGAGGAAATAATTGCTAGCATCACAATTCCAGAACAACTCGGCAGGCTAACTATCCCCTCCGACCAAACACTGAACGGTCCATCAGGTATAGCTTTGGATAAATTATTTCTTGAACGCATGGGACTGGAAAGGAGAGATGCCTGGCTATGCGATTTGCTGCCGGAATCAAGAGTTAATCCTCTGCAACGAAAAGCTATTGAGAAGTGCTACAATTCAGAAGTCGCAAAGTTTAATTTACCTTCCGCTACCATTCCTGATTTCGACGAAGGTGAATTAGGGCGGCAAGAAGGGACAAGGAGAGCAGAAATCTTAGAGGAACTTGAATCGTCTGAAGCAAAAACTCTTGTTCTTCTTGGAGACCTTCCCATTCGTTGGTTTCTCAACTATTATGACAAGCGATATTCAACGCTATCTGATTTTGGAGAACGATATGGATGTTCTCATAAGATCATGATCAACAAGCGCAATTATGCCGTAATTCCACTCTGTCATCCACGAAATGCTGCCCGACTTGGAACGTATGGTAAGAAGTGGGCAGAGCGGCATGATAGATGGAAGCCTGATAAAATTTGAGGCCAGAAATGGCAGCGACCATTTAAGATGCAATAAGAAAATGTTGGCAAAATGAACTTTCCCACCACCTATACCATCCTCTCCCGCACCGACACCGGCGAATACCTGAGCCATTTTCTGTTCTTCGAGCCGGAGTCGCTCTCATGGACGAAGGATCTCGACGAAGTGTTTTGCTTTAGCACTTACACGAGCGCAGAGTGCAACGCGAGGTTGATACTGGACCGGTTGAATGATCCTGTGAATCGTAAGGTGGGATTAAAGTGTGCAAAGGCGACGGTGAAGGATGGAGAGCTTGAAGTGGGATACTGATATCCGGTGAATGTGTGTTTGGCGGCGTGAGGCGAATTAGAAAGTCAACTCAATTTTGAAATATCTATGACACAATGGAAAAACGATACATATTTATTTGACGCAACGAAGATCACAAATATCGATAAGTTGTTAGAATTCGGATGGCACGCGTTCGAAGCGGGGCAATATTACATCTCAATAGATTGCTACAATCAAGCAATCAGGGTGGACAATCGTTGTGAGAAGGCATATATACAAAGAGCGAGGTGTCGCCTTCTTCTTAATGATGGCGAAGGTGCAGTGAGGGACTTGCGAAAAGCTTGGAATATCAATCAAAATTGCGCTGAAACATATCACTTCCTTGGATACTATTTATTTGGAGACAACCGTTTTAAAGAGGCAATTTGGTTCTACGACCAAGTCATTGAGCTGAATAAAGAATATGTTGGTGAAGCCCACTTTAACAAAGCAGTAGCGCTAAGTAAACTTGGAGAAGTAGATAGTGTGATTCAAGAATGCAACCTTGCGCTGGAAGGGTATGTGCACAAACTGTTGCCCTTATCGTTGAGAGGAGCGACCTACATAAAAAAGGAGATGCTTAAAGAAGCACTCGACGATCTTACGAACGCTGTTGAATTAAATCCGAATGACCATTTTAGCCTGATAAATAAGGGGCACGCTCTTCTACTGCTACGTAGGCACAAAGAAGCTCTGGAAGTATTAGACCATTTGGAATCGGTGACAGGCGAACAGTTTAATATTTCTGGTCTCAAAGGTATAGGTGAACTACTTCAAGGTAATCAAACAAAGGCGGTATTTGAGTTTAGTAAAGGCATTGGTCTGGATGAGACAAACCGGTCACTCTATTCGCTGCGGGGAAGCGTAAAAGTGATGCTTGAAAATTATCTGGGAGCTGAGCTTGATTTTCAAAAGGCGGTCAACTTGGATCCAAACAATGGTGAAGACTATCTTAAGTTAGGGAAGATTCAATTAAAGCTTAAAAAGGTTGCAGAAGCATGTCTTTCATTCAATCGGGCAGGCGACTTGGGCTGCAAAGAAGCTTATGATGAAATCAAGGAGCACTGCAAGCAATGATTGAAAACCAATATCCTTTGATCCTGTATAAATTGAGTGAGGATGAGTGGGAGTTCGAAGAGTATGTAATCGGCTATGAAGTAATTCGTGAATTTATTTCAAAATTGGAATGGCTCAAAAATGATCCACTTTTCAAAACAGAAGTAGAGATGGTAAGTGAGGCGAATACATTTGCTGAATCTCTTCAACCGCTAACGAGACAGAAGTTAATCGATGCGATTGCGCTCCATTCCGATGCACGTAAGTATTGCAAGAAAGAATTGGGCAGACTGCGTAGAATTATAAGAAGATTCGTTTGGGTGTCACCTGAAAAGCAACGCACGATGAGGCGCGAGAAGAATGTTTTTATTTTCCCTAAGATAGTAACAGTTGATATCAAGGTCTTCGATCATTTTGTTTCGTGGTATAACAAATTTCACCAACATGAAGTGACGATCACAAAACTTGAAAATCTGCTTGATACGTTTGAACCTGTGATGGAACCGCCAGATGCACAAACGCCGATCCCAACAAGGGAGGGAAGTGATGTAACTAAGGAAGAACATCCCAATAAGACGCGAGCGAAAAAGCCACACTCAATTCCCAGACCAGAAGTCAACGCAATATATGAGAAATATGTAGATTTCTTTATTGATAAATTCAAAAAAAAGATGAAGGAAACTAACGAAAAATACGGAGCCACGAAATACGCTGCCGGGGAAACCGTCAAGGAGATTTATAAAGTAGAGCGGATCAAAATTAAGCCTCGCAATTTGATCGAGGCAATGAACAGAAGAACAGAACGGAGTTCAATGGATAATATACCATAAACACGTAATTGACACGTTGATACACGTGTCAAAGTAACGACATTCACTATACCGCTCTTTATTTTAGATGCACACTAAAGAGCGGTTGGACAATCAAAGCCGACCGAGAATGAAAATTCGACGTGTCGGCTTTTTCATTTTATAGCAACTGTTCGATTTCCAGATGCGATTCAAGATGTCTCTTAACCAACAAAATATCAGCTTCGGTGTCACTTCCCTCAACATTGAGAGGGACAAACTTTGGAGGCCACCGTTAGCGGGAAGGAAATTAAAATCCTTCTGGCCGGTGACGCTACGAAGGTCTGGGTTGATGGCGTCCGCTACACGCGTGATGGCATTCCAGAAACTAAGATTCATACGGCCCCGATAAAGTATCCGGACAATCAATTCCGAGAGGTCAATTGGATCGTCGAACACAAACATTATAGTAAGGAAGCAGCGATCGGAGATACTGCGGATAAGTATGGCCACGATAAGGATAATTTCAGGCGACAATATTATGCCCGAAAGGGATCACTCATGGGGATGGTGGAACCGAAGTGAGGTGATCTTCACTCCCAGTGAGCCGATACACATTACATCCTAAGCACAGTTTGTTTAGACTTACATCCATCTCAGCACATTAAATAAATAGCCAATGCTGGCTGAGCAGCGGCGGCAGTATCAACTACTTTAGTAGGAGGTGTCATGACAACATCACAAAAAGCGGTCGGTTCAGCGCATAAGAAGCGAACCAGTAGTTCGGTGTCAACCGAAAAATCGCCAACAGTGAGAATTGACGGCGAGTCTCTCTTAGTAGGCGAAACAGATCAATTTCCGATTGTCAACCATTGTGTGAACTTGCCCGTGTTGGTTGCTAACGGCATACAGCTGAGGCAGGTTCCTCGCGGCATCAAGCTTATTATTGCGAGAGGCGATGACTTGGATCAGGGTATTATTAGATTTTCTGAAATCATGATCCAAAATATTTCACCCAACCTCGCATCTGTAACATGTCGAGCAGAATATTTTCGGAAAGATTGGAGTGGGGTACTTGGTATGGAGATCTGGGCTCGCCTGATGGAAGCAAGCGTCAAGTCTCATCCCCGATATGATCCACGGCGCCATATATTAAGTATAAGTTTGAATGACGAAGGAACAAATATCTCCGTTAGTGTCTTGTTAAAATGCGAGACCGTCCTCGAAGCTTTCGGCACTTGCTATGTGATGATTGAGGATTTTGAGTGCCTCTGCAAGGACGTGCAATGGGAGGTCCGTTTGCAGAAGAGTGAACTTACTGCAAGCGCAAATACATGAACCAGTTCGAAACCCGTCGCATGCACGGGGTACTCACAAACGCCGGTCGGCTGCGCGACTCGGCCCATCACTATCTACGAAAGGAGCTCCTTATGAAAAAGGCAGCTCAAATATCCGGTTATCTCTCAAAAGGAGTAGCCGACAAGAACCAGAAGCTGGCAAAGGAAACACGCCGGCATTTTTACAAAGTCGTCAAAGATGCGCAAGGATCGATGACGAAGTTCGATGTAACGAATGGTCAAATATTCATCGAACTGAAAGATGAGAAAGGATTGAAGGAACTTCAGTCCGCACTCTCCACCCTCCCCAACGTTACGGTTGAGGAAGTTTCTCCAATAAAACTTGTGTTTTTGAAGTCACAAGCACAAGCCGAAACGAAGGCGGCTTAATTAATCACGGGGTCGCGACGATCGCGACGGCGTGACCCCCGCCTTTTTTATGGAATACCAATACGAACATATTGAAGTAGAAGCACCGGACGACGAATGGCTCGAAGATGTCGCCCGGTTGCTCGCCGAAATTATCTACGCCCAGATGGTGCAGAAAGTGAATCATGATGAGCAAATACCTGATTTGGTTCAACCCGAAAATTCAGATAAATGAAGAAGATCTTAAAGACTGGACTCTCGTTGCTATGCCGAACGCGAATGAGTTCTGGTCGGTTAAAGCAAAAAAGTTTGAGGGCAAATCGGTTATATTTCTGTTTGCCGGAGATGATGAGCGTGGAAGGGTTATTCCAGCTGCACGTGCACTTCTTGAAGTAACGCCTGATGTTAGGCTGTTACGAGTTACAACGGAAGTCCCCGTCACAAACGAGCTTCTCGAAAGCGCGACAAAGATTCCTGAAGAGCTGCTCGACATCGCAGAAGACGATTTCGCCTCCCTATCCGACATCGATACAGTACCCCAAATTCATCCCGCACAAGATTATTCCGATTCAACCCTTTACGTCGGGACAAGAATTAACGGGAAGGACTATCTGATTACGTCCTCCCGTGAAATGATTCCGCTCATTGCGTGTCCCAGCCGTGGCATCACGCTTGTTGAAACTCAATTGAATATGGTGGGGTTCAGCCATAGCCGTGTCTTGGATTTCTTTTCGGGGTCAGCGAAGGAATCGCCGAATGAATTGCATGGCGATATTGTTTCCTACCTTCAAAAG
>Ga0182011_10004697_pt1 | contig 10893 bp, 7 predicted proteins | sample 711E1DmetaG_FD_120481 | JGI IMG/M metagenome (GOLD analysis project Ga0182011, IMG submission 120481) | Permafrost microbial communities from Stordalen Mire, Sweden - 711E1D metaG | ecosystem: Environmental > Terrestrial > Soil > Wetlands > Permafrost | place: Sweden: Stordalen | collected...
ACATCGAGGTAACATCATCCAAGATCCATAGTTTGCTTCAGCCAAGAACGCAAGAGGAAGTACTTGCTGAAATTATCGATAAGCTACAAGACCAAGCGGAAAAGATTAACGACAAACCCGCATATCGGCAGGCGAATGTCCGACTGTTCACATGGATTGTGAACCATGGTACGATTGATAGACTTGAGTCCTTTCCAGTCCTGACCCAGGAATCTTCCGTAGATGGGCAGGCTCCACATATTATTGTACTCACTGGGCGTTGGTCTACGGAAGGCGTTCCCCTCGCACCACCTGAATGCTGGCCGAAGGAGGCTGCGGCGTTCTCAGATTTGTTTCCGAAGCGACATGTGCTTTCTTCCGATTACCACGCAGCGTGCCAGGACAAAACATCTTGGATGCATATGTCCGAGCGGGGGTTTGTAAGACTGACGCCTGTTTTCGAGATGCTCGAAACAATAGACGAGGTGGAGGACTTTGTGCCGGATGACAATTTGGAAGAGGATTGTCGTCACGCATCGAAAGAGGAGATGAAGACGACACAGATTGCCTTTCTAACAGAGAAGAACATTGGTTTGACGGAGGCCGCCCGGAAGAGCAAAAGCAAAAGCCTCCTGCTTCTGCGGTTTCTTGCAGCTTATATGATTTCCAATGATACTAGTTGGAAAGAGACACCACCTGTGGCGTGCGAGTGTGGCAAAAGTCACCTCTATCGGAGGGCACGATGGATTGCTCCGTTGAAGAAGAATAAGTGGATTTGCTTGGATAGTAGTCGCACAGCATATTTGTCGGAGGAATCACTGGCCACATTGCTGAAAGATGATAAGGAACTCGTTGGCCTACTTACCGAGCGAGAGGGGCCGTTATTTCTTACGACTCTTGGTATCAATGTCACTGACTTCTTAATAAGGTTGGTAACGCCCGATGACAATTCACGGGTAACCCTGAGCAAATCTTTCATCCAAATGTTTCGGGCGATAGGCGGAGATATCGAGCAGATGAACGACCTGGCTCAAGAGATCGCCGCCCATCCCGAGACGATCCAGGAGATTCGAGACCGAGGTGAAATACGAAGGAAGATTAAGAGAAACCAGAATGTGGGAAAGGCGGTCGAGGAGGCGTTACAAGACACATTGAGTAGCGGTCACGGACTCAAGGTTGAACGAACCGGTGTCGGCTCTGACTACTCCGTGGAACCAGAACACGATTTTCTGGACGAAGGTGGTAATGAAATTCTATTGCGTGTGAGCAAGTTCCTCATTGAGATCAAGGCCACAGTTGGAGAGAACGTGCGAATGACAGAAGTCCAGGGGAAGACAGCAAGGGACAACCCGGGTTGTTACGCCTTGTGCGTTGTGTCGTTGTCGGATCAAGAGGAACAGATTGATAAGGAGTCAGTCCGGAAGAAAGTCAGGTTCGTTATTGATATTGGCACCACAATCACGTCATCAGTAGAGGCAGTTGAGTCGCTAGAAGGGTCGAGAGATGGGGTCCTCGGAATAACTGGATCGATTGTGGTCGAGATGCAGGAGCAGAATGTCAAGTTTAGGGTCGGGCACACAGTCTGGGACAATGGAATAAGCTTTGATGAAGCGATAGAGCACTTTGGGGGCAGAAATGTCCAAACTGATAAAACGTAGTGTGAAGCTGAAGTCCAGTTCCGACAATGAACAAGTTGCGAATGTGCCGCACAAGTATTGTACATAGCCTATCCTTCTGCCATACTACTGTCAAGCTGAAATGGAAGTGGGCTTGAAGAAGAAATAGGTAGACGATTCGCTAGTATCGTATGGATAGTGTTTTGGATTGCCTTACACATCAGCTTCCAAGAGGGCGGATAAGTATCCTTTCATTCCTATTCGTTCTATACCTGCATGCAATAACCATTCGTGAAGTTCATCCCATTGGTCAGGTAACAAGTCTCGAATGGTTTGGATGATACCCAAAAACTCGCCCTGACTAATGGGGCCAATAGTTCCGTGGCCATACCCACCCTGTTGAAAGGATTCAGGGTCGCAGCGATTATTGCGAAGTTCGTCGATATAAAGTGGTTTAGTAAGTTGGAATGCTTTACTATGATGGCATAAAGCAAAGTCTTCCTTGTCATTTGCCTTTTCGATTGACTCAAATTGAGACAACGCCCAGATTGCTTTGTCATCGACCTGATAACATAAAGCAATATCGTTTACTTGTATGTCTTCTCGGAGCAGTTTCTTACTAGTTTTACTACCAATACAGTCCGAGCCCCACTCCAACGGATCGTCGTCACGCTCAAAATAATCATTCCAGTGAAACTTCCATACAGATTCTAAGGAAGCTTTTATTACCCAAAACTGTGGTCTTGGCATGGGCTTTCTCCTTCGGTCTATAGATTTGGATTGATGTTACTCACATTACCTTTTTAAACTTACGTCTCTCCTCTTTTTTGCAGCACGTCTGCCACTTTGTAACCATTCGCCGTTACCTCAAAAACTTCGCCCTTGTAATTACGATCTATTAGGAGATCGTAAGCAACAAGATCATTGACAGCCTGCTCCCAAGTTGCTATGGAACGCTGATTAGTTGGATCGTTCAGAGTCACATTACCAGCCTGGATGTCGGCACCGTTACTGTAACGGCAATACATCACATCTCCATCAGCACCAGCCGCCGTAACAAGCAGCTTTCTAGCTTCTGCCGATAATTGGTAGCCCGCAAGCACATCAGCCTCCGTCTCCACAAAATCTGCGGGGGCAGTTACATCCAGGTTCAGTATCCGAGCTAATTCTTGCTCGAATTCTGGCCACTTCGACTCAAAATTCCCGACCAGTGATCCTTCATCCTGCGGAATGCTAATCACTTTATTCAGCGACTTGATTAGTAGCAGCGTGTCCTCCTTTGTCGCTTCTGTGCATTGATATTGTGCCAAGGGGCCATCGGCGATCATACTTGTACCGATGCCAATAAGATAAGGGCATACCAGCACTTCCTGTTTCTTGGCAGCAATTGCACCAGTCTCATAGTAGATCCAAGGGGAACGCACGTTTTCCTTGGTCACGCAAATGACACACGAGGTCGCCTCTCCCAGGAAGTCCTGCAATTCACCGAACCACTGCTTCCCCTTATCAATGTCCTTGCTGGACATCCACGGTCTAATTCCAGGGACTACCTTGGGCAACCAACCGTGAAAGAGTGACGCCATTTCTCGGCTTTGGTTTTTCGACCAGCTTATGAGAACGTCCATTTTGGATTCCCCCGGTTAATGCTCTCTGTATTAGGCAAGTCAGAGAGATTCATTTTATCGTATTTTTTTGTTCTTGCAGGCCCCTAGTGTGTTTACCCCTCCATTCTATTCTGGTGCATTTGCCAGAACTTTGATGGCAGATTCTTGATGGAAAAGCAGCAAAATGATCGCTAACCTTTGCTGCCTTTTTTCAGGGGGGTTGAACAAGAATCGGGAATCGTTGCTGTTAGATTAATATGGATACTTGTAAACACCCCCCATTATGGTAAAATAGGGGTTTATAAAGTTGATCAATGTAGAGGATATGGCGGTATGTAGCCGAGCCGCTGCCAGAAGAGAAATCCCAACCGAAGGTCTGATCCATGTTGATACTTGGCACAACCTCGCAGCAGAAGGGCGAGCAGCTTGAGGTTCTGACAAAAAAGTTGCTTGCACATCTGAACTATGTCAATTGTATCACAAAGGTCGTTGCTGGTGGAGCAGAAATTGACGTAAGAGGCCAACTTAGGCTTCCTCAGCTTGATCGAACTAGAAGCCAGACTTTAATTGCCGAGTGCAAAGCCCACCGAAATCCAGTGGATATGACACAATGGTGCAAGTTCCTTGGGAAAGTGTTTTTTCAGGAGGCGTGCGAACACCAAGAGGTTGTAGGCTGCTTTATAGCATTGTCCGGGGTCAACGGGCATGTCCAGGGGCACTATGATGAACTTAGTCGGCATAAAAACAACGTTGCTTTGATCCAGAGCGATTCCCTGCTCACTATCCTACATGAGATAATCGATTTTGAGCCTTTGCTAAAGATAGACGTACGTGTTCGTTCTCTGACTGATCGAACACCATCTCGATTTGAGCTAGCCTATTATGATGGCGTGGTTTGCTGGGTAGTGACCTTTGCTGGTGGGGACTACACACTCCTTTCTGGCAATGGAGAACCACTTACAGACGGAAATTATGCCTCACTTCCAGCTATGGTCGAATCGGAGATCAGTTGTTCGAAATTTGTTGATCTTCATGAAGAGGCTAGATCAAAAAAAAGACGGCTTCTGGCACGGACGTTAATCGTGAGCACTATATTTGTCCATGGTGGCAGTATCCCAGGTGGAATTGATACTATAGGCGACATTGATGAGTTTTCCCAAGAGGAACTCCGTCTTGCAGCCCGAGGCTTGATAGACGATGGACTGTTATTAATTTCTGAGGGCGGGGATGAGTTGGTCATACCGACGACGCTACGAAATGGGCATGTATTTGTAAATCCAGAAATATACCGACTGCTATTTCGATTGCAATGCCCAATCTCTGTGCTCGGGTGTGAGTTCTACGATTCGCACATCAACGTTGAAATGGTCCGTGAGGTCTGTTCGATCCAGTATGGACTTCCATTGGAGAGCGAGGACATTGAACGAGCAATCAGAATCTTGCGTCTCTCCCCAACTGCATTGGCCCAATCTCTGTCCCCAATACAGATGATTATCCAAGGACGTAAACAAGGAGAAACCAACGAAACCATTGACCGATTTCACATTGACTACTTCTTCCAGATTTCATTGGAGGCATTAAAGATTGATTTCACTAGTCGGTTGCTGGGAGAATACTTCCACGAAAAACGAGGGCTCCGGGAGCTAGAGTACGAAATACAAGTACGTATAAAGAGCGAAAGAAAGATTGAGGATGAATACCAGATTTTTGAACGTTATGGAGTCGTTCCGCTCGACGAGTCATTGGGTGGTGGATATGTTCAAGTTGCGATGATTCGGGAGTTCGGCCAGCCTTGGGAGCGGTCGCCTGCAATAAGCCAACCTACAAATGGCGAACATCAAGCGACAGATACTTGAAGCAGATATGATGGTGGCGGGTATCCGGTCGTTGAGCAACCCCAGGTAAACTTCGCACTTAGAAGATTCAGGAGAATATCATGAACTTCGGGGAATCGCTAGTCTATTGGTACTTGCGGCTGAACGGATTTATTCCGATGGTCAATTATGTTCTACATGAACCAGATATTCGTACAGGTCAAAACGCCGACACAGATATATTAGCCGTTCGGTTCCCCCACGTTTATGAAGACGTTGGTGGACACTCTAAGGATTGGGACAAGGAACGTTTTGATAAATGGGACCTAGGATTTCGTGAGAAAATTGTTTGTGTGGTCTGCGAAGTTAAGACTGGTAAATATAAGAAGAGTACAGTAAATCAAGCATTCGGTAAGAAAAGAATGGAATACGTGATATCACGGCTTGGTGTCATTCCGCATAGGAATGTGCCAGAGGTTGTTGCAAAACTTCTTGAGACTCCCATTCGCAAGCTCACACAGGAAGGACTTGTGCTAGCTAAACTGCTCATAGACGTTCCAGAGCTACGACCTACAGAAAATGAGGAACAAAAACTTGAACTAACCCCATGTTTACGAATGTCGCTAAAAGAAGCCTGTGATTTTATCCAGAACCGAATGACAAATTACAAAGAACAAAAGATAGTTTCACGTATGTTCTTTCCAGGGGATCTTATTCAATACCTCGCATGGTCTGCGGGCGTTCCATTATATCTGGATGAGTCAGATGTCAGTTAGCTAGTCCAACGGCCCTAGTGTTTTTACCCCTCCTTCCCATTCTGGTGCATATGCTAGGACTTTGATGGCAATTTCTTGATGGAAAAGCGGTAGAAAAAGGTCGCCAACAATTTTTCTACCTATTTGCAGGGGGGTTGGACATGAAGCGGGAAACCTTCCTGTTAGACTGATAGATTGTTTATTAATAAGGAATAGGGCTGCTTGAAAGAACCCCCCATTGTGGTAAAATAAGCCTTCATCCCTATTGATTAGTGCTACAGGATTCAGCCGTGCCCGAAGATGTTGTCCGAGAACCCGATCAAATCCGCCAGGACTGTGCCGCTAAACTGCGTCGAGTCTCCACCAGTGGTATGTTCACCGCAATTCTTGGATGTTTAGTGGGCGAGGATTGGACTACTCCGAAAATCGTAGAAATGCATTTAACTTCGGATCGCTGTTTGTTGGCCCGTAGTGAAGGCGACATTGGTTTTAATCATTTCATCGGGGCTGAGGACGATCTAATTCGCAACATACACGGCGTTGCCAAATCCGTAGGGTTGGATGGGGATGAATTGGGATACATTTTGGGTGCAGTCGCCAAGTTGAAAAGGTTAGAGTGAATTGACTCCAGGCAGATCGGCCCAGAGCATGACGCTGGATTTGATTTATCCCAGGAATATGAAGTGGCTCAAAAGATGTTTGAGGAGAGGAAAGGGAAGTGAGGTATCGAGCCGACATAACCGCTGGTTCACTGACCACTGTAGACGGGGGTCGGAAACGGTGTTGGTGGACATCGACGGGAAAACCGGTGGTGGTTGGTCGGGATCTGCCCAGCCTCGATGATAGGCTGAAGCTTGGACGGGTGTTCGCACCCGATGTCAGCAAGGTCTGCCCAACCGGTCCCCGACGACATATCCCACGTATGGCAAACGGGTTAGCGACACCTGCTACTGTTGCTAGTACAAGCTGGGACGGGTATACTGACGATCTTTTGAAGTCGTCTCACGAGGCGGTGGGAAGCTTTTGTGATTCTCCAACAAGGTGCGATGAGCGGACTAAAGAAAAGGAATTGGTGGCAGTCATGGCGGTGCGGAAGGCCACAACCAAAAAGGGAGTTTCGGCGGCTGAACGGCTTCCGTACACGACCAAGATTATCAAGGCCGGTGCCTTGCTGGATGATACGAAGACACTGCTTTCGCATTGGGACGTGACAGCTTCCGTGCCGGAGAACCTAGACCGCATTCGCCGGGAGAACGTCTTCGGTAAGGCGTCAAGATCTAGGGTCGAAGACATATTGGCCGTCTTCCGGCAGCGATATCTTGCCGAGGCTGACGTGGTGAAGGCCCTCATAGTGCTTGTGAAGAACCGGTTGCCTAGAGCCAGCTTGGACCGTGTACTCTACTTTCATGCCGCACGGGCCGACCGGCTACTTCACGATACAATCACTGAGATTCTGATACCAATGCAGGCTCATGGCATCAGCGACATTGATCCCACCAAGGTACAGATTTCATTGATGAAGTGGGTTGAGAAGGGGCTGACCACCACGTCTTGGGCTGAAAACACGACTGTCCGAGTTACTCAAGGGCTTCTCTCGACGTTGCGGGACTTTGGCGTACTGCAAGGTGCGGTCAATAAGCGAATTGCACCGGCCTATATGCCGGTGGCGGCGTTTGCGTACATCGCTTTCTACCTCAAACAACACCAGCCGTCCGGGGTCAAATTACTTGAGCATCCCGACTGGAAGCTGTTCTTCCTAAATCGAGAAAGTGTAGAGCGGTTCTTCTTGGAGGGCAACCAGCACGGCCTGCTTGAATATCACGCCGCAGGAACAGTGACGAGGTTGACTTTTCCAGCCGACACCCTAGAGGAGTATGCGAATGTCATCGCTCAAAGATCGCATTGAACTCCTTGAAAACGACCTGAAGGCGGTCCCGTCCCGCATCAGCGTCTACCACGACTTGCCGTTTGCTATCCTACGGTACGACCCAGCCGACGAATGGCAATTGCGTCGAGAAATCAACTGGCTTGGCACTAGGCTGGAGAACGTCGGCAAAGAGGTCTACAACATCTCCCTGTCGGAGTTTCTTTGGAAGGCTATCGACGAGACTGAAGGCATGGATGTCCTAGTGGATTTGGAGCGACAAGAGGGCTACCGCCGTGCCCAAGATCAGGTTACGACCTACCTCTCCGACAAGGATTTCAGGCCGCTTGCGGAGATGCTCAAGAAGCGATTGGCTTCGCTCGATTCCAGAAAAGCCGTTGCCTTCCTGACGAGGGTGGCGGTGATGTCGCCTGGCCTGTACCACATGTCCAAACTGCTGGACGAAATGAAGGGCAAAACCCGTGTGACCACGATCCTCTGTTACCCCGGCTCACTCGAAGGCAGTACGGAACTGCGATTCATGGATCTCCGTGACCGAGACGCCCTGGGCAACTACCGAGTCAAAATTTACGGCTGACATATAGGTAAACCATGAAGATCATGAAGACCATCGCCGAGCTTCTGTCACGAGACCTTAGCCGCAGGATCGAAGAAGTTATCCAGGTCGATCAGGCTGAAGAACAGGCCGTTTTCACCGAGATCGACGAGTACATCGCAACGGATAGTATCCGTGACCTGTACGCCCATCTGCTAAAGGCCATTGCCGAGGCACCCTCCGATCCCAATGAGGCCATTGGCGTCTGGGTGTCTGGCTTCTTCGGATCTGGCAAAAGCTCATTTGCCAAGAATCTCGGCTACGCTCTACAAAATAACAAAGTACAGGGGCAGGATTTCTCCGCACTGTTCAAGGCCCGCATTGAGGATAAGCGAGTCAGCGACTTGCTCGACCTCATCAACTCTCGATTCCCGACCGAGGTTATCTTCTTCGACATCGCAAAGGAGCAAGACACCCGACGAGTGACACAACGTATTTCGGAGTTCATCTACGTCGTGCTGTTGCGGCACTTGGACTATGCCGAGGACTTCGACATCGCCGAGCTTGAGATCGAATTGGAAGCTGAAGGCAAACTCGACGAGTTTGTTAAGACTTGCAAGAAACTGCACAAGCAAGACTGGAAGATGATCCGTAAGGGTGCCCAGCGGGTATCCAGAGCGAGTGCGGTCCTGCACGAAATTGATCCCAAGACCTACACCTCGGCAGACTCGTGGACACAATCCCAACGCAACCAAGATACATCGATCACCCTGACCAAAGTGGTCGAGCGGTGCTTTGAGCTTACCGCTCGTCGCCGCCCCGGTAAAGCCCTAGTTTGGGTCATCGACGAGGTAGGTCAACACGTGGCTCGCAGCGATGACAAGATCGAAGACCTTCGTGCAGTGGTACAGGAGTTTGGTCTGGTCGGGAGGAATCTCGTTAAAGCCAGGAAACTCACGGCCCCGGCCTGGATGATTATCACATCACAGGAGAAGTTGGAAGAAGTCGTCTCGGCCCTGGACTCCAAGCGAGTTCAATTGGCGAAACTACAAGATCGCTTCCGGCACCGGGTCGACCTAGCTCCGTCCGACATTCGAGAGGTCGCCACGAAGCGTGTGCTGGCGAAGAAAGACAAGGCTGAGCCTGTCTTGAAAAAATTATTCTCAGAGTCCCAAGGGCAACTGAACGACGCATTCCGGTTGGAGCGAACTACCCGCAAGACCGAGACCACTGAAGCCGATTTTGTTCAGTTCTATCCATACCCACCGCATTACATCGATTTGTGCATCAGCATCGTCTCCGGTCTGAGGCTCCAGCCGGGGGCACCCAAGCAATACGGCGGCAGCAACCGCACGATCATCAAGCAAGCCTATGAGATGCTCGTGTCCGAACGCACGGATATGAAGTCCCGACCCATTGGTTGCATGGTGACGCTCGACAAAGTATATGAACTGATCGAAGGGAACCTAACAACCGAGAAACGTACCGACATCCATGACATCAACCAGCGGTTCAAGAACGATGCCGAGGATCAAGGTTGGACGCTACGTGTCGCCAAGGTGGTCTGCTTACTGGAATTCGTACGTGACCTGCCTCGCACGGAAGCCAACATCGCTGCGTTTCTCGTCGATGAAGTCGGCAAACCCGCTCCCATCGCCCAGGTGCAAGCTGCGATCAAGAAGCTCCAGAACGCTCAGTTCATTCGTAACACCGACGAAGGCTGGAAGCTGCAAACCGCCCAGGAAAAGAATTGGGACACAGAACGCAAGACTCACTTGGACCCCAAGCCCCGTGAACGCAACGAGATTGCCCGCCAAGTCATCCGTGAGGTCTTCGGCGAGCCAGCGTTGAAGACCTACAAGTATAAGGACGTTTCCAACTTCCGTATTGGGGTCACTCATGAGGGCACGCAGATCGGTGACGATGGCGATCTCACCGTTACGCTCTGTATCGCCGACGACAATGACGACCTTCCTCAAAAACTCAAAGAGGTCCGTGAGGAAAGCCGTCTCGACGCCCACAAGCACGACATCTACTGGTGCTTCGCACTCTCGACCGACATCGACCAGATGGTGACCGAGCTTCATGCGTCTCGCAAGATGGTCGAGAAGTATGCTCAGATGGGGGCACAGAACCGCATCAGCCCCGAAGAGAACTCTTGCCTACAAGACGAGAAGAACGCCGTTCTTGGCTACACCAATCGTCTGCATGATAAGTTCACCGAGGCGATGGAGAAAGGCTCTGGCCTATTTCGGGGCGTCTCTTGGGATGCTTCGTCGCTTGGCAAGGCGTTGAGTGAGATTTTCAAGAAGCTTTACGGCAACGTCGTGCCCGATCTCTACCCGAAGTTGGAGATGGGGTCTCGCCCGCTCAAGGGCGACGAAGCCGAGCAAATCCTGAAAGCCGCCGATCTGAAGGCCCTACCACAAGTGTTTTACGCTGGTGAGAAGGGCCTGGGTCTCGTGACCAAGGAAGGGGCGAAGTACGTTCCCAATCCCGCCGCCGATGTTGCCAAGGAAGTGCTGGACTACCTCATCGCCCAGAACGAATACGGGAACCGTGAGGAACGCACTGGCAAGCAATTGGAGAAACGCTTTAGCGGCATCGGTTACGGCTGGGAGCGCGATCCCATCCGTCTCGGCTTGGCGGTCCTGTTCCGAGGCGGGGCGGTCGAGGTCACGCACCAGGGCCGCAAGTATCGCAAC
>Ga0182011_10004698_pt1 | contig 10893 bp, 6 predicted proteins | sample 711E1DmetaG_FD_120481 | JGI IMG/M metagenome (GOLD analysis project Ga0182011, IMG submission 120481) | Permafrost microbial communities from Stordalen Mire, Sweden - 711E1D metaG | ecosystem: Environmental > Terrestrial > Soil > Wetlands > Permafrost | place: Sweden: Stordalen | collected...
AGTTCCTGAGTTGAGCGAGGTCCAGAGGGCCGAAAATGGATCCGTCCGCGGTTCGAAGGTACCAGGCATCCTCGCCGCTCGTTTCAATCCGCTGGCTGTCGTAGATCTTAGACATGATGTGTCCAACTCCCTTCCAGAGCTCAGACGTCCTGCTGTCTTGTAGGTTTCAGTGACCCTTTTAGTAAAGTGAAAAAGGAAACAGGCGGGATTTTGCCCTTTGCCCGCTGTTTCCTCAACGTTTTTTAAGTGTTTTTGTGGGCGGTGCAGCGGCAAACGGAAGGGGCGCAAAGTGGCGCGGTCCGGACTTCGATGTTCGGCGTTCAATGTTCGATGTTGGAAGTTCTTCCGTAATCCCAAGCTGACCGAGGCAGTCCGGAGGAACGGAGAGGGAAGCCGCTTTCCTGTCTACGTGGCCGCAGTAGCTGGCGCGGGCGCCGTCGAAAGGACCATGACGCGCTCGCTGTTCTCGTCGCGCTGGTACATCGCGGCCTGCGTTTGCGCTTTTTCAACCCGGGCGAGGCCTTCGGGGCCGATGACGACTTCGCCGATCAGCGTCGCGCCGTCCTCCACGACCAGGTGGCCGCCGTACACGCCGCCGAACAGCGCGCCGCCGGCGCGGAGCGTTACGGTGCCGGTCGAGTACAAATGCGTCCGCAGCGTTCCATAAATCTCCACGTTGCGGAAGACGGCGAGATTCTTGAGCGACATTTCCGCGTTCGGCTGAAGTTTGACGTCCGGCGTACGGATGTTGCCGCGGATGAAGTCGGCGCCGGGCTGGATCGTCAGGAGCGAGAAAACCTCGACGGTGCTTTCCGAGACCTTGCCGGCGAGGTCGAGGTCGGTGGCCACGAGCGCCGACGAGGACACAATGCCGCGCGGCGTAATTTTGATCGCGCCGAGCGTCTTCAGGATCTCGCGGCATTCGGCATCGATCGTGTAGCCGGCGAGGTCGAGGCTTGCGCGGCACTTCGGGCAGTGTGTGCTGGTCATCCGCCCGGTCAGGTTGAACTCGTATTGGCACTCGTAGCAGCGGATGTGCTGGCGCGGGGGGAGAGTGGTCCGGCTGATCGTGCTGGCGCTTCCGGCCTGCGGCTCCTGCGGCGCCCGCAAACGCGGTCCGGCGGGAGAAGCCGGCGCGCCGGGCCGGGGTGTCTGTCTCATCGATCCGGATGCCCCGGAACTGCCAAAGCTCGGTTTTATGTAATCAGGCAATCGGGCTCCCCGCCTGCAAGAGGAACTTCACGCGCTCGTTCGAAAACCGCGAGCCGATCCGCGGAAGGTCGGATGGCGGCTTACGTACCCGCCATGTACGCCACGGACGATTTGCCGAGGAGCGCCGCTTTCGACTCGTCGTAGCGGCTGTCGCCGAAGGCACTCTCGGTCTTTGCCGTCGCGGCCGGTCCGCCCGCCGGATTGACTTCCGACTTGCCGATGAACGTCACGCCGTCTTCCACGGACAGGCGCTTCGACTTGATATCCCCGTTCACGCGGGCCGTGGACTTCATCTCGATCTTGTCCTTCGCCAGCAGCGTGCCGTTGATCGCGCCCTCGATGGAAATCGAATTGGCCGACACGGTGCCCTTGATGGTCGCGGTCTTGCCGATGATCGCATCGCCGACGCAGGTCAGGTCGCCATCGAGCTTGCCGTCCATGCGGACGGTGCCGGCGCTCTTGATGGAACCTTTGATTTCGACCTCGGCGGTGATGACGGACTGCAGTTCGTTGGTCATAGCTTCTCCCGTTTGCAGAAAAACCGACGCGTCACACGTTAGACAGACCTTCATATACTGTTAGCGCCCGCATCCACTGGCAAGCCATTTCTGGGACGGACGAACGAACATCGAACATCCAACGTCGAACGAGGAGGCTCCTGTAGCCGGCCTCGGTGAGGCCGGAAGGTCTTTGGCGGAGTCCCGCGGTCGCCGACCGCGGAAGAACCGGCCTCAGCGAGGCCGGTTACAAAGATTGTTCGCATTTCTCGCCAGGGCTGGAAGATGATATATCGGCAGCCGATATATCATGAGGGTTCAAGCTCGAATTCAATGACCGAGGAGCGGAGCGGCAATGTGGGTGGATGGCCATCCGGTGTGGCGGCGGAAAGCTTTTCCAAACACGGGGAAATCTGGCAATATTCAAACAACCTTGGAAACAGCCTGTTGCTCGGAGGCACGAATGGATTCGCTGCTCATCAAGAACGGCCGGGTGGTCACGCTGAATCCCGCCAACGACATTCTCGAGAACGGCGAAGTCCGCATCGACGGTCCGCGAATCGTCTCGGTCGGTTCGCATCCGGACGCGAAGTTCAAGGCGGACCGGGTGATCGACGCCGGCGGCAAGGTGGTCATGCCGGGGCTGATCAACGCGCATCATCACCTGTACTCGACGTTCGCGCGCGGCTTCGTGCCGCCCGGACGCGCCCCGGTGAACTTCCGGGAAGTTCTCGAATTCCTCTGGTGGAAGCTCGACCTCGCGCTGGATATGGACGACGTGTACCATTCCGCCCTGCTGTCGCTGGTGGAATGCATCAAGCTCGGTTGTACCACGGTGATCGATCACCACGCCTCGCCGTCGTGTCGCAACGGCAGTCTCGACACGATCGAAAACGCTTTCCGGCACGCCGGGCTGAACGGTTGCCTCTGCTACGAGGTTTCCGACCGCAACCGGGAGGCCGCCGGGATCGAAGAGAATCTGCGGTTCATCGAGAAGTGCGCTGCGTCGTCAGACGGCCAGATCGCGGCCCTCTTCGGCCTGCACGCGTCGATGACGCTCGAGACAAAGACGCTCGATCAGTGCGCGGAGATCGCCGAGGACAAGAAGATCGGTTTTCACGTTCACGCGGCGGAGGACGAGATCGATCAGCACGTAACCCAGGCCGAATTCGGCCGGCGCGTCATGGAACGCTTCCAGGAACACAAAATCACCGGGCCGAAATCGATTTTCGCGCACTGCGTTCACCTGAGCGATCACGAGCTGGATATTCTGAAGGCGACGGATTCGATCGTCGTGCATAACGCCGAGTCGAACATGAACAATGCGGTCGGTGTGGCGCGCATCCTGGACATGATGAAGAAAGGTATCCTCACGGGCATCGGGACGGACGGCATGTCGTCGGACGTGATGGCCTCGGCGCGGGTGGCGTACCTGCTCCAGCGCGACGCGTGGCGCGACCCGCGGATCGCGTTTGTCGAGGTGTGCGACATGCTTCTGAAGAACAACCGGACGATCTGCGAGCGGCTTTTCAAGGAGAAGCGCGGGATGCTGGCGGCGGGCTGCCTGGCCGATGTGATCGTGGTGGACTACGAGCCGCCGACGCCATTCGAGCCGCCGACGTTTTACGGCCACCTGCTCTTCGGGCTGAACTATGCGCCGGTCGACACGACGATCTGCCGCGGCCGCGTGCTGATGGAAGGCCGCAAGCTGATCGATCTGGACGAAAAGGAAATCGCCGGCAATGCGCGCGAACGGGCGCGTAAACTGTGGCGGCGGATCAAGTAATCCGGCCGCCGCGCGCGGATCAGGTCAATACATCACCGGCACCCGCTGCAACGCGTTCCCGCAGCTCACGCGCAGGCCAACGCCCATCGCGGAATCCACGGCCAGGTTCGTGGCGGTCTCTCCGGGCTGGAGGGTAAACTCTTTTGTCGACATTCCCGCTTCGACCGAGACTTTCTTCACGGTGCGGGTCAGATTCTGGAGAGCGAAGGCCGCCTGGTATCCGTATTCATCGATCGTCACTTCCTGCTGCTTGACGTGCGTCTTGTTGCCCATCTCGTCGGTGTATTCGTCGGGTGTCTCGACGAACCGCGAGCTGACGTGTGAGCCGGTGACGACCTTCTTGCCCTGGACGTCGAACACGCGCACCGGGAAGTGATCTTCGGGCGGCGGTGAGACGAGGAAGTCGATCGCGTCGGACTGGGAAGGGGTGTACACGCTGAACGGGACGCTGCCGTCGTTCTTCGTTTCCGTCCGCTGCTCCGGCAGCAACAGTGGCTTGGCGGCAAGCGCCGCTTCGAGCACTGCAATACGCTTCTCTTCGCCGTCCAGTTTCTCACGCAGATTCCCGATGGCGAGCCGGTATTCCTTGTCCGACTGGTCACTGCCGATGCGGACTTCTTCGAGCCGCGCGGTGTAGTTGCTTTCGATGGCCGTGAGCTTCTTCTGGATCTGGAGATTGAATTCCTGTTCGAGCGCCGCCACGCGCGATTCGGTCTGCTCGCTTCGCTTCTGCCTGACTTGATCCTGCTGGCCGGAACAGCCGGCAACAGAGAAAATGACGACAAGGGGCAATAAACGTTTCACCGTCGAACCCTCCCGGCCGGCGTGACCTGTCAAACCGACCGGCTGGCATTCTATCGAACCGCTCGACCGCGAACAACTGGCAACGAGCCGCAGCAGGAAGCGTGTTTCTTGATGCAATTCGCTTTGATTTGTGCTTAGTTGATACTGAAAATGTGACTGGTCCCATGAAGCGGCCAAGCAAAGAACAACCGCGTACGAACCCGTCCGCCGCATCTCCGGTCGAGCCGGCCAGCCTGTGGAGCGCGACCCAGTCCGTGGAAGTCCCCGAAGGCAAGACGATCACGGAGTATCTGTCCCAGCACGGCCTTCAACGCGGAGTCGAGCTGGACCAGAGCGTCGCCGAATACGCCGCCGCGTCGATCCTGCGGGTCGAGGGTGGCCGGAAGTACGAGGTCGGCCGGCTCATCGCCAAGGGCGGCATGGGTGTCGTCAACGAGGCGAAGGATCTCAATTACCGGCGCACCGTGGCGATGAAGGTGCTGTCGAAGGATGTGCAATCGCGCCCCGAGGATCTTCTCCGCTTTATCGAGGAGGCGCAGGTCACTTCCCAGCTCGAACACCCGAACATCATTCCGGTCCACGAACTGGGTCTCGACCAGGACGGCAACGTCTTCTACACGATGAAGTTCGTGAAGGGCGTCACGCTGACCGAGGTGTTGGACAACGTTCGCCGCGGTCACCAGGAAGTCATCGAGCAGTTTCCCCTTGGCCGCCTGCTGACCATTTTCCAGAAGGCGTGCGACGCCGTGGCCTTCGCGCATTCAAAAGGGGTTGTTCACCGGGATCTGAAGCCCGACAACATCATGATCGGCGACTTCGGCGAGGTGCTGGTGATGGACTGGGGGCTTGCCAAGGTCCTGCGCCGCCAGGCTGTGAGCACGACCCCGCAGGTTCCGATGATGGAGCAGGCCGAACCGGCGACCGTCGACCCGGCGAGCTTGAGCAGGCGCAAGAAGAAGGGCGAACAGGACACGTCGATCGACTCGATCCGTACGGACACGGTCGGCAGCGGGCTCCGTACGATCAGCGGACGGGTGATGGGCACGCCCGGTTTTATGGCCCCCGAGCAGGCGAGCGCAAGGGCGGACGATATCGACACGCGCAGCGACGTCTACTGCATGGGTGCGATCCTCTACAGCATTTTGACCCTGCGCCCGCCGGTCAAGACCAAGAACATCCGGACCACGCTGCGGAAGATCATTCACGGCGACATCCCGCCGCCCGTGTCGTTCAACCCGCCGGGTCCCGGCGCCAAGGCGCGGGCGAAGACAAAGGTCAGGAAGCCCGAGAAGGTCGTCGTGCTGTCGCATCTGCCGGGCGGGCAGATTCCCGTCATTCTCTCCGATATCGCGATGAAGGCGATGTCGGTCAATCCGGTCGAGCGCTACCAGACCGTGCAGGAACTTCAGCACGACATCGAGGCGTATCAGGAAGGTCTGATCTGGCACCTGGTCGTCGACGAGGATTTTTCCGACCCGGACATTCTCTCGCGGTGGGAAGTCATCGGCGGTCAGCACGAGATCAAGGAAGGGGAATTGCGGCTGTACGGCGGCGAGCCGCAGATCCTGCTGCTGAAGAAGGATGTGCCGGGCGACGTGCGCATCGAATTCGAGTGCCGCCAGGAAAGCGTGTACCTCAACGACGTCGGATGCTTCGTCGGCGCGATCCGGTCCGCGAACCGGAAGGAGATTCCGTCGAGCGGCTACGAGCTGAAGTACGGAGGCTACGACAATTCGTTGAATGTGCTGATGCGCTCGAACCAGAAGATCTGGTCGGACCAGGCGTCGCCGCTGGTGCGCGGCAAGATATACCGGGTGCGCGCCGAGCGGATCGGCAGCCGCCTTCGCATGGCCGTGAACAACGAGGATGTTTTCAAGGTCACGGATCGCGATCCGCTGTCGGGACCGGACCGGACCGCTGTCGGACTGCTGGGCTGGATGGCGGACACGCGGTACACCCGGATCCGCGTGTACAGCCTGGGCACGCCGTGGAAGAGCGACATCCTCGACACCGCGGAGCGTCATCTTCAGAAAGGCCACTACGTTACCGCTGCGGACCTTTTCAAGGAGGTCCTGGATTCGTATCCGGATTCCGACCGCCTGGAGCGGGCGAAGAAAGGTTACGCCACCGCCCGCCACCGCCGACAGCTGATGGAGAATCTCCCCGAGTCGAAGGAAAAACTCCAGCGCGCGTGGCCGTCCGCGGCGGTGCAGATCCGGATGGACAACGACGGGCTCACCGTCGAGATCACCAACGCGGGCATCACCGACCTGAGCCCGCTGAAGGGCCTGCCTCTGACGTCGCTGTACTGCGCCGGCAACCGGATCGAGTCGCTCGAGCCGCTGCGCGGCATGTCGCTGGTCACCCTGAACTGCAGCGGGAACGCCATTGAGAGTCTCGATGCCCTGCGCGGCATGCCGCTGACGACGCTGATCTGCGAATGCTGCCGGATCACTTCGCTCGAGCCGTTGCGCGGGATGGCGTTGACCATGTTGAACTGCGGCGGGAACGCCTTGGCGAACGGGTTGGAGCCGCTGCGCGATATGCCGCTGACCTGGCTGAGCTGCTGGGGGAACGATCTCGACGCGCTGGATCCCATCGCGGACATGAAACTGTCCACGCTCTACATGGACGCCAACCGCGTTCAGAGCCTGGAGCCGCTCCACGGAATGCCGCTGGCGACCCTTCACTGCAACGGCAACCGGATCGAAGACCTCGAACCGTTGCGCGGCATGTCGCTTAACGCGCTCCATTGCGGCGGCAACCAGCTCCGGAGCCTGGAGCCGTTGCGCGGGATGCTGCTGACCATGTTCAGCTGCCACTGCAACAGGATCAAGAGCGTCGATCCGCTCAAGGGCATGCGCTCCGGCTTCCTGCTGTGTGGCGGCAATGAACTGGCGAGCGTCGAGTTCCTGGTCAAGAATCCGCCGGACACGTTCCTGTTCGACTGCGATACCCTGCCGACCTCGGAGCTGGAGTTTATCCAGAGTTCCTGGTCGCGCGATTTCCGTTTTGCGGCGCATGTGCGAAACGTCGATGTCCTGCTCGCCATGCGAAAACGTGACGTGGCCCGGATGAAGAGCCTCGCGTCGTCGTTCGAGGGCCGCAAGTACTTGTTTGTTCCGAAATTCCTCACGTGGGAGAAGGCCCGCGAGTACTGCGAACAGGTCGGCGGCCATCTCGTTACCATCGCGAGCCGGGAAGAAAACGAATTCATCGCTTCGATGATGCCGAGTGGAAGCTGGTTCTGGCTGGGTCTGCGGACGACGGAGACGGGTCAACAATGGGTGACCGGCGAGCCGTTTCACTTCAGCACGTTCGTGGACGTCCAGCGCGAACGGGCCATCGGCCCGAAGGTGTTCTTCAACGGCGCGTGGTCCTACGATGTCTGGCCCGAAGCCTGCAACTGCTTCATGATCGAGTGGGAGAAGTAGCGGCGCCGGCGGTCAATCCGGCGGAGCAACGCGTTTTACATCCGCTTTTTGCGCGGGTCGGCCTGGACTGCCTTACGGAACACCCCTTTACGCCCATCGCCCCCGTCGGTATTTTCTTGGACTGTCGGTTTCCATCATCCCGCGGGGTGCGAATGCGCGATCACTATACCGTGCTGATTGTCGACGACGAGGAGCCGGTCCTTACGCTCCTCGCCCACCAACTGTCCAAGCTTCCGTACGTGATCATCCCGACGAGTTCGCCGGCGGAGGCGATCCACATCCTGGAGACCCGCGAGATTGCCCTGCTGCTCTGCGACCTCAACATGCCGGACATCGACGGCAACATCGTCCTGGCCGCGGCGCGGAAGAACAACCCCAACATCGTGTCCGTGATGATCACGGGCACCGAGGACCATGAGGCGACGGTTCGCGCCATCAATGAGGGCGGTATCTGGAAGTACATCCTCAAGCCGTGGCGGCGGGACGAGCTGATGAATCTCGTGGGCGAGGGCGTGGCCCGATATGCCGCGCTCTGCCGCCAGCAGGACGACCTGACGAACCTCGCGCGGGAGATCACCTCCGAGCTGGAGGATCTCGCGACCGAGGCCATCAAGCAGGCGCCCCAGAAGGTCCACAAGAAATACAAGCCGCCGCGGAAGAGCGTCGTCGAGAAAGCCATCGAGACGCTCATTCATGGCGCCCAGTCCGCGGGACGGCAACAGGCGCTGTCGAGCAGCCGGTACCGGCTCCGCGCCGTTTTGGGCGAGGGCGGGATGGGGACGGTGTACAAGGCCGACGACCTGTTGCTCAAGATGCCCGTGGCCGTTAAAGTGCTGGGCTCGCAGTTCACGCGGGACAAGCGCTCCGTGGCCGCGCTCAAGGAGGAGGCGCGGATCGCGATGCAGCTCTCGCACCGCCACATCGTCCGCATTCACAACCTGCAAAAGAGCGGGCGCTACTATTTCCTTGTCATGGAGTACGTGAACGGCCGCAACTTCCGCGAGATCTGCCGCCGCTACGGCAAGTTGCCGCTGGCGACCGTGGTCCAGGTCGTGCGCGTTTGCGCCGACGCGCTGTCGTACGCGCACCGCCACAACGTGCTGCACTGCGACCTGAAGCCCACGAACCTGATGCTGCAGGAGGACGGCGTGCTGAAGATCATCGACTTCGGCATCTCCTGCCTCATCGGCGCGCCGATGACAAGCGACGAGATTTTCGGTACGCTGGCCTACATGAGCCCCGAGCAGATCCAGGGCGAGACGCTCGACAGCCGCACCGACGTTTACTCGCTCGGGATCATCGCGTACGAACTGCTGACCGGCCATCATCCCTTCCCCGAGAACGCCACCGACGAGGATATTCTCACGATGGGATCTCTGAAGCTGGCCGACGCGCCGGTGTCGCTCCGCGAGGTGCTGGAGAAGGGCGTCGCGTTCGACCGCGAGAGCCGGTGGACGTCAGTCGAGTCCTTCATGCGCGCCCTGCTGGATGCCGCGACGCCGGTTCTGGCTGCGGAGCCGAAGCGTCCCGAACCGGCGGTGGCCCGTTAAGCCGATAAATTCCAGAGCCGTTTCGATCTTCGCCGTCCTTGCTTCGCTTACGCTTGCCGCACCGGCGGCCTCGACCGATGTCGGCAAGAATACGGTGACGCTGAACGAGGCTCTCCGCATCTCGATCCTCACGCCGACGCTCGTCCGCATCGAGGAGAAAGGGCCGAAGGGCTTCGAGGACCGGAATACTTTTCTGGTCGTCGAGCGCTCGTGGCCGGGCGCGGTTTTCAAAGTGGCCGAGACGGGCGGTGAGACACGGATACGCAGCGACCGGTTCGAGGTCCGCGTCGCGAAAGCGGCGAAGAGCATTGAAGACGTCTCCATCCGCGATCCGGTCAGCGGAAAGTTGCTGTGGCGCGGGGCGCGTCCGCTTCCGGCACAACCCGTATTTCCCGATCCCGCGACGCCCGATCCGTGCTGGGCCGTGGCCGACAGCCCGCGCGTGGTGCCGCCGCCGTGGGGCGCGTGTCCGCCGCCCGACGATGCCCGTGCCGACAGCGGCTGGGATTTGTCCAACGACGCGGCCGACGTCTATGTGTTCGTGCACGGCGGCGATCTGAAAACGTGGCGGCAGGATTTCCTGAAGCTCACCGGCCGCGTGCCGATGCCGCCGCTCTGGGCGTTCGGCTTCTGGAACAGCCTGTACCATCCCTACACCGAGCAGGAAGCCCTGCAAGCCATCGACGAGTACCGGGCGAAGGACTATCCGCTCGACGTGTTTGTGGTGGACACCGAGTGGCGCAAGGGCGGGTCCGGCGGCTACGACGTCGAGACGAATCTGTTTCCAAACATGGCGCGCTTCATCGCCGCCGCGCACGACCGGCACGCGCACATCGTCTTCAACGACCACCCGCAGCCAAACGGCATGAAGCCGTTGGAGCCGCGCATGCTCCGGTATCGCCATGACGGCCTGACGGGTTTTCTCAGCATGGGGCTCGACGCGTGGTGGTATGACCAGAACTGGTTCGAGATCATCGACGGGCCCGTCGACGGCATCGACCGCCGCGTGTGGGGTGAATATCTCTACCACAGCATCATGGCGCAATTCCGGCCCGGGCGCCGTGTGATGACGATGAGCATGCGCTCCGACCATCCCGCCTCGCACCGCTTCCCGATCTGGTGGACCGGTGACATTCCGTCGACCTGGGAAGCGCTCCGCACCGGCATCGCCGATAGTGTCGACGGCGGATTGCGGCTGATGCCGTACATCAGCCAGGATCTCGGCGGATTCCAATCGCAGCCGGACGACGAGCTGTACGTCCGGTTCCTCGAGTACGGCTCGCTGTCGCCGATCACGCGGGTGCACGGCGACCGTTCGGAAAAGATATTCCGCTATCCATGGCGTTTCGGCGAGGAAGCCGCGCGCATCGTTCGCGAGTACGTCCAGTTGCGGTATCGCTTCTTGCCGACGATCTATGCCGCGGCCCGCCGCGCGTACGACGACGGGACGCCGGTTCTCCGGAAGCTGTGTCTCGAATGGCCCGCCCTGGCCGACGCCCGTGCGAGCGACGAGTATCTCCTGGGCGACGATCTGCTGGTGGCTCCGCTCTGCACGATGCCGGGGCACGAGGTCGTGCCGGCCGGCGTCTTCGCACCAAAAGGCCTGCACG
>Ga0182011_10004701_pt1 | contig 10888 bp, 8 predicted proteins | sample 711E1DmetaG_FD_120481 | JGI IMG/M metagenome (GOLD analysis project Ga0182011, IMG submission 120481) | Permafrost microbial communities from Stordalen Mire, Sweden - 711E1D metaG | ecosystem: Environmental > Terrestrial > Soil > Wetlands > Permafrost | place: Sweden: Stordalen | collected...
CCTGCGTTAGGAACACCGCAAATAGTTGCGGGGCCGGTAATAGTGGGTACCGGGCGTACATTCACCGTCACAGTATAAACTGTCGGGGATGATGCAGTACATCCGTTTGTATTTGTATAATTCACACTTACCGTCTGGGCACCCGTTGCATTCCAGGTCACGGTAACTGTGTTGCTGCCGGATCCTCCACCGGCAGTAATGGTTCCTCCGGCCGACACTGACCAAGTGTACCCTGACATACCGGATTCTGTGGTATAGATATTCCCGGTAGCTCCTGCACAAACCGGCGTTGGGCCGGAGATCGTGGGAACGGGACGAACAGATACGGTTATATTTTTAACGGTCGGAGCGGATGCAGTACATCCGTTCCCATTGGTATAATTTACTGAAACTGTCTGGGCTCCCAGCGTATTCCAGGTGACGGTAATGGCATCCGTGCCAGACCCCGCGGTAATGGACCCTCCTGCGGAAACCGACCAGGTGTAACCCGACATTCCTGCTTCCGTTGAATATACATTCCCCGGGTTAGGAACGCTGCAGATCGCTGTCGGACCGGTTATGGTCGGCACTGGGAGTGCATTGACCGTGACCGGATAAACGGTCGGTGTGATGGTGGTACATCCAAAGGCATTGGTATAGCTGACACTCACGGTTTGGGCACCGGAAGTATTCCATGTGACGGTAACCGTATTATTGCCTGTTCCACCGCCTGCTGTTATAGTCCCTCCTGCTGAGATTGACCAAATGTAATTTGTCATGGAGCTTGCCGTCGAATAGACATTCCCGGTGGAATTAATACAAACTGAACCAGGTCCGGTGATTACCGGGATTGGCTGCGCATTAACAGTGACGGTATAGACGGAAGGGGAGGCAGCCGTACATCCGAAGACATTGGTATAGGAAACGCTTACGGTTTGAGTTCCTGCTGTATTCCAGTTAACGGTGATTGAATTGGTTCCTGATCCTGAGGTGATGATACCCCCTGCCGAAACAGCCCATGTATAACCTGTCATACCTGCATCGGTAGAATAGACCTTTCCTGTTGACCCGGCACAAACATCATTGGGACCTGTAATGACCGGCGTCGGAAGATCGAGGACAATGATGAATTCGGATCCGGGTGAAGCAGCCGTACAACCAAAAGGTGTAGTGTAATTTACAGTCACCATTTGTATTCCCGGGGTGTTCCAGGTAACCGTGATCGAAGAAGTTCCGGCTCCTGCGGTGATGGTCCCACCGCTTACATTCCAAAGGTAACCGCTCATTCCTGTTTCCGTGGTATAGACATTTCCTGTTGAAGCGTTACAAACGAGATTGGACCCATTAACGGAGGGCGATGGGAGTGGCTCTACCGTAACAGGATAATTCAGATTTATCGTGCCATCAATTACAACAGACACTGTTTGTGATCCTGCTGTATTCCATGTAACTGATATCTGGTCTGTACCCTGGCCGGCATCAATACTACCTCCGGAAGTCACTGTCCATACATAAGTAGTATGGCCGGCATCCGTTGAATAAAGATTTCCTGATGTACCGATACATGGGGTGGCGGGACCACTGATGATCGGCGCGGCAAATGTTACAGTATTGAAAACAAGAGCCATAACAAAAAGCGTAAGTAACTTTTTCATAGAACAGGTGTTTTTGTTGTTTTTATTTGATTTTTGATTTATTTCGATTTATTTTTTCAGAACAAACCATACCACAGGTAATGAGAATGTTGCAAACCTGCTCATGATTGTATTCAGAAAAAGGGCGGATGAATCGGAAGTGGGAATAGTATAATTGTGTCCCGTAAGGAACACAGACTTTTTTTCAGAAAAATTCAGTGGGTAGAATTTATCCATTTCGTTTTTTCAGCGGGGACTAATTAACTTTCAGATGTAATTTACAGTGAATCAAGAGATAGTAGAATCACTGCCGAATTGGATGTAAATATACGGTAAATCCCTCGTATAATTACGTTTTTTTTTTTAAAATTTTGTTAACAATTTAAGGAGATCATATCAATTTATATAGATTCTTTATTATAATGATACGTATCTTTATATTTACGAAAATTTTGTACTTTTGTTTCAAATAACAACTGAGTAACCACTAAAATTGCTCCAATGGGAAATTCTACGAAAATCATGATCGTTGAGGATCATGCCATCTTCAGGGAAGGATTGAAAAGGGTCCTGTCGGAGATGAAAGGCATTGAACTGGTCGGTGAGGCGGAAAATGGCGCAGTTTTTCTTGACCTCCTGAAAAAGACCATGCCCGATATCGTCCTGATGGATATTAAAATGCCTGTCATGGATGGAGTCGAAGCGACCGAAAAGGCGCTGAAGATCAATCCAAGGCTTAAAATACTTGTCCTTTCCATGTGCGGGGAGGAAGAATTTCTTTATTCCATGGTTCTTAAAGGCGTGTCCGGATATCTCTTAAAAACAACCACCATGATCAACCTTGAGCGTGCCATCCGTATGGTCATGGACGGTCAGCAATATTTTTCTGCTGAACTCAATGGTTTGCTTGCAAAAAAGATCCGCCAATTTTCTTCCAGTGAAATCCCAAGTTTTACAGGGAAGGAAATCGAAGTTCTCAAACTTTTGTGCAAAGGATTTTCTACCGTGGAAATTGCAGATGAATTATGTCTCAGCAAAAGAACCGTCGAAGGATACCGTGCAAAACTTCTTGAAAAAACAAACACCAGCAATACGATAAATCTTGTCATCTATGCGATAAGATATAAACTGGTGGTGCTTGAGGGGCAAGACATATAAATAAATGACGAACGACGAATGACAAATGACGAATGACAAACTATTCGGTTGATCTCTGGTTATTCGTATTTTCCACCTGATTTTACCTAAGAACTCTTCTTTTCATGACGAAACAAAAGGAAAGCCTTCGAGATATTTCCGGGAATAATAAATCCGGGGGTTCTATTGCCGGAGGGGAAGTCCTTTATAAAACACTGATCCAGCATTCTCCGAATCTTATCCTGATCCATCACGAGAATAAAATTGTATTCGCCAATGACAGCATTGTCCGGCTTTTGGGTTTCACGAAACAAACAGTTATTAACCGGGCTCTTGAGGATCTTTTCACTACAGTAAATTCAAGAAAAAATAAAACAGAGGTCCAGGAGATATTCAAAGACACCTCCCAGGCTGAACATGAAGTAAGGACGAAAGATGCCGGAGGCCTGCTGAAGGAATTTCTTATCCGGAGCAACCTGATCCGGTACCGGGGGAAGAAAGCCTTTTTATCGATCCTTACCGATATCACGGACCTGAAGAACATGGAAAAATATGTCATCAGCAGGGTGATGGAAACGGAAGAGCTGGAAAGAAAAAGATTCTCCGCTGATCTTCACGATGATCTCGGCCCTACCCTGTCAAGCATCCGCCTGCGGCTCGGATTGCTGGAGAGCCTCAGCGATCCTGATGCAATCGCCACAGAGGTTAAAATTTGCAATGACCTGCTTATGGAGGTGATCACAAAAGTCAGGATGATCAGTCAGAACCTAACCCCGAGACTGATCGAGGATTACGGTATCCACGTGGCAATTGACGATCTCTGCAATCGTATGCGGAACATCGCCTCGATAACCATAGAATTTATTTCAGATATCCGGGGATTACGATTCCCGAAGAATGTGGAGCTTCATTATTACAGGATCGCGAGTGAACTCCTGAACAACAGTATCAAATATTCAAACGCTTCCCTGATCTCCATAAAAGCTTTTTATTCCAATAAAACCCTGAAACTTGAATATACAGATAACGGGGTCGGATATACCGTGGATGAAGCATTGCAAAAATCAACCGGAATGGGGATCCACAACATCCTTGACCGTGTAAACCTTATCGATGCAAGGATAGCATTTACAAACAAATACGGAAAAATGGAAGTGAGGGTGACAAAAAACGTCATCCCCGACTCTTCCGGAGAAGCCCAGTCATGAAAACACCGGAATAACCCTGAGATTTTTACCGGGACATGCAATCTTCCGCATTTTGTATTATTTTTGTTTTTCAACCCTGACACAAAACATGCATGAAAAAGCCTGTCCTTGTTCCGACCGACCTGTCTGAAGTGGCGTCTAAAGCCATTCGCCAGGCTGAGATTATCGCCAAGAAAGCCGGTACCGGCGTTACGTTACTTCACGTTCTCAATGACAAATCTCCCGCCGAAGCTGAGGTACGGATGCTGCTGGAAAAAGAAGCTGTTCTTACCGGGGAAGTGACCGGGATCAAAGGGGAGATCATCATCCGCGAAGGAACCATCACTGAAATCATCCCCCAGGTAACCTGTGATAACTGTTATGACCTCATGGTGATCGGCACGCATGGAATTCACGGGATCAGGCAGGCATTCTTCGGATCGGATATCCTGAAATTATTATGCAAGCTGAACATACCGGCACTCGTCGTCCAGGAAGAATCACCCCTTCTCAGGGAATTCCATACCCTCCTCATGCCGGTAAGCAGCCATGCTGATTTCCGGAAAGAGATCGATGCCGTACTTCTATTTTCCAGCCTGTTTGATCCGGAGATCCATCTTTATTCGATCTATAAACCCGGGTATGAATGGTCCGAACAACTCCTGAAAAACATCGAGGATGCAAAAAACGCCTTTGAGGAAAAGGGAGTACGCGTCAAAAGGATCAAAGAAGAACAGGAAGTTTATTCCCAGGGATATTCAAGACAAACCCTTTTATATGCAGGCAGCTCAGGTGCAGACCTCATCACCATCATGTCATCCCCTTCTGAAGATTACTACTACTTCGCGCAATCCGATAAAGAATCGCTGTTAACGAATGACCTGCGTTTGCCGGTATTGTGTGTCGGCTGAAAAAAGTTTGCAGTGACAGAACAACAGAAATGTGATAATTTGCACCTTATCATATTTATTCATCTGCTTACTTCAATTTATGCATATATTTATCCCACATATTCAGAGGTTCAATGTTCAGAATTGAAAGCAAGATCGATACATCAGGAGGCGAATTCCTGAAGAACCGGGAAGATTACAGGTTGATTCTTTCCCGGTTCAAAGAAACCCTGTCGAAAGTCAGGCAGGGAGGTCCTCCACAGGCTATTGCCCGGCACAAGGAAAGAGGCAAACTCCTGGCCCGCGAGCGGATTGATCTGCTGGTGGATAAAAACACGCCGTTCATCGAACTTTCATCACTGGCTGCATTCGATCTTTACAGGAATGAATTTCCATCCGCGGGGATTGTCACCGGGATCGGGGTGATCCATGGAAAAGAAACCATGATCGTTGCCAATGATGCTACTGTGAAAGGCGGAACCTATGTCAAGGAAACGATCAAGAAACATGTACGGGCACAGGAAATCGCCATGGAGAACCGGCTGCCTTGTGTTTACCTCGTGGATTCCGGCGGTGTATTCCTGCCCGAACAAGCCAATGTATTCCCCGACAAATATGATTTCGGGCGGTTTTTCTTCAACCAGGCGCGGCTGTCAGCCAAAGGGATCGCACAGGTGTCGGTTGTCATGGGATCCTGCACAGCCGGCGGGGCCTATGTACCTGCGATGAGCGATGAAACAATCATTGTCAGGAACCAGGGTACCATCTTTATCGGAGGTCCTCCGCTCGTGAAAGCTGCAACCGGGGAAGAAGTCACTGCAGAAGACCTTGGAGGGGCCGTCGTTCATACCACGATTTCTGGCGTTGCCGATCACATGGCGGAGAATGATGTTCATGCAATCCAGATCTGCCGGAATATTTTTCAAACCCTGCACCGGCATGAAATCCAGGCTTTGGAAACCATTCCTTCAGAGGAACCTTATTATAACCCCGAAGAACTCTACGGTATTTTGCCGGTCGACCTGAAGAAGCCCGTGGATTCACGTGAGATCATTGCCCGTATCGTCGATGGAAGCAGGTTCCACGAATTCAAGGAACGATACGCTCCAACCCTGATCACCGGGTTTGCCCACATCATGGGTTTCCCGGTCGGGATCTTATCCAACAACGGCGTCCTGTTTGGAGAAACCGCCCTGAAAGGTGCACATTTCATCGAACTTTGCACAAACAGGAATACGCCCATTCTTTTCTTACAGAACATCACCGGATTTATCGTTGGAAAACAATACGAACATGGCGGGATTGCCCGTGACGGTGCAAAATTCGTCCACGCGGTAGCCAATGCTGCCGTACCTAAATACACAGTCATCTTTGGCGGTTCCTTCGGGGCAGGGAACTATGCAATGGCAGGAAGGGCCTATGAACCGAGGTTCCTGTTCATGTATCCTAATTCCAAGATCTCCGTCATGGGAGGTGAACAGGCTGCGAATGTTCTGATCACGGTGAAGGAGGAGCAACTGCGTTCACAGGGAAAATCCTTATCGGAAGATGAACGGGCCGGCATGCTGAAAACGATACTGGATAAATATGAAGAAGAGGGATCGGCATATTATAGCACGGCAAGGCTCTGGGACGACGGGATCATCGATCCCATCGATACCCGGAAGATCCTCGGACTTTCCATTGCCGCTTCGCTCAACCGTAAATATGAAAAAACGCATTACGGAGTATTCAGAATGTAGCTTATGAAGACGTTTGAAACCATCGAAACAAATATCGCCCACCGTGTCCTGACCATCACACTGAACCGGCCGGAACTCCATAATGCATTTAATAAAACGATGCTGGACGAGCTGACCGAAGTGTTCGAACAGGCTGATGACCCGGGGATATTATGTATCGTCCTGCGTGGAAGAGGGAAATCGTTCTGTGCGGGCGTGGACCTGCAATGGATGAAAGCCGTTTCACAGAACAGTTACGAACAGAATTACCAGGAAAGCCTGCTGCTTTCAAAATGTTTCTATACGATCTATACCTGTCCGAAACCAACGATCGCCATTGTCCATGGGGCATCATTGGGGGGTGCCAACGGGTTACTTGCCGCCTGTGATCTAGCTTATAGTACCGATAATGCAGTCTTTTCCCTGAGTGAAGTAAAGATCGGGATCATCCCCGCCTGCATCTCCCCTTATGTGATCAAAAGGATCGGAGAGTATGGCGCAAGGGAACTGATGCTTACGGGGAAGCGGATCAATGGGAAGGAGGCGGAATCTTTCCGTCTTGTGAATAAATCGGTTCCGGCGGAAATGCTGGAAGAAACTGCCGCTGAAGCTATTGCCAACTTCCGCACCAGCGGTCCGAATGCCATGAGCCAGTGTAAAACGCTGATCCATGAAGTTGCCAACAACCTTACCCTGATGGAGGCTTATGATTTTACGGCCAGAATGATAGCCGATATCAGGGCATCCCGGGAAGGACAGGAAGGGATGAATGCATTTCTTGAAAAAAGAAAACCGGATTGGGTAGATTAACATTTGAATATGGGGGAGATAAAAAAAATACTGGTTGCCAATCGCGGAGAGATCGCCGTACGGATCATGCGGACTGCCCGGAAAATGGGTATTCCGTCGGTTGCGGTCTATTCCGCCATCGATCATGATTCGCTGCATGTCAGGGAAGCCGGCGAAGCCGTGTGTATTGGTGACGTCGAACTCAGCGAGACTTACCTGAACATTGCGAAGATCATTGCCGCAGCAAAAAATACAGGATGTGACGCCATCCACCCGGGTTATGGTTTTCTGGCCGAAAATCCGACGTTCGTGGAGGCATGTGATGCTGCCGGTATCATTTTTATCGGTCCCCGCTCGGATGTAATGCGGATCATGGGAAATAAGATCTCGGCACGGGAATTTGTGAACAAGACCGGCGTTCCGGTCACGCAGGGATTAACGGGGAACAACAAAACCCTCCTGAATGCAAAAAAGCACATCGGCTTCCCTGTTTTGCTCAAGGCCGCTGCCGGCGGAGGCGGCAAAGGAATGGTGATCGTTCATGATGAGAAAGAACTGGAAGCAGCCATTGAATCGACAGCAAGGCAGGCAATGGCCTATTTCGGTGATGACACCATCTACATGGAAAAATACCTTGACGATCCCAGGCATATTGAATTCCAGATACTGGGCGATAACCATGGAAATGTCATTCATCTTTTCGAACGGGAATGTTCTATTCAGCGCCGGTATCAAAAGATCATCGAGGAATCGCCTTCCCCTACCCTGACCCCTGAATTGCGGAATAAAATGGGCGAAGCTGCGGTGAAGATCGGAAAAGAGATTGGATATAACAATGCAGGGACCATTGAGTTCCTGGTTGATAAAGCCTTGAATTTTTATTTCCTGGAGATGAATACCCGCATCCAGGTTGAACATCCGGTGACAGAGATGGTGACAGGCATTGATATCGTGGAGGAGCAGATCATGATCGCTTCCGGCCATCCCCTTCGCCTGAAACAGGAAGACCTGCACCAGGAAGGCCATGCCATCGAATGCAGGATCTATGCCGAAGACCCTGAAAACAATTTCCTGCCGAGTCCGGGGAAGATGACCCTTTACCGGGAACCGGTGATGGAGCATGTCCGTATCGATAAAGGTATTGCTCCTGATACGGAGATCAAAAGTTCCTTCGACCCGATGATCGGTAAGCTGATAGCATGGGGACATGACCGCGAAGAAGCGGGAACCCGCATGCTTTCCGCATTGAATGCCTATACGGTCCATGGAATTAAAACAAACATCAACTATCTTTCCCTGCTGTTGAAAAACGAATCCTTTCGCTCGAATTCTATTTCCACAAAATTCTGTGATGCGCATACGCCTGCCATCATCCGTGAGATCCTTGAAGAAAAAAAGCAAATCCCGGTGCACCTGCCGGTGATCGCTTATCTTTTATACAGCTTAACGCCAAATCAAGAACCCGGCGTTGCATACGATAAACCGGCAAACATCTGGGATCAGACCGGTTACTGGAGGGAGCAGATGGTGCTCGTCATAAAAACCGGGGAACTTGAACACCGGGTGGGAATCCCCGTTCTTCAGCCGGATCATTCTGAATTTGAGATAAGCGGTCTGCGTTACCGGGTCAGAAATGTTGTGCGCGATCATGCAAGGATTGAATTTTCATTAGACGACGAACTTCATACGGTCTTTGTTTCGGATGACGGGAATAATCATGGATTTGCCAGTCTGAAGGGGCATATCTTCGAATTATCCCGCCAGGATTTCCTTCCCGAATCCACCTCTGCACTTTGGTTCGATTCGCCCGGGAGCCATAAGAACGAAGTGGATGCTCCCATGCCGGGAAAGGTGATCAAAATACTGGTCAATGAAGGGGACGATGTAGCAAAAGGTGCTGTCCTGCTCATCCTCGAGGCCATGAAAATGGAGAACTCCATCATTGCTCCCTGCGATGCGCATGTTCAGAAAATAAATGTCAGACTCAATGACCGGGTCGAGGCAGGCAAGGCCCTGGTGATCATTGAAAAGAAAGATGAATCAGAAAGCAATCAGCAAAAGATATGAATAAAGTTGTAAAAGATGCAAGGGAAGCCATTCAGGGGATCACCGATCATATGACGATAATGTTCGGAGGTTTCGGTTTATGCGGGATCCCGGAGAATTGTCTGAAGGAACTTGCGGCCACCGGGATCAAAGGGTTGACCTGTATTTCAAACAATGCAGGCATTGACGGATTCGGGCTGGGGGTTTTGCTTGCCAAGCACCAGATGAAAAAAATGATCGCATCTTACGTCGGCGAGAATAAAGAATTCGAGCGTCAGTTGCTGAGCGGGGAACTGGAAGTCGAACTGATCCCCCAGGGAACCCTGGCAGAGCGGATCCGGGCAGGAGGAGCCGGCATCCCGGCGTTTTATGTGCCTGCAGGCTATGGGACGGAAGTCCAGGGGACCAAGGAAGTTAGGGCATTCAATGGTAAAATGCATCTCCTTGAACTGGGTATGACCGCTGATTTTGCCATCGTAAAAGCGAAGACCGGGGATACCCGGGGAAATCTGATCTACAATAAAACGGCAAATAATTTTAACCAGGCAATGGCAACGGCAGGAAGGATCACCATTGCCGAGGTGGAAACGCTGGTACCTTACGGAACATTGGATCCTAACCACATTCATACGCCGGGAATTTATGTGCACCGGATCTTCCAGGGGAAAGATTATGAAAAAAGGATCGAATTCAGGACGGTAAAAAGCTGAAATTGTACCAGGATTACCCCTCCCTTCCCTCCCCTGAGAGGGGAGGGGTATTGGTGAAAAAAAATTATTAAGTATGGCTTTAGATAAAAACGGCATTGCGAAACGAATTGCGCAGGAACTGCGGGATGGGTATTATGTGAACCTGGGGATCGGTATTCCGACCCTCGTGGCAAACTATATTCCGGAAGGCATGGATGTCATCCTGCAATCGGAGAACGGGTTACTGGGGATAGGTCCTTTCCCGGATGAGGAGGCGGTGGATCCCGACCTGATCAATGCAGGGAAGCAGACGATCACCACGATGCCCGGGGCAGCTTTCTTCGATTCATCTGCCAGTTTCGCGATGATTCGCGGAGGGCACATCGACCTTACGGTACTGGGAGCGTTTGAGGTTTCCGAGCAGGGGGATATTGCCAGCTGGAAGATCCCGGGAAAACTGGTAAAAGGGATGGGCGGAGCCATGGACCTGGTTGCAGCAGCAAAGAATATCATTGCAGCTACGATTCATACCGATAAAGACGGCAATTCAAAGTTGCTGAAAAAATGCACATTACCTCTTACCGGCGTGAGTTGTGTTAAACGGGTCATCACCGACCTTGCCGTTGTGGATATCACACCGGCAGGATTTAAACTTATTGAAAGAGCACCGGGTGTTTCTGTCGAAGAAATCATAAAAGCAACCGAAGGAACGTTGATCGTGGAGGGAGATATACCGGAGATGAGAATTTGATCAGACCCACCTCAGCCCCGGCCCCTCTCCTGAGAGGGGAAAATTGACCCCACCCTGCCCTCCCC
>Ga0182011_10004702_pt1 | contig 10887 bp, 8 predicted proteins | sample 711E1DmetaG_FD_120481 | JGI IMG/M metagenome (GOLD analysis project Ga0182011, IMG submission 120481) | Permafrost microbial communities from Stordalen Mire, Sweden - 711E1D metaG | ecosystem: Environmental > Terrestrial > Soil > Wetlands > Permafrost | place: Sweden: Stordalen | collected...
CCGCAGGCCCCAGATCGTCGGCGCTCCGTTCAAGAATGGAAACGATCTGCGTGTTCGACAACCAGGGGTTTTCGGAAACGACCAATGCCGCAACGCCCGCCACGATGGGACTGGCAAAGGACGTGCCGCGCCAGGCGCCGTACGGGTCGTTCAGATTGTCTTGCGTCGTCCAAATGTTGTCGCCGGGCGCCGAAAGGCTGACAAAGCTGCCATAGCTGGAGAACCATGCCAGTGAATCGTCCGGTTCGGTGGCGGAAACGCCAACCACATGATCGCACGCGGCGGGGTATTGAGGCGTATTGTTCGCGCTATTGCCCGCCGCGGCCACGATGACCACATTGTTGCTCCAGGCATAGTCGATCGCACCCTGGAGCGTGGCGGAGGACGAACTTCCCGCGATGCTGATGTTGATGACGCGCGCTCCGTGGTCCACGGCATAGCTGATGCCTTGCGCAATGCAGGAGTAGGAGGCAAAACCGGAGGAGTCCATGACTTTGACCGGGAGCACGCGGGCGCCGTAAGCAACTCCCGCCACACCGATCGCATTGTTGCCGGCGGCGACCACCGCGCCCGACACTGCTGTGCCGTGGCCAAAATCGTCCGACGTGTCGGTGGTGTTGTTAAGGAAGTCGTAGCCGGGCAGAACCTGGCCTGCAAGATCCGGGTGCGCCGCATTGATTCCCGAATCCAGCACGGCAACGATGGTGTTGCTGAGCCCGACGGTGAAGTTCCATGCGGAAACAGCCTGCATGTTGGCGAGGTGCCATTCATTGCCCGTGTCGACGCAGGGATCGTTGGGCAGGAATGCCGCTTGGGCCAGATAATCCCGCTCAGCGAACTCGATGTCGGGATCGTGTTGCAGCGCTGCCAATGTGGCTTCGGCCTGGTCTTCCGATACTGCGACAACTCGGACGCCTGAATGGCGAAGTGTGCGGCGGTTCCTGGCGCCATGAGGCCTTAGCTTTCCAAGGAAGTTCGTTTCAGAGAGGCTGGCCCTGGGCTTGATGAGGATCTGCCCGGGAACGTATCGCGGTCCCGCCCAAACGCCAGTCCCACCCAGCAGGAACACAAAAAAAGCCGCGGCGAGCCAGAAAGATCGTTCGCGGTCATGGCGCGCGATTCCTGGAGCCTGGCTCGAGCTGTTTGCCGATGTGTGAGATTTTCGTGCCACGGAAGGCTGCTTGCCAGCGCCTTCTCAAGCTGCCCATGTGCCACTGCGCCAAGCCCTTGCTACTCAGCGCCTGTGTCTCGATCGGCTGTCTAGAAACTGTGAAACTGACTGATTCCTGGCCAAATCAGCACAAGAATGCCGCCTCCTATTGCCCTTTCAACCGGAAGAAGAGGGAAGGCGCCGCGGAAGCGACCACCGCGGCGTTGACCGGCGAATTCGTCCCTCGGGTCAAAGGGCTCCAGGTCTTCAAATCCGTCGACGCTTCCAGCGTCCATTGCCAGGACGCCGGGCCCGTCGCGGTGACGAAAAAGGAATTGGGGAATCCATTGAGCGGATTCTTCGACAGGGAAAGATGAACGCCGGGGATTCCACTGTTCAGACGCAGAAACAGGTTTGGCGACGAAGAGACGACCACCACCGCATTCGCGGACGAGTTTGTCCCGACAGTCAACGTGCGCCAGGTTTTCAAATCCTTAGACGCCTCCAGCGTCCACTGCGAGAACGTTGATTTCCCCGACTGGATCGAGAAGAGCCCGGAAAATCCTGCCGCCTGGATTTTTCCCAGCGAGAGGACGATGGCCGGGACCGCGTAAAACACTTCATCGGACGGCGCGCTTTCCAACCCCGCGCCGTTATACGCCGTCACGACAAAATAGTAGGTCGCGCCCTCCATGAGGCCGTGGATCGTGACGGCCGTCGCGGTGCCCGCGGGTATGAACTGGGTGTAATGGCCGCTGGCCGTGCCGTAGTAAACGTTGTAACCCACGACGTGGGCGTCGGGGCTCGGCATCCACGACAGAACCGCCGACCGCGACCCGTAAGACGCCATGGGCATGAAAAGAACCATCGCGCCCAACATCCCGAGGGTGAGAATCGTCTGCCGCGCACAGGTGCGGGCAAGATCAACGACAAAAAAGCAAAAGCAAACCACAGTTCCGCATCTCCCCATGCAGAGGCGATGCCACCTGCTGCGGGGCACTCAAAAAAAATTCGGAACACGCAATGTCTTCAGCAGGGGCCGGGCGGAGCGATGGTGAAAATCGCCTGTCAAACAAGGCTTTTGCACACGCCCGCTCCCCTTGCCACGACGGCCTCGAAGACCGTTGGCTCAGGAACAATCCTTCCGATGTGAATGCTCCCACCTCGTGGAGCATTGCAAAAAGTCGGCGGCTGGGGGGCCGCCTGTTGCAAATTGCAGGAGGCTTTTGGCGACGGACCATGCTGGCGCCCTCGGGCTGACGGATTCGACGGGGTTGCAGCGGAATTCAAACATGGCACGGACCAAGCTTTGCGGGTTTAGACCGAGAGCTGAGACAAAGCGACCAAACACTCTATGAACGAAGCTGGAACCCAACTGAGCGGAAACGGCGCCGGAAACGACAGGCGGTTGCAGTTTATTGAATGGTCGGTGGACCCAAGGTTCGAGGTGGCGGTCAAGGCCGCACCTTCGAGAACCTCCAACCCGCCGGAGCAGGCAAAACGCAGCCACACCATCGAACTGGAGTCCGGTCTTCTTCATCAACGCCCTGCTCGGGGCGTTGCGCGATTCAGGGAAGGGCGCTGGTACCACTCCCTGGTTTGCTGAAATCATCTTGAGCAATCCCGTTGACGCTGTGTCTACGGGCGCTGACCCCCGGCTGCGAGCGGCAGGGAGGCGATTGGGCCGGTGACCGCTTAAATTGAGAACGACAACGATTTTGAACCCGAACGGTTATGCTCCACCACCGGTCCCAATGCCGGGACCGGCGGGCCGCAGGGTTTTATCCGGATCGCCGGCCAGTGCGGACGTCCCCACTTCTGAGCCGCAGGGCTGGGTAAAGGGGTGGAGCCGCCGCTGCGGCGGTTCCACCTGTTGCCTCAAGTCCCTCGGACAAGCCAACATGCCCCGCAAAACAACGGAGGCATCTTTCTCAACTTAGACACTCGCTTCCCGCTCCAGGAGTTGATATACTATGATCATGCAACCCAAAAAGCCGAACGGACCCACGCGGTTGCTCATCATCGACGACGAAGAGAACATCCGCCGGACCACCGCTGTGGCTCTGGAAGCCATCGGGTACGAGACGGCGAGCGTGGAAAATCGCACGGCGGCATTGAAACAACTGGAGAGCGGACAATTCGACCTTGCCTTTCTGGATTTGAAACTGAACGGGGAGAGCGGCCTGGATTTGCTGCCGGAATTGTTGAAGATCGACCCCAGCCTGGACGTTGTGGTCTTCACAGCCTACGCCTCGATCGAGACCGCCGTGGAGGCCATGCGCCGGGGTGCGGTGGACTATCTGCCCAAACCCTTCACCCCCGACCAGATTCGCCAGGTCGTGGGCAGGATCGTCGAGAACCGCCTGCTGCGGGAACGCGTGGCGGAACTGGAATCCCGGCTGGCATCGGATGCGCCGACCACCGACCTTTCCACGTCCGAGCCGGCGATGCAGAAGGTTCTCGACCTGGCGTTCAAAGCAGCCGCCACTCCGGCCACGCTGTTGTTGCTGGGCGAAAGCGGCACCGGAAAGACCGTGCTGGCCCGCGCGATTCATGCGAACAGCCCCCAAAAGGAGAACGCATTTGTCACCGTCAGCTGTCCCAGCCTCTCGCGCGAATTGTTGGAGAGCGAACTCTTCGGCCATGCCAAAGGCGCGTTCACCGGCGCCGTCGCCGATAAACTCGGCAAGGTGGCGCGGGCCGAAGGTGGCACCCTGTTCCTGGATGAAATCGGCGAACTGCCCCCGGAAGTCCAACCCAAACTCCTGCGCCTTCTCCAGGAAAAGGAGTACGAACGCGTCGGGGAAACAAAAACCCGGCGGGCCAGCGTGCGGGTGATTGCCGCCACCAACAGGAATCTGGAGAAGGCTGTCCAGGAAAACCGGTTCCGGGAAGACCTCTACTATCGCCTGAACGTCGTCGCCATCCCGCTGCCCCCCTTGCGCGAACGCGTGGGCGACCTGATCCGGATCGCCGAAAACTATCTCCACTTTTTCTCCCGGCAATGCGGCAAGCCAATCAAAGGATTCTCCAGGGAAGCCTCCCAGGCATTGCGCCAGTATCCATGGCCCGGCAACTTGCGCGAACTCCGAAACGTCATCGAACGGGCCGTCATCCTGGCCGCCAGCGATGAACTGGATCTGCCGGACCTGCCCGAAAAGCTTTCCCAGACCTCCAAACCCGCGGCAGAGGGAGTCCAGGTCGGTGCCACTGTTTCACTGGATCAACTTGAAAGCGAACATATCGCCCGCGTGGTCCGGCGCACCGCCACGATGGAGGAGGCGGCCGCCGTTTTGGGCATCGATCCCGCCACGCTGTACCGCAAGAGGAAGAAAATGAGCCTCCCTTGACACCTTTCAGGACCGCCCGAGCTTTCCATTTCATGCTGCGCGCGCGATTGCTCCTCAGCCTGCTGCCGTTCGCGATCATGCTGCTGGCCCTTGGCATTTATGCCATCGCCCTCTTCTCGCGCCTGGCCCAAGACGTCGATCTGGCGGTGGCCGGCCATTACCAAAGCATCTTCGCGGCCCGGGGTATGAGCCATGCCCTGGTCGGAATGGAGCGGGAGCTGCAGTTTGCATCGGTTTCCGGAAACAGGGATCCGAAACTCTTCGCCGAATACCAGAAATGGTTCGAAGAAAACCTGGCTCTGCAACGCAGAAGCCTCAGATCGCCCGCCATCAAGGAGCTGAACAGGCAACTCTCGACCAACTACGACGGCCTGCTCGGGCTGATTGGAACGCCGGTGGCCCTGCGGCCGCCCAAAGACCAGCACCAGGAGCAGGACTTCCAATCCAGTGTCGCCCGCATGAACACCGTCCTGGAACGAATGCGCGATCAGAATTACCGGGCCGTGCTCGCCACCAGCGAAGGCATTCAGCAGACCACCCGCGATGTGACCCGCCTGATGATCATCGGGATGGCGATCGTCCTGACAATTTATATCTACACCTGCTACCAGCTCTCGCGCTCGATTTTGCGTCCCATTCAATTGCTCACGCGGGCGACCCGGGAACTGGGCGCAGGCCATCCCGCCCAACCCCTGCCGGTGGTGTCCCATGACGAACTGGGGGAATTGGCCGTTTCCTTCAACAAAATGGCCGCCCAACTGGAGGAGTACCGCCAAAACACTTCGGACGAAATCGTCCGGCTGCACCGCACCATGGAAACCACGCTGGCCTCGTTTCCCGACCCCATCTTCGTCCTCAACCAGGAAGGCCTCATCGAATTGCGAAACCCGGCCGCGGTTGAACTCGCCTCCGCGCTCGGTCTCAACGCCCAATTGCCGGATCGGCTGCAGACCATCGCCCGGAAGACGCTCGACACCGGCGAGAACTTCCTGCCGCACAGCTTCGATGCAGCCGTGTCCTACCGGATCCGCAACACCGAAAAATCCTTCCTGCCGCGCGTTCTGGCCATGCGCACCAAGGAGAATGCCCTGTTCGGCGTGGCGGTCGTGCTCTACGACGTGACCCGCTTCCGACTTCTGGATTCCGCAAAGACCAACCTCGTCGCCACCGTCAGCCACGAGTTGAACACTCCCCTGACGAGCGTGCGGGTGGCGCTGCACCTGTTGCTCGAGGAAAGCCTCGGTACTCTCACCTCGAAGCAGCACGAGTTGCTCCGCACCGCCCGGAACGAGACGGAACGGCTGCTGCGCATCCTCAACGATCTGCTGGACCTCGCGCGGCTGGAGGAAGGCAACGCCGGACTGCGCAAAGAGCAGGTCGCCCCGGCGGAATTGCTCCGAAGCGTGATCCGGGAAAACACCGACAAAGCCGCGGCGCGAGGCCTGACAATGCGCTGCGCGCCGGCAGCGAATCTGCCCGGGGTCGCCGTGGACCGGCAACGGATCACCCACGTGTTCAATAACCTCATCGCCAACGCCATCCGGTACTCCCCGGACGGTGGAGAAATTGTCCTGGGCGCGGCTCGCGCCGAAGACAGCACCGTGGAATTCAGCATCTCAGACCAGGGCCCCGGCATCCCGGAAGAGTACCAGTCCCGAATCTTCGATCGCTTCTTCCGCGCGCCGGGCCAGACCAAAACCGGCGCCGGGCTCGGCCTGTCCATCGCACGGGAAATCACCGTCGCGCACGGCGGACGCATCGGAGTCAAATGCTCCCCGGGCCACGGCTGCACCTTTTGCGTCAACCTCAAAACCGCGGATCAACGGCAGGGACCGGACGAAACGAAGGCGCCGCCGGCCGTCACCGCCTGACGGCGTGCCGGTTGCAGGCACGGATAACAGGGGTATCTTTCCGGTAGAAAGGTGCCATTATGACGAAGACAACGAAACACAAAGTGGATCAGCCGAAACCATTCACCCCCGGCCTCGGCAAGGCACAGGTCAGACAGCATGCCTATGAATTATTTCGAGACAAACTGCCTGACCGTCCCCTGACGCTCGAGGATTGGGTGATGGCTGAAAAAGATCTCGTGAATTTGATCGAGGCCGAATCCTCGGCTTAGATGTCTCTAACCACGGATCCAGAAAAGAGGATTCATCCGGGAGACTACCCGCCTTTCAGCGTCGCGATGCCGTAGTCGCGGTTCATCCTCGCGATGAAGCTCAGGCTGATCTCTTTCGGGCACACGGCTTCGCAGGAACCGGTCACCGTGCAGTTGCCGAATCCTTCCGCGTCCATCTGCCGGACCATGTTCGACACGCGCCGGTCTTTTTCGGCCTTGCCCTGCGGCAGCAAATTTAAGTGGGAAACCTTGGCGGCGACAAAAAGCATGGCTGAGGCGTTCTTGCAGACGGCGACGCAGGCGCCACAGCCAATGCACGCCGCGGCATCCATGGCGAGGTCGGCATCGGTTTTCGCCACGGGAATCGCGTTCCCGTCCGGTGTCCCGCCGGTGTTGACCGAAATAAATCCACCCGCCTGAATGACGCGATCGAAGGCGCCGCGGTTCACGACCAGATCCTTCACCGGCGGAAAAGCCCTCGCCCGAAACGGCTCGATCGTGAGGGTTTCGCCGTCGTTGAAGCGCCGCATGTGGAGCTGGCACGTGGCGGTGCCGCGATGCCCGCCGTGCGGAATGCCGTTGATCACGAGGGAACACATTCCACAAATGCCCTCGCGACAGTCGGAATCAAACGCAATCGGTTCCTGCCCCAGCCCGATCAGTCCTTCATTGACCACATCCAGCATCTCCAGGAACGACATGTCCGGCGACACGTCTTTCGCCTGGTACGCCTCGAAGCGCCCGGGCGTGCCCGCGTTCTTTTGCCGCCAGACTTTGAGGGTGAGATTCATCGGATTTACGATTTACGATTCACGATTGACGCGCACCAAAATGTTCCGGAGCGCCTGTCCACCAGCGGGCGGAGGGGGCCGATTTGAAATTTGAAATTTGAGATTTGAAATCTCATTTGTAGCTCCGTTGCGCCATGCGCACTTCGTCATACGTGAGCGGCTCCTTGTGCAATACCGGCGGCTTGCCCTGCCCCTGGTATTCCCAGGCCGCCACATAGGAAAAGTGTTCGTCATCCCGTTTGGCTTCGCCATCCTCCGTCTGATGCTCCTCGCGGAAATGCCCTCCGCAGGATTCATTGCGATGCAGGGCGTCCAGGCACAACAACTCGGCGAATTCCATGAAGTCGGCCACGCGCCCGGCATACTCGAGATTCTGGTTCAGCTCGCCGCTTTCACCGGTGACATTGACGCTTTTCCAGAATTCGTCGCGCAGCTCGGGAATCCGCTTGAGCGCTTCCTTTAAGCCGGCTTCATTCCGGGCCATGCCGCACTTCTCCCACAATAATTTGCCCAGCTCCCGGTGCAGCGACGTCACCGTGCGCTTGCCCCTGGTCGCAAGCAATTTCCCGATGACGGCGCGGACGTTCTCCTCGGCCTTCTTGAACTCGGGATGACCGGCCGACGGCTTGCCCTGCTTCGCGGACGCAAGATAGTTGCCGATCGTGTAAGGCATGACGAAATAGCCGTCCGCCAAGCCCTGCATGAGCGCGCTGGCGCCCAACCGGTTTGCGCCGTGATCCGAAAAGTTCGCCTCGCCGACCACAAACAGGCCGGGCAGCGCGCTCATCAGGTCGTAATCCACCCATGTCCCGCCCATCGCGTAATGCACCGCTGGATAAATGCGCATCGGAATCGCATACGCATTCTCACCGGTGATTTTCTCATACATGTCGAAAAGGTTTCCGTACCGCTCGCGGATGGTTTCCTCGCCCAGCCGCTGGATGGCGTCGGCGAAATCAAGATAAACCCCAAGCCGGCCCGGACCAACCCCCCGCCCCTCATCACAGACCTGTTTGGCGGCGCGCGAGGAAATGTCGCGCGGCGCCAGGTTGCCGTAGCTCGGATATTTCCGCTCGAGATAATAATCCCGGTCCTGCTCGGCAATGGACAGGGGCGGCTTGCCGCAATCCTCCCTTCGCCTGGGCACCCACACCCGTCCGTCGTTGCGCAGCGACTCGGACATCAGCGTCAGCTTGGACTGGTGTTCGCCGCTCACGGGGATGCACGTCGGATGAATCTGGGTGTAACAGGGGTTGGCAAACAGCGCGCCCTTCTTGTAGGCCCGCCAGGTCGCCGTGACATTGCAGCCCTTGGCGTTGGTCGAAAGGAAGAAGACGTTTCCGTACCCGCCCGTGGCCAGCACGACCGCGTCGCCGGCGTGCGAAGTGATCTCGCCGGTGACCAGGTTCCGCGCCACAATGCCCTTGGCGTGGCCGTCAATCACCACCATATCCAACATTTCGGTCCGGGGAAACATCTGGACGGTTCCCAGGCTGATCTGGCGGCACAGCGCCTGGTAGGCGCCCAGCAACAGTTGCTGCCCCGTCTGCCCGCGCGCGTAAAACGTGCGTGAAACCTGGGCTCCACCAAACGAGCGGTTCGCCAGCAGACCGCCGTATTCCCGGGCGAACGGCACTCCCTGCGCCACACACTGGTCGATAATGTTGACGCTTACCTGCGCCAGCCGATACACGTTGGCTTCGCGAGAACGGAAATCGCCCCCCTTGATCGTGTCGTAGAACAGCCGGTAAACGCTGTCGCCGTCGTTCTGGTAATTCTTCGCGGCGTTGATGCCACCCTGGGCGGCGATGCTGTGCGCGCGGCGCGGGCTGTCCTGAAAACAAAAACACTTCACCCGGTAGCCCAACTCGGCAAGCGACGCCGCCGCCGAGGCGCCCGCCAGGCCGCTGCCCACCACAAGAATGTCGAATTTCCTCTTGTTCGCCGGGTTGACCAGCTTCATATCGAACTGGTGCTTGTCCCACTTCTGCGCGATGGGACCGGATGGAATTCTGGCGTCGAGTGTCATGAAATCTCCTCCCCTGCGCCGCGCCAAAGCGAGAAGGTCCGGCAAGCACGCCTCGCCGCCCTTTCGGACTTCGAACTTCGGACCTCGCCCTTCACCTCAGCGCCTCCCTTCCGTACCCCATCAGAATCGCCGTTGGAATGGAGCCGTAGCCGAGAAAAATCAGCCAGGCGGCCACGCGCGCCGATCGGTCGAGAAACGGACCATACTCCGTGTTCTTCAAACCCAGCGATTGAAACATGCTGCTCACACCATGGCTCAGATGAAGGCACAGCAGCCCGATGCCGAGAATGTAAAAACCGGACACCCAGCCGTTGCGGAAGCCGACAACCATCATTTTGAAAATGTCGTGGCGCCCCAGCCCGTCAAAAAACTCAGGCTTGGCCGCGAAATCCCTCCCCGTCAGGTTCACCGCCTGCACCATCACGGTGTAATGGAGCAGGTGGTAGATCACGAACACAAAAACGATGCCGCCGCTCATCATCATCGTGCGTGAAGCGTAACTCGAACCCACCGGCCGGTACTCGGCGTACGCCACCGGCCGCGCCGCCTTGTTCTCGATCGCGAGCCGGGTCGCCGACCACACGTGCAGGACAAGCATGGCCAACAGAAACACCCGGACCGGCCAGAGCACCTCCACATTCGACTGGAGGAAAGCGCCGTAGCGATTGATCGCTTCGGCGCCGAGAAAAACCTGCAGATTCCCCAAAAGATGCCCGACGACAAACAAAAAAAGCACACAGCCGGATATGGCCATGACGTACTTCTTCCCCAGGGATGATCCCGCTATGTTGCTGACGGCATTCATCAAAACCCGCTTAAACCAAGGAAACGCGGCAATCTAGCGAGTACCCACCCGCAGCGTCAACGGCCATTGAAAAGTATTAGCAACACGGACATAATGCGTTATGGAGACTAATCGGTTTTAGCGTCGGGCATGACAATTCTTGTCAGGAGTTCGGAGAGGTCTTTCAGGGCGGCTTTCCGCGCAGGCCCCGTTCCCCGCTCAATGCGCAGTCCCTGAAATCCCGCGGCCCGCGCGCCTCGAACGTCCATCTCCAGGCTGTCTCCCACGTGCGCGATGGATCCTGCCGGCAGGCCGATCCTGTCTGCCGCGAGCGCGAAAATGGCCGGCGCGGGTTTCGCGGACCCGACCTCGCATGAGATGACAATCACCTTGAACCATTCCTCCAGCCGCAATCGCCCGAGCAATCCCCGCAGCCGCTCGTCCCAGTTGGAAATGATTCCCAGCCGGATGCCGCGCGCGGCCAGCGCGGCCAGCGTCGGGCGCACGTCCTCGAACACACGCCATGCTTCCGGTTGCGCAAACCGCTCATAAAGCTCCGGAAAGAAACTGGCGCTTGGTGGAGCGGCTGCAAGACCTTGAAACGCCTCATCGACCAGCGCCTCCCACCCGGCGCGCGTATAATCGAAATCCTTCCGCGCAC
>Ga0182011_10004704_pt1 | contig 10884 bp, 9 predicted proteins | sample 711E1DmetaG_FD_120481 | JGI IMG/M metagenome (GOLD analysis project Ga0182011, IMG submission 120481) | Permafrost microbial communities from Stordalen Mire, Sweden - 711E1D metaG | ecosystem: Environmental > Terrestrial > Soil > Wetlands > Permafrost | place: Sweden: Stordalen | collected...
ATAACGTGTAAGTACATAATGCCTGAAAACCTTTATCAGGTAGAGGGCGATGAGGCAGAGATCAGACAGGTTATCAATAATATCATCGTCAACGCAAAAGAGGCAATGGTCCGGGGTGGAACGATTGTCATACGCGCAGCCAATACGTTCGTGAAACCGGATGACAAAATTCCTTTACCACAGGGAGAGTATGCGCACATATCCATAGAAGACGAAGGCATGGGGGTACCGGAAGACTGTCTCTCTAAAATATTTGACCCATATTATACGACAAAAATTATGGGGGCACAGAAGGGAATGGGGCTCGGTCTGGCGGTTGTATATTCAATTTTGAAGAAACACAACGGATGCGTGACGGTCGATTCAACCACGCATGTCGGCACAGCCTTTCATATATACCTTCCCGCATATAAAAAAGAAACGAAAGTAAGGAGCATTGTTAAAAAAGCTTCCCAAACCATGAAAGGCAAAATCCTTTTCATGGATGACGAAAAGATAATACGGGACATTGCAGAACAGATAATCCATAATATCGGATACGATCCAATTCTTGCTCAACACGGTATTGAGGCAATAGAGTTGTTTAAACGTGAGAGACAGCTGGGCGGACGGTTCGAAGCTGTTATTCTTGACCTTACCGTAAAGGGTGGTATGGGAGGGAGGGAGACCCTGAAAAAACTTATTGAGATCGATCCGGATATCAAAGCGATTATTACAAGCGGGTATACAAACGATCCTGTCATAGCGAAATATCGCGATTACGGGTTTCTTGGGGCAATTACCAAACCATATAAAGCAAACGATTTAAAAGAGTTGCTCGAGAAGGTATTACGGGAGAACGGGCAGTGACGACCCCGCCATAAACAAGAAATTTCAGAGGCATTGAAACACATTTCCGGTTTAAAACTTCCAGCTTTTATAAATATTTTTCAAAAAACGCTTCATATGTCATATAATAGTTCTTACAACTTCAAAAGACTCTGTTTTGAATATTGCTTGAGAGTGTTAACATGAAAATAGGCTTGGCGATTTATTATTTCAACCCAAAAAAGGGCGGCGCAGAGCGATATGCATATGATCTATCCACGATGCTCTCTGAAAGAGGGCATGACGTGTTCGTATTCTGCGCAGAGGGGGTCCGGGTACCCGGAGTTACCCTCGTCCGGCTCAATACCGCGCCTTTTCCCCGTTGGCTTCGATCGCTCTCTTTTGCCCTGAACCATAAAAAACAGGTAAGACGGTATGGCCTTGATGTGGTCCTTGGTTTTGGCAATACCCTCGAACTTGATGTATACCAGAGTCATGGAGGCATCCAGCGCATCTGGATGGAAAGGGAGATCGCAAGCTACGACAATCTCAATGAACGCAGGCTCAAGGCCTTTCTTCTCAAAAACAGCATACATCAAAAAATGCAGCGCCGGATCGAAGAATACCCTATAAGAAAAAATAGTTGCACACGAATAGTCGCAATATCGGACATGATAAAACAACATATGACGGGATATTATCATGCAAACGAAAAAGAGATAGACGTTGTATATAACGGGGTAGACACTAACCGCTTTCGACCCCCCGATGTTCAACCGGGAGGTCCCCTCAAAATCCTCTTTTCTGCGGGTAACTTTCGTTTAAAAGGTCTTTCGCCGTTGCTTTCGGCCCTCGGTGAACTGGCAAAGGGAACCAGGTCATTTCAGCTTCTTATTATGGGACGAGGCAGAAGAGAGCGATACAACAAAATCATAGAGCAACTCAATCTGAAAGATCGCGTCACCTTTCTCGGTGAGCAGGCCTCACCTGAGACGGTTTATAGAGAAGCCCATATTCTCGTTCATCCTACATTTTACGATGCATGCTCGCTTACAACAATGGAGGCTATGGCATCGGGACTTCCCACGATCACAACAAAATGGAACGGAGCGTCAGCCCTTATTTCACCTGATGAAGGCTATGTTATCGACGAACCCCGTAACACTGCGGCCCTCTGCGACGCAATACGAAGTCTTTTTGATGAAGACAAAAGGAAACGAATGGGGCATATGGCGCGGTTAAAAATGGAAGAATACACCATGGAAAGAAATATGAAAGAGATGGAAAAAATACTCAAAGGAGCGGCCGAAAAAACCGGTTCATAAGGCCTGCATAGTTTGAAATATACCGGAATCAATGGTATATTGTGCCCGTTTAAATAGCGTTTCGTAAAGGAACATTATATGGATTCTATGGGTTCTCCATATTATTTTAGCGCCCGCCATGACCTCATTCGACTCATCCCCCCCGGAACGAAAAAAGTCCTGGAAGTGGGATGCGCCGGAGGTATGACAGGAAAGGAGCTGAAGGAGAGAGGTTTTGAAGAGGTTGTCGGTATTGAGCTTATCGAAGAAATAGCAAAGCAAGGCGAGCCGTATTATGACAGGATGTTTATCGGAGACGTGGAGAAAATGGAGCTTCCCTATGAGAAGGGACACTTCGATTGTATCCTCTACCCTGACGTGCTTGAACACCTGATAAATCCCTGGGAAGTCTTAAAAGAACATAACGCTCTTGTGAAAAAGGGTGGGATAATCGTGTGCAGTATCCCAAACATCCGGCATTACAGGGTGATTAAAAGGCTTGCATTCAAAGGGGAATGGGAATACAAGGAAGACGGCATTATGGATAAGACGCATCTGCGTTTTTTTACGCTTCAATCAATCCGGAAAATGCTTATCGGTTCCGGATTTGAGGTAGCCCGTGTCGTCAAAAATCCCTCAGGGGTAAAGTGGTTAAAAATTGTAAACCGTTTGTCAGGTGACAGGCTCATCGATTATCTGGTCAGGCAGTACATTGTTGTTGCGGTCAAGAAAGACGAGGTCACGCAATGACCACGGTGAGCGTTGTGATCCCCAACCTCAACGGCGAGAAACTGCTTCCTATATGCCTTGAAACCCTGAAGACACAGATATTTCAGGATTTCGAGGTCATCGTCGTCGATAACGGTTCCCGGGACGGTTCCCTCGCGCTTCTTCGTGACAGGTATCCCGACGTGAAAATCATCTCCCTTGACAAAAACTATGGATTTGCCTATGCGGTAAACCGCGGGATTGAAGCGGCATCGGGCGAGCTTATATGCCTCCTGAATAACGATATTGAGTTGGACCCGGGGTGGATGGAAGCTATGTATAAGGCGCTTCGCGAGCACCCTGAAGCCGGCTCATGCGGACCCAAAATGCTCAGATACTGGGAGCGGGAGAGAATAAACGTGCTCGGTATAAGAGTGGATGCAAACGGTGACGTCAAGATTATCGGGGCCGGTGAACAGGATAAAGGGCAATACGAAGAGGTCAGATACGTCTTCGGTGTGAACGCAGGTGCGGCGATGTACCGGCGGAGTATGTTCGACGATATCGGTCTCTTTGACGAAGGGTTCTTCGCATCCTTCGAAGATGTGGATTTAAGTTTCAGGGCTCAGCTTGCGGGCTACAAAGCCCTCTATGTTCCCCAATCCGTCGCGTATCATATGGTAGGGGCAACGATAAAAAGAAGACGGTATCAGCCTACATATTTGAATAATCGGAATTCCCTACTTTTTTTCTGGAAGGACATGCCGGCAGAACTCATCAAAAAAAATTTCTTCAAAATTCTCTTTCACAAAACAGGTTATTTCTTGAAAAGGGTCCTCAAAAATTTTTATAAATTGAGAACATATTACTATCTGAAGGGGACTTTTGCCGCATTCATCCGACTACCCTATATTTTAAAAGCGAGGGAAAAAGTTCAGGCCAAAAGGGCCGTCTCTATTGAGTATATCGCTTCGATCATGGATAAGGATTTTATATGAAAGTGCTTTTTTTAATCCAGGGATGGGAGGTCGCAGCGAGCAGATATCGCGTCCTCCAGTATCTGCCTTATCTGAAATCCAGGGGGGTAGAGGCAAAAGTGATGCTATACCCGGGGACCCTTAGAGATCTCTATGAATTTTTTCGGAGCCTTCATGATTATGACTGCCTCTTCCTTCAGAGAAAAAGATTCCACGAGCCCCTCCTCAGTCTTTTAAGGAGACGAGCCAGGAAGATAGTATTCGACTTCGATGATGCGGTTATGTACAGGAACTCCAAAGCGGCATCGCCCTATTCCGCGACACGTCTCAGGAGGTTTTCCGCGATGGTCAGGGCATCCGACTTTGTTATTGCGGGCAACAGCTTCTTACGAGACCAGGCCGCGCAATTTACCGGAAACGTGACAATAATACCGACCGCCATAGATCAAGACCGTTATCACGCAAAAGATTACGACATCAAAAAAGAGAGGGTAACCATCGGTTGGATAGGCGACCATGGGAGTATCCATTATCTGGAAAAGATGAGGCCTATATTCGAAGAACTTGGCAGAAAATATTCTCACCTCGAACTGGAAATCATCTGTGACGTTTTTTTTGACTGTGACAATCTTCCTGTCGTTAAACGGGCGTGGAACCATGAGCGCGAAATCGAGTATCTGCAGGAACTCGATATCGGGGTCATGCCACTCGTGCAAGACCCCTGGTCAGAGGGAAAGTGCGGCTTAAAGATACTCCAGTACTTCGGGGTGGGCGTGCCTGCCGTCTGTACACCGGTGGGTGTCAATAAAGATGTTGTCAGGGAAGGTTTTAACGGTTTCTTTGCTGGCTCCGCTGAGGAATGGATTGAGAAACTTTCCTTTCTGATTGAAGATCGCCAGATGCGCAAAAGTATGGGGATGAGCGGGAGGGAAATCGTACTCAAATCCTTTTCACTTGAGGTCTGTGCCCCCAGATTATACAATATCCTCCAGGAGACAGTTTCGGGGAGGAGTTTGTAGATGGCTGTTTCGACAATGAAAAAATATTCCGCAGACAAGATTGACTGGTTCCTCACGGAGGAAGGGTTAAAAGGCGTAGTAGAACAGTTTTCTCATCCTGAGAACAACAAGAGACATTACGAGGTTTACAACTATCAGGGCGGGAAGATTTTTATAAAATCCTTTCTGGAGAGGGGTTTTACCGGGCGTATACGACACTATTTCGCACCGAGGGGGAAAACGGAATTCCTGATAGGCAGCAAGCTCGCCTCGTTTGATATACTGACACCAAAAGTCTTCGGTTATGGGATAGGAAAGAACCATTCCTGTGTGGCGGAAGAATATATTGAAGGACAGAGTTTGCTTGATGCAATGAAAAAAACCACAGAGAGAAGAAACATTCTCACCGGTCTCGCCGGACTCCTTCGAGAGCTCCAACTCAAAGGAGTCCGGCACAATGACCTCCACCTCGATAACGTTCTGATACATGGTGACAGGCTCTATCTCATTGATCTTCACAAAACGAAGATTAAAAAAGACTTCAATGATGCCGACGAAGTATCAAACTTCACTCATGCCCTGGGGATTATCTACGATGACATACTGGAAAGTGACAGAAATTTTCTCTTCGCCCAATATCACTGCGGCCCGGCGATGAGACGGAAGATCGAACAGGAAATAGCACGTCTCAAAAAAAACTGGATTATCAACAAAAAAAAGAGGGCCTTCAAAAACACTTCGATGCTAAGGGCTTCCGGCGATTATGTGTATATGAAGGGGGCAGAAGCCAAGGCAAATGGCGAATTCATCGCTTTTCTCAAAAAGGATAAAAAGGTGAGGGTGGAAAGGTTCAGCGATCATATTCGTAAGACATACCAAAAGCAGGGCAGACTGAAGATGGCATGGGAAAACCATGTCGTATTGGCATATCTCAAGAGTGCCGCTGCCCCTCAGGCATTTTTTGTAAAGTTGCCCATATTGTCTTCAAACGGCTATATCGCTATGGAAGATTTGGGGGATAGAGGCGTTGAGCTTGATCGTTTCCTTGACGGGAAATACGATAACATGGATTTATCGGAGAGAAAAAGATTCACTGAGGGCTTTGCCCGATTCCTCCAGACTCTTTTCAGGCAAAGGATCACCCACAGGGATATGAAAGGCTGCAACATATTTGCGCTCCATGATGGCGGCTTTGTGTTTCTTGATGTTGAAGATTTCGTTTTTCAAGAAATCGGTGAAGAGGCGCTCACGAGAATGCTGACACAATTGAATACAACCGTACCAAAAAGGATTTCGTCCCGAGACCGGATGCGGTTTTTTCTGAAATTGACAGTCTCACTCAACATAGACAAAAAGCGTCTTTTCAAGAACATAGTAAGCGAGTCAAAAAAGAGCGACATAGTTTACGAAGGGGTTGGGGGGCTTAAACGGGAACAGTGGTAGTGTTCTGCCGTTGAAACAACTTCACATGGAATTGCATTATACCAATTCTAATTCATGCATATAATAAAGCTTTCTCGTCGTCGGAAATCCTCACGTACTAAATGTACGCTCCGGTTTCCTCCTCCTCGGCATCTTCATTCTATTTTTGACTTAGAATTGGTATTACTTCCTCGGCCCGACGCGCCGCACAGAGAAAAATCGGGGTTAACAATAACCCTTACCCTTATTTTAGTTTGAGCGGAATTCCCTATCTGTCAGGCAACCCATTTTTCGGTAGTGACGCATTTTTATTTTTTCTTGTCTTGACACTTAGGATAATCCAGTTCTGCATTATATGTACTATAACTTTTGCCGGATTCATAAAAGTCTCAGAATCACGCCCGCAATGGCCGCAGGGGTTAAAGGTCATGTGTGGGAAATCAAAGATATTATTGCTCTTACTTCTGCTTAGCGCAGTCTATAACCGCTTGCCCTTCATTGAGGGTAATCACATGATTCGCATATAAGATTCTGAGGATCTCAAACTGAAGAATAACTGGGTCATATCCATCTACGGAAATATATCCACCCTTAGAGGAGTTATCTATAGCTGCTTGCGCTTGACTTCTGGTGATATACCCGTTGGATATTAGCGCATTTAATACGGCTTGTGCAAATTCTAATACTGGAATCCCATCCATAATTAGTTTAGCGCTTTTTTCAGATGTAAGGATGCCGCTTATTGTCTTACTTTCCTTTGTCGTTATAAGACCCTTAGAAATTATCAAACTGCGTAGGCCGTAGGCAATCGTGACGTGGTAATAACCGTCCATTGTGCTGCCATAGTGTGGAAGATATTGACAATCCACAAGAACTTCACCTTTTTTTTCGTCGGCATGGGCCATCGTTGAGAAGATTTGTAGCATCACAGAAGATTGCGGATGCAAGACTATCTTTTGTGTCCAATTATGGTTTTTTGAAACAATAGATGACTGGAAATCTTGCTCAGATTTTATAAAATCTTTGACCCAAAATTTATGCTTAATCCCTGCATCACAGGGTAAAGAACTAATTTTCTCATAGAAACGGTTCTTTGTTTTATTACTTACCACTCTCTTTTCAAGAAGTTCAGGGTTATATTCTGTGTTCACCTTAGCAATGTTGTTGTTATTCTTAAGGCTTAATTGTACCTCAAGGTCTTCATCTTTGTCGTCCCCGTTATTAACAAACGCCACCTTTATCCATGATTCTAAATCAGGTTTTAAAGCTATGCGAAACGGGGTATCATAATTCTGTTTACTAACCCCCGTGTTCCAACTTATCTCGGTATTTACCTTTGGAGCATGTTTTGGGGTGAAGTACCAAGTGAAAAACCAAGTACAAATAATTGTTACAAGAATCAATATGATGGTTCCGCTTATCCCAGGCAACGATATGTGCTGCTTTTTTTGTTCGGTCATCGCCATAATTCTATCACATATATAATTCGTACCCAAATTAAAAGTATGAAGGTAATGGCTGATTCCATATTCCTATTCATAACACTGTCAAGAAATTTTTTCATCTCAAAATGAGTCACTACCCATTTTTCATTAGTCTTGCATAGATAGCCGCTTTATGCTAATTTTATGAAAAGCATTCAGCGTTCAGCTGCCCGCCGTCAGTACAAAAAGCTTCAGGCAATGCTGGCCGTAAGGGCTTATTTTATTTATGCTAAGGGACCGTTAGAACATGGAATACAAAGACACCTTGAATCTGCCAAAGACGCCCTTTCCCATGAAGGGGAATCTGCTCATTAAAGAAAAGGAGATCCTGAAATACTGGGACGATATAAAACTTTACGAGAAACTCACTGAGGGTAGAAAGGATAACCCGACATTTATCCTTCACGATGGTCCCCCCTATGCAAACGGTAACATCCATCTGGGAACAGCGCTGAACAAAATATTAAAAGACATCATCATCAAGTCTAAATGTATGTCAGGCTACAGGGCCGATTATATCCCGGGTTGGGACTGTCACGGGTTGCCTATCGAACACCATATCGAGAAAGAGACAAAAGCAAAGAAGATCGCCCTTACCAAGCTCGAAACGCGGCATAAATGCAGGGAATATGCAGCAAAATATATTGATATTCAGAGGGCACAATTTAAAAGGCTCGGCGTTATCGGTGACTGGGACCACCCCTATATTACGATGGACTTCGCATACCAGGCAACGATCATCGAAGAGATAGAAAAGTTTTTTGAAAGAAACGAGGTATACCGGAAAAAGAAGCCTGTTCACTGGTGCACCAACTGCATGACCGCCCTTGCCGAGGCAGAGATAGAGTACGAAATGAAAAAATCGAACGCTATCTATGTAAAATTTCCCTATACCGGTGAAAAGAGCGGGGCATTCAAAGACTATCCCGACAAACCCTTGTATATGCTCATCTGGACAACAACCCCCTGGACATTGCCCGCTAATCTTGCCATAGCGGTACATCCTGATTTTACCTATGTGGCAGTCGAGACAGACAAAGAAATCTATATTGCCCTCAAAGACCTTGTTGAAGACATTACAAAACGTGCCGGCATCAGCGATTATAAGATCATCGGGGAAGTGCCGCAGGAAACCCTGAAGACGTTGACCTTCAAGCATCCCTTCCTCGACAGACAATCCGTCGTTGTTTATGCCGACTACGTTGCTGCCGACACCGGTACCGGCGCAGTCCACATCGCACCGGGTCATGGTGAAGAGGACTACGAAACGGGGCTTGAATACGGCCTCGATGTTTATTCCCCGGTAAATGAAAGGGGCAAATTCATCGAAAGCGTCGAGTTTTTCAAAGGCATGAATGTCTTCGACAGCAACGCCCACATCATCAAGAAATTAGAAGAGCTTGGTCATTTGCTCCACAGAGAAGAGATTGAGCACTCCTACCCTCACTGCTGGCGCTGCAAAAAACCGGTCATCTTCCGTGCAACAGAACAGTGGTTCATTTCCATGGATGCGAAGGGACTACGGCAAAAGGCCCTCGATGAGATCGACAGGGTAAAATGGATACCCCCGTGGGGCAGAGACAGGATTTACAACATGCTGCAGGTCCGTCCGGACTGGTGCATATCGCGGCAGCGGACATGGGGTATACCGATCACGGTGTTTTACTGTGAAAAGTGCAGGGAACCATACTGGAGCAGGGAATCATTTCAAAAGGTCATCGATGCAGTGAGAGAATCCGGCAGCGATATCTGGTTTGAAAAAGAGGCCTCATCCTTCCTCCCGTCCGGCGCTACATGCAGCCATTGCGGCAACAATACATTCGTCAAAGAGGAAGATATCCTCGATGTGTGGTTCGATTCAGGCGTAAGCTGGGCTGCGGTCTGCAAAAAAAGAAAGGAACTCAAATTCCCGGTCGATCTCTACCTGGAAGGGAGCGATCAGCATAGGGGATGGTTCCACAGCTCGCTTCTTACTTCCGTAGGGAACGAAGGGAAAGCGCCTTATTTTGCGGTATTGACGCATGGCTTCGTCGTCGACGGTTCAGGCAGGAAGATGTCCAAGTCGCTCGGCAATGTCATAGCCCCGGAAGAGATCATCGAGAAGCTTGGCGCTGAAATTTTGCGGCTCTGGGTTACCTATGAAGATTACCGGGACGATATCAAGATTTCCAAAGACATCATCAACAGACTCGTTGAGACATACAGGAGAATACGAAATACGCTGCGCTTTCTCCATGCCAATATTAACGACGATTTTGACCCCGCTCGTGACGCTGTTCCCTACGAGCAGCTCTCATCCCTTGACAAATGGTTGTTGTCAAGGCTCCAGAGACTTATCGAGCGGGTGACCGAAGCATACAAAAATTATACATTCCACCTCATCTACCACAGCATTCAAAACTTCTGCACCGTTGACTTGAGCGCGCTCTATCTCGACATCGCGAAAGACAGAATCTACGTTGAGAAGAAGGATTTCCTGAAACGAAGGGCGTCACAGACGGTGATCTACGAAACACTGATGACGCTCCTTAAACTCATTGCACCAATCCTCTCCGCCACTGCCGAGGAGATGTGGTCTTATCTGAAAGGCTTCGTCAAGGAAGAGAGCGTGCTCCTTACCACATTCCCCGTTGCGAAAAAAGAACAGATCAACCCCGAGATCGAGCAGTACTGGGACGCTGTCTGGACCATCCGGGAACTCGTCAACAAAAAAATCGAAGAACAGAGGATGGCGAAAACAATCGGCCACTCACTGGACACGAAGATCACCATTGAGGCGCCCGAGAAAGAATATAACCTCCTTGAAAGATTGGGAGATGATCTGAAAGATGTCTTCATCGTATCCCAGATAGAGCTGAAGAAAGGCAGTGAGATAAACATTACGGTAGAGAAGGCAGAAGGCGAAAAATGTGAACGCTGCTGGCAGTACACAACGGACATCAGAAAAGAAGGGAAATTCCCCAACGTGTGCAAGCGATGCGAAAATACGCTGTCCTCTCTATAGTGCCTATCGTTTTTTTTCTCGACAGGCTCACAAAGGTGCTGATCATCAAGAACCTCGTCATGTTTGAAGGTATCAGGATTACCTCTTTCTTTTCTCTTGTCCACGCGAGGAATGCCGGAGGGGTCTTCGGGTTTCTCAACCGGCATCAGTATGCCCAGTATATCTTTACCTTCCTCCCGG